>ENA-UONY01000740-UONY01000740.1-human-gut-metagenome-genome-assembly--contig:-CS9-NODE-740-length-35070-cov-6.760274_pt1 | contig 35070 bp, 41 predicted proteins | sample MGYA00242465_ERZ724012 | MGnify/ENA metagenome assembly ERZ724012 | reverse complement strand
GGAAAAAGAGCGCAAATGCTGCCAGCAGGACAATAGCTCCCACCGCGCCCACGGCAATGAGCCAAACAGCCTTTTTCCGGCTTTTTACCGGTTTTTTCGTGTCGTTGCCTTCGGCCATGGAACGCCTCCGAAAAAAGAATGTACAGAGGATGCGCAAAGAATGAGCGGCGCGTGGAGCGCCGCTCGGAAAAGCCTCGCAGAGTTTGCTCCCGCAGGAGCAAAGAAAGTTTAAAACATTTTTGCCGGCGGCGTGTACGTCGGCAAAAATACTTCTCGACTCGCAAACGTGCGAGCGTAGCGAGTGCGCTGCGGCGAGCCGCTATCCCCTCAAACAAACCCCTCAACGAAGTAGGGGGATGTTTGACTTACAGTAGATGGACGCCGCGGGCCTTGCAAAGGTTCACTGTTTCTTCGTCCCAAATACCGGATTGTACCTCGCCGATGTGCGCGCAGCCGATGAGCAGCATGCAAAGCCGCGACTGGCCGACGCCGCCGCCCATCGTGAACGGCATTTCGCCCGCGAGCAGCGCCTTGTGGAACGGAAGCTTCCGGCGGTCGTCGCAGCCGGCGAGCGTAAGCTGGCGATCCATGCTCTCGGGGCTGACGCGGATGCCCATGGAGGACACTTCAAACGCGCGGTCGAGCACCGTGTTGCGGAAGATGATGTCGCCGTTCAGGTCCCAGTCATCGTAGTCCGGGGCGCGTCCGTCGTGCTTCTTACCGGAGCGGAGCGTTTTGCCGATCTGCATGATGAAGCAGGTCGGGTGCGTTTTGGTGTATTCGTTCTCGCGCTCGGAGGGTGTGAGATCGGGATACATGTCCTCGAGCTCCTGGCTCGTGATGAAGGAAACATCGCGGCTCAGATGCGCTTTGAGTTGCGGGAACTCCCATTCCAACTCGTCGCCGGTCATGCAGATGGCCGTAACGATGCGCCGCACGGCGTCCTTGAGATAGTCAATGTTGCGGTCTTCCTCGCGGATAACTTTTTCCCAGTCCCACTGGTCAACGTAGACCGAATGGAGGTTATCGAGCACAGGCTCATCGCGCCGGATGGCGTTCATGTCGGTGTAGAGCCCCTTGCCCTCGTAGAAGTTGTACTCGCGCAGCGCCCAGCGCTTCCACTTGGCCAGAGACTGCACGACCTGGCACTCCGCGCCGTCTACGGCGGGGACATCAAAGGAGACCGGACGCTCGATGCCGTTCAGGTCATCGTTCAGGCCGGTGTCGGTGCGCACGAACAGCGGCGCGGACACGCGCTTGAGATTCAGCGCCGAGCCCAGATTCTTTTGGAAGCTCCTCTTGATGAATTCGATGGCTCTCTGCGTCTCATAGACGTTCAGCCGGGGTGTGTACCCTTTGGGAATAATGCAGCCGCTCATGTTTACCCCTCCTTGTTAAAATTTTTTATGAGATATGCGCGGCAAAAAAACTAAATGTGATACGCTTCGGCGAGCTTTCGCAGATGCGCGCGCAGCGCTTCCACGGCGCTCTCCGGCGAGAGAAGCTTCATATCCCCGCCGAACGAGCAGACCCAGCCGAAAAATGGCTCGCTCACCGCCACCGGCACGGTCACGGTGAAATATCCCTCGCGCGAGGGGATGAGCATGGTGTCCGCGCCGAAACGGTCGATCACGGCTCCCGCGAGCGTATCGCGGCATTCGAGCCGGATCTTCTCCGGCGTACCGGAAAACATACCGAAGTGTGCGCTCGTATACTCGCTCATGTCGAGCGCGGCGAACGCTTCCCGCCCTTCGCGACCGTCTCCGGCGGTGCGCAGATCGCAGATCTTGTCCACACGGTAATGCCGGATGGCGGAAGCGGCGCTGTCGTAGCCGACGAGATAATAGTTCTCGTCGTCCCACAGCAGAGCGTAGGGACTCACATCGTACCAGGCACCGCTGCGGCGCAGCACGCGCTCTCCGCGCCCGTCGTACCCGGCGTAGTGGAAGCGGATGCGCTTGTCGCCGTTGATGGCAGCGTGCAGCTCGTCCACCAGATAGTATATGGACTCGTTCATCGTCTTGATACGGTTTTTGACGACGACCTGCCGCCGCAGCCCCTTGGCCTGATGGACGCTTGTGAGCCCTTCGAGCTTGGCAATCAGCTCCAGCGACTTTTTGCGCGTGATGAACCGGGAGGACTGCACGCTGTCGGCGAGCAGCCGCAGCTCCGGGAGCTGGAACACGCGTTCGCCGATATACCAGCCGCTGCTGTTCCCGTCGCGGACACGGATGAGGTCGAGACCGAAAGCCTGCAGCGTTTCCAGATCGCTGTATACGCTCTTGCGCTCGGCGCTGATGCCCTCCGAGGCGAGATACTCCAAAAGCTGCGCCGTGGAGATGGGATGCGCCTCGTCGGAATTGCGTTCAAGATACTCCCGGAGAAGCAGCAGTTTGAGCTTCTGGTTGGCGGAGCGCGCCACGGCGATTCCCTCCTCGAAGAAATATTTTCGCCATTATAATACCAAATCTTTCACAATGCAATGGGGAAAAGTCGTTGAATCCGGACCCGGAATAGATTCTAATAAGAAAAAATGACGAATCATTCGCGCGCGGGGCCGCAAAAAGAGCTTTCCCCGCGAAAAAGAGAAAACCGGAGCAATTTATGGAAAACCATCGCTTTTATCTTTCGACGATCTCCGCAGACGCTGCCGATACCGCGCGGCGGTACGGTCTGGGACTGGAGATCGCGGAATACTGCACCGCCTACAACATGGACGAGCGCTTTTTGGAAACGGACGAGGCGGTGCGCGAAAAGCTTTCGGGAATCGCGCGCGTGACGCTGCACGCGCCGTTCAACGAGCTTTTCCCCTGCGCCATCGACCCGCGCGCAAGAGCGCTCGCTGCGGAGCGCTTCCGCGAGGCAATCGCCCTCGCAAAGCGCTATGGCGCGGAGAAGGTCATTATCCACGGCGGGTATAACCCCCAAATGTACTACCCCTGCTGGTATACGGAGCAGTCGGCCGTTTTCTGGAAAAACTTTTTGCGCATTGACCCCGACGTGGACATTGTTCTCGAAAATGTGCTGGAAGAGGAGCCGGAGTATCTGTTGGATATTGTCCGCACCATAGATCATCCGCGGCTGGGGCTTTGTCTCGATGCTGGCCACGCGAACGCCTATTCGGATATTCCGGTATTCGAGTGGCTGGAACGATTTGCGCCGTATCTCCGGCATTTTCATCTGCACAACAACGACGGCTCCTGCGACGCCCACGCGCCGCTCGATGAGGGCAGTATCCCGATGAAGGAATTTTTGGAGAAAGCGCTCTCGCTCTGCCCGGGCGCGACCTTTACGCTCGAACTGCCGGAGGACACCGCGCGCGGCGCGCTCTGGCTCGCGGAAAACGGATTTATCCCCAAGGAGACAAACGCATGACACTCAGAGAATGGACAGCAAAGATCGCGCCGCCGGACGAGTCGGCCATGGAAGAGGCGCGCCGCCGTCAGGCACAGCTTGCCAAGCCCCCCGGCAGTCTCGGACGGCTCGAAGAACTCTCCGTGCAGCTCGCCGGGATCACCGGGCGGGTGCATAACAAAATCGAAAAAAAGCATCTTCTCGTTTTCGCCGCCGACAACGGCGTTGTGGACGAGGGCGTTTCGAGCGCGCCGCGCTCGGTGACGCTCTCGCAGACCATAAACCTGACGCGCGGCAAGACCGGCGCGGCGACGCTCTGCCGGCATTTTGGCTGTGAGATTACGGTCTGCGATGTCGGCGTCGCGGCGGACATCCGCGAAAAAGCGGTGCTGAACCGTAAGATCGCCTACGGCACAAAAAATATTGTTCGAGGCCCCGCCATGACGCGCGAGGAGTGCGAGCGCGCGGTGCTCACCGGCATCGAGCTCGCCGCAGCAGCGGATGCGGATGTGCTCGGTGTCGGTGAGATGGGTATCGGCAACACGACAACGTCCTCCGCCGTGCTCGCGGTGCTGCTGGATGCGCCGGTAGAGGCCGTCACAGGCCGCGGCGGCGGCGTGACGGACGAGGCGTTTGCAAAGAAAAAGGCCGTAATTCAAAAAGCCATCGAGATCAACGCGCCGGACAAGTCCGATGCGCTCGACGTGCTTGCAAAGGTCGGCGGATTCGATCTCGCCGCCATGTGCGGCGCATTCCTCGGCGCAGCGGCGACGCATCGTCCGGTCGTGATCGATGGGCTCATCTCCGCTGTGGCGGCGCTCTGCGCCTGCCGCATCTGCCCGGACGTGCGCGCATATCTCGTGCCGAGCCACGCTTCCTATGAGATCGGGTATAAGCTTGCCATGAACGAAATGGGGCTGGAGCCGATGCTGCTGCTCGGCATGCGTCTCGGCGAGGGGAGCGGCTGCCCGCTCGCCTTCGAGGTGCTGGACGCCGCCTGCGCCGTCATTAACGACATGGCGACGTTTGACGAGGCCGGCATTGACGACGGCTACCTTGACGAAATCCGCGAGGGCGATAAATTCACCGTGGAGGGCGCGCAATGAAGGCATTCATTTCCGGCGGCGCGAAAAACGGCAAAACAACGCTCGGGCAGGATCTCGCGGTGTACCTCGCCGCGGGGGAAAAGCATTACTATGTCGCCACCATGATCTCCGCTGACGCCGAGGACGACGAGCGCATCCGCCGCCACATTGCCGACCGTGCGGGGCTGGGCTTTGAGACCATCGAATGCCCCCGGCATATTCTCTCGTGTCTCGATACCGCCGACAAAAACGGCGTTTTTCTGCTTGACAGCGTCACGGCGCTGCTGCAAAACGAAATATTCCCGCCGGAGAAAAACTACGCGCTCGATCTCCCGGCGGCGGAGCGGTGCGCTCGGGAACTGCTGGAGTTCGTCCGCTCGGTGCGCGGCGCCGTGCTTGTGAGCGACTATATTTTCTCCGACGCCGGGGAGTACGACCCCATGACCGAGCAGTACCGCCGCGCTCTTGCCGGGCTCGACCGGATGCTCGCGCGCGAGTGCGATACGGTCGTGGAGCTCGCCGCCGGGCGGCGCATCGTCCATAAGGGGGTGCTCCCGTTTTGAAAAAGTATCTGCACGCTCTGGCCATGTGCCGGAGCATGTTCTGCGCGATCCCATGCCTTTCTCGTGTGTGGGATGAGGAAGCGCGCGACAAAATGCTTCTGTTCCTGCCCGTCGTCGGGCTGGAGATCGGCGCGATCTGGGCGCTGCTTGCGTGGCTCTGCCGGTATCTGGCGCTCCCGGCGCCCGTATATGGCGTCGTGCTCGGCGCGTACCCGTTTCTTGTGACGGGCTTCATCCATCTCGACGGCTTCATGGACGTGACCGACGCCGTGCGCTCCTGCCGCGATCTCACGCGGCGGCGCGAGATTTTGAAGGACTCACACGTCGGCAGCTTTGCCGTGATCGGCATCGTGCTGCTCGCGCTGTGCCAGACGGCGCTCTTTGCCTCCGCAAAGGAGACGGCCAGCCTCTGGACGCTCGTTCTTCTTCCGGCGGTCAGCCGGTGCGGCTCGGCGCTCGCCGTAACGGCGCTGCGCCCCATGTCCACAAGCCAGTACGCCGCGCAGAAAAAGCCGGGATCGCACATCGCTGTCCTCTGCGTGCAGCTTGCGGTATACCTTGCGGCGGGCTTCCTTGCCGGGTGGAAAACCGGCCTCGCGCTCACCGGCTGCCTTGCCGGGTACGCGCTCGCGCTTCGGAAGGCTTACCGCTCGCTCGACGGCATGAACGGCGACATTTCCGGCTATGCGCTGACGCTCTCCGAGCTTTGCGGCGCGGCAGTCTGGACGCTTATCTGAAGAAAAGGAGATACACGATGGTTTTTATTTTCGGCGGCGCCTATCAGGGCAAGACCGATTTTGCGAAAGAGACCTTTTCCCTTGCGGAAGAGAATATCTTCTCCTGCTCTGGCGCGGAGATCGATTTCTCCCGCCGGTGCGTGGATAATATCGAAAACTTCACGCTGGCCTGCACCCGCGCGGGGATCGACCCGGTCGAGTATTTCCGCGCACACAAGGAAGACTGGAAAGACAGCATTCTCCTTTGCCGGGATATGTTCTGCGGCGTTGTGCCGATGGGCGCGGAAACGCGCGCGTGGCGGCAGGATACCGGACGCCTTACGCAGTACCTGAGCCGCGAGGCCGAGCGCGTGAGCCGCATTTTCTGCGGTCTGGAGCAGCGGCTGAAATGAAGATTCTCCTGCTGCGCCACGGCCTCACCGAGGCGAACGAAAAGCATCTCTACTGCGGCAGCACCGACCTGCCGCTCTCTCCGGCGGGGCGCGCCGCGCTGCGGCGCATCGAAGCGCCCGCGCCGGGCACACGGTTTATCACAAGCGGCATGCGCCGCTGCAACGAAACGCTCGAAGCGCTCTTCGGCGCGGTGCCCTATGAGATCGAACCGGACTTTCGGGAGATCGATTTCGGCGATTTTGAAATGAAGAGCTACGAAATGCTGAAAGACGATAGTGCGTATCAGGCGTGGCTCACCGGCGATAACGAGAAAAATGTTCCGCCGCACGGCGAGAGTGGGGAGCATATGACGGCGCGCGCTCTTGCCGCCTTTGTGCGTGTGCAGGAAGCCGGGCGCGACGCCGTGATCGTGACGCACGGCGGTGTGATCGCGGCCATCATGGCGCACCTGTTCCCGGAGGGGAAAAACCGTTATGAGTGGCAAAGCCCGAACGGCGGCGGATACGTGATCGAAAACGGGCAATATACGCTCTTTTCCCCATGCTGAACAGCAAAAAGGCGTTGAAAGCGCGCTTTTTTGCCTGTATAATGAAGCTGCTATGAACGTTTATGTGCTGGATATCGCGCCGCTGCGCGGCCGCGAGCGGGAAGCGCTTGCCCTCCTTTCGGAGGAGCGCCGGGAAAAGGCACTGCGCATCCGGAGAGAGGACGCGCGGCTGCGGAGTATCGGCGCAGGTCTTCTGCTGCGCGAGGCAGGGATCGCATCGCCGTTTTCCTATGGCGGGCACGGAAAGCCATACATTCCCGGCGGTGTGCATTTTTCGCTCTCGCACAGCGGAGAGCTTTGCGCGCTCGCCGTGTGCGGCGCTCCCGTAGGGCTGGACGCCGAAAAAATCGCGCCCGTGCGCCGCGCTGCGGCGCGCGCTCTCACAGATGAGGAACGCGAGTTTATGGAGACCGATCCGGAGCGGCGGTTTGCCTATCTCTGGACGCGCAAGGAGGCTGTGCTCAAATGCACCGGCGCGGGACTCTCGCAGCCCATGAACGCCTTTTCCGCGCTGGGAGATGCGGCCATTCTGGACGGCGAGACGCTCTCGCTCTATACCGTGGAATACGGCGGCTATATGCTATCAACGGCGGTCGCAGCGCCATCGGCGGCATTTGTGCCGCGGCGCGTCGATGCGTCGGAGCTTCTATAGGAGGATACGCTATGGAACTGAGAGAAACCGGAAAGACTGGCGCGGCGGCCGTGCTTCTCTGGCCGGACGACGGCATGGACGCCGCCGTATTTGCCCCGGTCGTTCGCACGCTGGAAAAATCCTGCCGCGTGCTCGTTCCCGTTTTCGCGCCGGAAGAGCCGTTCTCCGCGCGCGTCGCCGCCGTGGAGAGCGCCCTGCTCGCCGGGTACGACGGGCGCATCTGGGGCGCTTACGGGCTGCGCGCCGGGGGAAGCGCGCTTCTCTCGCTGCTTGCGGATGGCAGGGTGCGCGTGCGCACCTCCATCGTGGAAGGAGCGGTGGAGCTTCCGGCGCAGGGGCTCTCGGCGTATTCCGGCATACTTGTCCATTGGAAGGGAAGCAAGGACAAAGGCGCGGGAAAGTCCTGGGAAGCGCTGCATAAGGCGTTCCCGGCGCTCCGCTCGCTCTCGCTGCGAAAGCTCAAAGCGGGGCAGGACTTTGTATCCATTCGGCCGGACATTATGACAAAGCGGCTTTTGAAAGCCTTCGGCAGCGCGGGAACCGTCCGCGTGAGCACGCTTGTGCCGCACAGCGCTTCACGCGTCTGGCGGCAGCTCAACCGCCGCCCGGCGGGGAGGGCGCTCGGTCGGCTGCAAACGATGCAGCCGCTCCGCCGCACCGACGAGGATCGGACACAGATCATCGAGGGCACGGCGAAGGGCGTTCCGCTCTGGAGCCACATGACCCGCGTGGAGCCGTGCGGCGAGTATGGCGCAGTGTGCGTCGATCAGGTGGAAATTTCCGCGGGAAAGCTCACCCCGGCGGCCATGCGTGTCGCGGAAATCTATCTGAAAGCCGTGCAGAAGAGCAGAAACCGCCAAATGCGAAAAGAGTGACGGATTATAAAAAAATCGGAAACAGATGCCCTGTTTCCGATTTTTTTGCGAAATTTGTTCATTTACCTATTGAATGTTCGGCTCCTGTGGATTATAATCTTAAATGTCGAATAAATAACAAACCCACACAGGAGGAACCGGATAAATGGCAGAACGGGAAACCGAAGACCGTCGAGTACGGAAAACAAAAAAACAGCTTCGCGGCGCGCTCACGTCGCTTCTTCTGGAAAAGGACATCAGCCGCGTAACGGTGCGCGACGTGGCCGATCTCGCGGACGTGAACCGCGGCACCTTCTACGCGCACTACAGTGACGTATACGATCTTCTCCACCAGCTGGAGGACGATCTCCTGCGCCGTCTGGACGATGTCGGCAGCCGCCACAACGCCCGCCAGTCGGATGGGAAAACGTTCCGGTATCTGACGGATCTTTTCACGCTCGCGAGCGAGTATTCGGACATTTTCTACACGCTCTATTGCCGCAGCGGAGATTCCGAATTCCAGGACAAGATTTTCAACAAACTCAAATATCAGTACCTGTATGAGTTCCTGTCCATTTTCGGCGGGAGCGAATCCGAAAAGCTGGACTACTGCGCCTCGTTCATCGTGGCCGGCATGTGCACGCTTGCCAAGGTGTGGATCGAAAACGGCATGCGTGAGACGCCGGAGGAAATGGCGCGTCTCGGCGGTGCGTTCGTGATGCACGGCGTCGAAATGCTCCAGTAATCCAGGCATGGTTCATATTCTGGAAGCGGGCATGCTCGTCTGCTTCGGGCTTTCGTGGCCGTTCAATATCGCGAAGTCCCTCCGCTCCCGCACGGCGAGGGGCAAGAGCGTTGCGTTTGAGGTGCTCATCATTGTGGGCTATCTCTGCGGACTGATCGGGAAATTTATCCTCGGCGATCTGAGCTACGTGGTGTTTTTCTACATCGCCGACATTCTCATGGTCGCGACCGACCTCGTCCTGACGCTCCGCAACCGCCGCCTCGACCGCGAGCGCGACAATATATAAATATGCTGAGATTATCGGCTAGATCGGTGGTGCACAAGCCCTATATAAGAGTAATGGGCAGATATGCCTTAGAATGCACGAAATAGTTCATCAATTACGACAATATAACAGGCTGCCCCTGCGGGGGCGGCTTTTTTATATCCGAAAAGCATGCGTTAGACGCGGGGTTGCTTGTTTATTCATGAAAAGAGTCTGCTGCGGAATTATCCTTAAGCAGCAGACTCTTCATTCGAATATAACATGGATTGATCAACGTTGCTCTTCCGTCGTCATCTGATTATGCCATATTACCTTTTAATGCGGGTAATTTTTAAGTGCGCTACAGAGACGGCTAATTGCTGCGCGGTATTCCGTGTCACAGTCTAAGCACCCAAATACAAGTCTGAGATGACCTTCTCCACCGCTTTTTCCAAAAGCTGCTCCGTTATTGACTTGAACGTCGGCTTTCTCTTTCAGATAATGGACAATCTCTGCGGAATTGCCCAGTTCGGAAGTATTAATCCAGAACTGAAAGCCAGCATCCGGCAGAGTCACTTTTATGCCGGGAACATTGCAAAGCTGTTCAAAAGTCCATTTGCGCCGCGTTGCAAGCCTGTTGTGATATTGCCTTAGTAGCGTAGTATCGCGCAGCGCCGCAGCTGCTCCTGCCTGCGCGATATTGGAAACACAGCCCATCAATGCCGGGACTCTTCCGAGAATGGCGTCCAGAACAGGAGTATCTGCAACCATATATCCGACACGAAGCCCACAGAGACCCCAGCCTTTAGAAACGGTGAATACAGAGATTGTTCGCTCCCACATCCCCGGCACAGTAGCCGGCCACAGCAACTCTTTGCCGTCGAAAATATAGTCGTCGAACGCACAGTCACAAAGCAAAACTAGGTCATGTTCAACGATAAAACGACATAGAGCCCGAATTTCGTTCGGCGAATAGACCGTTCCGGTTGGATTGTTGGGATAGGTCAGAATAACCATTTTCGTTTTTGACGTAAGCTTTTTTTCAAAAGCGGTGACATCTAACGCAAAATGATTTCCTTCGCTTAGCGGCACTTCAACCGCTTTTGCGCCCAAAGCGGCAGGATCGATAGTATTTGCCAAATACCCGGGGTCTGGTACCAACACCTCACATTCGGCAGAAAGAAAAGGTAGCATTGCCGTCTGAAGAGCTAACTCAGAACCAGGAAACGCCATGATGTACCGGTCTGGGTCGACTGAATAAGAATACTTTTCGTTTAGGCGTTCTGCCGCTGCAGTCCGAAACTCTTTAGTGCCAAGAGGGTGAGAGTAATGTGCTGCATCAGGCCGTTCCATGGCAGCAATTACAGCGTCGCGCACACAGCGCGGGAGTTTTCCATCCGGAGAAAAGAGATCTGCGCTTCCGAGGTTTGAAACAGCGCGGCCAGGTACCGACGGCGTGAAAAGTCCACTTTTCACGCCGCGATATCTCGGAGTCATTAGATCAATTACGCTCACGACTCGCTCCTTATTCGTCCTTGATATCAATATTGCGTGTTGCAATCTTGCCTTTATTGACCATAACGATCGAATAAGGAATGCTGATGAAAAGAACAATGACCGTAGTAATAACGATGTAAGGCTTGACGGACGATACAGAGTTATAGGCGAGGGCACATTGTACGCAGATGGCGATTACGATAGAAACGTAAAATACCCACGTAGGGAGCTTTCTACCCCATTTGCGGTTTGCCCAGGCTTCAGGATACTTGCGCGGAACGAGCGATAGTGCGACAATTTGCAGAATGCCGGTGATTGCGGAAATAAGTAGAACACTATTGGCAATCATATCAAGATCCCAACCGAGAACAATGGGAATCATAACGACAAGATACTCGACCAACATAATGACCCAGGGCGTTCCTTTTCTGCTCATCATTCCAAGCTTTTTGGGAAGCCAGCCATCGTTGACGGCGACAAGGATCGGCTCAGCATACATCATAAAGCTTGCAGAAAGAGAAGTTGAAAGCGCCATCAAAGGTCCGGAAATCATAAAGAAAACGAATACCGGGGCGGGGAGAATCTCTTTGGCAACATACGTCAGCGGCTGATTTGCCGTCATCTCAATCGGAAGCACAGCGGAAGACGCTATGCTCATAGAAATATAGACGATAGTCAGAATAATGGATGTACCAATGATGGCGAATGGAATATCGTGTTTGGGGTTTTTCGCCAGTCGGCTGAAGAACATGATTCCGGACTGACTGACGGCATACATCAATAAAAACGCTGCGCTGAAAAGCCCCTTCGTCCCTTTCATGAGAAAATCCGGGTTTGTTGCAGGATTCACAAGGCTGAGGTCCGCTTTGGACAAACCGACCAGTATATACGTGGCAAGACCGGCCAGAAGAAGCATTGTGGTAAATTTCTGAAGCTTGTCTAGGGCTTTAATACCAATCAGCGTATACAGGAAAAAGAGTGTAAATATCACAACGGCTGCAAGACGCACAGACACGCCCGGAAGGAAGGACTGGATATATTGTCCCATCGCCAAGCCATACAGCGCGATACCGGGTAGGTTCAAAAAGAAGGTGATAATATATACACCTGCCACTTTTTTCCCGAGAATTGCAGTAATCAGAGAATATGTGCCGCCGGGAAGGCACACGGAGCCGGTAACAAACAGCACGGGGATGCAAATAATGAAGCCCATTAGAAGCGCGATGGCAAAAGCCAGCCAAACTGAGTGTCCCGTTCTACCGATGCCGTAGCCAAGAAGAGAGATAACGCCACTACCGATGCAGCCGCCTACGCCGAGAGCAAGGATACCCCATTTGTTCAGAAGATTTGCATTTGAGTTGATGTCTTGAAGCTTTTCTCCACTCATGTCAGTTCCTCCCACTTTAATTTTTATTTCTTTGCAATGAGCTCTACTTCAACCAACACGTCTTTCGGAAGACGGCTAACCTCCACGCATGAGCGTGCGGGTTTCGAAACGAAATACTTGGCATATACCGCGTTGAACGTGGCGAAATACTCCATATTTGTAATGAAGCAGGTTGTTTTTACAACATTTTCAAATCCCATGCCTGCATCCGCCAGCACAGCAGCAAGGTTCTGCATAACCTGTTCTGCCTGCGTTTCAATTCCGGTTCCGGCGATTGCTCCGGTTTCCGGGTTCAATGGAATCTGACCGGAGGTGTATAAAACACCGTCCGATACAATCGCCTGAGAATACGGGCCGATCGCGGCGGGGGCGGTTTCGGTGGAAATTACTTTCATGACAACATTCCTCCTTAAGAATAATGTTTTCGGAAATTGGCAGCGGTACTGCCGTGCTTACGATGCCATTATAAGCGCGTTAAAAATGTTTAGTCAATATAAAAATGTTCATTCGACGCACTTTCGGATGAGTGAACAATTTTTCATTGACGTTATTGTTGACTATCGATATTGACACGGCGCGGGGCATGAATTAAAATAGTTAGTTGTGTATAAAATGGGGAATCTGGTGTGACTATGGAACAGAAAAACAGTAAAAAAACCATGTCCTTCACGCGTATGGACCGCATGGTGCTGGAATCTTATAAGACACTGTGCGAGGGCCTTGCCAACTATCTGGGGGACGGGTACGAGATCGTTTTGCACAGTCTGGAAAACTACGACAACTCCGTCATAAAGATTATAAACGGTTACTATACCGGCCGCAAGGAAGGCGCGCCGATCACCGATCTTGCGCTGCATATGCTGGAGGATATCCGCCACAACAACGGCAAGGACTATATCGCCTATTATTCTAAAAACAAAAAGGGCGAACCCATGCATTCCACGACGATCGCCATCCGCAGCGAGAACGCGAAGATCGTCGGGCTGCTGTGCATTAACTTTTATCTGAATACGCCTCTTGCTTCCGTTATAAACACGTTGATGAAGACGGATGATGGCGCAAGCGTCGGCCGGGAAGAGAACTTTGCCGACAGCCCGTCACAGCTCGTCGGCGATACGATCGCGGAGACAAAGCGCGTCGTAATGGCAGACGCCGATATCGCCGTGCACGACAAGAACAAGGAGATCATCGCGCGGCTCTACAGCAAGGGTTTTTTCAAACTGAAAAACAGCGTTGTAGAATGTGCCGAGGCGCTGGGCATCAGCAAGAATACCGTCTATCTCCACATCCGCAGCTGCAAGAACACTTAAATAAAAGAGACTGCTGCCAACAAAAGACGACAGTCTCTTTCCTGAAACCGCTCTTTAAGCGCGTTCTCCTTTTTACAATCATTTTACGAAACCGCGGTAACGGATTTTACCGCGGGGCGGTATGCTTACGTCGTACCGAAGGGTAAGATGTGATTTGAAAAAGGAGAATGCAATTATGAAAGCAAAGAGAATTATTACGCTGGCCGTTGCGGCTGTACTGACGCTTGCGCTGCTCGCCGGCTGCGGCGCTGCCGCCCCGGCGGCCGATCCCACCGCTGCTCCCGCCACGGACGCCCCGGCGACCGAGGCTCCTGCGAGCGAAGCGCCCGCCGCTCTCTCCGGCAGCGTTTCCACGAACGGCTCCACCTCGATGGAGAAGGTCGTCAACATCCTCGCTGAGCAGTTCATGCTCGATGACCCCGGCGTCAGCGTTACGTATGACCCCACCGGCTCCGGCACGGGCATTGAGTCCGTCCGCACCGGCAGCTGCGACATCGGCCTTGCCTCCCGCGCGCTCAAGACGAGCGAGACCGGCCTCACCGGCACGGTTGTCGCGCTCGACGGCATCGCGATCATCGTCAATAAGGACTGCCCCGTCGAAGACCTGACCGTTGAGCAGATTGCGGCCATCTTCAAGGGCGAGATCAAGAACTGGAACGAGCTCGGCGGCGAAGACCTCGTGATCTCCTGCGTCGGCCGTGAGGCCGGCAGTGGCACGCGCGACGGCTTCGAGTCCGTCACCGGCACGAGCGATGCCTGCGTCCTCGCGCAGGAACTGACCTCCACCGGCGCTGTGATCTCCGCCGTGGCGGCGAACCCCAACGCCATCGGCTACGCCTCTCTCTCCGCGGTCGAAGGCCAGGACGGCATCAAGGCTCTGAAGGTGAACGGCGTTGACTGCTCCGAGGAGAACGTTCTGAACGGCAGCTACACCGTGCAGCGCCCCTTCGTTCTGGTGACCCGCGAGGGCGAGACCCTCTCCCCGGCGGCGCAGGCGTTCTTTGATTACGCCACGAGCACCGCAGCGAACGACCTCATCCGCCAGGTCGGCGCCGTCCCCGTGGCGAAGTAATCCAACAAAAACCGCATAGCCAAAAGCTCTCCGGAAACCCGGAGAGCCTTTTGGCTTTTAAAAAACGAAAGGAAACGGTATGGACAAACGCATTTTAACAGTGCAGGACATCTCCTGCGTGGGGCAATGCTCGCTTACTGTGGCGCTGCCGGTTTTATCGGCGTGCGGCGTGGAAACGGCGGTGCTGCCCTCGGCGGTGCTCTCCACGCACACCGGAGGCGGCTTCACGGGCTACACGTTCCGCGATCTGACGGCGGACATGCCCGCCATTGCGCGCCATTGGCAGAGCACAGGGCTTTTCTTCGATGCGGTGTATACCGGCTATCTCGGCAGCGGCGAGCAGATCGCCCACGTCCGGCACATTATGGGCACGCTGCTCGTGCCGGGCGGCGCACGCATCGTTGATCCCGCCATGGCCGATAACGGAAAGCTGTACCCCGGTTTCGATGCTGCGTTTGTGGAGAAAATGAAGGAGCTCGCATTTTCCGCGGACATACTGCTTCCCAACATCACGGAGGCGGCGCTGCTCACCGGCATGGAATACCGCCGGGAGTACGATGAGACATATATCCGCGCCCTCACCGATGCGCTGCATGAAAAGGGCGTCGGCACGGTCGTGCTCACCGGCGTGAGCTACGAGCCGGAGACGACCGGCGTTGTGGTGAGCGGCAGAGAGCTTTCCGGCTACTACCGGCACGCGCGTCTTGCGCGAACCTGCCACGGCACAGGCGATCTTTTTGCCTCGGCGTTCACGGGACTTTTGTGCCGAGGGTATGAGCCGTTCCCGGCGGCAGAGGCCGCAGCGGAGTTTGTCCTTGCGTGCATCCGGCGCACCGAACCGGAGCATTGGTACGGCGTGCGGTTTGAGCCGGTGCTCTACACGCTCGCAGCGAAGGCCGCGGGGATCGATCTGCCGGAATAACCTTGCCGCCCGCCGCGGCGCGTGCTATACTGAGGTAAGAATGCCTCCGGTTTTCACCGGAGAAAGGGGAATAACGCTATGATCCTTTATTTTACCGGCACAGGAAACAGCGAATACGCTGCAAAGAAGCTCGCCGCCGCGCTCGGCGAGGAGGCAATGCCGCTCATGGAGCGCATCCGCTCCGGTGTTACGTCGCCGCTGGAATCGGAGACGCCATGGATCGTATGCACGCCGACATATGCCTGGCAAATTCCGCACATCGTGCGCGACCATCTGCGCACAACGCTCCTGCGCGGCAGCAAAGAGATGTATTTCGTTATGACCTGCGGTGGGGAGATCGGCGAGGCGGGGAAGTACGCCGCCGAGCTCTGCGCGGAGAAGAATCTCGCGTACCGCGGCTGCGCCCAGGTCATCATGCCGGAAAACTACATCGCGATGTTTGATGCACCGGACGAGGCCGAGGCGCGCAAAATCGTTGCCGCGGCAGACCCTGTGCTTGACCGTCTGGCGGAGCTTATCCGCGAGAGAAAGCCGTTCCCGGCGGCAAAGACCGGCGCTGCCGATAAGATCAAGAGCGGCATTGTGAACAAAACGTTCTATCCGCTTTTTGTCCACGCCAGGCAGTTCACCGTGAGCGCGGACTGCATCGGCTGCGGCCTGTGCGCGAAGCTCTGTCCAACGCGCGCCATCACGCTGCGCGATGGCCGTCCCGTGTGGGAGGATAACTGCACCCACTGTATGGCTTGCATCACCCATTGCCCCGCGGAAGCGATCGAATACGGCAGAAAGAGCCTCGGCAAGCCGCGCTACCGCTGCCCGGCGAAGCTTTAATATAATTCCTCCCTGTCAGAGGGAGCCGATGAAAAAAGCCTCCCTCTGACGAGGGAGGCGGCAAAAGCTAAGCTTTTGGCGGAGGGAGAGAACCCTGATTTATGAAACAGAGAACGCCCGCTGGCGCATGCGTCAGCGGGCGTTTTGTATGCAGATGCAGTTTATCAGAGATTTTCGAACCGCTTTGCGCCTTTTGTGCGCAGCCAGCGGCGGAAAAGCGCCGCGGCGAGCGCGAGCACGAGCGTGAGCAGCGCGAGATACGCCTCACCCGAGAGCTTGCCGTGCAGCACGAGCATATACGGCAGCGCGAAAATCACCGGCGCGGTCCATCCGGCGAGCAGCGCGATGAGCACCTGCGAGCCCTGCTTGATGACGTTGATTTCGTTCGTCCAGGCAAGATTCACGTTGTGCAGTCCAATATACAGCGCAAAATAAGAGGAGAAGAACACAAACGCCGCGCTGCAGAGCGCCATGAGAAGGCCGGTGACGAACGCTGCGCGCATCGCGATGGCCGCGCATACGGCGGCAAAGACCGCGACCGGCGCCGTGAGCAGAAGCTGCACGCCGCACTTGGCGCGAAGCGCCGTCCATGCATCGACCGGCAGCGACCGGGAAATCCAGAGCGTCTTGCCTTCAAGCGATACGCTCGGCACCGCCATGTCGTTCATCGAGCAGACGAGGCACACCGCCGCGGTGAGCAGCACCGGCACGGCGCCGTCCGCTTCAAATATATTCTCAAGAACTCCGGTGAACGTGCCGCCGCGGATGAGGAGCAGAACCCCGGAGACGAAGAGAAGGAGCGTACCCAGACCGCAGTTGAGCATATAGTTTGCGCTGCCGGCAAAGCGGCCAAACTCTTTTCCGAGCATGGCGGAAAAGGCGGTTTTTCTCTTCACGCTCGTTTCGCGGTAAACCTTGCGCTCGGTTTTGCCGGTCGCAGTGGCAATTTTGAGAAAGCTGCGCGAGAGAATGTACCACGTGAGCGCGAAGAGCGCCGCCACGGCGAGCGTCACGAGCAGAAGCGGGAGCAGATCGCCTTCAAACGCGCGTCCAATGCCGAAAACGACCGGAGCCGAGGCGTGAAGATCCTCACCGTAGAGCGCGATATTCGCCACGATCTCGCCGATGAAGCTGCCCGCCTTGAAATAGGCGAAGTAGTAAATGGCAATGAAGAGCAGCGCGAAAATGACCGTCATAAAGCTCTTGTTCTTGAGCTTGAGCGAAAGGCGCGCCACGCCGTAGCCAAGCAGGCACGAGAGCACAAGAACGAACACCGCGATGAGCGCCACGAACATCACCGCGCCGAGAAGAGCGCTCAGCGAAAAGCCTGCCGTGGCGAGATATACGATTGCCGCCGGGATCGCAACAAGCCCGGAGTACATAAGCCCCATGAGGAACACGGTGAGCAGCCGGGACGCCATGATCGCGCGCACCGGGATGGGCATGGAGAGCAGAAGATCGTTATCACGGCTCAGATACAGCCCGGAGAACGTGTTGAACACGCTGCCGAACGCGCCGATGCAGACAGCCGCGAGCGCGAAGATGAGATAGTAAAACCAGCCGTATCCGGCTGCGATCGTGCTGCGCAGCATGAACGCCACAAACGTGAACATGCCGCCGAGTACGACGACCATGAGGAGCGCGAACAGAACAAAATAGGTGATGACCGTGCCTTTGGAGCGCGCCTTGTTCTTCTTCGCATCGTACAGATACGTGCGGAAGATTTCGGCGAGCTGCTTGCGGAGGAGAATTTTTGTCATTTCGCGTCCTCCACCAGTTCAAGGAACACTTCCTCCAGCGAATCGTCGCCGCGTACCTCGTCCATCGTGCCGGAGCGGACAAGCTTGCCGCGGCGGATGATGGCAACCTTGTCGCAGAGCTTTTCGGCCACTTCCAGCACGTGCGTGGAGAAGAAGATCGCGCCGCCGTTGTCGCAATGCTCGCGCATCATGCCCTTGAGAATGTGCGCGGCCTTCGGGTCGAGCCCGACGAACGGTTCGTCCATGAGAATGAGCTTCGGCTCATGCAGCCAGGCGGAGATGATCGCGAGCTTCTGCTTCATGCCGTGGGAGTAAGCGGCGATGGGCTGCGCGAGATCGTCCGTCAGCTCAAATTCACCCGCCCAGCGGCGGATGCGCTCGGCGCGCTCGTCCGCGCCTACGCCGAAAATGTCGGCGATGAAGTTGAGATACTTGATGCCGCTCATGAAGTCGTAAAGATCGGGGTTATCGGGGATGTAAGCGAGAGCGCGCTTGCACTCGAGCGGCTCGGTGCGCACGGAATGCCCGGCAATGAAAATTTCGCCCTTGTCGAACTGCTGGATTCCGGCAACGGAGCGAAGCGTTGTGGTCTTGCCCGCGCCGTTGTGGCCGATGAAGCCGTAAATTTCGCCCGGCGCGATGTGCAGCGAAAGATCATCTACGGCGAGCCTATCGCCGAAGGCCTTGGTAAGATGTTCGATTTTCAGCATGACAATTCTCCTATTCTCATCTCTTAATTTCTTTGTTTATTATCCGGCGCGGCGATATACCCGCCGAGCGCCCCGGTGTCGACGTTCTCGCCCGGCAGAATGGCCGTTCGGTCATCGCGCGGCACGCGCTGCGCAATGAGCAGCGCCCGGCACACCTCGCCGAGCAGGCGGGCGGCCTCCGCGTCCGGCACATTGTCCACGCCTGTGATGATCAGCGTGCATAGTCCGTGAACATAGATTCCGAGATGGCGGTGCAGCTCGTCGGCCTCGGCGTCGGTGAGCGAGAAGGTGTCCTTGATGGCGCGGTGGATATCGGCACTGTGGTTCTCTGTCGGCGGGAACTCAGCGGCGTCTCTCCGGCGCAGAAAGAGCAGCCGGAAGAGATTCGGCTCCTCGCGCGCAAAGCGGATGGTCTCCATGCCGTAGCCCTTGAACGGCGGATTCATCGAAAGTCCGCGCTCCACATAGCGCCCATATATGCGCCCGGCTTCCTCCACCACGGCGGCGCGAACCTCCTCCAGCGTGCGGAAATACGTAAACACTGGGCGCGTGGAGGTGCCGAGCACGCTCGCGAGCTCCTGTGCGGTGACGGCTTCGAGCGGGGCGCGCCGGGCAATGTCCACGGCGGCGTCGACGATCTCCTGACGGGTAAATTTGGCTTTCGGCGGCATGGTCGGTCATCCTTTACGTTATAATCGTTATACAACTTATGTTGCGCAACGATTATAACGCGACGATGCGAAAACGTCAATAACAGTGCGGACGAAAATGTCAATTGCCCTGCGGGCAATTTGTGGTATAATGCACAGGAAAGAAGGGCTGACCTATGAAGCAAACAAAGGGCGTGCTCTGCGCTGCGTCCGCTTCGGCGCTTGCCGCGCTCGGCGGGCTGTACGCGCTGTACCGCTATGCGTTTTATTCGCCCCGCGGCGCGCAGAACGACGACCATCACATATCCACCAACGCGCAGATGCAGGTCTATCGGGAAGAGATCATCCGCGCCATTGACGCGCTCAACGCGCTGCCGTATGAGCGCGTATACATCACCTCTGCCGATGGGCTGCGCCTCACAGGGCGGTACTATCCGGCCAAACCGGGCGCGCCGCTCGTGATCGCGTGCCACGGCTACCGCGGCACACCATCGCGCGATTTCAGCGACGGGGCGGATATTTACCGCTCCATGGGCTGCGCGCTGCTGCTCATCGAGGAGCGCGGACAGTGCGGCAGCGCCGGACATACGATCACCTTCGGCGCAATGGAGAAGTACGATGTCCTCCTATGGACGCGCTGGGCAGCCGATCGGTTCGGCGATATTCCCATTCTGCTCGGCGGCATTTCCATGGGCGCGGCGACGGTGCTCATGGCCTCGGCGCTCGATCTGCCGGAGAATGTCCGCGGCATCGTGGCCGACTGCCCGTATACGAGTGCAAAGGATATCATCTGCTCCTTCGGCCGCCATATAAACATTCCTATGAAGCTGGTCTATCCCTTTGCGAAGATGAGCGCGAAGCTTTTTGGCCATGCCGATCTCGCGCAGGCGGACGCGCTCGCCGCCGTGAAGGACGCAAAGGTGCCGATCCTTCTTATTCACGGCGAGGACGACCGTTTCGTTCCGTGCGATATGTCTCGCGCCATCGCCGCGGCGAACAGAGAGAAGATCGAATTCCATACATTCCCCGGCGCGGGCCACGGGCTGAGCTGCCTTGTGGACATGCCGCGGTACGAAGCGCTGGTAAAGGCGTTTGCCGCGCGGACGATATTTGCAGAAAAGAGGGAAAAACCATGAACGAAGAACTGAAATTCCGGCTCCCGACGGCGGAGGACGCCTCAGAGTATACATCGTACCGGCAGGCGTTTCTTGATGCCGGAAGCTCCATGGACGGCACCGGCCCCATGCGCCGCACGGCTGATCCGATGGAATGGCTGGCTATCAACGCGCAGTACGCCGACCCGGCTACCGTTCCGGAAGGGAAGGTGCAGAGCACGCAGTTCGTCTGCGAGCGCGTATCCGATGGCCGCATTGTCGGCATGCTGCAGGTGCGGCTTGCGCTCAACGACTATCTGCTGCACTTTGGCGGACATATCGGCTATTCGGTGCGCCCGGACGAGCGTCGCAAGGGCTACGCCTCGTGGATGCTCGCGCAGGGGCTGGATTACTGCCGCTCGATGGGACTGCGAAAAGTGCTCATCACCTGTCTCAACACGAACGAGGCGAGCCGCCGGACGATATTGCACGCAGGCGGCGTATACGAGAGCACCGAGCACGAGCCGAATGAGGACGAAAATCTCGAACGCTACTGGATTACGCTTTAAAGAAATGAAACAGAGATTCCCGCTCCGGCACGCCTTTTAGCGTACCGGAGCGGGATTTTCTGCGTTTACAGGGATTTGCGGAGATAGTCTGCCGTGATCGTCTTCGCGCTCTCGGCCATTTCCTGCGGCGTGCCGGTAAAGACAATTTCGCCGCCTGCGGTACCGCCGTCGGGGCCGACATCGATGATGTAGTCTGCCTGCTTCATCACGTCGAGATTGTGCTCGATGACGATCACGGTATTGCCGCGCTCCACGAGAGAATCGAGCAGCGCCATGATCTTCTGAATGTCCGCGGCGTGCAGGCCGGTCGTCGGCTCATCGAGCACGTAGATGCTGCCGCGCTTATCGAGATCTTTCGCGAGCTTTACGCGCTGCCGCTCGCCCCCGGAGAGCGTGGAGAGCGGCTGGCCGAGCGAGAGATAGGGAAGGCCTACCTCCAGCATCGCGCCGAGCGCGCGGCGCAGCTTTCGGTTATCTGCGAACAACTCGTAGGCCTCCGCTGCGGAGAGCGAGAGAATATCCACAATGTTCTTTCCCTTGTAGCGGTAGGAGAGCGCCTCGCCGCTGTAGCGCTGCCCGTTGCACGCCTCGCACACGGTGGTAACGGGGTCCATGAACACGAGTTCCGTGACGATCTGTCCGCGTCCGCCGCAGACCGGGCACGCGCCGCGGCTGTTGAAGGAGAAGAGCGCGGCGTCCACGCCGTTGGCATCCGCCATCACGCGGCGGATCTCGTCAAAGAAGCCGAGGAACGTGGCGCTTGTGGAGCGGCCCGTGGCGGTCACGGGCGACTGGTCGGCGAGCACGACGCGCCCGGCGTACTCCTTTGCGAACACATCGCGGATGAGCGAGCTTTTGCCGGAGCCCGCCACGCCGGTCACAACGGTGAGAACATTGAGCGGGATATCCACATCCACGTTTTTGAGATTGTGGATGCTTGCGCCGCGGACCGGCAGAAACTCCTTCGGCACGCGAGGGTGCGCCTTGAGCGGTTCGATGTGCTTCATCGCTTCGCCGGTTTTTGTGCCGGAGGACAAAAGCGCCTCGTAGCTTCCCTGAAAAAGAATCTGCCCGCCATGCTTTCCGGCGCCGGGGCCAACGTCGATGACCTCGTCGGCGATGGAGATCACGTCGCGGTCATGTTCCACGACGAGCACGGTGTTGCCGCGGTCTCGCAGACTCTGCAAAAGGCGCGTCATGCGGTATACGTCCCGCGGGTGCATGCCGGTGCTCGGCTCATCGAAAATATACGTCATGCCCGTGAGACTGCTGCCCATGTACCGCACGAGCTTGAGCCGCTGCGCTTCGCCGCCGGAGAGCGTGGACGATTCGCGATCTATCGAAAGATACGGCAGCCCAATGTCAATCATGCGCTGCAAGGACGCCGTGAGCGTCGTCACGATCGATGCGGCGCGCGGATCGTTGATCGAGCGGAGAACCTTAATAAGTTTTGTGAACTCCATGGCGCACATTTCATCGATGCTGTACCCCGCAACCTTGCATGATAGCGCTTTCTTGCTCAGCCGCTGTCCGCGGCAGACCGGGCAGGGCGCTTCCGAAACGAGACTCAGGAACCGCCGGACGGATGCCTCTTTCATCGTGGAGGTGTCGCGGTTTATGAGCATCCGGTGGAGATAGTGCGAAATGCCGTCTACGCGCTTATCCAGCCGTTTGCCGTCCTTGGTGTCTGCGCCGTAGAGCACGCGGTTTCGCTCCTGTACCGTAAAATCCTTCCACTTCTTGTTGAGCGGGAAGAGACCGGAAGCGGCATACTGCTTCCAGTACCAGTTGCCCACATGGAAAGCGGGGAGGTCGGCCATGCCCTCGTTCCACGTCTTTTCCGGATTGATCCGCCCTTCTACGTCAATCGTCATCACCTTGCCGATGCCGGAGCACTCCGGGCACATGCCGTTCGGGTCGTTGAACGAGAAGCAGGAGGCCGTACCGACGTGCGGCTCACCGATGCGCGCATACAAAAGCCGCAGCGCGGCGTACATATCACTGATCGTTCCGACAGTCGAGCGGGCGTTCCCGCCGAGACGCGACTGATCGACGATCACGGAGGGCGAGAGATTCTCGATACGCTCGACCTTCGGCTTTTCGTACTTGGGAAGCCTGCCGCGGATGAAGGCGGAATAGGTTTCGTTCATCTGCCGCTGGCTCTCCGCGGCGATGGTATCAAACACGATGCTGGATTTGCCCGACCCGGACACACCGGTAAAAACTACGATTTTCCCCTTTGGAATGTCCAGAGAAACGTTTTTGAGATTGTTCTGCCGCAAACCGCGGATGATGATATCGTTTTGCTCCATGAATGCAAACCTCCTTCGGAAATACACAAACAATTGACAACCTACCGTTCGGAAGCTGAATGCTACACGAATATAAAAAATAAGTCAATAGGCACTATAAAAAAAGGCTCCCTTGTGTAAAGGGAGCTGGCAGCAATCAATGATCGGAGGAATCTCTCTCCCTCCGTCAAAACCTCTGGTTTTGCCACCTCCCTCGCCAGAGGGAGGTGCTTGGCCCCATCTGACGAGGGGGCTGTCAGCGGCTGTAAGCCGCTGACTGGGGGAGAGACAGAGGCTGTATTGTTTTCACATAAACCGGCACAGCAGAATGGGCAGAAAAACCGCGGGGATGAAGTTCATCACCTTGATTTTCGTCAGCGCCAGCATGTTCAGGCTGAGACCGATGATCATCAGCGAGCCGACGCAGGTCATTTCCGCGATAACGACCTCGCTGAGCAGGGGGGAGAGAAGTCCGGCGGCGAGCGTGACAAGCGCTTCATAGGCAAACACGGCGATGGCCGAGAGCGGTACGCCGATGCCGAAGGACACGCTGAACACGATGGAGGAAACGCCGTCAAGCAGCGACTTGGCAAAAAGCATGCTGTGGTCGCCGAGAAGTCCACTGTTGAGCGAACCGACGATCGACATGGCGCCGACGCCGAAGAGAAGGCACGCCGCAACAAAGCCCTCCGCCACGGTCGAGGTCTCCCCCTCCGAGCCGGGACGCGATACCTTTTTCTGCACCCAGTTCCCGGCGCGGTTCATCGCCCCGTCCAGATCGAGAAGCTCTCCGATCACGGCACCGATCACGAGTGAGAGGATCGCAATGAGCGTATTCTTCCCCTTGAGCGCACCGCTGATGCCGATGTACATCGTGCAGAGAGCAAGCCCCTGCATCACGATTTTTTGCAGCCGCTCGCCGATTCCAGTGCCGCTCTCCCCGGAGCGGGAGGAACGGCAGAGAATAAAGCGGAGAAACAGTCCAACGGCGGAACCGGCAAGAATCGCGATACCATTGACAAAAGACCCGAGCAGCATGGAGATGACCTCACTTTCAATCTCCATTATATAGCACCGCTCGCCGTTTGAAAATACGCATTCTGCGTAAAAATGCATGGATTTTACCCGGTTTCCGTCTTCGACCGGCAAAGCTGAAACACAAGCTCCTGTGTAGAAGCGGCGAGCGCAAGAAGGCAGACGAAGCGGCAGTACCGTACGCCGTCGGAGACGGTGAGCACGTAGGGCAGCAGAAATACTGCCGCGCCGGTCAGCTTGTTGAGCCGCGTGTGCAAGGCGTCAAACCGGCGGAACCGGACGGCGGCCACGGCATAGGAGGCGAGCCGGACAAGCAGAACGATCCCCACGGCATACCATATCCCCACCGGCTGCGTCCGGCGCAGCAGCGGAAAAAGACGGAGCAGCGAAACGCCGAAGGAAAGCAGATCGGCTGCGCTGTCCAGCCGCGCGCCGAAGGCGCTGGCTGTGCCGGTTCTCCGCGCGAGAAAGCCGTCCAGCGCGTCCGTCAGCCCGGCGAACGTATAAACGGTGAGAAATGAGGCGGAAGAAACAGGCAGAAACAGCAGCGCCAAAGACGCCGCCATCCGCGCAGCGGTGACGCTGTCGGCGGCCGTCCAGCGGTGTGTATCCGGCGTGTGCTTTTGAGCCATGCGGCCTTACCGCCCGGCTACAGAGATTTGGATCGTCCCCCTGGCCTGCCACGCCTCGACCGAAATGGCATAGACGCCGTCTGCCGAGACGTTCACCGTAAAGTCGGTCGCCTCTGTGCCGTTGCCGGCGTACAGCTCCGTGCCGTCCGGCGCGATGATCGAGAGACGAATCGATCCTTTTTCCACGGCAAAATGAATTTGCAGGGTATCGCCCTGCCGCAGTTCGAGCGTGTGGCCGTCTGTCCCGTTCATATTTTCGATGTCCAGCGTATAGGAATCCGAATTTTTCATGCACGAGCCGCGGAAGGTGCCGAAGCTTTGCGCACCGCGCACAAGAAAAAATATGGCGAGCGCGGCGGCAATCAGCACCAGCAGACAAACTGCAATACGTTTTCCTTTCATTTTCGTCTGTTCTTTCGTAAAAAACAATATCGCCCCAGAGTATAGCTACCGACCGGCAGGATGTCAAGAGCGAAACAAACGGTTACTCCCAGCGGAAAAAGCGGACGGAGAGAACCGTACACAGCGCTGCGAGACCGAGCATCACGCACACCGGCAGCAGAATACTCCCGGCGCCGATGCCGAGAAACGCGTTTTTCATCATCGTTAGTCCCTGCGTCAGAGGGAAGAAGCTGACAATTTTCTGCATTGCCTTTGACATGACCTCAAGAGGAAGCGTCGCGCCGGAAAAGATCAGCATGGGGAAATAAAGGATCGAGGCAATGACGCTGGCCTGCTTGGTGTCCTTTGCTACGCCGCCTGCCAGCATACCGACGGACAGGGTCGAGAGCATGGTAAGCACCCAACTTCCGAGAAAAGCCAGAAGCGAGCCGCGCAGCCGCACGCCCCACAAAAGCGCCGCAGCCGCGAGCGTCACAAGCGACACGGCACAGTAGACAATATACATGGACAACTCGACGCCTAGAACGAATACCGGGCGGACCGGCGTAACGCGCAGCCGCTTGAGGATTTTCATTTCCCGCAGGCCGGACACGGCCAGCGGCAGACCCATGAGTCCGCTCGCGCAGATTGCAACCGCGCTGACAGCGCCGAAGGACTGCTCCAGAAACGTATAGTCCGCGCCGTCATAGGCGGGCTTTGTTCCGTAAATGATGCCGAGGAAGATGAAAATCACAAGCGGCATAATGACAGCGAAGATCACCATATTCATATCCCGCACACTGAGCTTCAGCTCCGTTTTCAGAAAAGTAAAAAAGCGTTTCATGCGTCCGCCTCCTCATCCGAAAGCTGTAAATAGGCGTCCTCGAAGCGTTCACAGCCGCACTGCTGCTTTGCATCGGCCACGGTTCCGCGGAAAACGGAAGTACCCTTTTTCAAAATGCAGATTTCATCGCACAGCGCTTCCACTTCCTCCATAAAGTGAGAAGTCAGGAAAATCGTAAGCCCCTGTTCCCTCAGAGATTCCAGCGTTTTCCACACGCCGCGCCGCGCTTTCGCATCAAGTCCCGTGGTCAGCTCGTCAAGAAACACCAGCTCCGGCTGCCCGATCAGCGAAAGAACAAGGAAAAGCCGTTGCCGTTCGCGCCGAGCAGCCCGAATACCGTGCCGCTTTTTACCGAAAGGCTCAGATGATCGACCACGGTTTTCCCGCTGTAGGATTTTGTCAGTCCTTCAACAAAAATCGCCTCGCTCATTCCGCAATCCTCCGCACGGCGCGAAGCTCGATGTATCCCCGTTCTCCACGCGGTTCGAGCTGGATGCGCGGATTTTCGTCATCCCAGCGGCAGCCGATGACGGAGGGATCGTAGCGATCCATTGCCGACTGCACGGTGCGGATGGCCTCGCAGTAATCCTCCTCCCGGAAGGGCAGCCCCTGAAACATCAGATACTCTGCCTCCGGCAGGAGAATGGTGTCAAACCCTTCGGGGACGATGCCCGCGTAATCTGGCTCGACCTCCACGCCCTGCACGTAGGTGGAGGTGCCGGGCTTTTTGTATCGAGGCGGCAGCCACAGGGAGACCGGCTCGCCGCAGAGCGAGCGCATGCTCATGAGAATGCCCCAGACATCGCAGCTCACTTCCTCGCAGTAGGGGAAATAGTCCTCCGCGTTCCGGCCGCGCCTGATGATGCACAGCCGCTCCGGCCGGCGGACGGTCTGAATGTAGATCGGTTGAATGTTGGACACGTCGATGTTCTCCTTTCGCAGTTCACGGTATTTTGCGCCGTAAGGAATAAAGAACGTGACCGGTACGGGCTCTTTCCGGTAATCGCTCGGACTCCGGCCAAATTCACGGGAAAACGCGCGCGTGAAGGTGTCCGCATTGGAAAACCCGGCATCGTAGGCTATGTCGATGATGCGATTATTCCCGTCGCGAAGCTGTCGTGCCGCCTGCGTGAGCCGGCATTTGCGGATATACTCTGCGGGCGTCAGCCCCAGATAGCTTCGGAACAGCCGGTAGGAATACCACGGGGAATAGAGCGATGCGCGCGAGAGATCGGAAAGGCGGATTTCCTCCGCTTGGTTGTTTTCAATGTAGTCCTGCATCCGCTGTACGGCCAGTGTCTGTTCGTTCATATTCTCAGCTCCTTACTTGCGGCATTCTACCGCGCGGCGCGGTATCCGTCTCGACATTTCTTACCGTTTTTCTTTTCAGGAAAAGAGGCGCAGGGCGATACCGTGCGGTATATCCCTGCGCCTCGCCTTTTTCGGTTACTTCAAGCTCCCGTCGCCGCCCATGAGCGCGGTCATTTCCTCAATGCGCTCGAGCGGGAAGGGCGGCTCGCAAAGCGGCCGCATGGCGATGCTCATGAGCTTCATGGGGTTATCGTCCGCCGCCACGCGGTTGGAGCTGAGCGCGCCGCACCGGCGGCAGCGGTGGATGATGGCCCACTCGCCGCCCTTGCGAACCCAGACGGCGATCGGCTCCATGATGCCGCCGCAGTCGGATTCCCGGTCACCGGGCTCTATGTCCACATGCAGACTGCTCAGGCAGTTCGGGCAATGGTTGCGGTGGCCGCTGCCGGCGTTTTCCGGCGTGCAGAGCCTGCCGCATACCTTGCAGGTGAAGGCGTCGGTGCAGGCATGGGTCTTATAGTAACCTTTTTCAAAGGATCTGCGTTTGTTTTCGCGGTTCATAATAACTCCTCCGGAAGATGTGTTTCAGCCTCTTCGGGAGGAATGGCGTGTGTGGATTTGCCAGACCTCCCGGTCAGGCCGCACACTCCGGTGATAAAGTGATAAGTTTCAAAAAATACTCCTTAAAATGATGGAATTTTATAATTTGGTTTTTTCGCAATTGTAGGGGACGCTTGTTCTCAGGACGATGTCCTCGATCTTCTCAAGGATCCGCTTTCTCCTCCTTCCTTCTGTTTTCGTTTTGTGGTATTTGCTGCTTTAAAGCCATAAGGTCTGCTCGTTCATACCGATGGTGTCCCGGCTGACTCTTTTTGTATTTCCAGCATACAATCGCGTCGGCGAGACTCTTTTCGCGGTTGTCTGTGAAGAAGTCACGGATGTAGGTGTTATACTCAAACTGCCTGCCAATGGCCGGTTTCTTCCGCTTCTTTTCTTCCAACACGCGATAATATGCCGGAATGGCGTCCCCGTAGGTTTTCCCGGCATTTTCCTTCAGCCATTTCTGAAACGGCACGTTGAACGAAAAGCTTTTTCCGATCCTCTCGCGGAAAAAGGCCCGGAGCTTTTCCGAATACACGATCTCTGCCTCTATGATCGTATCCTCGGTAATCACTCCGGCGCTTGCCGCGGTTTTCTTCTTTGCGGAGGGCGGCAGTACCTTCCCGGTATCGAGAAAACAGGCGATCCGCTCGGTCAGCTCGGGCTTGCCGCCCGAAACCGGCAGACCGTTTTCGCGGCAGAAATTCACCAGTTCCTCCTTGAGATAATAAAAGCTCCGAAAAACTGTGCTGTCCAATTTCCGCGTCAGAGAAGGCCGTTCGAACGCCGGCATAGGATTTACGTCACACATGGCAAATCTCCTCCTGCAGCTGCTGCAAAAACCGTCCCGCGTGCGCGCCGTCCATCTGGGTGTGGTGAAACTGGAATGACACCGTGAGCGTCGTTTTGGAAAGCCCCCGGCGATATTTCCCCCAGATCATAAAGGGGTTATTGAAAATGCCGCTGTTCATGCCGACCGCCCCGTCAATCTCGGTGTCCACAATGGCGGAGGTACCGATGACCATGCTGTCGGGCAGGTCGTGATTTTCGCAGCTTTCCGCGGCTTCGCGTGTCAGGCGGAGATAGTCTGCGTTAAACTGCGCGAGATCCGTGGAGAACGGCACATCGCAGGAGGTGACCTCCCCGGTTTTGTTCTTCACGATGGTGTTTACGGCGATGCTGTCGTATTGCAGCAGCTCCCGCCCGACGGGAAGCATATAGAACTCTTTGATTTCGCTTGCCGCCCTGCCGATACACCAGCACAAAAGCATGTTGAACTTATAGCCGCTCCTGCGGCTGCGCCGGAGGAGCGGCGCCACATTGAGCGTTTTGAAAAACGTCACCATCGGGTTCGGTGCGTCCATCCAGAGCTCGTACGCCTCGGCGCGGGCCGAGGTCTTAGGATCCATAACTGTCGGCTTCATTTCGCACGCTCCAGGGCATCGATATCGCCCGACTGGATGGCGGGGATGCAGCGTTTTATTTTCTCTTCGTCCCAATCCCACCAGCGGAGAGCTTGCAGCTTCGCTATGGTCTCCTCGTCAAAGCGTTTTCGGATAGGCCGGGCCGGAACACCGGCAACAATGGTATAGGGCGGCACATCCTTTGTTACGACTGCCCGCGCGCCGACGATTGCGCCGTCGCCGATCGTTACGCCGGAGAGAATGACGGCCTCGTAGCCGATCCAGACATCGTTCCCAAGCACAATATCGCCCTTGTTGTCCCATGCGCTGCGAATGGCCTTCCCGTCCAGCCCCCACTCCTCGTAGAAAATGGGAAACGTGTAGGTCGAGAGCGACTGCATCGAGTGGTTTCCGCTCGTAAAAAGGAACTTCGCGCCGCACGCGATGGAGCAGAACTTGCCGATCTTCAGCCTGTCGCCGTTGACGGGATAATGATAGAGCACGTTGTTCTTCTCAAAATGGCGAGGGTCGCGTACAAAATCGTTATAGATGGTATAGTCGCCGATCTCTATGTTCGGCCCGGTCACAACATCTTTCAGGTATACGATTTCTTTATCCCCGGTGCGGGGATAAATTTTATTTCTCATTGGTTTTCTCCTTTTCCGCGAAGAGATGGATTCCCAGCGCGGCGTTGAACCCCGTGGCGGCAAACACGCTGAAGCGCTCCACAACGCCGAAGTACGCGGCGGGGACGATCTTCATCCCTAACGCCCCAACGAGCATCATGCCGAGCGCCACGGCGGCGCATACGCCGTAGGAGCGGCACGAGCGGTCTTTTGCTCCGGCGGCGATGATGATACTGAGTGACACAATTGAGAGCAGCACGACTGCTGCGGTGACAGCCATGTGCATAACGTCCTGAAATGCCCCTGCTGCGGTGACAGCCATGTGCATAACGTCCTGAAATGCCCCGGCATAGCCGCTCTCAGAGAGCGGGAACATCCGGTAGCCGATGGCGCTGACCCACTCCATGACGGCAAAGAGAGAAACGCCGGTGCGGAGAAGCTTCGTCTTCCGCCCCTGCAGACCGATGCAGACGAGCGTGACGCAGACAACCTCGCAGGTGTTATAAAAGGCGCTGAGCTGATTCCACAGTGCGAGCGACGGCGCGTTTGCCGCGCTCAGATCGCTGACGGCCTGCGCCATCCAGTGATAACCGGGATAGGCGAGAGGCGCGAAAACGACCGCCGCGGTGTACGAGAGAAAGCTGACGATGCCGAGCAGTCCCAGCTTTTGAAGAAGCGTTTTTTTCATCTTTCATTTCTCCTTCCGGTGAACCATGCGGAAGAACAAAACGACATGTTGCCGGAGCTTTTCCAGACACTCGCTCTCCCGTTCCGGCTGACGGTCGCAGATGGCGATGAGCGTTAAAACCGGGGAGACGTACAGCATGGCGAGCGTCTCCGGGTCCTCCGCGCAGATCTCCCCCGCGGCAATCAGCGCGCGGAAGATCCCGGCGTGGTAGGCGATCATGCGATCCACATACCGCCGGGAATAGAGCGCTGCAAGCTCCGGCGAGCGGAACTGCTCAATCGTCATCATGCGCCGGAAGCGGCGGATCGTGTCGTTGTGGAGGGAATACTCGAAAATCTGCCGCACCTTGGCGAAAAGGGCGTCCTCCGTGATTTCCGTGAAGACCGGGATGTCCTGCGCCGCGTCCTGTACATGGATGTCGATCTTCCCGGTGTCCGCTTTGTACCGCGCCGCCGTAGACTCCACGATCGCCTCAAAAATGGCCTGCTTGCCGGGGAAGTGATTGTAGAGCGAGGGCGCTTTGACGCCCACCGCCTGTGCAATCTCGCCGACGCTCACGGCATCGTACCCGCGCTCGGAAAAGAGCCGCAGCGCCTCGTCGAGAATTTTTTGTTTCGTGTCCTCCTGCCGCATAGAATCACCGACTAACTAATATTAATTAGTTTTACTATACGGCAGCCTGCACGAAAAGTCAAGAGCGCGAAAGTTTTTTCGGAGGGCATTTACCGGAGAACGATCCGAGCAATCTCCATGGTGACGATTTTCACTACCGCTCCGCCGGACATGATGTAAAACCACACCTCGCGCGCTTTCTGCGTTTTGGCGATCGGGGTTGCGACGGCGGCGATAAGGATCAGCAGCGCTCCGGCGCAGCCGACGAGCGTCGGAACGCTCAGAAGCGGGAAAACGCCGGGCGCACAGCTTCCGTCAATGGCGTGCTGAATGGTTTTGTCCAGTCCGTCCCGCGCCGCCGCAAAGCAGCATACGGCGAGACCGAAGATCAGCAGTATAACGCTCCGCCGTCCCCAGGCGGAAATCGCGGCGCGGTTCGCCGCGGAACAGGCAATAAATCCCAGCAGGGCGAGGATCATCAGCGTCGTGGCGGTCGTCACGGCGTTTCCAAAATAGAGCTTTATCATGTTGCTGCGCCTCTTCATGGTTTATTTCTTTGCGTTGTACCAGTCGAGCACGGCACGCAGATGCTCCGGTTTGACCCGCTCACCGCCGCGGAGCATGAGCTCCAGAATGTCGTCCTCATCGGGCGTGCGGTCACTCTTCGCAGCGAGGCTCTTTCCCACCGTTTTGGCCATGATCTCCATCATGGGGCGGTAGGCGCCGTGCAGCTTTTTCACATCAAAGTTGCCCTGCAAAGTGAACACCGGGACATTGGCGGGAACACCCGTCTTTTTCCGCACGGCGTCCTGCTGCGTTCCGGTCTGCCACATGCCGACGCCGCATACGGCTCGCACGCGATAGCGGCGGGCTGCGGCGGCGTAGCCCTTGACGGTGCTCGCCATGACCCAGCCGAGATAGATGATCTCTGCTCCCGCGGCGAGAGCGCCCTCTGCCTCGGCGAGAGAGTAGGCGGGAAGAGCGGTTTCGTGCGCGAGCAGCTTCGCATAGCGCTCCGCGCTGCCGGTGTTGGATGTGTAAACAATCGCATCCATAAAATGACCCTCCATTCAGATGCAAAATATGCGGCGCATTAAGCGCCGGTTATTTTCGGTAATCGGATTCGACTCTCGCAATGAACCGGTCGATGTGGGCATGGAGCAGGGGAGCGACAGCATCCTTGTCCGCCGCGCCGTCGTAAACGCTGTAGAGCAGATACATCGGCCCATAAAACTCGAGCGCAAGCTGCATGGCGGCCTCGTCGCTCTCCGTCAGCTTCTGGAAGATCGCCGCCATATACTCCAGCGGTCCGCCCGCGAGATAGTCGCGGTGCAGCTGCGCGAGCTTCGGATCGCGGTATTGCTCCAGCGTGAGCATTTTGCGGAAATTTGCCGAAAACGTCTCTTTTGTCCAATGATCGAACTGCGCTGCGCTGTAGGCGCGGATCTTTTCCACCGGCGTGTGCAGATAAGCCTCCGCAAAGCCGTCCGGCTCCGTTTCCGGCATTTCGTATTTTTCGGCGCGTTCATAGTCCATTTCGTTCATCCGTTCCACGATGCGGTCAAGGATCTCCTGCTTTCCGGCGTAGTGCTTGTAGAGCGCCGCCTTTGTGATCCCCAGCCGGCCGGCAATATCGCTCATGGATGTGCCGAGATACCCGTTCTGCGCGAAAAGCTCCAGCGCCGCTTCCATAATTCGTTCTTTTGTGTCAATCGCCATATATATCCTCCGTTAATCGAAAGTGACCGTTCGGTAACTCGCAGTATAGTTACCGAACGGTCACTTGTCAAGAGCCTATTGGAAATTATTTATGCCGAAGCAATGTGCCAGCCCTCGGCCTGTTCGCGTACCTCGGTGAAGCACTTATAAAGGCCGTCTTGCGTGAGAAGCTCCTCGTGTGTGCCGCGCTCGGCGATGCGCCCGTCGTCTACGACGAGGATCTGATCGGCGTTCTGGATCGTCGCAAGCCGGTGGGCGATCGTGATGATCGTTTTGCCGCGCGTAAGCGCTGCAATGCTGCGCTGGAGCTTGTCCTCGTTTTCGGGATCGGTAAAGGCGGTCGCCTCGTCCAGAATGACAATGGGCGCATTTTTGAGCATCATGCGGGCAATGGCGATGCGCTGCTTCTCGCCGCCGGAGAGGCGCTTGCCCGCTTCACCGGCGGGCGTATCGTAGCCCTGCGGGAGCTTTGCGATAAACTCCTCGCATTGCGCGGCACGCGCGGCGGCCTTGACCTCCTCGTCCGTGGCGGCCGGGTTGCCGAGACGGATGTTTTCCAGCAGCGAGCAGCGGAAGAGGAAATTGTCCTGCGTAACAAAGCTCACATACTCGGAAAGCTGACTGAGCGGCATATGAGCGATAATCACAATCGCACAGCCAGTATCTTTCGCAACCGCTATCAGATGATTAAACTCGGCTTGTGTTTCGTTGGCATTGTTCATCGAACAGATTTCTCCGATATAGGAACTCATCGGGTCAAGAATTAAAAGTTTTGCGTGGTACATCTCAATCGCTTCACGAATACGGTTATCCCCAAAGGATAAAGACTTTTCATCTTCCCTGATGAAGATAAGGTTCTCTCCGTTGCCACCGGCAGAGTTAAAGCGAGGTACTACCGTATCGTCTGCGTCATCTTCCGTTGTCTGATAGATGATAGTCACAGGCTCGTTTTCTTCCGTTTCGGTAAAGGGCAGAGGTTCGCCCTTTGAGAGCAGGGCGGCAATGGAAAGCATTTGCGTTCTTGCTTTACCTACACCCTCGGATTCATACACCACAATCTTGTCAATGAGTTCGGTAAACATCAAATCGGAAACTTCCGTAGGATTTTTATACTTGCGTATCAGCGAAACAAAATGCTGAATATCCAAGGAGCGGTCCAATAAAACAGTATAATAATGTTTTCGGGAAGCGGCATGAGTAATCATGCCGCTTTTCCGTTCATAACGTCATAGAGTAAATTGGCGGGGAGTATGCCGATATAGTTGTAGCTGATCGTCACATCCTGCACTCGGTGTCCGCTGGACTTGTCCGGTGCATGAACATATACGGCATTGACCATATCGTTCAGAATTGTGGGGGTCAGCTTCTCCAAGTACAGGTATTTTTTTGCCTGTCGAATAAACCTATCAACATTCTCCGCTTGATCTTCTTGATTCTGTATTTCGTTTTCAAGCATTTCAATCTTGACTCTCAGGTCTGCCTGCTCCTGCTCATAATCATCAGCTAACATCTGGAAACGAGCTTCGGACAGTTTCCCGTTGACCATGTCCTCATAAATACGCTTGAACAATCTGTCCAATTCAGCCAGACGGTTTTCGGATTTCTGCAGGGTTCGCTTCTTGGCAGAAAGTTCTTTCTTTGCTTCCTCGCTTCTCTTTGCACCCAACGCTCTGCGGAACGTATCTTCATAATCGGCAACACACCGTATCACCAACCTCATGTGTTGGAGTGTACCTTCTTCCAGCACCACGGCTCGGATGAAGTGAGTGTCGCAGACCTCCTTGCCCTTTTTACGAGAAGTGGAGCACACGAAGTGATCTTGTCTGGTTTCAAAACTGTTGCTGGTGCAGTTGTCCTCCTTTGCTTCGACGAACCACTTGTCTCCTTCGTGGAAAAGGAATGACTCCTTTCCGCGAATCTGAACTGTGTAACGGATGCCTCCGCCCCCAACC
>ENA-UONY01000739-UONY01000739.1-human-gut-metagenome-genome-assembly--contig:-CS9-NODE-739-length-35084-cov-4.573582_pt1 | contig 35084 bp, 17 predicted proteins | sample MGYA00242465_ERZ724012 | MGnify/ENA metagenome assembly ERZ724012 | reverse complement strand
CATCACGGTTTTGTGCTCCCGCTTGGCGCCCTTGAGCATCTTATCCTCACCGGTGTCCGCGTCAGAGGCCAGGTGGCCCACATCCGTGATGTTCATCACCCGCTTCACAGGGTACCCGGCATAGCGCAGGTACTTCTCCAGCACGTCCTCCATGATGTAGGACCGGAGATTGCCAATGTGGGCAAAGTGGTACACTGTGGGGCCGCAGGTGTACATCTTCACCTGCTCCGGGTGATTGGGAACAAATTTCTCTTTCTGATGGCTGAGGGAATTGTACAGGTACATCGTTTAAAGCTCCTTCCTTTGTAGCTGTGCTTCCAGCTGCCCCACCCGCTGCCGCAGCTCCTGCAGCTCCAGCGCAATGGGGTCCGGGGTGTGGACATGGTCCAGTTTTTCCCCGTTGACCCGGACCACCCGGCCCGGGACGCCCACCACCGTGGAATTGGCCGGCACATCCTGCAGCACCACGGCGTTGGCTGCCACACGGACATGATCCCCAATCCGGATGGGTCCTAGTATTTTCGCGCCGCTTCCCACCATGACGTTATTTCCCAGGGTGGGGTGACGCTTGCCATTGGAGATGCCGGTGCCGCCCAGGGTCACGCACTGGTACAGCAGGCAGTCGTCTCCGATTTCTGTGGTGGCTCCCACCACAATGCCGGTGCCGTGGTCGATAACCAGCCGCCGGCCGATGGTGGCCGCCGGGTGAATCTCCACCCCGGTGACCCATTTGGCGTGCTGGGACACCCAGCGAGCCAGAAAACGGCAGTGATGGCAGTAAAGCCAGTGGGAAATGCGGTAATATATGGTGGCGTGCAGGCCGTTGTACAGGAAAAAAATCTCCAGTGCCGACCTGGCCGCCGGGTCATTTTTTTGATAGGCGCGAATGGTTTCGCGTAAAAAGCCCATAGGCATCCCTCCTAACCGGGTTCATTCTATGAAAAAAGCCCGCCCCTTGTTTCTCTCAAGAGGCGGGCCATGGCTCGCGGTTCCACTCTGATTTCTCACTTCCGGCCTTCACGCGGCCAACGGGGTCTCCCCTTCACTCCCGGACGCACTTCCCACCCATGCGCAAACACCGCCCCGGCTTCCAGCCAATGACCGGGACTCTCTGAGGGGCGCAACAGGGGTACTCTTTCCGTTCCACGTGATATGAAATTTGCTCCATTTTACCATCTCCCGCCACAGCTTGTCAAGGGCGGCGTTGGAACAATCCGGCGCTTCCCGGCCTGGCGTAGGGACGGACCACCGGGCCGTCCGGCGGGAACCGCTGCCGGTTTTTGTCTGTTTCCGGCAAATTCGTACTGCCTGCCGGCGGCGCGTCCAGTGGCCGCGCCCTACGAAGCGCAGGGACACGGCACTCTACAGCGTCACATCGGGACATGTATGGTTTGGGACGGTGAAAGAAAAGCAGGGCACACCCGGCTTGGGGTAGGGACGGACCACCGGGCCGTCCGGCGGGAACTGCTGCCGGTTTTTGTCCGTTTTCGGCAAATTCGTACTGCCTGCCAGCGGCGCGTCCAGTGGCCGCGCCCTACGAAGCGCGGGACGTGATCCGCCTGGCAGGGAGGGGCGCTTATGAAATATTTTGTGTGAATCCTTGTCGCATGAGCCATTGTGTGATATAGTATTATTATATAAACGCTCTAGCTCCAGAGGCATTTCCAATTCCGCATAAAGTACTCCACCCCAGAATACAGGGTCGTGGCCACCACCACCCAGATGACGGCCCACCGCAGAGGCTCCACATGGGGAAATGCCATCAGCAGGCACAGGCCCACCATGGTGCTGGCTGTTTTCACCTTGCCGGACCAGCCGGCGGCAATGACGGTGCCTTTTCCCGCCGCCACCAGGCGCAGGCCTGTCACGGCAAACTCCCGGGTGAGGACCGTCATCATGGCCCAGGCGGGCCACAGGCCCCATTCGCAAAACATGGCCATGGCCGCAAGCACCAGGAGCTTATCTGCCAGGGGGTCCAGGAATTTGCCAAAATCACTGACCTGATTGCAGTGGCGGGCAATGTAGCCATCCACAAAGTCCGTCACGCTGGCCAGGATGAACACCCCCAGAGCACCCCACATCCAGGCGCCTGCCGCGCCGCCGCTGAGGTACATCAAAATCATGTAGATCGGAATCAGGAAAATCCGGGTCAGGGTCACCTTACTTGCTGCGGTCATGCCGTCCCCTCCTGCCCCACCAGCTCGCCATCCTGAACGCCGGTGATTTGAACCCAGCAGAAAGAGCCGGTCTTCACCGGGCCTCTGGCTGTAAACCAGACCTTCCCGTCAATTTCCGGGGAATCTCCATAGGTTCTTCCATAGTACCGGTCCTCCTCCGGGTCGTAGCCGTCGCAGAGGACCTCCAGAGTTTTGCCCAGCAGGGACTCGTTGTACTGGTCCATAATCCGGGACTGAAGCTCCTCCACAATCTCTGCCCGGGCCTGGGCCGTCTCGGCGTCCGGGTGCTCCATCGCCGCCGCCGGGGTCCCCTCCTCCGGGGAAAAGGGGAAGGCTCCCACCCGCTCCAGCTTCATCCGCTTCAGGAACTGGCACAGCTGCCGGAACTCCTCCTCCCCCTCTCCGGGAAGGCCGGTGATGAGGCTGGTCCGCAGCACCAGGCCGGGAATCCGCTCCCGCAGCTTTTGGAGCAGGGCCTCCACATAGGCCCCATCTCCCCGCCGGTTCATCCGGCGCAGGATGCCGTCGTGGATATGCTGAATGGGAATATCCAGATATTTTACAATCTTCGGCTCCGCCGCCAGGACCTCCAGCAGCTCCTCGTCAATTTCATCCGGATACAGGTAGTGCACCCGCACCCAGTGAATACCGTCGATCCGGCACAGCTGCCGCAGCAGCTCCGCCAAAAGCCGCTTGTGTCCCGGCAGGTCGGTCCCGTACCGGCTGGTGTCCTGAGCCACCACGATGAGCTCCTTCACCCCACCGGCAGCCAGATTTCTGGCCTCATAGAGCACGTCGTCCATCTGACGGCTCCGGTACCGCCCCCGGAGGGAGGGAATGACGCAGTAGGCGCAGTGGTTGTCACACCCCTCCGCAATTTTCAGATACGCGTAGTGCTGGGGGGTGGTGAGCACCCGCCCGGTCTCCTCCTCCGGCTTGTGGATATCCCCAAAGGAGGCCACCGGCTTCCCCGCCAAAAGGGCCTCCACAGCGGGGACCACCTCCCCGTAGCTGCCGGTGCCCAAAAGGCCGTCCACCTCCGGCATCTCCTCCAAAATCTCCTTCTGATACCGCTGGGACAGGCACCCTGTCACCAGAATTTTCCCCACCACGCCGGCCTCCTTCAGCTGGCCCATGGCGATGATATGGTCAATGGCTTCCGACTTCGCCGAGTCGATGAAGCCGCAAGTATTGATGAGCACCACATCGGCCCCGGCTACATCCGGGAGAATTTCATGCCCCGCCTCCTGGAGCCGGTACATCATCTGCTCACAGTTTACCTGGTTTTTGGCACAGCCAAGGGAGATGACGCCAATCTTTGCCATACTCATTCCTCCGGTTCTCCGTCCATGGATTCCCCCCGCCGGTTTAGGCACCGGCGAATGTCCTGCCAGGCAAAGCCCCGGCGCAGGAGGGCATCTATGGTCTTTTGCAATTCCTTGCGGTCCGGCTCCGGGCCAAGCCGCCGGTCCAGGAAGGCGGCAATCGCCTCGTCCGGCTCCGGCAGGTCCTCCAGAACCTGGTCCCACAGCGCTTTGGGAATCTGTTTCTCATACAGCATTTGCCGCAGGCGGCCCGGCCCATAGCCACGGGCGAGACCGCGGCGGACCAGCTGCCGGGCAGTGTCCAAATCGTCCACCAGCTGCAAATCCTGCATCCAGGCCACGGCGGCCTGGGCGTCCTCTTCGGTCTCCCCCTTGCGCCGCAGGCGGCGCTCCAGATCCCGGGCGGACACGGCAGAGGCGGAGACAATCCGAACTGCCCGCATTTTGGCAGAGACCGCTCCCGCCGCCTGGCGGAGGGTTTCCAGCTCTTCCTCCTCCAGCTCCCGTCCGGCGTACAGGTGGAACTCCGCCACCGTCTGGGGATACAGCCGGAGGGTGGAGCCGTCGGAGAGCTTCAGGTAATACTGCCCCGCCCGGTCTGCCTTCTGGGAGACGGACTCAATCTTCATCGTTGAAATCGTCCGCCGAGACGCTCACCGGCTTGTCCGCCGCCTTGGCCGGGGTCTTACCCTTGCCGTTCTGGAGCTTGTCAAGATTCTCCCGAATCTGCTCCTCCAGCTGATGCATCAGCTCCGGCCGGTCCAGAATGTACTGCTTGGCGTTGTCCCGGCCCTGGCCGATCCGCTCATCGCCGATGGAGAACCAGCTGCCGCTCTTCTGCACCAGGTCCAGCTGCACCGCCATGTCCAGGATCTCGCCACCCTTGGAAATGCCCTCGCCATACATGATGTCGAAGATCGCCTCCCGGAAGGGGGGCGCCACCTTGTTCTTCACCACCCGAACCCGGGTCCGGTTGCCGATGACGTCAGAGCCGTTCTTAATGGACTCCACCCGGCGCACATCCAGCCGCACCGAAGCATAAAACTTCAGGGCGTTGCCGCCGGTGGTGGTCTCGGGATTGCCGTACATGACGCCGATCTTCATACGCAGCTGGTTGATGAAGATCACCACGCAGTTGGTCTTGGCAATGGAGCCGGCCAGCTTCCGCAAAGCCTGGGACATGAGCCGGGCCTGGAGGCCCACAAAGCTGTCGCCCATCTCGCCCTCAATTTCCGCCCGGGGGGTGAGGGCCGCCACAGAATCCACCACCACGGCGTCCACCGCGCCGGAGCGCACCAGAGCGTCGGCAATCTCCAGGGCCTGCTCGCCGGTATCCGGCTGGGAGACCAGCATGGAGTCGATGTCCACCCCCAAAGCGGCGGCATATTCCGGGTCCAGGGCGTGCTCCGCGTCCACAAAGGCCACTTCCCCGCCCCGCTTCTGGGCCTCGGCCAGAATGTGCAGCGCCAGGGTGGTCTTGCCGGAGGATTCCGGGCCGTAGACCTCAATGATCCGGCCTCTGGGCACGCCGCCAATGCCCAGGGCGGCATCCAGGGCCAGGGAACCGGTGGGAATGGCGTCCACCACCATCTCCGGCCGGTCACCCAGGCGCATCACCGCACCCTTGCCATAGGTCTTTTCGATCTGGGCCAGGGCGGTCTCCAGTGCCTTTTTCTTGTCGCTGGCTGGGGCCGGCGCTTCATACGCAGCTTTCTTCGTTGCCATGGTGCTCTTCCTCTCTCCGTTTCCGGGCCAAAACCGCCCGTTCTATTTCGTTGAAATCTTGTTTCCGTTCCACAATTTCATAGCCGCTGCTCTCCAGAATGGCGCAAACCTGGTCCCCCTGTCCCATGCCAAACTCAAAGCAGAGCCAGCCCCCAGGCTTCAGGGCCCGCCCATAGCGGGAGGCAATGGACCGGTAAAAGTCCAGGCCGTCCGGACCCCCATCCAGGGCCAGGATGGGTTCAAAATCCCGGACGCTGGGCTGCAATACCGCCAGATCGCCGGAACGGACATAAGGTGGGTTGGACACAATGAGGTCAAAGGTCCCCAGGAAGGCCGAGGGGTCCCGCAGGGCATCGGCCTGGATGCAGCTGACCCGGCCGGTGAGCTTCATGGCAGCGGCATTTTTCTTGGCCACCGCCAAGGCCTCCCGGGAGACGTCCGCCAGGGTCACCCGGGCGTCCTTCACCTTCCTGGCAATGGCCAGACCGATGCAGCCGGAGCCGGTACACAGGTCCAGAATCCGGGGGTCCTGCTCCAAAAACAGAGCCTTCTTCAGCGCCAGCTCCGTGACGGCGCAGGTGTCGTCCCGGGGAATGAGCACGTCCCGGTTCACATACAGGGTCATGCCGTAAAAGTCCCATTCCTCCAAAATGTAAGCCAGTGGCTCCCCTGCCAATGCTCTTCTGGTGAAGTCCTCCATTTTCTGGCAGACCTCCGCCGGGTCAGGATCTCCTCCTGGCTCGTCCCGGAGGCAGCGCACAGCAGCTCCCGTGCCAGGAGGCCCGCCCGCTGCTGCCCCTCCCCGGGCAGCAGGGCCTTGCGGGTGTCTAAGTACAAATCGCTGTATTTTTTTACCATTGGTCGGCTCCCTCCTTTTCCGGAAGGACGGCTTGCAGCGCCGCAATCCCCACCTCAATCATGGCCTCGTCCGGCTCGTTGGTGGTGAAGTTCTGGAACCACATCCCGGGGGCGGTGACAATCCGGGTCAGGAGGTTGTCATACCGGCCCACCCAGCGGTTGATTTCATAGGCCACCGACACCACCAGAGGCAGGAGCAGCAGATTGTACACAATCATCACAAGCCGGAACAGGAAGCTCCCCCGCAGGGTCTCCAGCCCCGGCGCCAAGGCCAGGAGTGCCGAGGAGGCAATGGAAAAAATCAAAATGGACAGCACCATCACCACCAGCAGGAAGCTGGTGCCGCATCTGGGATGGAGCCGGGTCTGCCGGCGGACGTTTTCCACGGTGAGGGGCAGCTTCGCCTCATAGCAGCGGATGGTTTTGTGCTCCGCGCCGTGGTAGGAAAACAGGCGGCGCATATCCTTCATCCGGGAAATCAGATACATGTACAGGAAGAAAATCCCCATGCGGATCACGCCCTCCAGGAGGTTGATCCCCAGGTTGCTGGTAATCCACCGGTCAAAGAAGCCGCCGATGACCATGGGAAGCAGGAAAAAAAGGCCCACGGACATCCCCAGCCCCAGCACCACGGCAAAGCCCACCAGGGCCTTCTGGAAGCCCTCGCTGCCCAGCTTCCGCTCCAGCCATTGGTCAAACTTGGAGGGGTTTTCCGTCTCCCCCTCCTCCGGCGAGAGGTCTGCTGACCGCATCAGCGCCTTGACACCTACGATGTTGGAGCCGAAGAAGTTATAGATACCCCGGATCAGGGGCCAGCGCAAAGGTGATTTCTCCGGAGGCAGCTTCCGGGGCGTCACCTCTACCGTAAGCCCCTCTTTGCCCCGGACCACCACAGCGTCTTTGTCCGGCCCCCGCATCATGATTCCCTCAATGAGGGCCTGACCGCCAATCATGGTTTTGAATTTCTCTTGTGACTTCGATTGTTTTGTCTTTGCCATGGTACCGCCTTTCTGATCTATTGCACCGCTACAGGCAGTTGCACCACCACCAAGGTTCCCCCATCTGGCGCATTCGAGAGGTCCAGGCTGCCGCCGTGCATCTCTATAATCTCATCGCAGACTGCCAGGCCAATGCCGGAGCCTCTGGCCTTGGAGCTGCCTTTGAAAAACTTCTTCTTCACCAGAGGAAGCTCATCCTCCGGAATGCCCGGGCCGTAGTCCCGGATTCGAATGACCACAAAGCTCCCTTCCAGGCGCATGGAAGCATCGATCCGCTTGCCCTCACCCCCATGCTTGGCCGCGTTGTCCAGAATGTTCAGAAGCACCTGACGCATCCGCTTGGGGTCGCAGGGAATCTCGGGAATCTCGCCGTCCTCCTCCAGCACCCGGAGCTGGATTCCCTCCTGGCGCAGGCGGCTGCCATACATATACACCGTGTCCTCAAATTCCGCCCGGATATCTGTCATGTCCACATTCAGGGTCATGCGGCCGTCCTCCATCCGGGTGAAATCCAGAAGCTCCGTCACCATTTCCGTCAGACGGCGGCTCTCCCGCTGAATGATGGCAATGCCCCGGCGGGTCTCCTCCGGGTCCAGGCTCTCCCCAGACAGCAGGGTCTCACTCCAGCCGCTGATGGCGGTGAGGGGGGTACGCAGCTCATGGGACAGGGAGGAAATGAACTCCGTCTGCATTTTTTCATTCTGATTGATTTTGCTGGACATGTCGTTGATGATTTCCGCTAAATCGCCGATTTCATCGTCATATTTGGACTGGATCTGTACGCCGTAGCTGCCACCTGCAATCCGCTTAGCCGTGGCCGTAATTTCCGCCACCGGCTCCAAAATAGAACGGATGTAAAAGTTACTGCTAAAAATCACCACCAGCACCAGCAGCGCTCCCGCCGCCAGAGCGACCAGAGCTACAAAAACTAGCTGGCGGTTGACCACCTTCATGCTGGTCACATAGCGCAGGACGCCGATGACCTCGCCGCTGGAATAGATCATGGGGCTGGACACCGCCATAATCCGCTCCCCCGTAGCCGGGTCCTTGCCCATGTAGGTGGCCAGCTGGCGGGTCTCCATGGCGCTGGAAATATCCTGGGTTGTGGGCGACGGACCCACCCAGCGGCCGTAGGAGGAGGCCACAATCCGCCCGCTGGTATTGATAAACTGCAGCTCAATGGTGTTCTTCTCTTCAAAAGTCCTGGCGTAGGTGACGCAGGACTGATAATACGCGTTATAGCTCTGACCGATGTAGTTGGCAAAAAACTCGGTGGTGGTCTTTGCCCGGTGCTGCATGTCGGACTGCATATTGGAGTAGTAATAGGCAGCAAAGGAGGCCAAGATGATGACCACAAAGACCGCAGCAAGGGCCAGAACCGGCCCCACTGTATGGGTCATCCAGCGTCCCCGCAGACCCTTGATCCGGGTTTTCCTCTTTTTCGCCCCGGACTTGCGACGGGTTATGCGCCCCACTTGTAACCAAACCCCCAGACTGTGGTAATGTATTTGGGCGTCGTGGCATTGTCTTCAATCTTGATCCGCAGGCGCCGGATGTTTACGTCTACAATTTTGAGTTCGCCCTCATAATCCGGCCCCCACACAGCAGCCAAGATATCCTCCCGGGACAGGGCCCGGCCGGGATTCTGCATAAACAGCTTCAAAATGGAAAATTCTACCTGGGTCAGCCGGATTCTCTCCCCTTGCTTTTCCAGAGTGCGGTTCCGAATGTTCATCACAAAGGGCCCCTGGGTCAGAAGCTCGGTATCCGCCGTGCCGTCGCCGCCAATGCGGCGATACAAGGCGTCGATCCGGGCGGTGAGCTCCGCTGGAGAAAAGGGCTTGGTCACATAGTCGTCTGCACCGGTCATGAGGCCTGTCACCTTGTCCATCTCCTGGGTCCGGGCTGTGAGCATGATGATGCCGATCTGCTTGTTGGTGGCCCGAATGTTCCGGCAGACCTCAAAGCCGTCCATATCCGGCAGCATAATATCCAAAATGGCAACGCCGATGTCCGGGTGCTCCTTCAGACGGTCCAGAGCCTCCTGACCGGTACCGGCCTCAATGGCGTCGTACCCAGCCCGCTTCAGGTTGATCACCACAAAGCTGCGGATATTGACCTCGTCTTCCAAAATCAGTACCTTTTTCATCTTCTTCGCTCCTTACATCTCACCGGTCTTCCAGTCCTCCCGGATGAAGTTAAAATAGGAAATCAAGGTCTTTTGATCCAATTGACGCCCTATACTCCCGCTCCCCAGGGAAGCGGCGTAGATCACCTCATCGGTCTTCGCCAGGGGGAAACGCCCATCTGCAGCGGCAAGCTCCTCCCGGTTGTCTCCCGTAAACGCATAGATGGTGAACAAAACCTGGCGCCTCCGGCCCTCGCCTACTGAGAACACATATCCCTGAACGCCTGCCACATCCCCGCCCCGGGTCACAGAAACTGTGTCCACCCAGTCCTCCTGAATGCACATGTACCAGCGGTCGGCGTAGTTGTGGAAGGTAAACAGCTTCTCCACCTCATCCCCTTCCGGGGTCAGGTTGTACCACCGGATGAGCTCCCGTCCGCCGGAGGACGCCTCCTCCATGGGAACCAGGGAGGGCAGCTCCATAAGGCCGTCGTTGTCGATGTCATCACCGTATACGTAGTAGTTGCGGATGGTTTTGACGCTGGTGCCGGACTCATTGGAAAGGGACACATTGGTCAGCCGACCCTTCACCATAGCGTAAACATCTGTGATGATGGTATCCTCATCGTAGTTGCTGGCGGCAAACACCGCTTGGGCATCTCCGTACATGCCCCCGGCCGTCATCCGTTTCAGATTCTCCACCGGGACCGACATGGCTGCCTCTGCGGAGCGCTCCATGGCGCCGCCGCGGTAGTCGTACAGCTCCGCCACACCCTTGCCGCCGTCGGTGCCCGGGCGTAGCAGAAACAGTTCCCGCAGACTGTCCCGGTCCAGGTCCACCGTGAGGAAGCGGCTGTAATTGGCTGTCAGCAGAGTCTCCGGCGTGCCTTCGGAGAAAGTATAGGCGGACAGGGCATGGACCACCTCGTTGCTCACCTGGCGGCCTACCACCAGCTCCATACCGCCGGTTCCATCCAGATCCGCATACTCCACCTGCTCAAAGGCTGTGCCCGCCGTCTCAATGGTGGCGCTGTTCACATACGCCCCATGTTCTTTGGTAAAAATGAAAATTTTCAGCGGACGCTCGCCCACGCCCTTGGCAAATACCAGTGCTTCCGACTGTCCGTCCCCGGTCAGGTCCACCATCTGCACCGTCTGCTGGTTCTCCCCCTGGAGAGGGGCGCAGTACTCCAGCCCGCTCATCACCTGGTCCATAGCGGCCTGCAGATTGTGGTATTCCTCCGAGCGCCGGGGCAGACAGTACATTTGGTCCACGGTCTTCAGCATGCAGCCGGATAACAGAGCCGACAGAGCAGCCAGAGCAGCCAGGCAGCACATCCGATTTCGTCTCATAAGCCCGCTTCCCTCCTGCGCCAAGTTGAAATGTCCAAATCGTCTACTTTCCCTTATCCTTTTTATTATAGACCACTTCCATGAAAAAGGCAAGGCTACAGACAGAAAAATTTCCGTCTATCCGCCGCCTCCCTACCTCCCCCACTTCCCGAGGCATGCGCGTAGAGCTAAGGGCTGTGCCGGTCAAGACGCAACATGTTTCTTTTATAATAAAATTGCATTCGTATTCGTAACATTTCGCCGTGCCGGCTGAAATTGTGGAGTCACTTGTCACCGGCAAGTGATGAGATCCTATGGCGCTTCGCGCTCGCCCCCGGGGAAAGCCAAGGGGGCTACCACGCCAGTGCAAAAAGCGAAGTTGTGCGTTTAGCCTTAAGTTCGTGACATTGACAGGATGCGCCCGCCAAAAAATGAGTGCGAATTCGCCGGAAATGGGAAGAAAACAGAAGATTTTGTCGCTGGGAGCACCCTGCACAGCCCTGCGCATTGCCAGCTGGGGGAAGGAAAGACTGTCATCCAAATCTCCTGCGGCGGGGACTTGACAAAGGCCGGTGGTTCCTGTATATTAGTCTCAACTAACCGCATACCACTCTATCTGATCTTCCGAGGGGTTTAAGTGCCCTTTTGGTTAGCCTATTCTAACTTCAAAAGGCATAAAACCTGTAAATTTGCGGAAGCTAGTCGAAATTCCACATCAAACTACGAAACAGGAGGAGACACCATGCTGGAGCAAAGCCTCATCACCCACTGCGCACCCACCCTAGCCGGGCTCAAAACCGCCGGTCTGTTTTGCTTTTCCTATGCCTCAGAACCCATGCTCCAGGCGGAGCTGCGGCGCTGCCGCCGGGCCCTGGGGAACAAAGGGGTTTGGATTCGTGTGCTGCGGCGGCACCGGGGGCGGGCGCTGCTGTACGTCTACCGCCCGGCACAGCTGAAGCAGGATTTTCAAAGGCCCGGCGTCGCCCCCTTCCTGCAGCGGATGGGCTACTCCCTCCAGCCGGAGATGGCCCTCCGGCAGCTGGAGCAGATGCTGGCCCGGCGGCCGGGATGCCCCCATGAGATCGGCCTGTTCCTGGGCTACCCCCTGGCGGACGTGGTAGGCTTCATGGAAAACGGAGGCGAGAACTGCAAGTGCACCGGCTGCTGGAAGGTATATTCCAACGAAGCTGAGGCCCGGCGGCGCTTTGCCCAGTTTAAACGGTGCCAATCTATTTATGCGGTTCAATTCCAGAAAGGAAAAACCCTTTCTCAGCTCACCGTCCCCGGGATGCCTCCCTCCTGAGGGTCAGGCCTTTTTCTGGCACACATAGTCTTTGATGGCCGAAAAGGACTCTGCACTGATCACGTGCTCCATGCGGCAGGCGTCCTCCACCGCCACACTTGGGTCCACCCCCAGCTCCGTCAGCCAATCGGAGAGGAAAACGTGGCGCTCGTACATCCGCTCTGCAATCTCCTGTCCCTTGGGGCACAGGGTGATAAAGCCGTCGGAGTCCATCTCCACATAGCCGTTTTCCCGCAGATTTTTCATGGCGACGCTGACGCTGGGCTTGGAAAAGGAGAGCTCGTTCACAATGTCAATGGAGCGGACCGCACCTTTCCGCTGATGCAGCATATAAATGGTTTCCAAATAATTTTCTGCGGACTCCTGAATCTTCATAGCGAGACGCACTCCTTCTCTTTTAGGTTGTTTTATTATTCTAACATATCCCGCCAGAATTTTGCAATCCCTATTTAGAAAAATGCCCGGGCGGCAGGATTGCCATTCCTCAGCCGGCGAATTTTACAGGCGTTTGCAGAAAAGAACGCAGTACTTTGGAACATCTAAAAGTTGCAGGTTTCAACAGGAAGAGCATGGTTTAGGATGGCAGCAATTGGAAGGCGCTTACCGGCGGTGCGTCCAGGTGGCCGCACCCTACGAGTGGGTGGCCATGGTCCGCCCACACCCATCGAATTTTGCACTGGCGCGGCAGCGCCTCCGGCTTTCCCCGGGAGCAGGCGCGCAGCGCCATTTGTAAAAAGGGAAACATGTTAAGCCTTAACCAGCATTGCTTACTGGTCTGTAAGACATCGCCGTTCCTCATCCGCCGCGCTTCACTCGACACCTTCCTCCCAAGGGAAGCTAGGAAGCTGCCGCTCCAGTCGCGTTTGGCGTCCCGTCTGCCTGTGGTGTCGGGGTATGTCTATTTCTGCAGCAGGGTCGTGAGCATCTGGGCGATTTTCTCCAGGCGGCCTCCCTGCATGCTGCGGTGTTCCACCAGGAATTCCCACTTGCCCTCCGGGGTCCGGTGGAATTTGATGTGGGTGCCCAGGAGGAACAGCCCGGCAAGCAGGACGGTCATTTCCGGTAGGCCCAGAAGGGCGTAGGTTTGGGCGGCCTGGGCGTTTTCCTCATAGGATTTCGCCAGCTCCCCCAAGGCCGGGTCCTCCTCCACCGCTGCCAGCAGCTCCTCCACCAGCTCCGCCGGGAGCGCCGCCACCTGGGGCAGCGTCTGCCGGTGCCGGTCGAGAAAAGCGGGAAACTCCGGGTTCCCCTGGGCCAGGGCCAGCAGGGCGGCTTCTTTTGCCGGTACGGAACGGTCATTCTTGGTTGTCATGGGAATCCTCCTCCATTTCTTTCCATACTTGTTCTAAAAGCTCTGTCATTTCCTCCGGCATCTGCGCATCCCATCTGCTTCGCAAGGCGTCGCGCTCAGAAGACGGAGCGGCATGTAAAAGTTGGGCATAGTTGAGGACTGCAATCGCAAGATGATACATGTCCCCGGTGTTTGCAAATCCCTCGATTGCCTGGAGAAAGTGGCCAGCTGCGGTTTGAAACTCCTGCTGTTTTCCTGCAATCACGCCCAGTTGATGGTAGGTAATGGCTGCGCCATGCTCGTTGCCTTGCTTTTTCTCAATCGCCAAGGATTTCTTGCACCATGCTTCCGCCGACTTAAAATCTCCCTGCTCCTGGGCAAATATGCCCAGTTGATGATAGGTACTGGCTGCATCATGCTCGTTGCCATGCTTTTCCTCAATTGCCAGGGCCTTCTGGTACCACGCTTCCGCCGTCTTAAAATCCCGCTGCATCTGGGCAATCACGCCCAGTTGATGGTAGGTAGCAGTCGCGTAATGTTCGTTGCCATGCCCTTCCCAAATTGCCAGGGACTTCTTATACCACCCTTCCGCTGACTTAAAATCCCGTTGCTCCTGGGCAATCACGCCCAACTGATGGTAGGTAGTGGCCGCGTCATGCTCGTCACCATGCTTTTCCTTAATCGCCAAGGCCTTCTGATACCACCTTTCCGCCGACTTAAAATCCCGCCGCTCCTGAGCAATCCTGCCCAGTTGATGGTAGGTCACAGCCACACCGCGTTCCTTGCCAAGCTTTTCCTCAATTACCAGGGACTTCTTATACCACCCTTCCGCCGACTCAAAATCCCGCTGCTCCTGGGCAATCACGCCCAACTGATGGTAAGTATTGGCTGTGCCATGCTCGTTGCCATGCTTTTCCTCAATTGCCAGGGCCTTCTGGTACCACGCTTCCGCCGACCTAAAATCCCGCTGCTCGTAGGCAAGCACACCCAATTGATGAAACGCCACCGACGTTATTCTCGCAGCATCCCGCGCTTCGCCCTGTTTCAGCAGGTCCAGGTACAGCCTGCGCGCCTCCGAAAATTGCCGCCTCTCTTGGGCATAACGTGCCAGGCTTTGCGTCAAGGCCATTCTATCTACTTCCATTCCAAGGGATGCTGCCAGGCGCTGTGCGTGGTAAAAGTTTGCCAGATGCATGTGATAGAATTCCATTATTTCATGAAACGGTTCTCGCAGCAGCAAATTCGCACAGGTCCCCATCACATCCACAAATCCCCTTTGTACCTCCTCCGGAGCAGGCATCTGCTGCTGCAAATAGCCCCGCAAGGCGGGATGGAGCCGGTAAACATGGTTGCCCACATGGGTGCAGAAACCGGCATTCTCCAAAATTCCAAAGCAGGACAAGACCGCCTCCGGTGGTACCGTTTCCTCCGCAACGGCCAGCATCTTTCCCACAAAATCCGCATCTGCGTAGTATTCATGAAGGCCGGTCAGCTGCAAAATGGGGAAAAACTGGGTTTTGAGGCCTTCCCCGAAGACGGCGTAGGCCGCCTGGAGGCGGCGGGTGCTTTCGTCCCCTGCCTGCCCTTCAAAGGCGCGGTCCAGTCCGGTCAGCAGGGCCTCCGGGGTGGAGTCCTGCAGGCGCAGCAAAATCGCCCGAATGGCCAGGGGGTTGCCGCAGAGCTTCTCCAGAATCCGGCGGTAGGTTTTGTTGCTCCGGTCCAGGGTCAGGCCCAGGTCCCGGACCACCGCGTTGCAATACTCCCACAGTTCCTCCCCCTCCAGGCCCCCCAGTGGGACCCGGAAGCAGGTCTGGACCGGCAGCCACTCTTTCTCTTGCTTCCGGCTGGTGAGGAGGACCTTCGTTTTTCCGCCCCGCAGGCCCTTGAGAAGCCCCGCCAGAAGCTCCAGGTCCTCCTGGGGCAGCTGGGCCTGGACCTCCGTCCCCGCAATGCCGGAGGCGGACTCCAGATTGTCCCAGACCAGAAGGTGGGGCTCGCTTCCCAGCCCTTGCATCAGCGCTTGCAGCTTCTGCTCCATGGGCAGCGCCGTGGCGGGCAGACCCAGAAGCGCCTGCACCAGCTTATTCACCACATATTCCGCCGAGCGGATCTTCTGGAAATTGAACCAAAACACCTGCCCCTGGAGCCCGCCGGTGCTGCGCAGCCAGTGCAGAAAGCCCTGGGCCAGGGTTGTCTTGCCTCCGCCGGCCTGGCCGTGAATCAGCAGCGCCGCCTGGGGTTGGCGCTGCATAGCCCGCTCCAGCTGCTGAAGCTCCCGGTCGCGCCCGATGAAGCCGTAGTCCCCCAGGGCCGCTTCCGGCGGCAGGGCCAGCCCTGCTTCTTCTGCCTGGCGATTTGGCTGAAGCCTAGGAAACCGGATGATGCTGTCCTCCGGCATCTGCCGGTACAGCACGGGAACGACCCAGTCCCGCAGGGGGAGCTTCCCGGTAACGCAGCTCCGATCCGGCTGCCGGAACATCTCCCCGCGCCCGGCCCGCACCGCCTCGGAGACGCTGCCGCCCTGAAACAGCTTCCGGTAAAACGCCGGGACAAACTCCCTGGCGGCGCTCACATACAGGCTGTAGCCCATGGCCACCACGCTGTAGACCCCCGCCTTCAAAAGGCCCGCCGCCACACAGGCAAAGGGGTCCCGGGCCTGCCCGTCCACCATCCCGGACTGGCAGGCGTTCAGCACCATACAGGGAATCCGGTATTCCGCCAGGAGCTGGGCCAGGCGGGTGGTCTCGATGGCTTCCGGCTGACCATCTTCCCCCTCAAAGACCAGACAGCCCTCCGCCGCCCCATAGCAGCCCTCCCCAGGGGTTCGGTCGCCATAGCCTCCGTGGCCGTCAAAGTGGACGATGTGGTAGTAGCCGGGGCGCTCCCCCAACACCTGCCGCAGCCGGTCAAAGGTGGGCGGGCGCAGAACCTCCACCGTCACGGGCAGATGATTTTCCTCGATACTTTGCACCAAGCTCTTGGCCAAGGTGCGGTAGCCCACGTCCTGTTCTCCATAGGGGCGGGGTATCACGTAGAGAATATGGAGGACATCCTGGGGCAGGCCCTCCGGCAGCGGCGGCGGGTCCCCCAGACCGCCGGAAAGCTGACGCTCCAAGGGAAAGCGCAGGGCCAGGTAGCCGTCTTCCCCGCTATGTAAGGCCTCCCAGGGCCAGGCCATAATTTCCGGCGCGTCGCTGGTGATCTTGATCCGGAAGTTCTGGAAATTCTGCCCCTTGGCAGATTGATACCAGTTCTGGGCTTGGCCCACAAAAAGCCGGTCAAAGACTGCGGTGCCCCACGCCTCCAATGTCTCCGCCACCGCCTGGGCAGACTGCCGGTAAGCCCCAAAGGGGGCCTGCAGGTAGTCCTCGAAATACCAGCGAAGCGCCGGAAGGAGCTGCTTGTCCCCATGACCCTGCACGGGGAAGGACGCCGGGGGCGGAAGAGGAACCGGGAGAGTACGCTTCATATCCCCACTGCGCACCACAGAAAACAGCGGGGTTCCATTTTGATTGCCCACATGACAAATTTGCAATTCCGTCACCAGAAAAACAACCTCCTTGGCCGGCTGGAAGCCGGAATGAACTGCTCATAAAAGTGCCCCTGCCTTCTTTTGGAGTCCATGTATCCACCCGCTGGCGGCTGGGGTGCGGCCACCTGGACGCACCGCTGGTAGGCAGTGCGAATTCGCCGGAAATGGACGAAAAACGATAGCCTTTCCCGACGGGGGCCCAGTGGTCCGACCCTACCGCAAGGAACGAGCCTTAGCTGTACGCCTATGCCCCGGGGGAAGCCAGGGGAGCTGCCGCTCCAGTGTAGTTGTAAAGAGTGCACAACATGAAGCCCCCTGAATAAAGGCACGCATCTGCTGAATCTGCACTGGGGCGGGAGCGACTTGCCTTCTTCCGAGGGCAGGTGCGTGCAGCCCGGCGCGCTGGTTGCCAGAATCTGACATGATTATACCAGATTTCTTTCTTCAGGGAAAGAGATTTTTGACCCATTTGATGCATTTATCCACACCATGCAAGGAACGCAATCGCTGGATAAAGGGGCAAACCGGTCAGCCCTCTTTCGGGTTGGCCGGTTTGCTTTTGATCTTTGTGATTTGCGCCAAGAGAAACGTGGAGCCGCTGGGCAGCGGGCTTCCGGTTTTGAGCCGGAAGCCCGGGCTCCGGTTACTCTACGGTGCGAATCCGGATGGCGTTGTTTTCCGCGTCCAGGTAGAAGGCAATCGTATCATCTCCCGGGATGAGTTTGGCCAGGTCGGATTCGGTCAGGGTATAGGTGTCTGTGCCTTTCGCTACGATGGTCTCCGGCACCTTGGAGGAATCGTTCAGGGTCACGTTCTGGGTCAGAGGCGCCTCCAGCACCATCCAGGCGTTGTTGACGGTCTTGGAGGTCTGATTGGTCCATACCGTCAGCTCCTGGTTCAGCTGGGCCAGATACACATGGGCAGTCAGGTTCTTGTTGTAGGGCTTCAGGAAGATTCCGTCGTACTTCGCCCCTGCCGCAGAGCTGTTCCCCGTAAAGGAGCCGCCGTTCAGGCGCACCGTTGCCCCGGACTGCACATAGCCGATACCGCCGCCGCCCAGGGTGGCATTGGAGCCCGTAGTGCGGTTGTTGGCAAAGGTGCCGCCGTTAAACTGGATCTCCGCAGCAGAGTCTGCGCTGTTGTACACGGCGAAGACCGCACCGCTGTAGCCCAGGTGGTTGTTGCTGAAGGTACAGCTGTTGATGTTGACCTGATGGGCACCTGCCCCGATGACATACAGCAGCCGTGCCTCGTTGTCGGTGAAGGTGCCGCCGCTCACCGTCAGGATGCACTGGCCCGCGCCGGTGACGTAGAAGATCGACGCGCCGCTGTAGGCGGTGGAGGAGATGGAATAGGTATCCAGGCCCGTTACCGTCAGGTCTTCAATCGTAGCCGTCGTCGTCACGCCCGCAGTGGAGGCGAGATAAATTACACTGTGGGTACTGCTGCGAACATGCTGCACCACGGTGCCGGCCTTCGTGGTGAGAGAGCCGCCCTTGGAGACATAGAACATCGCTCCGCTGGTCTTGGTCCGGGGCACATAGGGGCTGTTGCCGTCCAGCACAATGTTTTCCGTCACCACCGTGCCGCCGGCAATGTTGAAGAAGTAGCTGCTGTTGGACTCATAGCGCATCAGGAACGCGTTGGGAATCCCCTCCAGGCTGAGTGTCACCGTCTCCCCTTCCTCAACGGGAATGGCGTTCATCACATAGATGATATTTTCGCCCTCCGCCTTGGCGTTGGCCGCCAGGATTTCCTTGGCCCGGGCAAAGGTGGCCACGGGGGTTTCCGGCGTCAGGCCGTCATTCTCATCGTTGCCGGGGTTCACCTTCTGAGCCGGGGAGCTGAGGTACACCGCCACGCCGATTTTCTGGTTGCTGACCACATGGTAAATGCCGTTCTCGGTATCCAGAACCGCCTTAAAATAGGGGTCCAGGTCGTTGCGCAGACGGTACGCCGCCACATCTACCTCGGTGATCTTATACGTATTATAGCCTCGGAGTAAGACGCTATTGACGTCAATGTCACTGAAAGCGACCTGCAGGGTACCGCCCTTCAGATTGCTGATGGGCTTTGCCGCATAGATGCCATAGGCGCCGTTGTAGTCATCCACATAAATCTCGCCGACTTCCACCCCATCCTTGGGGCTGTTCAGCACCACCTGACCACAACGCATGGCGTAGATCTGGGGGCTGCCCGTCTCCTTCCCGCCGGTGTTGTCTTTGACGGTGCCGCCATTGAGGTACAAGGTACCGTTGCCGGTATAGCTCGTGCTGGCGTAGCCGATGGAGATGCCGCCGGTGACAGACTCGGAGGTATTGCCTGTGATGGTACCGCCGTTCAGGTTGAAGGTCACGGTCTGCAAGGCACCGATGGTGGAGCCCACCGTAGCGTGGTTATCCGTAAACACACCGCCGTTGATGGTAAGGGTCGCCGCTGTGCTGGAGCCAACAGACAGAACGGAGCCATAGCAGGAATAGGATGCTGCCGTGCCGGTCTGGCGGTTACCGGAGAACTCGCCGCCGTTGATGGTGACCTCGCACCCCGCTCCGGCGATGATACCGCCGGTGAACGCGGCATCGTTGTTCACAATCCGCACGCCTTCATTGACCGTCACCTTGCAGTTGGCGTTGGCATAGATGCCAGCCGTGGTGGAGCCGTGGACGCAGTTTTGCACCACAGTTCCCTCGTTCAGAATCAGCTCTGTCCCGGACTCCAGATAGAGCATGGCGCCGCAAGAGCTGCCCGTCTTCAGAGAGGGGAACATTTCGCCGCCACCGTCCATGATGATGTGATCCAGGGTCAAGGTGGCCCCGTTCTGTACATCAACCAGGTACGTGGTGAGGCCGGTGTTCCGAACCACCTTCGCATTGGGCAAATCCGCCATGGACCAGGTGGTGTCCTCGGTGATGGGTACTTTGCCGCAGAGGATGATCACGGGATTCTTGGCGTCCTTCAGCAGCTCCTTGGCCCGTTCAAAGGTCCGGACCGCCTGCTCCATGGAGGAGCCATCGTTGGCGTCGTCACCGCAGACGCCATAGGCCGGGTATTGGGTGTCATTGGCGCCCAGATATACATAGTCCGCCCGGTCATCCTCCCGCCACATGGCGTACAAATCCAGATCGCTGGTGGTTGCGCGGAGGAAGCTGTATGCATCGGTGAGTTCCGGGTCCGTATACCAGCCGACGAAGAGGAAGTCCTCCTTCTGCGGGTCGGCGGGACGCTCTACTCTGGCGTTATACCGCACCTGCTGGGTGTACAGAAGGGTGTCTCCATCCCAGAAGTTGACGGTAAAGTGCTTCACGCCCCACTTGGCGTACAGGGTGACGCTCTCGTAGACCGGCTTTGTGAAATCAAACAGATGCTCCAGGCCAGGCTCCGTATACCAGCCGGTCACTTCATAGCCGGTGCGGGTGGCCGTTGGCTCCTCCACCGTCTGGCCCCAGGGAACCTGCACCGACGCCGGCTCGATGACGGCGCTCTGGGCGGAGACAAACTTCACCGTCAGCACCATGTCCTTGGTGGAGAAGCTGACCGTCACATCCTCGTGGATGTCCTTCAGCACAAAGGCAGAGCCGTTCCGGCTCAGTGTGCCGGAGGTGACCTGCACATCGTCCAGCTCATAGCCCACGGTTTTGTCGCCGAAGAGGCTGAAGTTCAGCCAGGTCCGGCCGGGCTCCAGGGTGACAGACTCCACCCTCTTTCCGTCCACCTTGGCGTAGCCCTGGTCGCCCACAAAGGTGACCGTATAGCTCTCGGGGGGGTCTGTGGGAGCCGTGGGGTCCGGCGGGTCGGTGGGGTCCGGCGGATTCGGCTGATCCGGAGTCTTTTGGAGCAGGCCGTGGAATATCACAATGATCTTGGCGGCCTCTGCACGGGTGATGAGATTCCAGGGGCGGAAGGAGCCGTCGGGATAGCCCTCCAGGATACCGGCCTCTGTGCAGAGCTTCACCGCTTCCTTGGCCCATTCGCTGATTTTTGCCTCGTCTGTAAATGCCTGAGGCTCCACGGTCTTCTTCAGCTCCACCTCCTGGAGCGCGGCAAACCGGGCCAGCATGACAACCGCCTCCTGGCGGGTAATGTCGCCATTGGGACGGAACCGGCCGTCGCCGTAACCGTAAACGATCCCGTTTTCTGCCGCCCAAAGCACGGCGCTGGTGTACCATTCGTCATTTTGAACATCGGTAAAGAGATTTTCAGCCTGGACCTCCGGCGCTCCCGCCATGCGGTACAGCAGCATGGCCATTTGCGCCCGGGTCAAGTGGCTCTCCGGGGCGAACCGGTCCTCTCCCACACCTTTCATCAGGCCGGCATCATAGGCAGCATAGACATAGGGGAAGTACCAGACACGTTCATTGGTCACATCCACATAGCGGTAGGGCTCCTGCACAGGGATGGTCACGGGAATGGTCTCATTGTCCTGCTCCGGCAGGGTAATAGAGCCCTCATATACCCCCACCGCGCCGGCAAAGGTCAGCTCCAAAATGGCCGTCTCTGCGGTGTAGTCCTCGTAGCAGGTCCAGGCGAAGCTCACAGAGGTGTCGGAGGTTCCCAGATTACTGATTCCCTCGCCGCCCACCAGGGACTTCGCGCCTTTCAGCGTCAGCTCCTTGGGAAATTGATAGACCAGACGGCCATTTCCGGAGCCCGCCCCGCCGGGGACGGTCAATTGTACAGTGACGCCGTCTTGATTCTGGGCGGTCACAACCTGGGAAACAGCAGGCTTCGATTCAGCAGCCAAAACGTTTCCGGTCATGCTCACCAGCAGCGCCAAGACCAGCAGCCAGGAAAAAATTCGTTTGAACATTTCACACGCCATCCTTTCATCCATTTTCTGTGAGGAGCGCCGGCAGCGTCTCTGTTTCTGCCTGGACGGGGGCCGTCAGCCCGGAAGCCTCCATGGCACGGGTCAAAAGCTCCGCCGTAGCAGCCGCTCCGGCCTGAGCCTCCAGGCCAACCACAGGCCACACATCCTCGCCAAAGTTGCCCAGGTTGGCAACTGCGCCGCTGTTCAGGTCCAGGGCCACCAGATCGGTCTGCTCACCGGACCACAGGGAAGCATACAGATAAGCGCCATCTGTGGCAATGGAAGAGAAGTACCAGTTTTCTCCTGTGGCAAATCCCAGATTGGTCAGCTTCTGGGGCGTCGTGCGGAGAAGATTCTCCCCCTGATTCATAAAGCCAACGGTCCAGACGTTGCCTTGGGAATCCAAAAGCAAGCAGACGTCCATAAGGTTCTCTGCCTTCTGGCTTCCGGCCCAGGCAATGCCCACCAGTCTGGCGTTGCCAATGGAGCCGGCAAAGTCCCAGGCTCCGTCATAATTGCCGGTGGCGGTGTTCACCACAGTCACGTAGTTGCCATAGGTCGCAAGTACAGCGCCGCCTGCCAGATTGGGGCACCAGGTCATGTCGGTATAGCCAATTTCTGAGGTACCGATTTTGGTCAGCTCATATCCGCGGGATACCGAGTACAGGGTGGAGATCAGAGTCTGGTCCGCACTCTCCTCCTGGGTTGCCGCATAGCGGACGCCATTTGCACCGGCTGTCATGGACATCAGAGGCTGGCCGCAGGGAGATGCCGTCAGTTTGGTGTAGGCGGGAATGGTGTCTGTCCGGAAAGAGCTAAACCACACCTGGCTGTCTGCGTCCCAGACCAGGCCGGTGAGTTCCTTCTCCAGCGCCGTGACGGTCACGGTACAGGTGGCAACCGCCTGGGGATTGAGCACAGAGGCGGCGGCAATGGTGCAGGTGCCGGCTCCGGTGGCAGTGATCACGCCATCCTGAACCGTAGCCACCTTCTCATCGCTGGTAGCCCAGGTGCAGGACCGGTCCACCACCGTCCAGGGCTTGGCGGAAACCTCCAGGGTGACGGTACCGCCCCGGAGCATGGAGACCTCACTCTGGCTCAGGGAGATTTCCTGCACATCCTGGGTGGGCCCAAAGATGGTGGTTGCTTTTCTGGGGATGAACATGCCGGCCAGCTCGTGGGTACCAAAGTCGCCGATGATGGTGGGCTTACCGGTCTCCAGATCGTAGGTGAGCAGCCGGCCCACGTAGCTGTTGCCCTCCTCGTTGAGGCCGTAGTTGGCATGGTACAGCTTGCCGGTGTTGTGGTCATACGTCATAGACTGGATGTAAATGGTGGAAAGTCCCGTTGTGCTGGGAGCGGCCTGTACCTGGAAGCCCTCCTCACTCAGGGTGAAGGAATACAGGCGGGAATTGCTGGCATGATTGGTCACGCCATAGAAGGTGCCGTCTGTGGAGCAAGCCAGGGTCTGCAAATTGTTACCTGCCGTCAAGGGGACGATACCGACCTGCTCCACCGATCCCATCAGCGGGTCCACGGTGTACAGATAGTTCTTGGTGCACAGGGCGTACAGCTTGCCGTCTGCATAGTTATAAGCCAGATCCAGCACATTGCTCAGCACATGCAGGGTCTCGATGTAGGTCTGATTCTCCAGGTCCTCCAAGGGGGCCACGCAGAAGCGGCGGTCTTGATCAACGGTGAAGACATAGCCATCGATGTACTCTGCGGCGTAAATGTCACCAGCTGCAACCTTCTTTGCGTTGGCCGCTGCATCAGGACGGAAGGTTAGCCAGCTGTTATCGTAGGTGTCGTTGGCATAAATGAACTCGGTGACGTCGCCATCCTCTTCCCCAACACCCAGGGAAACCTGGTAGGCGGTCACGTTTCCGGCATAGTCCACTGCCATCACCACCACATCCGAGGCGGTCACTTCGGAGATGTCCACTTCAATCTCTGTTGCAGCGCCCAGCTCTCTCTGGTCCGCGCCCTGGCGAGCCAGGTACTCCGTCTGGCGGGCATTGGAAACCAGAATGGCGGCCACATACCGGTCATCCCGGGCGGTGATGTTCAGCTTCGCCGCGCCGGTCACCAGGTTGCGGGAATAGGTGGCATCCAGAATCTCGGGGGCCGTGTTATCCACTGTGAGATAGGTATTCCAGGAAGCGCCACCGGCCAGAGTGCCAACCACTTCGCCTGTCTCCCGGTTCCAGTTGTACTCCGGAATGGCGCAGACAGAAACCTTCACCCGGGTGCCCTCCGGCAGCGGCTGCCCTTCTGCATCGGTCACGCTCCAGCCAAGGCCGGTATTGATCACCGTATTGGCCCAGGCTCCGGCGCTGGCATTGTAGAACGCGCCGTACTGGGCGCCCTTCTGAACGGTCTTGTATACCTCGCCGGTTTCGGCGTTGGAGATCTCTGCGTACAGATTGCCACCGGCGTTCCGGATCAGGGTGGCGTAGGCCGCCGTGATGGTGGTTTTCGCGTTGATGGCAGTCCGGTCTGCCAGGTACGTTCCGCCTGCGGCATAGGGATTGGCCGTCAGGTAGTAGGAATTGTTCATCACAAGGGCATTGGTATACTTCGGCCCCACATAGGGGTAGGCCGTTTCGTCACCGCTGTCCTCCAAAGCGATGTACTTGTCGAACATCGACGGCTCTGTCCAGTTGCCGTAGTAAGCCAGCATCGGCAGAGAGAGCTCTGGCGCCTTTCCATCGGGATTGGCAGCGTACACAAAGCCCTCCACATAGCAGCCGTTGACGTAATTCTCAGCCAAATAAGCCCGGTCCGCCTCAGACAGGGTTACAGTGGCGTGCACCTGGATGGACTTGCCCGGCTCCACCACATAGGATTTGCTCAGGACGTCCACCACATCGCTTTTGCCCTGCAGGCTGCGCATGTAGACTTTGACATCCTTGGTGGTAATTTCACCGTCACCATCCAAGTCATACTTGACTGCGTCCTCCTCGGACAGGGGCGCGGGGCTGGTGTGATTGGCAACTGCCAGCAGAACCTCCGCGTCCTTCACGTCCGCCACGCCGTCGCCATTCAGGTCATAGACATATCGCTCGGCGGCGCTGGTGGTGAAGGTCACATCCGGCGTCAAAGCATAGGCGGAATCGGACATGTAATCCGCCCCGTCCACCGTCTCCACCGCCATGGTGTTGATGCTGGCGCGGAAGGCATAATCCGCCGCTTCCTTGGAGAGGTTATTGACGCTGAAGTCAAACTCATACACGCCGGTGCGCTGGGGATCATCTCCCAGGTTGACCTTGGCTTTGCCATCGGTAACGTCCTTGCCCTCTGTCAGCAAATAGGCGGGGGAAGTCACTGCCGCATAGACGTTGGCCAGGCCCGAGCCCTGCTTCCGGGGAGAATACTCCACATTTCCCTCCTCCACCAGGGGAACGGAGGTGGACAGCAGCAGCGCCTGGCTCAGGGCGCGGACGGTCAGGCCCTCCTGCCGGTCCAGGCCCTGCTCTTTCACATACTGCGCCACCACTGCCGCCATACCGGTGACGCTGGGGGCAGACATGGAGGTGCCGGACATGTTTCCATAGGTGCCGTTGTTCAGAGTAGACCAGATGTTACCGCCGGGAGCGGTGATCTCCGGCTTCAGATCCAGGTTGCCGGGGACGCCCCAGGAGGAGAAGCTGCTGGGGAGGTAGCCGCCGGGGGCGTCCTGGATGGTCCGGACCTGGTTGGCAATGACCATTTTGCCGCCCCAAAGCCCATCCTCTCCCTGTTGGGAAGCAGCCAGAATCATATCCCCGTAGGCCTTGCCAAGCATAATGGCCGGGTTCTTGTAATTGTAGCCGGACATGTTCATGTTCAGAGAACCGGCAGCATTGTTGTACACCACCGTGGCGACGGCGCCAGCCTCCACGGCCCGGTTGCCTTTCTCAAAGAAGGATACGCCGCCGCCCCGGGAAATGAGCACCACCTTCCCGGTGAGATCCAGCCCGGCGAAGTCCTCCTCCGCGCCATAAATATGGGTTCCGGTCACAGGATCGCCCAGGAACACATAGTCATACTCGGACCCGGAATGGTCCTCCGTGGTGTCCAGGGTCAAAAATGCCCGCATACCATAGCTATCGTAGGTGTCGGAGTAAGCCGCAGCCATGCCGTTAAACACCGGCATCACACCGGTCAGGCCCGCGTTATCCACGGAGGCCACCGTGAATGCATTGCCAAAAGCGCCGGGAGAGCCAACAGTATCGATCACCGTATCGCCCGTCAGCTGCATTTTCAGACCCGTGGCGTTATATTCCGCGAAGCTGTATTTGTTACCGGCGGAGATGGTCACCACGGTGTCGGAATTCACCAGACTGGCAAAGAGGGCGTCATAGTTGCTGTAGGTATGACCGGCCGAGGAGGAGCCCAGAGACAGGTTTACCGTATCGCAATCCAATAAAATCGCGTCTTCAATGGCCGCCATGTAGTCCGAGTCGTATGCACCGCCGCCACGGCCGAAGACCTTCATGGGCAGCAGCTGGGCGTCGGGCGCAATGCCCACCACGCCGTTGGCCTGCCGGGCCGCCACCATGTCTCCATCGGCATCCTTGGACCACACATAGGTGTTGGCCGTGGCAATGCCGGACACGTGGGTGCCATGGTCGCCCTGGCTGTCGTTGTCGTGGGTCACATCCAGGTCCTCGTCTATGTAGTTAAAAGCGAAGGGAACCTTGGCCGAGCGGTAGAGGTCCCCGGCGGTGAGGCCGTCATAGAGCTCTGCCGCATGGAGCTTGGGCAGGACCTCCGCCACCTCTTCTGCAGTCAGCAGATGGTAGTCCGCCACATCCTTACCAAACCGGGCGGCAGACAGCTCCAACCCATAGAGGAAGCAGCTCTCGTCAAAGCTGGGATGATCCAGATCCAGGCCCGTATCGATGACCGCAATCCGAGAGCCAGCACCGGTGTAACCGTCTGCCCAGGCACTGTAGGAACCCACCATGGTACCGGAGGTGGAGGTATCTGGCGCGTCCGTATCCAGCTCGTACCGGTTTTCCACATAGACCTCCCGGACATTTTCCAGAGCTTCGATTTTTGCAATTTGGTCGTAACGAACCGTAGTCGCCACGCCGTTCACACCCAGGGTGAACTGATACTGGACCTGCAGCTCCTGGCCCAGGGCCCGGTTCACCGCTGCCATGGTCTGGGTCTGCTTCTTCTCCAGATTGGCCCGGTAGGCCATGGCGGAGGTGTTGCGGGACAGGCCGCTGGTGGAATAGCCTTTTTCAATCACAGGCTCTTCCTGGAAAATGATGATGACACGCAAATTTTCATCTGGTGCCGGGGTGTTCAGTTCCGGTAGCTCCGCTGTCTCTGCTTGCAGAGCTTCCGCCGCTACGGGAACCTCCTGCAGCTGGATGTCACGGGTCTCGCTTACAGCCGCTGCAACGGGTATGCAGCTCAGCAGCAAGCAGATCACCAAAACAAGCGCCACAAGATGCCGGGGGTGCGTTCTTCTCATGGGGATCATCCTTTCTGTCATTCTGTCTGTCGATCTGGCAGACTATTTCAATTATATGCTATCTTATTTTCGAAGTCAAGCAAAGGGGGAAGAAAAATATGGCATACACATGTCCTTTTTCTGCAGACAAATGGGCCGGGTCCGCGCCAGTCATGGTTGGGTAATCCGCTCCGCCTGGTGTGCCGCACAATTCCAGCTGGCAGCCGAAGGCTGACTGATGAGGAACGGCAATATGTTACGCATACCAATGCAGTTTTATTAAAAGGAAACATGGGACACCCGAACCAGAACTGCTTCAGTCTGTTAGATATCACCGTTCCTCATCCGCCTCGCTTCGCTCGGCGCTTTTCCCTCGGGGGAAGGCAGGGCGTTGCTGCGGCAGTACATGGCCCACGCGCAAAAGCGGCCAACCCCCTTTCGGGAGTTGGCCGGGTTGTTTTGCCGGTTGCTATTTCACGTTTATGAGCATCTTGAAATACGTTGCAGCATGGATTACAGGTCCTGGCAATAGCGCATGAAAATGGTGGCAATTTGGGCGCGGGTGGCGTTGCCTTTCGGGTTCAGCAGGCCGTCCATACCGATGATCAGGCCAGTCTCCACAGCCCACACCATGGGCGCCTGCGCAAACTCCTCCACCGCCTCATGATCGCCAAACTCCTTGAGGTCGTAGCTGCCGGTTACATCCTTGTGGGAGAACTGTGCGTACCGGTACAGGAATGTCACCATCTGCTCCCGGGTCACCGCCCGGTTGGGCGCAAATATGGTCGCTGTCATGCCCTTGGCAATGCCATGCTCTGCGGCCCATACCACAGCCTTGCCGTAGTACTGGTCCAAATTTACATCTGTGAAGGGATTGGAGGTTTCGATCTCAGGCTCACCTGCCAGCCGGTACAGCATGGTCATCAGCTGGCCACGGGTTAGATTCCCATTGGGCTGGAACATGTCATGGCTCATGCCAAGCATGATCTCATAGCTCACGACAAAGTCCACACCTTCATGGTACCAGCGGGTGGTATCCACATCCTGGAAGGCCTTGGATGGGCAGTGGTCATTGCATGCCGGCAGGACGTGGGGCTCCATTTCACTGCAGACGGAGCAGATCCGGGTCTCCAGGCCATCATGGAAGCAATCGGGAGCCTTCTCCACCGTCCACTCGCTCCAGCTGTGACCGTGGGCGGGGGTGATGGTATCGCGATAAGTCACGCCGCAAACGGTGCAGGTGTGCTCGGTGTAGCCACCTGTGGTGCAAGTGGGAACGACGATCGTGTCGCGCAGGGTATGGCCCTTGGGGGCAATGACCTCGCCCTTCTCCACCAGCTTGTTGCAGACGGTGCAGTAGGTGTCGCCAGTGTAGCCGGCCTCGGTGCAGGTGGCTTCCTTGGCGCCCCGAATCTCCGTAACGCCATGGCCGGAGGCATCCACAAACTCGTCCCGGTAAGTATGTCCACAGACGGTGCACGCATGGAGGGTATAGCCTTCCTCGTCACAAGTGGGCTCTACCACGGTCACCTCGTAATCATGACCCATGGCGGGAATCTCCCGGGTCTCGGTCTCCTGGCAGCGCTGGCAAGTCCGGGTCTCCTGGCCGGCCTCCGTGCAGGTGGCCTCCTTGGTTACGGTCCAGTCGCCGAAGCTGTGGCCTAGGGCCTCAACCTCTCGGGTCTCCTGGGTACCGCAGATGGAGCAGGTCCGGATTTCCTCACCTGCTTCTGTACAGGTGGCTTCCTTGCTCACGGTCCAGTCGCCAAAGGTGTGACCCTTAGCCGGGATCACCTCACCCGCAGTCAGGAGGGTGCCGCAATCGGTGCAGTAGGTATCGCCGGTGTAGCCATCTTCGGTGCAGGTGGCCTCCCTGGCATTCCGAACCTCGGTATTGGTATGGGAGAACTTCACGTTCAGCTTCTCCACATAACCGGGCTTCGTGTCGTTGAGCTCCTTATGGGTTACGGTGATCTCAGAATTCTGCGCCATGCCTTCTTTTACCACAAAGGTAAGCTCTGCAATGGTTCTTCCAAGGAAGATACTGCTCCGCTTGGCGTAACCGAAGGTCAAGGTGCCCTCCCCGGTTACATATGCGTTGTAGTCGCCTGCCACCTGGATATCCTGCAGCTCCAAGGAAGCTGCATCATATTCCACAGTCACCAGGCCGTTGTTGGACTTGGTATCACTGCCCTTCTTATTCTTCGCTGTGATCTGCACTGTGACGGTCTTCTCGTCTGCGCCGACATTGGACTTCCCCTGGGGCGCCAGTTCGTTTTCGGCAACAGACTGCGCCTGCACATTGGCCGCAGCATTCGCCAAACCTTGGGCAGAGACTGCTTCCGCTTTCACCTTCCGGGCGTTCGTCAGGGCACGAACAGTCGCTGCAGCATCAGCTCCGGCCTTCTCGTTGCTCTCCACTTCATACAAAGCAGCAGGCCAAATATCGTCGCCAAAATCACCAAGCAACGTGGCATCGCAGTAGCCTATGGTATGATCCATGGCAATGCGGTACAGATTGTTGGTCTGACCGGTAAAGGCGGACAGATACAGATACCCGTCCTCGCCTACCACCATGGAAGAGAACATGTTGTTGCCGCTGCTGTCACCAAGGAACTGCTCTTTCAGATTGCTCTCATAGCAGCTTAGAAGCGCAGTGAACTCTCCGCCTTCCTGATAAACGCTCCAGTTCCAGAAATGGCCGGAATTATCCAGGAGCACAAAGTGCTCTGTGTCAAAGGTCTCACCCTCGAATGTCACCGTTTCCGCACCCAGGCTAGTGGCGGCAACCAAATACGTAGCGCCCACGCCAGGCAGGTACTCCTGCAGGTTGAAGGCCGCACCGGACAGCTTCATGGGATTCTCGGGAACCAGGAAGTAATAGTAGTAGATGCCGGATACCAGCGGCGCCTCTGCCGTGGAGAACCGTCGGCTATACACCAGATCCCACAGAGGGACGCCTGCTCCATTGATAGCGGAATCCATCGTCTTACCGGTGGTCGGGTCCACCTGATGCATACCCCAGGAATCCGTGGTGCTGTCCACAACATACAGCACGTTGTTCACAGGATCGCAAACCACAGAGCTCAGATAGACATCCAGGTCCGCAGTCTTCTTCCAGGTACTCTCCTGTTCCATATTCCAGGAGAAGAGCTGGGCCTTTCCATCCTGATCCTGGAGGGCGCCCTTCAGGGTGATCTCCAAATTCTTCACTGTGACATTGCAGGAAGCCGTAAAGGCGGAATTCAGGACAGAGGTTGCGGTAATCACCGCTTCGCCGGGGACCAGGCCTGTGACGACGCCCTTGTCATTCACCGCAGCAACCTCCGGATTGGAGGAAACCCAGGTTACGCTGCGGTCCGTCACGGTCCAGGGCAGCACGGAGGCGGACAAAGTCTTGGTAGTACCCTTCAGCAAGACCACAGATTCGTCCGAAATCTGAATGCCGGTGATCTGATCCGTCGGAGTAGCCCAGTCGCTTCCGTCTGTCTTTTCCGGGATGATCAGGCAGGACATCTGATACCCCAGGTTGCTGGAGCTGGTACGTGCACCGGTGGACGGGTCAATCTCCTCCAAGAAGGTGTACGAGACCATAGTCCCCAGCACATTCGTGTCATAATGACTAAGCCAGTACAGCATCCCTGTGTTGGGATCGATCTCCATTGCCTGGTGACCGTTTGTAGTGCCCATACTACTGACGATCTGCTTCGTACCGGTCAGCTCATTATCAATGATCATGCACAGGAACCTATAAACGTCTCTGGTATTGAGTTCGCCGTTGCCGTCAAAGTCTGCATGTTCCCTATTGGAAATGGAGGTCCGGGCGCCGGTCACATATTCCATCAGCGCCTGCACATCGTCCGTGGTCACCTGCCCGTCATCGTTCAGGTCATAGATCAGGGGGATCTGATTCAAAACGCCGTTCATGGTAAACTTCCAGACGTTGAATTTGCCGCGCTGGTTGCAGTAGAAGTTGCCCTCAGCATCGCAGGCCAGGGTATCCGAAGGCACGGGCAGGGGCCCCACAACCTCAGTCGCGCCGGTGAACCTGTCCACCGTCACCAGTTTGTCGTTTGCAACGCCATAGATCTTTCCATCGGCGGGATTATAGGCCATATCCGTCAGAACCATGCCCATGTTGGCGATCTTGGTGGTATTGGCCAGATCGTCCTCCGGCATAATGTACAGGTCACCCGTCTTGTTGGAGGCCAGCACATAATGATCCACGATGGTGGCTGCGTAGAAGGTCTGATTGGCATCGGTATAGGGCTTCAGATCTTCCGGGGTGGGGTTCTTGGTCAGGCTGATCCAATACCCGGCGTCAAGATTGAAGGCAATCATTCCGGGCAGAGGTTCCGGCTCACCGATCTGCATTTCCACCTTATATGTGGTGGTGTTTCTGGCATAGTCCATAATCTGCAGGAGGAAACCCTTGCCGCTGACGCCGGTCAGGTCCAGAGCATACTCCGCCTCTTCGCCGGGCTCAATGTCCTGCTTCGCCCCGTCATAGGCCAGGACCTTGGTGCCAGACAGATTGTACAGGGCCACAGCAGCCACATACTGATTGTCGCTGGCCGTAACCTCAATGGCGTTCCTGGTGAAGCTTAGAGAGGCGTCCTTCACCACGGGGGCCGTGTTGTCCACCACCATGGGAATCCGGAAGGAGGCACCTTTGCCCAGAGCATCCCAATTCACCGCGGCCCTGCCCTCAGCGTCATAGGAGACATAGTACTCCGGTGCCATGGTCAGAGAGAGCTCCAGACGGTCACCCTCAGCAGCACCCTTGGGAAGGAACTTCGTGCTGAGGCGGTAGTTGGTATTCACCCAGTAACCGCCGTTGGTGAAAAAGTAGGCAGAGTCAACAGCGCCCTGCTCCGACTGCATGAGCACCCGGTCCTTCGTCAGGTTCTTGGCGCAGACGCGCAGAGCGGCTGCATTCCGAATGAGCACGAATTGAAGCTGAGTAATCTGGTCGCCGTTTTCACTGTTGATGGCGTTGCGCTCCGGCAGGTAGCGCTCGTCGGGCACAACGGGGTTGCCGCCAAAGGAGGCGGTCATCGAGCCTTCCCCGTAAGTCATGACCGCAGCATTGCCCTCTATGTCCCCCAGATAGGGGGCCCGGGTTTCCTCCCCTGTCAGGTACTCCATGCGGGAGCCCACATCAAACATGGAAGCATCGGACCAATTGCCGTAGAAGCCCAGAACCGGGATAGAGTGGGCAGTGCCTACCGTACCATCGTCTGTGGTCACGCCCTTGGCAAATACATAGCCCTCAATGTAAGCGCCATTGGGATAGTTCTGATTCAGAGCAGTCTTCTGCTCCTGGGTCAGGGCAGCTGTGACCTTCACATCGGCAGAGCCGCCGGCGGGAACGGTTACGGTATCGCCCGTGCTAAAGGCCACATCGGCGCTGAGACCGGTGGTCCGGGTGTCCATATAGGACACGCCTTCCTCCGTAAACAGGTTTTGAGTAAAGAACTCCGCAGACAGAGCGTAGGTCTTGTCCTCCTCCGTCAGGTTGTAAATGGAGAAAGAGAACGCATAGAGGCCGGTCTTTTCCGGATCATCGCCCAACTCCGCCTTGACCTTGCCATCGGCATAGGTCTTTGTGGCGTTCTCACCCATGAGAAGGTAGCTGTCTGCAGAAATCGCCGCGCCCACATTCGCCAGGCCGGCGCCCTGCCGCAGGACGGGATAGAAGCCGTCGCCCAGGTCATTGCCTTCCGCGTCCACGCCAAAGTCCTCCAGCTGCGGCACAGCTGTGGACATCAGCAGGCTCTGAGCCAGCTGACGGGCGGAGCGGCCGGTCTTTTCTTCCAGCCCCTTTTCCCGAATGTACTGACCGACCAAGGCAGCCATACCGGCCACCTGGGGAGCGGCCATGGAGGTGCCGGACATGTTCTCATAGCTTTCTCCACCGGGAACGATCCCATCAACAGAATAGATGTTACCACCGGGGGCGGTAATCTCAGGCTTCAGCTCCAGGGAACCGGGAATGCCCCAGGAGGAGAAGCTGCTCATGGTATAATACTCCTTCGGCCGAATCTGAGAGCTGACTTTCTCCTCCACCGTCAGCTTGCCTTCATAGTAGAGGACCTCGCCCGCCTCATTGGTCACAGGAACGGCGTTGGCCTTCATCAGGGCGCCATCCTCCCGGGTCACAGAGACGCAGGGCTGGGAGTACTGGTAGTCCGTCAGATCCATGTTGATGGTGCCATCCGTGTTGTTGTAGATAATCGTGGCAATGGCACCAGCCTGAACGGCATAATTTGCCTTTTGGAAGAAGGAGATGGAGCCACGGGAGCAAACCGCGACGGCTCCCTTCAGGGCATCACCCAAAGCGGCCCACTCCTCCTCCGTGCCAAAGCCGTCGATGAAGACATATCTCTGCTCCCCGGCAATGGTGACAAATGGCTTGTTCTGATAGTCGTAGCTCTCGGTATAGAATACCTCATTCTCGCCTACGGACAGATACACACCAGTGGAGCCTGCGTTATTGATCGACGCCACGGCCAGAGCGTTGGTGTAAGAGCCGGGCTCACCATCGGTCTGCATGCTCACATCGCTGGCATAGAGATAGCTGCTGCCATGCTTGGCATTCTCCACCCAGGAGCCGGCATTGCCGGCAGACATGGTCACGACGGTACCGGCTTTGGTCAGATCATCCAAAATGGCCTGGTAGACCGCAGAGGAATTCCGGGAGTTACCGGGACTGCCGGTACCCAAAGACAGGTTCGCCGAATCACAGTTCAGGACAATGGCGTCCTCAATGGCAGCCATGTAATCGGAATCATAAGCGCCGCCTTTGGTGCCAAACACCTTCATGGTAAGGAGCTGTGCATCGGGAGCAACGCCCTGGGTGCTCACTGCCTCCAGCGCCGGGGTGAAGGTGCCGTCCCCATTGGGGATGTACCGGTTGGCTGTAGCGATACCGGCCACATGGGAGCCGTGCTCACCCTGGGTATCGTTATCATGTACCACATCCAAGTTCGCATCTACATAGTTAAATGCAAAGGGAAGCTTGGTGTTGAGATATGTCTGCTCAGGCTGGTAGCTGAGGCTGCTGATATTCAGCTCCGACCAAACCTCTGTAATCTCCGCCACATCCAGGAGATGGAGGCCCTTTACATACTCTTCCGCCGTCTTCCCGGCCCGGACGGCATCCTGCTCCAGTGCGTAGTCCAAGGCGCTGCTGTTGAAGGACTGGTGGTCGGTATCGGTGCCGGTGTCAATGATGGCAATCCGGCTGCCTGCGCCGGTGTAGCCGGCGGTCCAGGCGATGGGAGAGCCGATCATCTCGCAGGAGGTCCCCATGTTGGGGTCTGCGGGCAGATCCGTCTCGGCCACATCCGGCTCGTACCGGGTCTCAATCACAACCTCGGCCACGCCGGGGATCTTCTCCAGGTCCTCAATCTGGCCGTAGGCCACATTGGCGGAGATGAGGTTGGCAGCCAGAGTCAGATTCCAGACCACATCCAGTTTTTCGCCGGTGGCCTTCTCAATCCTGGCCTGTACGCCGTTTTGCTCTTTGACAAGCTCTGCACGGTAAGCCATTGCCGCATCATTATGAGCAATGTTCTCCGTGGAAAAGCCCGCTCCAACGGTAGACTTTGTTTCCAAAACAATTGAAACACGAACCATGTCCGTATCCACATAGTCCGGTTCCTCCGGTTCTTCCACCGTCTGCTCCTGCAAACTGGCGGAAACCGCGCTGTTGTCTACCTGAGTCAAACTGAGGCCTGTGTTGCTGGAGCCGGATGCGCCCGCAGGGGCCGCGAAGCCACACAGCAATGCTAAGGCCAGCAGCAAGGAAAGCAGGCGGGAGGGCAAATGCATCTTCTTCATACGCGTTCTCCTTTTCATTGATTCCGGTTTCCCGGCAAATTATATCCACGCAGTTTCCTGCGGCAGATATCTCCAAAAAAGTCATAGTGTCAACTTAAGCGCTGCCTCCTAAAACGTACCAGAGCAACAGCTCCCCTGCCTTCCCCCGTACCATAACATTGCCGGGAGAACGGCCATCGGGAGGCTCCATGGTTTCTATATTTTGCACTATAGCACATTGCGCTGTTTTTGACAAGGCTGAAATTTTGGCAGCGCATTTCCTGTTTCCCGAAAATTTCCCAAAAAAACAATAGATATTCTTGGTTATTGTTGCT
>ENA-UONY01000730-UONY01000730.1-human-gut-metagenome-genome-assembly--contig:-CS9-NODE-730-length-35279-cov-7.823529_pt1 | contig 35279 bp, 57 predicted proteins | sample MGYA00242465_ERZ724012 | MGnify/ENA metagenome assembly ERZ724012 | reverse complement strand
ATGTCGCCAAGGCGGACAGTCAGCTCATTACCGAGCTGTTCAACACGCTGACAGTGACCGCTGAGAAGTATGTCGGCACTGGAAACCTGAATACGTTTTGGGGACTCCTGAAGCCGTCCATTGCTTCGCTCAACTCTTCCGTGTCCGACGTTTCGTCCCGGATTGACCTGCTGGAGCTGTTTGTGACGAACGGCGAGATTGAGGGCAATCCGTTCTCTGTCACCTTTGAAAACCTAACAGGAGTCTCTGTTACCGGCGTGTGGAATCAGGCCAGCAGCAGAATTGAATTCTAACGGAAGGAGTGATACCCGATGGCTGTACGGAGGCCAAAGCGAGAGCTTGAGAAGGAAAGAGATGTCGCCAGAGGGCGTCAGGTCCTCCGAGAAACCCAAGGCAAAGCCGTTAGACCGTATCGTGGAGATGGCTACACCAATGTGCTGAACAAATACGGCACCACTCAGGATAACTCTGAGGCATATCGCTACGAGAGAGAGCCTATCATTCCCGATATGCAGCTCACCAGCCTGTATGAAGGGAACGGCCTGTTTTCCAAAATTATAGACACCCCTGCCGAGGAAGCCTTGAAACACGGATTCAATCTCAACCTGAACAGCGATGAGCTGGACAACTTCGTTGAGGAGTGTTTGGACGAGCTGGAATGGGAAGAGAAGGCCGCAACGGCTATCAAGTGGGCGCGACTTTACGGCGGGTCCATTATCGTTATGCTCATTGACGACGGCAGAGGTTTGGAGGAGCCTGTTGACTGGCAGAACATCAAAAGCATCGACGAGCTGAGAGTGTTTGAACGGGCGGTGGTCCAGCCGGACTACGCCAGTCTGTATATGCAGGACTACGGCGGCAAGGGCAACGTAAACCGGACTTCAAAATTCGGTGAACCGGAGTTCTACTACGTCACCAGTATGTACGGTTCGTTCATGGTTCACGAGAGCCGGTGCCTTGTGTTCAGGAATGGTGTCCTGCCAGAGCAGGTGTCCAATACCACCTATCAGATGTGGGGTATGCCTGAGTACATCCGAATCAAACGTGCTCTGAGGGAAACCGTTACGGCGCACACCGATGCCACCAAACTGCTGGAGCGTTCGGTTCAGGCCATCTACTCCATGAAGAACCTTGCGTCCCTGCTCGCCACCGATGACGGCGAGGACCAAGTAGTCCGTAGACTGGAAGTCATCGACATGGCCCGTGGGCTTTTGAATAGCATTGCGATTGACGCTGACGGCGAGAACTACGATTTCAAGAGTATTTCGTTCAGCGGCGTCAAGGACGTCATTGACTCCACCTGCAATATGCTCTCGGCCCTGACCAACATCCCGCAAACCCTTCTTTTCGGTCGCTCCCCTGCCGGTGAAAACGCCACAGGAGCCAGTGACCTTGAGAACTACTACAACTTCGTCGAGCGAATCCAAAAGCTCATGCTCAAGAGGAACCTCCGGTATCTGCTGGATGTGGTTTTCAGAGCCGGGGTCGCCTCGGGTGAAATTGACGAAGAGCCGGATTACAAGCTGGTGTTCAATCCCCTATGGAGCCTCAGCGATGCGGAACAGGCAACGGTTGAGCAGACGAAAGCCTCTGCATCTCTCACAAAGGCGCAGACAGCTCAAATCTACGTTGATATGCAAGCTCTTGACCCGTCCGAGGTTCGCCGCAAGCTGGCGTCCGATGACGAGTTCACCGTTGAGGAAATCATTGACGAGGAAGATGAGGACCTGTACTCAGCGATGGTTGAGGCCCAGAACGGGCAGGTTGAATCTGAGGTTGAAGCTGCTGAGGCAAACGCCGAGCAGCAGGAGCTGCCTGGTGGTTCCGAGCAATCCGCCCCCAATGAAGCTCCCGCAGCCACAGAGGTTGCCGCTGATGAGGATGAAAAAAGCGACGCCGCCATACCTACGACCGTCGGAGTGCTTGTACTGCGAGACGGCAAGGTGCTCACCGGCGTCAGGAAGTCCGAATTCTACCCGTTCACCATTGGAGGCCCCGGAGGGCATATCGAGAAGGGCGAGACGCCGGAACAGGCGGCGGTCCGTGAGACACAGGAGGAGTTCGGCATCACCCCGACGGAGCTGATTCCGCTGACGGTGCGTACCGGACTCGCTGAAGAGTTCGGAGTCCCCGAATACTTCCTCTGCACACAGTACGATGGAGAAATCGACTGCGCTGACCACTCCGAGGTCGTTGCGCCCCAGATGTCCGACTTGTGTGAGGTTCTGAAAGCTGTAAGCGACGAGCGCGAATCGCTCTTCGCTCCGTTTGCGGACAGCATCCGTGTCCTCAATGACATCCTGTCCCAAGAGCAGGAATCCATTCAGGATTCCAAGGAAGATTCTGATACCGCCTTGCCCTTTTCGGAGGACAATACTATAATAGAATCAAGCGGAGACGGAGGCCCCGGCTCGGGCCGTTACCCGAAGGGCAGCGGCGCAGAGAAGCCCTCGACAAAGGTGTCTGCGACGGGAGCGAACGACCCCTGCAAGGGCTTTGGTTCTAAGGCAAAGCTGAAAACCCACGTTAAAAAACATGGGGCTGAGGTAGGAGCCAAGAGCGATGCCGAGTACGAGAAAAAGGCTGTGAACTTCCTCAAGCAACCTTGTGGAGGGGACATTGATGGGTACTCCACAGCGGACGGCAAGGTTGTTCGGTTTAACCGGAAAACCACAGAGTATGCCGCTGGCTACCCCGGAGGTTCTGTCACCACATATATGCTCGCAAAGTTCAACAAGAAAACCGGTCAGCCCAACGTGGAGCTGGCAAACACGTATTTCGATAACTGCAAGAAGGAAGGTAGGTAAGGCGTGAACGAACTGTTTTGCCCAAGGTGCGGTAGCAACCAGATTGGTGAGAACCATATCTGCGAGACCTGCGGGTTCGAGCTTCACCCGCACCCCTGCCCCGTGTGCGGAGAATATCTCTTCCCTGAGACCGGCAGCTTTGATATTTGCGAAGTGTGCGGCTGGGAGGATGACGCCGTTCAGGAGGACAATCCTGACGAAGAGGACTGCGCCAACCACATGAGCCTGAACCAAGCCAAAGCTGCCTATGCCAGAGGCGAAGAGATTGAATAACGCCTCATCATAGGCGGCTCCCATATGCCCTCTGGAGGCCCTTCAGGGCGTGTTTCTTTTGGGAGTAGAAATTTATACTCCCAACGACGTAGGTACGAATCCCACCACTCTCTCGTCGATAATACAACCGAATAAACAGTAGAGGACGACGGTATTTTACCGCCGTCCTTTTTTACTGCCCGAAAGGAGGCGATGCTCGTGAATGATATAGCCCATCAGCGTATGGTGCAGGAAGCTGTAAAGAAAAAGTTTGGCAGCCACAAGGTTCTTCTGAGCAAACGCCCCTCCCGCTACCCCGAACAGGCAGAACGTGAGTTTCAACGTGTCACCAATGCCTATATGCAGTTGCTCAACAAAAGGCTCAAGGAGTACCTCCCTCAGATAAGCAGAGCCGCAAAGGCGGAGCATCTTGACGACGCCCGCAGCGACGGTCTGCTCGATTTTCTCTCGAAGGTTATCCACCTCTTGGTCAAGCTGGCATCCGACCTGCAAAAGGATATGGAGGAGTTCGGTCTGTACGACCGGATTGAGCGCATAGCCAAAAACACCAAGAGAACCACTTCTCGTGAGTGGAAGAAGGACGTCAAAGCCACCCTTGGCATTGACCTTCTCGACGATTACTACGAGGGGGAGTTCTACGAAGAGCTTCTGAAAAAGTGGGTTGAGGACAATGTAGCCCTCATCAAAACCATTCCGCAAGATACGCTCGGAGAAATGCGAGAGATGATTCTTGACGGCTACCGCAACGGTAGGCCCACCAAGGACATCGCCAAAGAGATTCAGCATATCTACGGCGTAAACAAGCGCCACGCCCAGTTCATTGCGAGGGACCAGACGGCAAAGCTCAATGCACAAATCTCCCGCAAGCAGCAGGAGGACGCTGGCGTGAAGGAATATGTGTGGTCCACTTCTGGAGACAGCCGAGTCCGAGACAGCCACCGGGCGCTCAACAATAAGCGGTTCCGGTGGGATGACCCTCCAGTTGTTGACATAAAGGCGGGCCGAAGGTGCCATCCGGGCGAGGACTACCAATGCCGGTGCGTCGCTCTGGCGGTATTTGATTACAAGTCCATCGACCTGCCAATATCCGTCGACGGAGGTGGTTGATATGATGGAACGATAAAACCTGAGAGGAGGAATGGAATGGAAACTCCGACCTTGAAGCGAGTGCGCCGCCTTGACAGCATACAGCTCGATAAGACCTACTTCACCGAAGAAGGGTATCTCATTGACCACCCCATTGTCACTTCGGTGGGCATCTTCGAGTACACCAATCCAGACGGCAGCACGAGAAGGGAGCTTCGGCTCCCGGAAGATGTCTTTGCTCCTGAGAGCCTCGCAAGTTACAAAGGCAAGCCTATCATCATTACCCATGACGCAGGATATGTGGACAAAGGGAATGTTGAAGAGGAAACCATTGGAACGATTCTTTCCGAGGGCTATCAGGACGGAGATAACGTCAGGGCTGAAATCATTATCCATAACACCGACGCCATGAAGCAGTGCGGGCTGAGAGAGCTGTCTCTCGGCTACAACCTCCGTCTGGAGGAAACACCGGGTGTTTGGGAGGGTCAACCCTACGACGCCATCCAGAGAGACATCGTTATCAACCATCTTGCCCTTGTGGGGCAAGCAAGGGCTGGCGAGCAAGCCCGACTCAATATTGATGCTCGTGATTCCAACACTACTCTAAAAGGAGGAAAACTTATGTCTGACAAGAAGACCCGCAAGGACGGCATGATGAGTCCTGACGAGATGAACGCTGCCGTAGAAGCGTTCAAGCAGCGCCGGGCCGAGCGCATGAAGTCCGGCGACGAGGGCGTCGCTGAGGACACCGTTACTGACACCGCCGTTGCCCAGGAGGGCGACGAGGGCGTTACCGAAACCCCTGCTCCCGCCGAGGATAATCAGGACGGTGTGCAGATGGTCAAGGACCGTCGTGACCGCCGTGACGCCGAGGGCGACCCCGAAGATATGGACAAGGCCATGGGCGTCATCGCCCAGCAGGACGAGGACATCGACACTCTGCTTGGTATCATCGACTGCCTCAAAGCTGCCAACGTGGACCTCGACGGCGAGGATGAAACCCCGGCTGCCGAAGAGGATGGCGATGACACCAACTGCGATGAGGACAAGCCGAAGGAGAATGCTGACCGAGCCGACTCCGCAACCGACTTCCGTGAGCTGCTCCGTGTGGTTCGCATCGGCGACCGCCTGAATATGGACGGGTTGGAGTCCATGAGCGTGAAGAACGCCAAGAAGGCTGTTCTCAAGAAGCTGAAGCCCTCCCTGCGGCTGGATGGCAAGAGCGCCGCTTATGTCAACGCCGCCTTCGATATGGCGGTGTCTGACATGAAAACCCGCAAGGACACCAACTACCAGCGCCAGCAGATGATGAACAAGGACTCCAAGACCACCACCAAGGCGGTCGGCTCCGCTGCTGACGCCCGTCAGAAGATGATTGACAGACGAATGAAGAAGGAGGAGAAGTAAGATGAGCGTACAGACCACTTACGGCTTCGCTACCGGCAAGGGTATTGCGGGTGGCATCTATGATATGTACCACTATCCGATTGACTCCCGTTTCAACGAGGAGGAGAACGGTGTGCTTCGCTTCGGCATGGGCGTTGTTCGCGGCTCCCTGCCGGGTAGCAATGTGTCGCTGCCCACCTCCGCCAGCAAGGCGGCTGATTTCGAGGGCGTCATCGTGAACGGCTTCACCAATCAGCACGACCTTGAGGGCGTGGTGAGCATTATGAACAACCAGAACATTGGCGTCATGCGGAAGGGCCGCATCTGGGTGGCTCTCGCCGAGGACGCTGAACCCAAGTACGGCGATGCCGTTCACCTGATTGTGAGCGGCGATGACGCTGGTCGCTTTGACACCACGGGCGGCGTTGCGGTTGCCGGTCGCTTTATCGGCGGCCCCTCCAACGGCGTGGCTCCCGTGGAGCTGTACGGCGTTGATGTTGCCTCCGGCTCCGATTCTGGCACCACCGAGGTTGCACTGAGCGACCTGACCGATGTGGACCTCACTACCCCTGCTACCGAGGGTCAGGTCCTCAAGTACAACGCTTCTGAGAGCAAGTGGAAGCCCGGTAACGACGCCACTGGCGCTTAACGAGAGGAGGAAATCACACAATGAGCAATCAGAAACACATGAGATACGACCAGAACGACTATGACGCTCTGCTGGCCTCCAGCATCCCTGCGTCTCTGGCTGGTACTCGCAGCATGAACTTTGACGACGCTGAGGCGGCTTCTGTGTTCTTTGCCCGTGAGCTGGACTTCGTTAAGTCCCAGTCCTACGACGTCGAGTACCCCGAGTTCACCGCCCTGAGCCTGTTCCCGATGTCCAGCGAGGTTGACCCCGGCGCTGAGACCATCACCTATTACAGCTACGATAAGGTTGGTCTGGCGAAGATTATTTCCAACTACGCCACCGACCTGCCTCGTGCTGACGTGAAGGGCAAGCCGACCACCGCAATCATCAAGTCCATCGGTGACAGCTACGGCTACTCCATTCAGGAGATGAGAGCTTCCCGCATGGCGGGCAAGTCTCTCGACACCCGCAAGGCGGAGGCTGCTCGTTACCAGATTGACTACCTGAACAACAAGATTGCATGGAACGGCGACCCCGAGACCGGCCTGAAGGGCGTCCTCTCTGAGGACAACGATGTGCCGCTGTACGTTCTCGCCAACGGTGCCAAGGGTACTACCTCTTGGGCCGACAAGACCGAGGACGAGATTCTCGCTGACATCACCGGTATGCTGAAGCAGATGGCTACCGTCACCAAGAAGGTGGAGAAGCCGGACACTCTGGCCCTGTCTGCGGACGCCTATATCGAGATTCAGAACAAGCGCATCGAAGGGACCGCCACCACCGTCCTGAAGTACATTCAGGACAACATCCCTGACATCAAGCAGATTGTGTCCTGCCCTGAGCTGGACGCTGACAGCGTGGAGACCAATCCCTACGCCGCTGCTTCCAACGGCAAGGCCGTGGCTCTGCTCTTCAAGAACGACGCTCGCAAGCTCTCCATCGAGAACCCGCTGCCCTTTATGCAGTACCCGATTCAGACTCAGGGTCTGGAGGTTGTGGTTCCCTGCGAGGCTCGGACCGCTGGCGCTATCATCTACTACCCCATGAGCCTTCTCATCGCCGTGGGTATCTAAATTCAATGTGTGGGAGGGGCCTGTGAAGGCCCCTCTACTTATTTATCAGGAGGATGTCTATGAAGCTGAAAAATAACGGAAATTCTGTCATCAGCATCGGAAAGACCGTGATTCTGCCCGACGAGACGGCGAATATCACGGCGAAGGAGTATCAGGACAACGATGCTGTTAACTTTCTCATCCAGAGAGGCACCCTCTCTGAGGTGACTGAACGGGCAAAGGCCAAAACCCCGAAGACCGATGCCGCCAAAGCAAAGGGCAAGGCCGAACCCGCTGCCGATACCACAACCGAAACCAATCAGCAGTAAGGGAGGGATTCACCGTGTCCAAGACACTCCAAATTGTGAGGCTGGTAGCCACCGAGTTCGACGACCTGTCTGACGAGACTATTGAGGGCTGGATTGACCTGACAAAGCCCCTCATCAGCCAAAAGGTGTTCGGCAAGCTCTATGAGCAAGCCCTTGCCTTGCTGACGGCGCATCGCCTGAAGATGTCTGGATATGGTGACAGCCAGCTTGGAACCGTTGGGGACTCCCTGAGAGTCAATAGCTACTCCGAAGGCGAAACGTCTATCGGATTCAGCGTGAACCAGCAAACGAATCTCCTTGCGGATGCCGAACTCGCCCTGACCCCATACGGACTCCAGTTCCTCTCGCTACGCAGGTTGGTGGTTATCCCTATCAGGTCGGCAGGTGAGACGAAATGAGCGGCGGTTGGGATAGGCTCACCCCTGAAGGGCAGCGGTTCTTTAGGGAGATAGATGAGCTAATTGACAAGAAGGTGTTCGTCGGGTTTCAGGCAGGTCACGCCGCCGAAGAGGACGGCACTGACATGGCGGCGGTTGCTGCGTGGAATGAGCTTGGCACTGAGCACATTCCTTCGAGACCGTTCCTGCGAATGAGCGTTGATGAGAACGAGAGCAAAATCAATGCGATGTGCTCTCAGCAGGTGAAAAACTTGTGCAACGGCGGTTCGGCAGAAGCGGTATTCAAGGAGGTTGGCGCTTTCGGCGTTTCCCTTGTTCAGGAGAAAATCGGCAACGGCTCTTTCGCCCCGAACGCCCCATCCACCATAAAGGCCAAAGGCTCCAGTCACCCCTTGATTGACACAGGGCGTATGCGCCAGTCGGTGCATTACGTTGTGAAGGGAAAGGGGGAGGAGTAAATGGGCGGACTGAAAATATTCCGCCGCAGCTTTACCATCAGACACTTCGGAGACGAAGAGATTGTGGATGGCTATGGCTACGCCTCCTACGAGGACAAGCAAGTTATCCTGAACGTGCAGCCTCTCTCAGCGGACGAGCTGCAAGCTCTGCCTGAAGGCGAGCGTCGAACCAAGCGCCTGAAAGCATACGGCGATTATCAATTTACAACGGCAGACCAGTCAACCGGCAGACGTGGTGACTGGTTATTTTATGCCGGTCACTGGTATGAGTGCGTCAGCTCCCTCTACTGGGACCACACCATGCTGTTCCATTGCAAGAGCGAGTTTGTGGAGGTTGCCGAAACCGAAACCGCACCGAATACCGCAGGACCCGATGAAGGAGGTGTATGCCCGTGGATGTAAAGGGAGTGAGGGATGCCCTATATGAGCTGACCTCGTTCTATTTCAAAGGTGCTACCATCACCTTCGCCAGACAGAGCGGTATGGCAAAACAGAAGAAGGGAAAGCCCCTCGTTGTGCTTACAACCGGCCCTGTTACCCGCCCAGTATTCCCGCCCACCAAGATTATTGACGGGCGTCCGGTCAGCTTCTATCCGTCCTCGGTCACGGTCCAGATAGACCTGTTTACCTTGGGCGAAAAGAAAGAGCTGGCAAACGGCTATACCGCAGCCATGGAGAACACCGCCGCCGATGACATGATGTCTTTCGTGGACTTTCTCAATTCCGAGATGACGGTGCAATACTGCCGCAGAAAGGACATCTCCATCATCGTTCCGAACACCGTTCAGGACCTTTCCGGCCTCATCAGCGATACCAGCTATGAGTATCGAGCCATGATAGAGGTCACGGTGAACTTCACTTCGACCGCCATCGGTTACAGCGGCACATTGTCTCCTGATAGTGTGCAGCACGAAGAGCTGGATGAGGAAGGAAACCACGTTACTGGCGGAGATATTCAGGCAGATGATGTGATTGCCTTGGAGCCGGTGGTGCAGGAAACTCCCAGCGGAGGCGGAAACCCCGAAGTGGTCGAGGACGAGGGCGGCTACTTCGAGAATGTTGAAATCAACAACAAACTCGTAAAGGAGGAAAAGAACCAATGAGTGCAAATCTCGATTTGATTGCGACTGTTGACATCTCTCTGGACACTCCTATTTCCAACGATGCCAACTTCGACAATATCCTGATTCTTGGCCCTGAGCCTGCAAGCCCCACGGGAGAAATCCCCTCGGTTGGCGTTTACCGCAGTCTTGAGGAGCTTACTGAATTGGGATTCACCGCAACCGGCGATGGCGCTGACCCCGTTGGCGTGGCAGCCCGTGTTGCGTTTTCTCAGTCCCCTCGACCGAACCGCATCTATGTGGCTGTCATCAAAGAGGTTATGGTGGAGGACGCCCCTGCTGCCGAGAAGGCCGTGGACGTTCTGACCGCCGCTCTGGACACCGATGGGTGGTACTGCATCTGCCCTGTGGGTATTGACGACGACGAGGTTGAGGAGATTATCCAGTGGACCGAAACGCAGAACAAAATCTGCGGCTATGTCGAGGACGACCCTGACCAGCCCATTGTGGAGTCCGGCCTGTATCTCCGCTCCTATCCTGTGTACCCGAAGGTAACGGAGGACCAGCTCGATAACGACGTACCTGCCGAAAACAAGTACGGTATCGCCGCTGCGATGGCGGTCAAGGCCATGAACTACCATGCCGGTGAGGAAACTTGGGCGCTGAAGTCCCTTGCGACCGTTACGCCCTCCAAGCTGTCCTCCACCTTCATGAACAAGCTCAGCGCCGCGAACATCAGCTACGTCGTGACCGTGGCATCCAAGAACGTCACCATGGGCGGCAAGACCAGCGGCGGAGAGTGGATTGACGTCATTCGCTTCCGTGATTGGTTGCAGAATGATATGCAGGTTCGGGTTGTGAACCTGCTCATTGTCAACCCGAAGATTCCGTACACCGACAACGGCATCGGGCTTGTGGAGAACCAGATGCTTGCATCCCTGAAGGAAGGCCAGAAGTACGGCGGCATCGCCCCTACGGAGTACGACGAGGATGGCAACGCAATCCCCGGCTACACCACCAGCGTACCGCTGGCTGCTGATATTACCAGCACTCAGAAGGCGTCCCGAATCCTCACGGACTGTGGGTTTGCCGCACGACTGGCTGGCGCTATCCATCTGGTGGAAATCAAGGGCAGCTTGACCTACGAGCGCCTGAGCTAAGGAGGGATAACAGATGTCCAGCAAGATTAAAACCTACAACCCCAAGGAAGTCACCATTGCGGCTGGCTCCCATATCGTCACGGGCTTCGCAGATGATACCTTTATCTCCATCGAAGCGAACGGCGACGGCATCACCAAGAAGGTGGGCTGCGACGGCGAGATTGTTCGAGCCGTTTCTCCTGACAATACCTTCAAGGTGAACATTACCCTGCTCCAGACCAGTGACAGCAACGCCTTCTTCTCTGAGATGTGCGATAAGGACCTTGATACCGGCGATGGTATGTTCCCGCTGCTCATCAAGGACCTGAAAGGTGGCTTGGTGTTCAGCACCGAGGCCGCTTGGTGCATGAAGAAGGCTGCGGTTACTCGTGGCAAGGAAACGAACAACCGTGAGTGGGAGCTTGATACCGGCGACGCCGTGTTTAACGAATAAGGAGGAAAACCATGAAGCAGCTCGAAAGCAGAGAAGTTACTGTTGGCGAAAACACTTTTTACATCCGGCCCCTTCCGGCGTTTAAGGCGGCGAACCTGAGCGGCGAACTCGCCGCTCTTGTTCTGCCCCTCGTTACTGGCCTGACCTCGCTGATTCCGTCCGGCACTACGGCGGAGAATATGGGTAACGGCCTTTTTGACATCGACGTGAAGGACGCTGGCCCCGCTATCAGCGCAGCGTTCTCGTCCCTGTCTGGCGACAAGATTGAGTCCATTCTCAAGCACTTGCTCATCGCAGGGAAGAACATCTCGGTTGAAATCCCCGGCGAGCGTGTCCAGATTCTCACCGAGGATGTAGCCAACGAGGTGTTCTGCGAGGACGTGCAGGATATGTTCATTCTGGCGTTTGAGGTCATCCGCACCAACTACAACGGTTTTTTCAAGAAGCTCGGAGGCCGATTTGGTCCAGTAATCGAGGCGTTGACGAAGACGGTAGCTCCGAGACAGACAAGTACGGAAAGCTCGACCTGAGCGGATTCTGCGAATTAGAGCTGCGGATGTACATTCTCATCAAGGCCCGCCTTGCCACCATGTCTGAGCTGAAGTCCTGCTACACGCTGGATGAGGCTCTCAAACTCTATGCGCTGTATCGCATGGAGCAGGATGTAGAAGCTGGGCGGGCGGATGAGATTGCCAAGGGGGTGAACTGATGGCATGACGATAAGAGACATCGGCATCTTGTTCGGGTACAAACTTGATAAGTCGTCCGAGAACAAGGTTGAGAGCAGCGTACAATCGCTGAAGTCGATGGCAACGAAAGCTCTTGGGGCCATTGGTCTGACAGTCTCTATTGCGGGTATTTCGTCTGCTATCAACGACTGCGTGTCTCTGGCTTCCGAAGTGGAAGAGATGGAGAACAAGTTCAACGTCGTATTCGGAAATATCAGTGAAGAAGTAGACGCTTGGGCGCAGAGCTATGCCGATGCCATTGGCAGAAACAAAAACGATATTAAGACCTATCTGGCTGACCAGCAGAACCTCCTTGTTGGTTTCGGCATGACCCGTGAGGCAGGCGCAGAGCTGTCGGAACAGATGACAAGCCTCGCCCTTGACCTTGCTTCCTTCGGCAACATCGACGAGACCTACGCCGTGGACAACATGACCAAGGCCATTATGGGCGAATCCGAGGCGGCGAAGAGCTTGGGCGCAGTCCTGAACGACGCCACCAGAGAACAGGCCATGATGACACTGGGTCTGACCGGCACCTACGAGTCTCTCGACCAAGTGACGAAGATGCAGGTCAACTATCAGGCCATCCTGTCACAGAGCGCCGACGCCGTAGGCGACTGCGAGCGCAGCATGGGTTCTTACGCAAGCACCCTGAGAGGTTTTCAGTCAAGGCTGAAAGAGCTGAAGCAGCTCATAGGCCAGTTTTTTATGCCAGTGTTCCAAAAGGTTCTGTCCTTCGGTACACGGGGCGTTTCGATGCTGCGTAACATCGTGCAGCGCATCAACGACTTTGCGACAAAGGTAGGCGGTGCCGAGAAAATTCTCGGTGTACTTGCCGTGACCCTTGCCGCGACTTTTGCCGTTCTGAACGCAAAGAAGATTATCGACGCAGCTAAAGGGTTCAGTACCCTTGCGAAGGGCATCGGCGCTGCTGGCGCAAAAGCATTGCTGGTGTTTGGTATCATACTGCTGCTGGTACTCTTGATTCAGGACTTCATAGCGTTCATGAAGGGCGACAACAGCCTAATCGGGACCATCTTCGATAAGGCTGGAATAGGAGCAGATAACGCCCGACAGACCATTCTCAATGCGTGGAACGTCATCAAAGACTTCCTACTGAATGTGTGGAATGTCATCAAGAGCGCCGCACAGACCATCTTCGGAGCTTTGTCCGACTGGTGGGCTGAGAACGGCGAGGGCGTCATGCAGTCCCTCCAGACAATCTGGCAGGGCATAAAGACTCTGCTCGAAACGCTGTGGAACGCACTATCCTCCGCAGCACAGACCATCTTCAATGCGCTTTCTGCGTTTTGGGAGCAATGGGGTGGGACCATCACCGCTGTGTTCAGCGCAATATGGAATACCCTCATCTCTCTCATACAACCGTTCCTGAGTGCGATTGCGGGTATCATTGACTTCCTCGCAAACGTGTTCACCGGCAACTGGTCCGGGGCGTGGGAAGCGATTAAAAATATAGCGTCTGCGGTTTGGGACGCCATCAAGGCGTTGTTCACCGGGGCGTGGCAGGTACTCACCTCTATCTGGAGCGGACTGTCATCGTGGCTCGGTGGTATATGGGAGGCCGCAAAGACTGCGGTCATCGAAAAGGTGACCGGCATCAAAGACGCCATCGTAAACGGGTTCAACGCAGCCATCGACTGGATAAAATCCCTGCCAGAGCAAGCGTTCCAGTGGGGCGCTGACATCATCAACGGCATTGTGAACGGTATCAAGAGCTGCATCGGCGCTATTGGCGATGCAATCTCCGGCGTGGCGAATAAGATTAAGTCCTTCCTCGGATTCTCTGTTCCTGAGGATGGTCCTCTGAGCGACTTCGACACCTATATGCCCGACATGATAGACCTGATGGTGCGTGGCATCAACGCAGGGAAGAAGAAGGTCGAGGGCGCATTGCAGCACCTCACTGGCGATATGTCCGTGATGGCAAAAGCCAACGTGGTGTCTGCTGGTACGGCGCAAGGCGTAACTGGCTCCAGCACATCGAACAGGACTGTTACGCAGAACGTCAATATCAATAACCAGTTCAACGGGGATAGGGCTGGGCAGGAGAAGAGTTCTGCTGCCATGGAAAAGGCGTCCGATGACGCCACCAGCCAGATGGCCCGTGCTCTGGCCTTTGCAAGGTAGGTGATGGTATGGCGAGAGCAAAACAGCCTGTCAGCATAGACGGGATTGAATTTGACGCCTTGATTGACCAGAGCGTCGATTACTCTGCCGAGGTGCCGGAGTACCCTACCGAAAAAGGGTTTAGCGTGAGCGATACCATCGTCCTGAAGCCCGAAACCATATCCATGACTCTGTTCGTTACCGATACGCCGGTCACTTGGAAACAGCGGTTTGGCTCTGGTTCCGGCAGGGTTCAGAATGTTGTCAAAAGGCTGGAGGAGCTGTACTTCTCCAAAAAGGTTATCTCAATAGTGACCTCAGACGCCGTTTACGACAACATGGCGATTACGAGCATCTCCATTGCCAAAAACACTTCGTCGGGCTATGCGAGAGAGATACCCATATCTTTCAAAAAAATCGTAGTCACCGAAAGCTCCACTGTCACCATACCCGACAGCTACGGGAAGTCCGGGGCGTCCGGCGCATCCGCAGGGAGCGCCAGCACATCAACGGTTTCCTCGGGCGGTGGGTCCAGCGGCTCCTCTTCGGGCAGTTCCGGCAGCGGTTCAAGCAGCTCCGGGAGTTCGGGAGGTTCCTCTGGTGGCTCCGGCGGGGGCAGCAAAGGCTCCATCCTCTACCAAGCCGCTTCGGGCTTTGGTTTGATATAAGGAGGTGGTTCGGTGGACGCAATCGCTATCGAAGTACCGGACATGAACGACAGCGTGTCCAAAGTCACGCTGCTCGGTACGCAGTACCAGATACGCTTCACCTACAACGATACGGAGGGCTACTGGTACTTCGGCCTGTACGATTCCTTGGGCAATCCTATCCGCATTGGAGAAAAGATTGTCCCCCAATTCCCTCTCAACCTGTTTTGGGGTGCAGAAAATACACCACTCGGCGTGTTCGGCGCTCTCTCTGAGCAGGACTCCATCGGAAGGAAGGACTTTGTTGAGGGGAGAGCAAAATTCATTTTCATCCCGGCATAGCCGGGGTGTGCGGAGGAGAACAAGCTCCTCCGCTTTACATATCAAGGAGGCGATAAGGTGCAAAACTGGGATAGACAATACCGATTCTCTGCGGGTCAGGCTGGCTCAACGGGGTTTGAAATCGGTCAGGGCAGTAGGCCCTTGCACATCTCGTTCTCCGTCGAGAGAGCGGACACGGACAGCGCCAACACGGCAAAGGTATCACTTTGGAACCTCAGCCCCGAACATCTTGCGGAGCTGAATAAGGACGATTGCGTGGTGGTACTGAAGGCAGGGTACGGAAGCGTGATGCCCCTCGTGTTCACCGGCGTGGTGACCTTCGCAAGCACGAAGCTCGACGGCAGCGATATGCTCACGGAGATTGAGCTGGTGGACAATCGAATTGAGCTTCGGAACACTTACGTTTCAGTCGGCTACGACGGCGTAGTGAACTGCAAGACCATCATTCAGGACGTTGCGGACCAGATGGGCGTGACAGTATCGTTCTCCTATAACGCCGAGTTCAAGGATATTCCAAACGGTTTCTCGTATGTAGGCCCTGCGGATAACGTACTCACCAAGGCGTGTGACACCAGCGGCCTTGTATGGAGCGTAAACAACGGCGTACTTCAGGTAAAGAAACCGAAGGACACCATGAGCCGAGAGGTGTATGAGCTATCCGCTGAGACCGGGCTGGTGAATACTCCAACGAGAGTGCAAATCTCCGATGAGGCGGACGGCTATGAATACGGCTGGGACGTGGAGTTCCTGATGAACGCCGCCATTACGGTTGATGACTATGTGTACCTGAACAGCAAGCAGGTGACCGGCTATTTCCGAGTGTACTCCATCACGATTGACGGGGACAACTACGGTAGTTCATGGACCTGCACTGCCAGACTGCTGGAGGTGAGCTGAGATGATGCAGGAGTTTGTGAATCAGGTGAAGAAGGCGGCGAAGAAGGCGACCGATGAGATGCACACCGCTGTACCCGCCACCATCAAGTCATACGACCCCGCCAAAGGGCTTGCCTCTGTACAACCGGTGGCAAAATTCAAGAAACCGAACGGGGAGACGATGGACTACCCCACTATCAGCGGCGTACCCGTTGTTTTTCCGCAGAGCGAGAATGTTACGATTGCCTTCCCCATCAAGCCGGGTGACAGTTGTCTGCTCGTATTCGGGGAAAAATCCCTCGACTACTGGCTCTATGGAAAAGAGACGGACACGGAGCTGAGTTTCGACCTCAGCAACGCCGTCGCCATTCCGAGCCTCAAGAACACCGGCAACCCTGCCATGCAGAAAGCCTGTTCCGAGGACGCCGTGGTGCTCCAGTCTGGAGGAACTACCCTCACGGTGAAGTCGGGGGTGGTAGTTATAGACGGTGACCTCCAAGTCACTGGCAAAATCGACGCAGTTGGAGACGTGACCGGCTCCGGCATCAGCCTTGCCACCCATACGCATACCGGTGACAGCGGAGGCAGCACCACCGGCCCGCACTGAGAAAGGAGAACTGCATGATAGACCTGAAACTCACGAAGGACGGGGACTTGGAGCTGTCTATGAGCGGGGACGTATCTCCTACTCAGAGCGTGTGCCAAGCCGTCCGAATCCGGCTGCTCTGGTTCTTGGACGAGTGGCGGTTAGGCCCTGACATGGGCTTCCCGTACTTTGAAGAGGTCTTTATCAAGAACCCGAGCGAAACAAAAATCAAACATCTCATCAGGGAAACGGTGATGAGCGTGGATGAGGTCACGGATGTCAGGAGCATAGATTTCTCCCTTGACAACCGTACCCGCTTCGCTTCTATCACCGTTGTTTTCTGCACTGATGAGGACACCTATACCGAGGAGGTGAAAATTCAGTGGCAACATATGGATTGACCCCGCAGGGGCCGAATATCAAGCGCCTTGACGTCATCTTGGAAGAGATGCACGAGGACATGAGCAAAAAGCTGGGCGTAAACACTCGTCAGAACCCCCAGTCCCTGCTCAACCATATTCTCACCAATATTTCAGACCGCATTGCCGAGCTGTGGGAGTTCGGCCTTGACGTTTACTACTCCCAGTACCCCTCCACTGCGACGGATAGCAGTCTGGACAACGCAGCCCAGTTCGGGGGCAGCACGAGAGAGATGCCCGCAAAGTCCTTTTACTCCATCCTTTGTACGGGCGTAGACGGAACGGTGGTTCCGGCGGGTACTCTTATCGCCAGCGATACAAACCCTGCCATCAATCTCACGAACCAGTCTGACGGTCAAATCACCCGGTCCTCGTTCAATAAGGCGGTGGTGGTGCTTGCGTCCGAAAGCGATTCCTCCGCACTAAGCATTGTCCTTAATGGCGAGCTGTACTCCGGCAACACACTTGAAGCACTTGCCTCTGCCATAACGGACGATGCCTTCGAGGTGGACTACGCAGACGGAAGGCTCACCATCGAGGCAACCGATGAAGCAAGCTCCAACACGATGGTGCTTTCTGAGAACCTGACCACCGAAACGGTAGCCAGCATCATTCAGTTCGGCACCGTAGACTACGGCGATACCTTCATCCCGAACGGCGCTATCACAAAGATTGTGAAAACCGTCGCCGGACTTGAATCCGTTATCAACGTAGGCTCGTACATCGCCGGACGCCTGACCGAGACCGATACCGAGTTCCGACAGTCCTACGCTGACAAGATTTACAACCGCTCTTCGGCGATGCTCGAAAGCATCAAGAGCGCCATTCTGGAGAATGTTCAGGGTGTGGAATCGGTCGCTCCCTATGAGAATTACACCGACGCCACAGACAGCATGGGCAGACCGCCCCATAGCATCGAGATAGTCGTAGACGGCGGCAGCGCCACAGAGATTGCCCAGCAGATTCTCAATACGAAGGCCGGTGGTATCAACACCTTCGGAGACGTTGAGACGGTTCTTCCGGGCGTATACGGCGAGGACATCACCGTCCGGTTCAACCGTCCGACCTATGTATATGTCTGGTTCCAAGTCGGCGTCACCCTCAGCGGGAGCACCAACCCGCCCACCAACTATGCCGACCTCATCAAGGAAACCATCCTTGAGTGCATGGAAGAGGTGGAGGCTGGCAGCGATGTGATTCCCCAGCGGTTCACGACCGCCCTCTATAACAGGGTGTCCGGCATCGACTACTTTGACATCCGGCTGTTTTCCTCCACCGAGTCCGGCTCCAGCCCGTCCGCCTACACCGAGCGCAGCGTGAGCATCACTGCAAGGCAGAGAGCAATCACCAGCGAAAGCCGAATCGGGGTGGTCATTGATGGTTGATTACATTGAGATGCTGAAGCAGGACCTCGTTGAGCAGTTCAAGGAAAAGCCCGTCATCGACGCCTTGATGGAGGCAGTTGGCAAACAGCTCAATGATGTCAGGACGTTCTACGAGGACCTGAAAACAAAGCGCAGCGTCACGGATTCCGTTGGAAAACAGCTTGATGGAGTCGGAGACATCGTGGTCCTGACCCGAAAAGAAGCTGGCGAGCTGGCCTGTATTTCCGAGTCGGTGTACGTCTTGGAGGATGAAGAGTACCGCAGATTCCTGCTCTACAAGATTTGGAGGAACACGAACCGCTGCACCTACTATGACATCATCCATGCCTTTCAGATGTTTTGGGATAAGCCCCTGTACTACCACGAGGACGCAGAGCACCCGGCAACGATGATATTTGAGACGGACGAGCTTACACCGGAAGATGATGCTCAGGCCATCCTCAACGCCCCCATTGTTCGGGCGGCTGGCGTAGGCATCAAGGTCATCGCCTACACGACCACACCGGAGATGCGCTGCACACTTCCCATCACCGGTATTCTCGGCAGGGGCTATCAGAGCACCACTCTCCCTGAAATAGGCGTGGGCATCGACCTTGCGGACACCGTCCGTCCTGTCCCTGCGTTCCAGAATATTATGCAGACAAAACTACCTGAAATGGAGGTATCAGAATGAGTTGGTATGGCTTCACAGTCACAGATAAAGGCAGGGCGCTGATTGCCAAGCTCGTAGCTGGCAAGACGCTCTCCCTTTCCCGCATCATGGTGGGCAGCGGCGCTTGCCATGATGACACAAACCCCAAGACCCTCACCGACCTTGTGGCACCGGTGGCGGCAGCTACGTCCACCGTCCCTACCTACGACGGGGCCAGCGTGAAGATGATTGTAGAGTACAGGTCCGACCTGAACGGAGGTCTGGATGAAGGCTTCTGGCTGAACGAGTTCGGCATCTACGCATACGACCCCGACGAGGGCGAGGTCCTCATCTACTACGGCTGTCTTGGAAACTATCCTCAGTGGGTCAGTGCAGCGTCCTCTACCGGCGTGGACGTGCGGAGATACCCGGTGTGCATTGACATCGGGGACGAGTCCGGCGTTGAGATTGATTACTCCGCAGAAGCGTGGATGACCTCGGAGGACGTTGCGGAATACTGCATGGTCACTGTCCTGCCCATCTTCTTGCAGGACGCTCAGGAGCTGATTGACGCCCACAACATCGACGTTGATGCTCACTACGCCATTCGGAACGATGTGACCGATTTGGACGCCCGCCTATCCCTGCTGGAGCTGATGTACAACACCGAAGTGACCGGCAACCCGTTCACCGTAACCTTCGAGACGCTGGACGGTGTTACCGTCGAGGGCGTTTGGAACACCGAGTCGAAGAGGATTGAGTTCTGATGGATATGGCAGAGTTTGTTTTTGCCAGACCGCCCAACGAGCTATCCTGCGTTATCGGGAGCCTTTTCACCGAGCTTGAAGCACCCTGCGAGCATATCGCCCATGAGGACGAGCTTGTGCTCTGCGGAACCACTTTCAGCGGAGGAAAGGGCGTACTTGTTATCCGGCACGACTGCTGCCGGTTCTATGGAGAGCCGAGCGACATTGAGCTGGCTCTTAACGGAGTGTGCTTAGAAAGGAAATGCGGTCGTGGCAGAAACAACGAAAGATTTTCAGATAGGCAATAAGGCAAAAGACCTGCTCATTTACACCTTCATGGTTACAAAACCGTCCAGCGAGAAGAGCCTTGAATCCAAGGACGTCCTCTCAACGATGCTGAAGCTCAAAACAATGAAACCGGAGGAGGTTCAGGCGTTCTGTTCAGAAGCAGCGGAGCGCCTTCGACGTTCTTCTGGGAAACAGGGCTTTCCAAAGAGTACGATTCACACCTATATCAGGCTCCTGAGAGAAACGGTTGTGAATATCGTGGTCAGCATCCAGATGGCAAACGACTGCCGGTTTGAGGTTGAGTATGACAAGAGACTTGCGTTCATCGACGAAGCTCTCAAAGGCTGTAACCTGATGCTCCAGCTCGTCAATATCAGCTTGGAGCTTGGGTACATCAACCTCAAGAGGAGCCAGCACTGGACAAAGCTGATAACCGATGTGAAGTACATGAGCTTGTCATGGAAGAAGAAAGATTCTGTACGGGCAGACGCCCTCCGCTCTGCTGCTCTGGAGAAAGAGAGGGTGAAAGAGGACGAGCGCATTGCCCGTGTCATCGCTTCGGTGGTGGCAAAGCTGAATCAGGATGCACAGCGGTAGCACAGCCGCTTTGTATCGGGGTATGACTCATTCCCGCCACCAACTGGTGGCTCCGCTCCCCGAACACCAACAATACCAACAACGTCTGGAACGTCAACTCCAATGGTAACTACAACAACTGGAACTACAACAACTCTTATGGGGTGCGGCCCGCTCTGATGGAAAAGGCCGGTATGAGTAGCCTTACGGTGAAAAGTGTGTCCCCATCATCAAAGGGAGTCATATCCTGCTCCTTGCTATTGTGCAACCGGCAAGGGCGAATACAGTACGCCGATGCCGAAGGCCCTGCGGGGCAGTCGGCTGCCACGGCGTTTAGTTTTATCAATACAGAGAGGTGATGCCTATGACCTTCGACGAGATGTGCGAGTTTGATGTGCTGTACAACGCCTTCCTTGCAGCAAGGCGAGGGAAAAGGAGTAAGTACAGCACCGCCCAGTACGAAGCGAATGTCTTGCAGCTCACCGAAAGGCTTTCCTATATTCTCAGGACCCGGAAGTATGTACCGAGGAAGTTCGAGGTTTTCTATGTACGAGAACCGAAGCTCCGTCTGGTACAGGCTCCGGCGTTCGTTGACAAGGTGGTTCAACACGCCCTCGTGGATAACATCCTCTACGAGGCCATCACACACAGCTTCATCCTTGACAACTACGCCAGCCAGCGTAACAAAGGCACTCACTACGGATTGACCAGACTCCGCTCTGCAATGCTTTCCTATTTCCGCAGCAGGAAAGGGAAAGACGAAGAGTACCGCAGGTCACATGGCTTGCCATATAAGCCTATGAGCGAGTGGGATTACGCTGACGGATGGGTTTTGAAATGCGATGTCCGAAAGTTCTTCGCTTCCATCGACCACGACCTTGTGAAAGCAAAACTCAGGGAACGGGTTGAGGATGACAGGGTGTTCGAGCTGATGTGTACCTATATAGACACCTCAGACGGGCTGCCGCTGGGCTATCAGACATCGCAATTACTGGCGCTGCTGTTCCTTGATGACTTCGACCATTTTGTAAAAGAGAGGCTGCGGATTCGGTACTACGGCAGGTACATGGATGACTTCTACCTTATCCACGAGGACAAGGAGTATCTCCGATACTGCTTGAAAGAAATCCGTTCATACCTTTCCAACCTTCGCTTAGAGCTGAATGAGAAAACGGCAATCTTCCCGTTGCGAAACGGGATTGATTTTTGTGGTTTCCACACCTACCTCACCGAAACGGGTAAAGTGGTGATGAAGCTGCGCCGGTCCTCCATCCAGCGCATGAACGCCCGGTTGCGGTACTGGTCGAAAGCCTACCCGAAAGGCGAAGTCAGCAAAGAGGACATCATCGTCAGCTTTCAGGCGTGGAACTCCCACGCCGCACACGGTAACACCTACATCTTTCGGGACAGATACCGTAAGAGGGTGGAAAACATCATAAAGGAGGAAATCAGAATATGAGCACTCAACTCGGCTCGATGTCAGTTGGCAGTACCGTCAAGCTGAACCTCGGAGGCACTCCGAAGGACTTCTTGGTCGTGCATCAGGGCCTTCCGTCCAGTATGTACGATTCGAGCTGCAACGGCACTTGGCTGCTGCTCAAAGACATCTATGCCAACCGCACATGGGACAGCTCGAACAACGACTACAAGAACTCGGACATCCACTCCTACCTGAACAGTACCTTCCTGAACCTGTTCGACGATGACATCAAGAACGCCATCAAGCAGGTGAAAATCCCCTATCAGAACGGTACTGGCTCGGGCGGTTCTGTGGCGTCCGGGGCAAGTGGCCTGAGCTGCAAGATTTTCCTGCTGTCCGGTTACGAGCTGGGCTGGACCACCAGTAACAACTCGTACTTCCCTCGTGACGGCGCAAAGCTGTCATATTTTGAGTCTGGTACCGGAACATCCGCTAATAACAAGCGCATCGCTAATTTGAACGGGTCCGCCACCGGCTGGTGGCTCCGCTCCCCGAACACCCGCAATGCCTACTACGTCTGGGGCGTCATCTCCAGTGGTAGCTACGGCAGCTGGGACTGCAGCGGCTCTTGTGGGGTGCGGCCCGCTTTGGTTCTTGACTCTTCACTCTCGGTCTCTGAAGATGGCTCCGTCCAGACGAACCAGCCCCCGACTGTGCCGTCCTCCATCAATGTGCCTGAGAACATCTCCGGTGGTTCGTCCATCACGATTTCTTGGAGCGCAAGCACCGACCCGGATGGCAACCTCGAAGGGTACATCGTCGAACGCTCGGATAACGGCGGCAGCAGTTGGAGCCAGATTTATCAGGGCAACGCCACCTCGACGCAGAACACGGTAGCCTACGGAACGCAGAGCGTTATGTACCGAGTCAAGGCGTATGACTCGAACGGCGAACAGAGCGGCTACCGCACAAGCTCGCAGGTCGAGGTCATCAATAATACGGCTCCTTCCGCACCGCCCTCTATCTCGGTTCCTTCCGAGGTGAAGGGCGGCTCTACTTTGCAGATTACTTGGTCTGCTTCGAGCGACACCGAGGGCAACGTGTCCGGCTACGTTCTGGAGCGCAAGGTTGGCGACGGCGAATGGACTCAGGCGTTCAAGGGCAATGCACTGAGCTATAACGATACCATCACCAAGGGCTGGGAGAGCGTGACATACCGTGTCAAGGCTTACGACGCTTACAACGCCGAGTCTGCTTACACCACATCCCCGACCCGGACCGTCAACAACAACACCGCCCCTGTCATCACCTGTGACTACACCAATAACCAGAACCTCGGCACCAAGACCAGCGGGTTCACCGTGTCGTACTCCGTGAACGATGAGGATGCGGCAGACTCCGTGACCGTTACCGAGAAGATGGACGGGAATGTCAAGCGCACGTTCACCGCTACGAAGAGCCAGAACAACAGCTTCGCTGTTACCGGCGAGTATTTCATGAAGCTGCTGAACGGCAACCATACGATGGTTATTGAGGCCAGCGATGGCAAGGAAACGGTCACTCTGACCCTGACCTTTGCGAAGAAGGTCGCCAAGGCGGTCATCACCCTCGAAGAACCGATGGAAGCCGATGATGCCATCAGCATCTGCGCCATCACGGTCACCGGTCATATCCCTGACGACGCCGATTACACCGTTGAGGTCACGAACAACGCCAAGGACGATTCCCCGGTGTGGGAGGATTGCACCGACGAGGCGAAAGCTGGCAGGAACTATCTGTTCCAGAACGATACCGCAACGAATGGCTTTGCCTTCAACTTCAGGGTTACTGCTGAACGTGGCGACTCTGACGAAGGAGGCTACATCACTTCTATCCAAGGAGGTTTCCAATAATGGGCCTGAAAAGAATCCGCATTGACTCCATCAAGGAGCTGAACAAGAAGAAAACCAACGAGCAGCTCGCCGAAGAGAACGAGCAGCTCACGGAGCAGGTGACCGCTCTGGCGGACGAGCTGACCATGACTCAGCTCGCGCTCTGCGACGTGTATGAATCCATGATTGGAGGTGTGTAAGATGGCGCGAATCTATGCTTCTCTCATCCAAAAGGGACTGAAAACCATTGATGACGTCCCTGCTGCACTCCGTTCTGAAGTGGAGGCAATTCTGGCAGGTGAGCAGTAATGTCTTTCCTGCGAGAGTTTCTCATAAAACTGCTACTTTGGAGGGAGGTGAAAGTAATGGCTGTTGTCTACGCTACCCTGATTGTCAAGGGCAAAAAGACTCTGGAGCAGGTCCCCGCTCTCATCCGTGAGCAGGTCCGTGGCATCCTGATTGACCTCGAAGTCGAAGTCGAGGAGTAATCACTGAAGAACGGGAGGGCCTCGCCGTGTGGCGGGGCCTTTTCGTTTTTTACTTTTGTGAGGAGGTGTCCCAAATGGTTCAGATAGATTTCGTGGGCCTTGTTGTGGCGTTCATCGCCGCAATGGGAGTTCCTTCTGCGGTCATGGGCTTGATTGTGTGGAGGCTGAAAACCCGGATGGAGGCGAGAGAGGCTTCTCAGGATAAGAAGAACGCTGACCAGCAGCAACTCTTTCTACTCATCGTCCAGAGCACCAGAGCCAGTATTGCCCTCGGCGAAGCCACAGCCCATGCTATGCAGAGAGGTCACACGAACGGAGACATGGAGGCTGCGCTGAAGTACGCCGCCGACATCAAGCATAAACAGAAGGATTTTTTAGCGGAACAGGGCATTCATGCCCTGCTGGATGAATGATATGTGGCTGCTGAGGCTGTTTTTCTTGGCGGTCCTTGGTGCCATAGAGATAGTGATACAGGAAAGGAGATGGGGGCGATGAATTGTTAGACGGACTCGTGAAGTGGTGGAAGAAATGGCGAAGGAAGCGCAAGCGTGAGAAGGCGAAGAAGAAGCCAATGGAGTTCTCAAAGATTCTCGCCGTGTGGGCGACGGCTATCGCTACTGGAGCGGTTATTGCCTCGTACACTCTCCCCATCTTTTACCGGGAGTCCGTGTCAGATGTGACCACCACCGTTTTTACCGCCTGTATTGGGTACTTGATTACCTATGCGGGCAAAAGCCTCGGAGAAAAGGTCAGCCGGAACAAACACCGGCTTGACGCAGATGGCAACCCCCTGCCGGAAGATGAAACCGGCAAGGGGTGATTTTATGAAAACACAAGGAGGAAGTTACCATGTTCGATATTACGCCCATTGTTGAGACTACCGCCGCTATCATTGCGGCCCTCGTCACCGCCGTCGTCATCCCTTATATCCGCTCCAAGACCACAGCGCAGCAGCAGGCGGAAATTAGCGCTTGGGTCAAGATTGCGGTTGCCGCCGCCGAGCAGATTTATCAGGGCGCTGGTCGGGGCGAGGAGAAGAAAGCCTATGCAATTCAGTGGCTCAGAGAACACGGCATTACCGTTGACGAAGCCAAGCTCGACGCACTTATTGAAGCCGCTGTGTACAAGCTGAATCAGGGCGTCATCCCGATTGTGGAGGTTCCCGATACTGTTACGCTGGAGATTCCTGAGACAGAAGAGAAGAAGGAGGAGTAAGCTGTGAGCAATAGCCCATTAGTCAGTTACACAAGACTCAGCCCGAACCATTCGGGCCTGAGAACCCATGATATTGACCGCATCACGCCCCACTGCGTGGTGGGCCAGTGCTCCGTGGAGACGCTGGGCAACGTGTTTGCCCCTACGTCCCGTCAGGCGTCCTGCAACTACGGCATCGGCGTGGACGGCAGGGTCGGTATGTACTGCGAGGAGAAAAACCGCTCTTGGTGCTCCTCCTCGAACGCCAACGACCAGCGAGCCGTTACCATTGAGTGCGCTTCGGACACCACCGCCCCGTATGCCTTCAAGGACGTCGTGTACCAGAAGCTCATCGAGCTGTGCGTGGACATCTGCGAGCGCAACGGGAAGAAGAAGCTGCTCTGGCTGGGGGACAAGAACACTACCCTGAACTACTCTCCGAAGTCCGACGAGATGGTGCTGACCGTCCACCGGTGGTTTGCCAATAAGAGCTGCCCCGGTGACTGGATGTATGCCCGCATGGGCGACCTCGCCGACAAAGTTACGGCACAGCTCGGCGGCAAAACCTCCGGCACTACTGGCGGCAACACGTCCGGCAAACCTTCCGGCAACACGTCCGGCACTACCACCACCAACTACACCGTCAAGATTACCGCAAGCGACCTGAACATCCGCTCTGGCCCCGGCACTAATTACAGCACTAAAGGCTTCATCAAGCCGGGCGTCTACACTATCGTAGCAGAGTCCTCTGGCACTGGTGCTACCAAGTGGGGCAAGCTGAAATCCGGCGCAGGATGGGTCAGCCTCGACTACTGCACCAAGACCGGAAGCGCTTCGGCGACGTCCAGCGAAGTCAAGGTTGGCAGCAAAGTCACCGTTGATTCCGGGGCTGTTTACGGCGGCCTGACCACCGCCCGTGGCACGAAGGTTCCGTCTTTTGTCATCGGAAAACAGTACACTGTATCGCAAATTGCAACGCATAAGGGCGAAAAAGAAGCCCTTTTGAAGGAAATCACCTCGTGGGTAGCCGTGAAGTACCTGAACGTGGTGTAAGAGAAAAGATAGGCCCTCAGCCTCGAATGGCTGGGGGCTTATTTTTGTTTGAGACGAAATTTTGCCGCAGCAAATCTTCCGGCAAACACCTCGGCAAACAGTCCGGCAAAACTGCGGCAAAAATATGAAAATGAAATTGAATATGAATATGAAGATGAAATTGAAAATGAAGATGATAAAGAAAAAGGTACTCTTCGATTTTTGAGTGCTTCGATTCGAACGCAGTACATAGCATCGGGCATCTCCTTCGCACTTCGGTCAGGGTGCGTACAGAGGAAACGCCTTCTGGTACGCTCCCCCTTCGGGCAACGATGAGGACGGCCCGTATTAACGACGGGAGAGTGGCTGGATTCGTTCCAAGCGGTTCACCGGAGAAATTATACTCCCTGAGAGAAACGCCCTGTATAGGCCCTCCTATGCGCCCTACCGCTGGAGTGCGCCGAAATCTTACCAAAAGGTAAACTCAAAGAGAAAATTATAAAAATGTTCTTGAAACCCCTTGCCCTATCAGCCCAAGTTTACTATAATTATAATATCAGATAGGAAATTATAAGAACAGTAAATTACGGAGGATTAGAACTATGATGCAGGTTGAATTTGAACGGCTGGTAGGCAGAGAGGTTACTTCGGAGCAGTACAAGCTCATTGAGGAGCTGTATATGCAGAGCAGCCTTTCCAAGCAGGACTTCGCCAAGCAGATGAAGAAGGTAGTGAACAGCCTTCCCAGACCCAGATGCAGCAAGACCTACACAATGGCAGTCACAGACAAGTCCGGACACTACCGTACCCCGAACGGGTGCTACATTCACACGGTTCAGGTAGAGCTGCTGGACGTCTCCGTTCGGACCGGTTCGCTGAAGGTGAAGGTGGTTCCGAACTCCTACGAGATGAAGTATTCCGCAGACTTCTATGACAACGACCGCAGGGTCTCGGTAGTCCGATAACACACATAGCTGGCCTATCGGCTATACGGGGAGAAAGGTTGAGAGAGATGTACGGAACGATAAAGCGCAGAAGGATGACGCTCGACGAGATACGAGCAGAGAGCACCTATTTTGCAATGACGGGCGATATGGCAGCAGGTGTTTGCGCTCTGGTGGAAGTTGAAAACATGGGGTTCTGCAAGGACGGGGAAACCCGATGGTATCACTTCCGGGACGAAAACGGAAACCCGGCGGTCTACTACAAGCATTGAGGGGAGGTGAAAACGGTGGTAGAGGACTTGATTCTGGTGGCCCTGTACCTTTCAGGGCTGTTCCTGATGCTCGGAATAGGAGGGTTCCTGATGGAGTTCGTGGTTCCGAGAGTACCGTTTCTCGCAAGGCTGGCGGACAAGCTGATTCCCGACGATGACTTTGAGGAGGATGACGAGTAATGAACGTGAGCATTGAGAAGAAAAAGGCGGAAGCAGTACGCCGCATGAGAGAGCTGGGCATTTACGGCCCGACTATCCGGCAGTTTGAAAAGCAGGGCCTCCTGAGCCGGAGCGAACCTCCTCTGGGAGCCTACTTTTGGGTCGAAGGAGAAGAGCTGGAGCTGGTGAGAGACTTCGAGAAGAGCCACAATGCGCTGGTCTATTCGGTGATTCGCTCTTACACACAGTTCGGAGTGATGGACTCCTACCTCGAAGAGGAGTGGGAGGTAGACAGGGCCGACCTTCTGAACGGCGAACCGCTCTGCTACGTTTACAACAAGGATATGCCCGATTGTTCGGAGTTTGGGTGCATTGGAATCAAGAGGTCGATGGCGGCAGGGCTTTACCGGATTTGGTGAGGAGGTGGCACTGATGGGAAGAGGAAATGTCTGCACCTTCGGAAAGTGCGAGGGCCTTTATTACATAGACAACGATGACCTCTGCGTATACCGACCGATTGGCGGTGACGCAGATGACCTGAAGCTCCGCAGAAACATTCCGTTCGAGGACCTCTGCCTTTGGGAGTACAGCGATGTAGATACCGAGTGGTGGGAGGAGGACGTGCTCGAAGAGTTCAAAAGCTCCATCCGCAAGAAGTTCCCCAGCTTCGTTCCCTGTGATAAGTGGGTTGAGCGTGAGAAACACGCTATCCTCCAGAACCAGTTGTTTTACATTGCGCTGGAGGATAACGAGTGGAGCTTGGCGGTGGAGCTGCTGCAAAAAGACGAGGACTGGAGCGATGGTTGGAGGCAGAACCTCCAGAAGCGGCACTTCCAGAGATACCTCGACGGAATCAGGGACTCGCTCTTCGAGCAGTTCGAGTCACTGGGTATCAGGACGGGGGCTTGGACCAGCGGCACAATACACCGCCCGCAGGAAGGGGGTGAATCGGAATGAAGGACTTACACAAGCTGGACCAGTACAGGGTTCCGCACCCTATTTGGAGGCAGGACTCACACTTCGGGTCGTTCAAGGTGTTCGTTAGCGGCAGGGCCTTCTATGTGCTGGCGAGCGTAGACGAAATATCGAAGGGAGATTTTTGGGAGCACATCAGCGTCACGCCGAAAAACCAGAAACGCTGCCCCACTTGGGACGAGATGTGCTACATCAAAGAGCTGTTCTTCGAGGACGAGGAGGAGTGCATCCAATTCCACCCGAAGAAGAGCGAGTATGTGAACAAGCACGAGTATTGCCTTCACATTTGGCGGCCCGTCAGCGGGCGGCTGGTGAGCCTCCCTGAGTGAATATTACCAAATGGTAAATTCTCGGAAATTCTTGCGGAAATGTTAAGAAAAGCTATTGCCCTTATAAGCCAAACTTACTATAATTATAACATAGGAAGAAAAATTACGAAGCAGTAGCACAGGAGGTACACGATGAGCGGTACATTAAACCAGAAGGCAAAAGGAGAAATCCTTTTCGAGATTGACTTCACACCCAAAGGTAAGAAGGCGATGGAGACCGTTTACGTTTACGCCAAGGACAGACTTGGGGCCAGCAATTATTTGGTTCTCAATCGAATCTTTGGCAAGCAGCACGAAATCAGAGTGCACAGCTCGAACCTTTTGCATTAAGAGACAAACATAACGAGGAGGTACATTATGGGAACGAGAAATCTGACGGCGGTTTATCTCGATGGTGAGTATAAAATCGCCCAGTACGGACAGTGGGACGGCTACCCTGAAGGTCAGGGGATGACGGCGCTCACCTTCCTACGGAGCATGGACGAGGACAAGTTCAAGGCGGCGCTTCGTAACTGCTCCTACATTGAGCCGGAAGAACTGAGTGCGCTCTGGAGGAAGTACGGGCCGACGAACACGGGTACGTTTCGCTTAGCGATGCCGACCGGATGGAAAAGGACAATCCTCAGTTCAGCAGGGACACCGGAGCGGCGATTCTCCAGATGGTTCAGGACCACCCCGAAGGGATGAAGCTGCAAGACTCCATTGCCTTTGCCGCAGACGGATTGTTCTGCGAGTGGGCTTGGGTCATTGACCTCGACAAGAGAACCTTCGAGGGGTACAAGGGCTTTGGACATACGCCGCTCACAGAGGACGATAGGTTCCACTTCCTTCAGGAACAGGAAAGCGAAGGTTACAGCGCAGTAAGCATTGCAGCAGAGTGGGGCCTTGACGAACTCCCCTCTGATGAAGATTTTTTGGCAGCGTTTAAGGAGGATGACGAGGAATGATGAAGCAAGTAAAGCTCGCAGACGTTCCCTTCGGGAAAAACTTTGAAATTTGGGGACACGCCTACACAGCACTGGACGCCGATGACGATGGAGTTCTGGTGCTGGAGGCCGACTCGGTAACAGAGATGCCCTTCCGGGAGGACGAGGTGGAGTACAAGGTTGCTCCGAACGACTTCCGAGACAGCTCGGTGAGGGCCTATCTCGAAGATACATACGCCGAAGAGTTGATTGCCGCTGGTGCAAAGCTGGGCGAGGACGTCCTCCAGATGGAAATTGACCTCAAATGCACCCTGGGACAGAGAGAGTACAAGTCGGCAAGGGTGTTCGCCGGTTTGCTCACGCTGGAGCAGTACGGGAAGTATTACGACATTATTCCGAAGATTGATACGCCCTATTGGCTCGCTACACCTTGGAAAACGCCCAGCCGCTCCCCGCACACCAACAATTCCAACTACGTCTGGGGCGTCAACTCCAATGGTAACGACGGCGGCTGGGGCTACAACAGCTCTTGTGGGGTGCGGCCCGCTCTGACTCTATCCCCTTCACTCTTGGTCTCTGTCGAAACTGACGAGAACGAGGAAACCTGCTGCGGTCACTGCCGTTCGCTCTCCGAGTATACCAACGATGAGCTGATTGCAGAGCTTCAGCGTAGACTGGCTCAGGAGGAGAACTACGATGAGTAAGTTCGAGAGCCTTATCAAGGCTCTGCGGTGCGTCGCCAGCCAAGCGGAGACTGGCGACTGCTACTCAGACTATCACAACACCGTTACGCCTGATGGTCCGAAGGTAACGTGCAACACCAACCCGCCCGAAGGATATATCACTTGCCCGTTTTATCAGGACGACTTTGGAGTTTGCCTTACCGATGGGGACCTTTGCGAGTGGGCAGGAACGGTAGCAAATATACTGGAGACTATTCCAGAGGAGGTACGAGATGAATTATACGAAACAGCAAGCAAAAGAAGCCCTCGATGAGCTTCATAACAGTAAACCATATGACAAAAACTGAGCCATACACCAAGCCTAGACGGAGATTGAACTTCTGCGAGACCGAGACGAAGAGCTGGAAGAACTCTGGGAAAGGCTCGGAGATATTCCGATGGACCCGGAAACCGAGTGCATTGAAGAGACGTTTCTCAATTGGCCCAAGGGAACGCACAGAGAAGAAATATGGCACTGGTTTGATAAGCGTCACAGCAAGGGCGTTTACTACCTGCTGTATGGGGATGGAGGAGCTGGGGAATTGGGAAAACTTCTCAACCTTATGAAGTCAAACCCCAAACTTCCCGTGGTTCCGTTGGTCGATGGTGAAATTGCTGGGGATGACTGCGGCTACTGGGTCGGAAAGTGGGGACACTCAAATATAGACGAATACCTTTCGTGCGAAAGATACGACTATCTGGCATTCAAGAGCGATGACGATGTTTTCGATGTACTTGAAAAGTACCTCTCGGACGAGGACTTTGAGAAACTGCCTGAAGATGAAAGTGAGTGCCGGAAGGTGTATGACTCCCTTCCGTGGACAAAAGCAATCATCGTTTACATCACGACAGCAGATTAAGGAGGTTGGTGACATGAGCTATGACATCACGCTGAACGACCCTGTGACCCATGAACCGCTGACGGTGGAAGCCCCGCACCAGATGCGGGGCGGTACATACGCAATGAGTGGGACCAATGAGATGTGGTTGAATATCACATACAACTACGGGTTCTGGTTCCGCAAGGAGTACGCCTTCGGGGAGGACGGCATCCGCAGCATTTACGGTCTGTCAGGGGCCGAGAGTATTCCGGTCCTGAAGAAGGCCATCGCCGGGTTGGAGTCCACCGATGAGGAATTGCCCGAAGAAGAAATGCAGAAGTATATCGAGCAGGGTGTTACCGGTTACTGGGTCGCAACCAGAGAGAACGCAATCAGGCCGCTGTACCAGCTCTTGGCTATGGCGCAGATGAGGCCGGACGGTGTATGGGAGGGAGACTAATGTCTATCGGAGAGAACATCAATAAGGCGGTGTGCGGCGGGTCTGAGGTTTACAGGGCGCTGGGCGAAGCTCAGAAGGCCCTCGAAGAGCAGGAAGTTCGGCACCGCAGCGAGATGGAAGCCCTCCGGGCCGAAAACGCCCGCTGGAGACAGGTAGCCGAGGAACAGAACAAGCGAATTGACAGCCTTGAGAATATGGTACAGGGCGACTGCGATTACTGCGAACACAGAAAGAACCTTGGAACCCCTTGCGCGAAATGCGTACATTTTGCCGCTAAAGACCTTGCTCAGGGCGATTTTTGGGAACTGAAAGGAGATATGTGACCGTGGATAGAAAGAAAGCCGCAGACATCATCAGGAAGCGTATTGAGATTGACCAGGCCACTCTGACCGGCGAACCTGTAAGCGATTTTGATAGGTTCGTTGCCGAGCAGGATGACGCACTCACGGAGGCCCTCTCGGCTTTGGAGCATCCGCTATGGTGCTTTATCGAGGAGGAGGTTTCGTTCAGGCTGAGAGATGTTCTGGACATCCCCGAAGAGGAAATCACACCGGAGATTGAGGAGGCTTGCGTGAAGTATCTGAAGAACAATTCGGATGTGCTGTTCAACTACGACGCAATAGACGATGCACTGCGGACTATCGTTGACGAGTATGGGAGGGAATGACCATGGGAGTTAAGAGAGGCGAGATTTACTACATCCAGTCCTACGGGAACGAGTGCGGCTCTGAACAGAAAGCCGGAAGGCCAGCAGTGGTAGTTTCCAATGACTCCGGGAACACCCATTCCCCCACCATAGAGGTAGTGTACCTGACCACACAGCCCAAGAACGACCTGCCCACTCACGTCGTAGTACGGGCTACCGGAAGAGACAGCGTGGCCCTTTGCGAACAGGTGACCACCGTATCGCTGGAACGGGTCGGGGATTTCTGCGGCGAGTGTACGAAAGCCGAGATGCAGCATATTGACATTGCGCTGATGGTTTCGCTGGCGCTGGGCGATACACAGCCCGCACACAAGCCCGCCAAGCCGGTCACTCCTACTCCGGCAGAGAAGAGCACTGCGGAGCTGGAGAAAAAGCTGGTGGTTGTGGAGTCCAAGCTCACGCTGCTCCAGACGATGTACTCGGAGCTTCTCCAGCAGATTACTGCAAGGTAACATGCGAACGATTCAGGCCCTCGAAAGAGGGCCTTTTTTCTGTTTATTACCGAAAGGTAAATAGTGAATAAAAATTGCATATTCGCAAGAAAAAGCCTTGCCCTTTGGCCCTTTGTTTACTATAATAATAATGTAGGAATGAAAATTATAAAAAACGTAACAGGAGGGAACGCAATGTACAGAGTATATCGGGTTCACAGAGACCAGAACGGCCAGATTTTCCACAAGGTTCCGGTTGGCGGCGCTCGTACCGAAAAAGGTGCGAGAGTGCTGGCGGGAGCGCAGAGTGGAGAGTGCATTATCGTAAAGGAGTGATAAGGATGACGGCGAACCAGTTCCGGGCAATGAAGGACCGCTCAGGTTACTTGGAAGCCTGTGCACAGCGGGAGAACTTCGGCGCATTGCAAGAGATTCAGGCGTTCGAGAAGTACCTTGACAAGGAGGTGAAGGTGGTCAAGGGGCGCAAGGTTCCCATCGGCACGACGGGAACGGTGTTCTGGATTGGGATGAGGAACTACTCCAAATACGGTTACTGGTGGAGCTGGACCGTTCGAGTAGGAATCAGGACTCCAGAAGGAGATACATATTTCACCGCAGAGGACAACATTGAGCTGGTAACGTAAAGGAGGCTGAAAACGATGTTCACATTGCAGGTCAAGTACAACGGTCGTTGGAAGTGGGGCATCCGCACATACGAAACTTTGGAGGATGCCAAACGGCGTATTGCAGAGCTGGCGGCAGTCGGGATTCGTTCGAGAGTAAGGCTCACCGCAGAGCTGTACCAGTAAGGAGGTTCGACATGAAAGAAGGATATTTCAGATACTACGGAACGCAGAGGCCCTTCGGACCCGGCACATTTCCGAGACAAGATGGAACGGAATACGTGGTTAATTTCGATGGAAAGATTTTCTGCGAGGAGATTGGCAGAGATGCTTGGGGCTATGTTGCTTACAAGAAACCACTTTCTGACAAGGAGACAAAGTCTTACGAACTCACGAAGGGAGGCAATGAGAGCGTGATACTTGTTGGGCAGGACGGAAGCGGAAGAACAGTAGCTTTTGTCAAATAGGAGGTAGCAGAGATGACAAGGGTATATAAGACGGTCCGTGAGGCCGCAGAGCTTTGGGTCAGCCAGTTCAATGCAATTCCCCAGCCTATGTTGAGCAAGCTGATGTCGATGGAGCCGGAAGAGTGGCGGGAAGTCACTGAACCTGCAATCGGAGATGAGGTCTACGTCTACGAGCTGCTGGATGAGTGGGACACCCTCGAACACTCCGGTGTTATTGAGAATATGACGAAGCCGGACGGGATTTACCTTATCACGCTCAACGATGGTACTTCCATTCAGGTTGGGAAGGAAGATTTCGAGGTGGAGCGTGACGGGTCGCTCCCTATGTGGGGAACGATGTGGTCCTTCGGAGATTCCTGCGATGACTGGTGGCTGGAAGAGGGCGACGGGATTCAGAAGATGTCCGAGTGCGGTTTCCGCATTTACGAGAATGAGGACTTTGGGTACTTCTTTGGCATTGACGGGGCCGGGTACGACTTCTATGAGTCGCACTGGATTCCGCTGTATAAGGCAAGAGGGCTTCAATGGCACGATAAAGAGGAGGATGATTGAGATGATGACAAAAGAGGAAATCGCCAAGCTGAAAGAAAATCTGCACAAAATTGAGGATTATGTGCGGAAGAACTACATCCCAAGGCTCCGCAAGTGCGAAAGCCTATCGGTTCAGTTCGGAGAGTTGAAGCTCTATCCCTGCTCTTGGACCAGAGAGTACGAGCACTCATTCGGGTTCAGCCACGATGGGGATATTTGGCTCAGAACAGGCGGTTTGGGTGAGCATTTCGGTGACAACCCCATTTATAGCTACAACATTTACACAAGTCCATTCCACGCAGAAGACCTGATGCTACAGTGGCCCCACGTTAAACGCCTCATAGAGGAGGAGTTTCAGAAGAGAGAAAGTAAACGAGCAGCACTCGATGCGTTCGAGGTGTAAAAGGAGGACGTACACGATGGTCTTTACTATCAGGAAAGCAAAGATTCCTGCGTGGGGCTATGAAATCACGGCTAAAGGGT
>ENA-UONY01000726-UONY01000726.1-human-gut-metagenome-genome-assembly--contig:-CS9-NODE-726-length-35497-cov-10.339174_pt1 | contig 35497 bp, 28 predicted proteins | sample MGYA00242465_ERZ724012 | MGnify/ENA metagenome assembly ERZ724012 | reverse complement strand
TGTTGAAATGAAGTCCTTTGCGTCAAAATCCATCTGGTGTCATCTGGTGATATCCCGTGTCATGCTTTGCAACGGATTACCTTGTTTTGCAATAGATTCGCAGAGGGATGCCCACCTGATTTATGGAGAAATGCTGCTGATTTTGCATATCAAAAAACAATGATGAAATATGCTACTCTTTCTGGTGAATTCTTCTCACCACATTCCAGAGTAAAGATGGGTGGTGCGGTAGGAACCTTACTTAGATGGCTCCTTCTCTTGATCGGCGTTCTGCTGCATTTGCTCGGCTTTGCGCTTCCAGTAACGCTGATTATATTCTCGTACCTTGTCTTTGTTGGCTGCTCTCCACGCGTTGGCGTACGCTCGGCGTGCCTTTTTTGCGTTTTCATCCATAGAAAATTCTCCTCTCTACGAAAATTCAAGTAAATTTACTTTTTCTTATTGAATGTTTGATTTACTTGTGATATGCTTAGTATAAGCGAAAGAGAAAATAAAATCAACATATTTTTAAAAATGTTATTTTTATTTGCAAACGAGGTGCAACAATGGCAAAAACAAAGAAATCATTTGACTACAAAGATCCTTTTCCAAAGCGATTCCGCAAACTAATTGAAAAGAAAGGAGCTACTTTGGATGAGCTGGCAGCAGAATTTAAGACAACGCGCCAGACCGTGAGCAACTGGCAAAATGGAGCGACAGTTCCTGACGCTATAAGTATCTGTGAAATTGCCAGATATTTTGATGTGACAACGGATTATCTTATGGGACTGACAAACTCAATGTCATCAGAAATCACCATGAGAATGATTACCGATACTATCGGATTGTCGGATGATGCTGTAAACGCACTCTATAAAAGAAAACGTTTTAATGATGAATGTAACAAAGCTCATTTTGCTAAATATTCAACGGAAGACCCAAGTGCGATAAAATACCGGAATGAATGTGGTATTGTTTCAAAAATAATTTCAGATGGTACGATATTTGAACTCGCAGGGATAATTCGGGAAGCTTTTGAAATAAATCAAATATTAAAAGGGCAAACAGAAGTTTTTGCTTCTGAGGCAGATGTTGAAAAAATAGTGGCACAAAGATATAATGATGATTTCTTAAGGCGACTGGCTCCGCTTTTTTACAGCTACGGTTATGATTATCATGTAGACCTTGCCTTTACGTTTGACTGTATGGATGAAGAGTCTATGGATATTGACTATACAGCATTAGCTGAAAAAGAGTTTGAAAGTTTTAAGGAATCTCATGCGCGTTTTACAGATGCCGAGTTTATAAGAGAACTATATTTTACGAAGAAACGATATAAGGAAGATTTGTCATACAGAAAATATAAAAGTTGCGCTATTGTCCAGGATTTTGTTGGACGGTTTTTGAATAAGCAGCAAATTCCAGATGATTCCTATATATTCAAAGATTTTGTTGAGCGGGATAAAGATGAAGAATCAAGGGATCCTGATACAAGCTGTAAGACGGATGAAAATTGAAACCGGTAAGGGAGGGGTGACAAATGGCAAAAATAACAAAGCGCACAAAGAAAGACGGCACTTGTTCCTTTTGCATCCGGGTCTCCAACGGATACGACCGGGAAGGGCGGCAGGTGCTGGTAAACCGCACCTATACTCCCCCGCCGGGCTTGACCGGAAAAAAGCTGGAAAAGGAATTGCAGCGGCAGGCAGATGCCTTTGAACAGGAAGTGCACAACGGTATTTCGTTGGATGCGTCCATGAAGGTGGACGACCTGATAGAGCGCTGGTTCACCGAGTACGCCGAAAAGAAGCTCAAGCCCAAGACCGTGTACGACTATCGGCGACTTGTGCCGCGTATCTCTGCCGGGCTGGGGCAACTTAAGGTGTGCCAGATTAAGCCCTCGCACCTGATGGCCTTTTATTCCAACCTCGAAGAGCAGGGTGTGCGGGAAGATAGCACCTATACCGCTGTTCCCGCCTTGCTGGATCAGCTGCCAAAGGGCAAACGCGGCCAGATCGCGGCGGCAGCGAGCGTTTCAGAGCGGACAATGGCGACACTGTACAGGGGCGGGAACGTCAGCCGGTCAACCGCTGAAAAGGTAGCCAGCGCCGCCGGGCTGCCCCTTTCCAAGGCGTTTACAGAGCATAGCAAGGCAGGCGGCAGGCTCAACGGAAACACAGTGCAGCACTATCACCGGATGCTATCCAGTGTGTTCACCAAGGCCGTGCAGTGGGGACTTGTGACAGAAAATCCGTGCAAGCGTGCAGAAGCCCCAAAAGCACAGGAAGTGGACGTGCAGGCGCTGGAAGAAAAAGACGTTGTGCGCCTGCTGGAAGCCCTGCAGGACGCGCCCACACAGTACAGCGTTATCACACAGCTTGCTTTGCTCACAGGTGCCCGCCGGGGCGAGATATGCGCCCTGCGGTGGTCTGATATCGACATGGACGCGGGAACGATTTCAATAGAACGCACCTTGCAGCACATCCCGGGCAAAGGTACGGTGTTCAATCCCCCAAAGACAAAGCGCTCCCGGCGGTGTGTGAAAGTCGGGCCGGACTGTATGCAGCTCCTGCAGGAATACCGCCAGCACCAAAAGGCAGAACGGTTCAAAATCGGCTCTGAGTGGGTGCGCCGGGTGGAGATCGAGGGAAAGCGCGTAGAAAACGACCTGCTTTTTACCAAGTGGAACGGCGCACCGATGGATCCAGACGATGTGACAACATGGTTCGGGCGTTTTCTGGCCGCTCATGACCTCCCGGCGGTACACTTCCACAGCCTGCGTCACACCAACGCCAGCTTGCTGATAGCCGCCCATGTGCCTGTTACCACTGTTTCAGGCCGTCTGGGTCATGCAAAGACCAGCACCACCACGGACTTTTACGGCGCGTTCATCCGTTCGGCAGATGCAGCGGCAGCAGACGCGCTGACCGGTGTGTTTGACCGTATCCGGGAAAAGAGCCACGCATAACACGTCAAAAGACGCAATACAGCCCACAGGAAGCAAGGGAAACCCTGCTAAGCCTGTGGGCTGCTTTCTTTTCTGTCTGCGGATCTGAGCCGCTATCGTGTCCACAGTGGACACCGTAAGGCACAATCGCCAGAAAGTGCCTTATTTGTGCCTTATTGACCGAAAAAGCACTGATACGAAGGTGAACGAGCAAGCACAAAAAGCACGTTGATTCTATATAAAACAGAACATTCAAAAACGGTCGAACTCGTAATAAGACTATTTTGTAATCAGTGGGTTGCAGGTTCAACTCCTGTCACCAGCTCCAAGAAAAGCCGCTTAGATTCGTAGAAATCTAGGCGGCTTTTGCTATACGGACATCACTTTGGACAGTATTTCGCGCTTTAAAGCAGCTTCTAAAAAAGTTTAAAGTGTTCCCCCACAGACAGTTTTGGTGTATAATGGTAAAAACGCACCCAAACCAAAGGAGGAACCAAGCATGATCCAATTCGGTCTGCGTCTGCACGACGCGGAAAAGCTACCCATTGAGCAGGTGCTGCCGCTGGTGCGTCAGAAGGGCTTTTCCTGCGTACATCTGGCACTGAGCAAATCCCTGAAGGAGGTGCCCAACACCCCCTCTGCCCTCACCCCCGGCTACGCGGCCTATCTGCGCCGCCTGTTTGCCAAAAATGAGCTGGACATTGCGGTGCTGGGCAACTATCTGAATCTGGCGCACCCGGATGCGGATGCTCTGCACGCCATTCAGGAAAAGTACTACGCGCATATCCGCTTTGCCAGCCTGCTGGGCTGCGGCATGGTGGGCACCGAGACCGGTGCACCCAACGCAGAGTACAAGTTCTGCCCGGAGTGCCGCAGCGATGCCGCCCTTGCCACCTTTATCAAAAACTTCAAGCCGGTGGTGCGCTGCGCCGAGCAATACGGTGTGACCATTGCCATTGAGCCGGTGGTCAAGCATATCGTGTATGACGCCCGCCGCGCCCGCACCGTGCTGGACGAGATCGGCAGCCCCAATCTGCAGATTTTGCTGGACCCAGTGAACCTTTTGAACATGGAAAACGTGGACCGCCGGGAGGAAGTGTTCGCCGAGGCCATCGAGCTGCTGGGCAAGGATGTTGCCATGATCCACTTCAAGGACTTTTTGCGGCAGGACGCCGGCGGGCAGCTGGCTGCCACCGGTGCCGGACAGGGCGGCATGGGCGACTACCGAACCATTCTGCGGTTTGCCAAGGAGCAGAAGCCCTATGTGTTCGCCACCTTGGAGAACACCACCCCGGAAAACGCCGTCCAATGCCTGCACTATCTGCAAAAGCAGTACGACGAGTGCTGACAGTAACTCAAGGCAACACCGCACAATTCCCGCCTTACGGCTTAAGCACCACTCCGGCGGCTGCGGCACCTAGAATTATGCGGTATTGCCTTAAACTGCACGCTGCTGTCCGCAGCAGCCTGTGGTTTTATGGTATAAAAAAGTCTGAACCGGTGGCGGATGCCTCAGTTCAGACTTTTTTGTTATTCTATGTCAGTAGATAGTTAGCCCCTTGCCAAGCCGTCCACACTCAGCACAACGCCGATGATGCAGGACGCCTTCTCCGAGGCGTCAAGAATTGTTTGTCAATTTTCGGAAGCTGATGGCAGGGTGTTCCCGCAAAAGCTGTCCAGCCGCATCTGGTACCACACCACCCCGCCGTGGGTGGAAGCGGAAACGCCCTCGTTCACAAAGCCGAACTTTGCGTAATAGTGCAAAAGTTTCTCCTTGCAGGTCAACACCAGCCCCTTGCGTCCCTGTGTGTGGGCATCTGCGATGGCTCTTTGCAGCAGCAGCCCGGCATAGCCCCGGCGGCGGCAGCGCGGGAGGGTGTTCACCCCAAAGATCATCTGCCATGCGCCATTTTCATCATGCAGGGCGGCATCTGCGTACATCTCATCGGTCAGGTCGGGCATATCGGTGCAAAAGCCGTCCACAAAGGCCACCAGCTCCCCCTGCTCAAACAGCAGCCAGAAATGATCGGCATAGTGTGCCAGCCGCCCGGCAAATTCTTCTGCTGTGGCAGCCTCCGCTGCCGGAAAACAGGCCGCCTCCACGGCGGCAATGGCCTGTAAATCGTCCATAGTCGCGTTGCGTATCTCCACAGTATCTCTCCTTCCTTTTTGTAATGTCAGTATACCACAGCTGCCGCGCAAGGGCAAAATATTTGCATCTGTTCCCCGTCCGTGTTACAATGGCTATACTACGCTTGGAAGGGAGTTGAAACGCCATGCCCACCGAAAACCGCACTACCTTAACGCCGGACACCCCGGTGCGCTACCTGAAAGGGGTGGGGCCCAAGACCGCAGAGCGGTTCGAAAAACTGGGCATCGTGACGCTGGCAGACCTGCTGTGCCATTACCCCCGGCGGTACATCGACTTTTCCAAGCCCTACTCCATTGCGGAAGCTCCCGCCGACACCGAATGTGTGGTAAAGGCCGAGGTATTCGCAAAGCCCGGCGGGCGCATTTTGCCGGGTGGGCGGCGGATGGAGCGCATCACCGCCGGGGACGATGTAGCCAGTCTGGAGATCACATGGTTCAATAACCCCTACGCCACCCAAAAATTGCAGCTGGGACAGGAATACTATTTTCAGGGCATCGTGACCGGCGGGATGCTGCGCCGCCAGATGGTCAACCCGCAGGTGCGCACCGCCGAGCAGATACAAGCCGCGCCCTTTGAGGCCGTTTACCCCCAGACCGAGGGACTGTCCAGCAGCGCCATCTCCCGCTGCATCCGGCAGCTTTTGCCCCACGCGGAGCTGCTGCCCGACCCGCTGCCGCCGGAGATGCTGCAAAAATACCGTCTGCTGCCCAAGGCCGAGGCGGTACGTGCCATCCACTGCCCCGCCACCGAGGAACAGGCCGCAGCAGCGCGGCGGCGGCTCATCTACGAGGAGCTTTTGGTGCTGCAATTAGGCATCGGGCGGATGCGCAGCCGGGGCGCTGCGGCCACCGGGGCACCCATGCGCCGCGCCGACCCAGCCCCTTTCTGGCAGAGTCTGCCCTTTGCTCCCACCGGGGCGCAGCGCCGCGCAGTGGAGGAGATTTTAAACGATATGGCGGGCGACACCGCCATGAACCGCCTGTTGCAGGGCGATGTAGGCAGTGGCAAAACGCTGGTAGCTGCTGCCGCCATCTGGGCGTGCATCCGGGCGGGGTATCAGTCCGCGCTGCTGGCGCCTACCGAAATTCTGGCCGCGCAGCACGCCGAGGGGCTCAATCGGCTGCTTGCCCCCTTCGGGATGCGGGTCGCCCTGCTGACCGGCGGCATGAAGGCCGCCGCCCGCCGCACCACGCTGGCTGCCATCCGCAATGACGAAGCCGACCTTGTGGTGGGCACCCACGCCCTGATGAGCGAAGGGGTGGAGTTTGCCCGGCTGGGTCTGGCGGTCATTGACGAGCAGCACCGCTTTGGGGTGCGCCAGCGCGGCGCACTGGCAGAAAAAGCCGCGAACCCGCACCTGCTGGTCATGAGTGCCACCCCCATTCCCCGCACGCTGGGGCTTTTGATCTACGGTGATCTGGACATCTCCATTCTGGACGAGCTGCCCCCCGGGCGCACCCCGGTCAAGACCCGGTGCATCACCGGCAAACGGCGGCAGGACCTGTACCGTTTTCTGGACAGCGAGATTGACAAGGGGCGGCAGGTGTATCTGGTCTGCCCCGCCATTGAGGATGTGCCGGACGGCGGGCTGAACGCCGTCAAGACCTACTATGAGGACATCGCCAAGACGCTGCTGCCCGACCGCCGGGTGGGGCTGATGCACGGCAAGCTGAAGCCCAAGGAAAAAGCCGCCGTCATGGAGGATTTCAAGGCCGGGCGGTTGGACGCACTGGTGTCCACTACCGTCATCGAGGTGGGCGTGGACGTGCCCAACGCCAGCGTGATGGTGATTGAAAACGCCGAGCGCTACGGCTTGAGCGCCCTGCACCAGCTGCGCGGGCGTGTAGGGCGCGGCGCTGCCGAGAGCTGGTGCTTCCTTGTCAGCGACAACACCAGCGAGGCCGTGCAGAAGCGGCTGAAATTCCTCTGCTCCACCACCGATGGCTTTGCCGTGGCACAGTACGACCTGGAGACTCGCGGCCCCGGCGACTTTTTCGGCAGCCGTCAGCACGGTCTGCCCACCTTGCAGATCGCCGACCTGATGAATGACACCCGTACCCTGCACGCCGCCCAGAGCGAGGCCGCCGCATTGCTTGCCGCCGACCCGCTGCTGGAAAGCCCTGCCCACGCTTTGCTGGCCGCGCAGGTGCAGCAGATGTTCGACAAGGCCGGGCCGATGAACTAAAAAAGCGCTGTCGCACAAAAAATCGTGCGATAGCGCTTTTCTTTACACTTCTTTGCTCCCAACAATGTTTTGCAGGATGCGGGCGGTCAGGGCGTCCAACTTTGTTTCCAGTGCGGGCAGGTGCAGCAGGCGGTAGAGCCGCTGATACACGGCATCCACCGCGTAGCCCGCAACGGCAACCAGCAGCACCGCACCGGTCAGGTACGCCAGCGAGGGCAGCAGCGCCCCGCCGAACCGTGGCAGATCTACCCACTGCCACAGCAGTGCCCGGGTAAAATCGCTGTCGTGCAGCAGATATACCCCAAAGGACAGCGGTGCCAGCCGAAAGACCCAGCGCCGCCAGTAGTCCGAGCGGATACGGATATTCTGGAACAGCAGAAACATTGCTGCCGAGGCGATGACCGTATCCAGTGCCTGATAGCCATTAATGGTATTCACAAAACCGTTCAGGTGCAAAGTGCTTTCCATCCGCAGCGCCAGCATCCGGTTGAACAACCCCGCCGCCGAAGCTGCCAGATATGCCAGCAAACACAGCCCGCTGGGCACGGTCACCCGGTATTTGCGGAAATAGGCTGCCATAAAATACAGGATATAGAACCAGATAAAGCTGTACCCGTTATTTACAAAGGTCACATCCGTTGCCCAGTAGAACAGCGTGCCCCACACGCTTTGCAGCAGCAGCGCCACCAGCAGCAGCGTTTTGTACTGCCGCCGGTCAAGGCTTTGCACCACCGCGTTCAGCACCGGCACCGAGAGGTACATCAGAAAATAAGCCGAGGCGAACCAGTAGCCGTTGGAGGTAAGGGGCAGCAGCGCCCGAAGCAGCTTGACCGCCGAAAGCGGGACTGCCCCCGCCCTGACCGCAACGCAGAAGGTGAGCATGGAGTAAAACCACACCTGTGCCCCAATGCGGAACAGCCGCCCGGCATGAACAGGCCCCTTGCGCTCCGACAGGTAATAGCCGGAAAGCATTACAAAACAGTTGGTGGACACACGCGCCAGAATAAACAGCAGCCAGTAGATCCAGAATGCTGCCGACCCCTGCGGTGCCGCACTGCCCAGCCCGCCGTGCCCGATGCCGTGCATCAGAATGATCATCACCATACTGAGAATGCGCATCGTCTCAAAGCCGCTATGCCGTTTCTGCTCTTCCATACCCCATTTTCCCCCTTACATTTCCCCTGTTTCCAGCTGCCGCAAAGCCTGCCGCACCTGCTGTTCCGGCCGCAGCCATGTTTGATAGTACGCCGCATTGTGCTGTGCCATAGCCAGTATCGCCGCCGGGTCTGCCAGCAGCTGCCGCAGCTGCTCCTCACACTCTGCCGGGGAGGTATACGTTTTATAGTTTTTGCCTTCTTCAAAGCCGCCCGGCAGGGTATACCGCAGCGGCTCGGTGACGATCGCGCGTCCCGCCGCCACATACTCGGCCAGTTTCCAGCCGGTAGAGCCGTGCAGTCCGGTAGATGCCACACAAACTTCCGTGTGCTGCATCCGGTGCAGGTAGGCGCGTTTGCCGGTCAGCTTGTCCGGCAGGATCAGCTCCGGGCACAGCCGCCGGGCGCAGGCGTTGTCGGACACGCCGCCGGTGAACTGCGCCGGGAAGGCACTTTGCAGCCGGTGCAGCAGCTCGATGCGGTCTGCATTCACCTGCCGCCACTCTGCCTGTAACTCCGGGTATTGCTGCACCGCCGGTTCCTCCGGGTCCCACAGACGGGTCAGGAAGAGGATGCGCGGCTTTTTGCGCACCCGGGTCAGCCGGGCTTCAAAGTCCTGCGGGTAGCAGCGGGTGGAAAGCGCCCACTGCTTCAGGCGGCTCTTTGCGCTGCGCTCCGCTTCCAGCGGCGAGCCCGGACAGGTAACGTAGTAGTTCAGTCCCAATGGCCGCAGCTTTGCGGAGATATCGCCCGGGAACTGCCGGTTCTTCTCCGCCGAAAAGCTGCGCTTGAACACCACATCTGCCCGGCGGAACAGCGCCAGCACCGCCGCCGGGTCGTTGTAAAAGTAGCCGTCCATCAAATCGAACACCACCGTGCGGCCGTCAATTTCCGTTTCCAGCAGCGCCTCCCGGGCAAGGGGACTGCCCTGCCGCTCGTCCTGCACCCGCAGGGTCAGTTCCCCGCGCTTTGCCAGCAGGATAAAGCCCGCCAGAATGCCGCTGATGTGCGCCGCGCCCTCCCGGGTGGCAAGTTTTACCGTAACTTCCATATTCCCTCCCGTCAGCGGAACAGCCCGGTGCGCCGCTCACCCATAGGGATGACATCGCAGAACACACACCGGCTCTTGGTGGAAAGCTGCACATCCTTGTGATAGCAGCCGAAAAACCATTTTTCGTAGGTCAGCTTGAGCAAGATCTCGTCCAGAAACAGGTGCAGACGGTTGCTCTCGCCAAGGGCAAGGGCGGTAAAATCCAAAAATCTGCTTGGTGCATCGTGGGTCAGCACATAATCTACCTTGTAGTCTACTTTCTCTAAGTTGCGGCGGCAGGTGTCGTACTCCTCGTCACTGGGCATCTCCTGCTTCCACCAGTTCACGCCCGGCTCCCGGTCGTCCTTATCCTGACTTTCCGCGCCGCCGAAGCAGAGATAGGTCTTGCCCTCCAGCTCCAGCACACTGCCCCGGCACACATGGTACACATTGCCGCCAAGGCTCTGCACCCTGCCGCCGAACAGCTCCGTCTCCGGGTACTGTGCCAGCAGGTCGTAGTTTTCGTGACTGCCGTCCAGAAACAGAATCGTGTAGGGGCGCTTGCGCAGCCAGTCCATCCGCTTGCGCTCTGCGGCGCTTCCGTCCCACACAAAGCCGAAATCTCCCAGCACCACCACAGTGTCCTTTTTGCCCAGCCAGCGCAGTTTGCCCTGCTTGAAGCGCTGGATATCGCCGTGGGTATCCCCTGTAAGATATACCATTCCTGCCCTCCCTGCCGGGGCGAAAGAACGGTGTAAAACATCGCAAGGCTCTTGTAACACCCCGGCAAACCTGTTATTATTATAGAACACAGCACACTTGCTGCAAAATTGATCTTCCGGCGCGCTGTACCGCGCAGCCGTATCTCGTATATTTTATCGCTTTTTAAAGGAATTGTCCACATGAAACGTATTTTTGCACTGGTTCTTTCATTTGTATTTCTGCTCAGCTGCCTTGTGCTGCCCGCCGGGGCCATGTTCGACCCCAGCCCGGTGTATCAGGTGCAGGCTGCAAGCGCCTATATCGTCAACACCGATACCAACATCATCGTCTATGATAAGGACAGCACAAAGCAGGTGTCTGCCGGCGGTCTGACCAAATATATGACCCTTGCCGTGCTGCTGACCAACTACGCCGACCAGCTGGACAGCACCTTCCAGATGCCCTTTGCCATCTCGGACTATGTTTATAACACCAATAACGCAGATATGCGCTCCAACGAGACTTTCACCTACCGGGAAGCCATGTACGCCATGCTTACCCGCAACGCCAACGAGGCAGCCATGGGTGTGGCGTACACCCTTGCCGGCGGCGATCTGGACGGCTGGGTGGCGCAGATGAACACTTTATCCCAGCGCATCGGCACCACTGCCAGCAGCTGGACGGACGCCTGCGGCATCGACAGCGGCAACACCACCTGTGCCGTGGATATGTACCTGATTTTGCGTTACCTGATGAGCTTTGACGCCTTTGTGGAGGTGTCCGGTGCGCCCAGCTTTACCATGCCCGCCAAGGAGAAGCACCGCTCCTCCTCGGTGCTGGTCAGCCAGAACGCGGCGCTGAGCAAGGCCAGCGGCGGCAGCTACTACCGCAGCGCCATGCAGGGCGGCATGTGCAATGTGACCGCCTTTAAAAACGATACTGGCACCCAGAGCTATGTTTCGTGGGGCAACAAGGACGGTGCCACCTATATCTTCTGCGTGATGGACAGCCCCGACAGCTGCGATACCTTCGGCTACGCCAACCGCCGTCCTGCCCTGTTCGAGACGGTCAAACTGATGGACTGGGTGTTCGACAGCTTTTCCATTCAGGCTGCGCTGGACACTGATTTGACCATTGCGGAGATCCCGGTCAAATATTCCTCCGACACCGACACCTTGCAGCTGTACCCCAACGATAGCATGATGACTCTGCTGCCCTCCACCAGCGACGGCACCGTCACCCAGAAATACTTCCACCTGCCGGACTACGTCTGCGCCCCCATCCAGCAGGGCGATGTGGTAGGCACGGTGGAGCTGAAGCTGGCGGGCGAGACCATCGGCGTGGTGGATCTGATCGCCGGGCAGGACGTAGCCCGCAACCCGCTGCTGTTCGGGGTGGATAAGGTAAAGGAGTTTTTCACCAGCCTGTACCTGAAGGTGGTTCTGGTGCTCAGTTTGATCGCCGCCCTGATCTACGGGCTGTGGTTGCTGTGTACCAACTGGAACCGCCGCAAGCCCACCAAAAAGATCCACCGCCGCTATTGAGCAAAACAAAGCCCCGCATCGGACATCGTCGTGCTCTGACCGTTCTGGTCAAAAACACAAAGCGCCTGTCCGATGCGGGGCTTTTTTCTGTATTGCAGCGCTTCAGGCGCGGTTTTTTAAAAGTTCCGTCAGGCTGCGGAAGGTGCGGCCATGGTTGCCGGTAACCGTCTCGGCGTGGAGCAGGCTGCTGAGAACGCTTTCCTCCACGCACTCTGCCACCGCCCGGAACAGGGGGTTGATGGCATCATCGTGGAGCAGGGTCATGGGCAGCAGGGCTTTCTCCGAATAGTGCGGCACCCGGTTGGCGGTGGTGAAGGCGATGACGATCTCGCCGCTGCCGTTGCCGCAGTAGGAACCTGTGCGGGAAAGCCCCACCAGCGCCCGGCGGCACAGCCGCCGCAGCTGCCGCTCACTCAGGGGGATGTCCGTAGCCAGCACCGTGATGATGGAGCCTTTATCCTCGTGGGGCGGGATGCTGTCGCCCAGCAGGGTGTGGATAGGCGTGCCCGCCACGATGAGGTCATCGAACAGCGCATGGTTGGAGAGTACCAGTGCGCCCATGGTGTAGGGTTTTCCGTCCAGTTCCACCACCCGGGAGGCGGAGCCGATGCCGCCTTTCAACCCGTGGCAACGCATCCCCCGCCCGGCACCTACGGCACCCTCGGCAAAATCTGCCTTGCAGTCCGCCAACGCGGCAAAGACGTGCGCCTCAGTGACATGGAGCCCCCGGATATCGTTCAGGCCGCAGTCGTTGCACTCGCAGACCACCGGGTTCACGCTGCCGGTGGTCTCGCAGATGTCGGGGTTTTTCTCCAGCATATACTTTACCAGCGCGGTCTGTGCCGTGCCCACGCTGAGGGTGTTGGTAAACAGGATAGGCGTTTCCAGCGTGCCCAGCTCGTCGATCTGCACAAGACCTGTGGTCTTGCCAAAGCCGTTGATGACATAGCTGGCCGCCAGCACCTTTTCGTGGAAAATATCCCCTTGGTGCGGCAGCAGCGCCGTTACGCCGGTCTGCACCACGCCGTCTGCCAAGGTGCAGTGCCCTACCGTCACCCCCGGCACATCGCTGATCTTATCCCGTGCACCTTTGGGCAGCGTGCCCACCTGAAAACCCCATTCGTTCCCTGCAATGCCCATTGTAGCTCCTCCTTGCCTTTTTCTATGGATATCATAGCATTTCCGCTGCCAAAAGTAAACCGCTGTAACAAGCCGGGGCGGGCGCAGAAAAAAGGCTCCCGCGCTGCACAAAATCATTGCGGTGCCGCTGCATTTTCCGTCGGCCACGATCTTCTGAGCGCCGCATAGGAGACCAGAAAGTTTGCAAGCCACCCTGCCGGGACGGCAAGCCAGACAAAGGCAATGCCAAAGCGCGGTGCACAGAGCAGGGCAACGGACAGGCGAATGGCAAGGTTTACCATATTTGCAATGAGGAACGGGCGCATGATGCCAAGCCCGCGCAGGACGCCATCAGTTGCCATCTTGATGCCCATGAAGATGAAGAAGTAACCCAGCCACCGCATATAATCACCGGACACCTGATAGGCCAGCGCCGTTCCGTCCTTGCCCAGAAACAGCGAGGAGATCTGGGTGTGCAGGGTTTCAATGACCGCAAAGGCAATGACCGCAAAGCACAGGTCCAGCACCAGCGCAGCGTGGTAGCCTTTTTTGAGGCGATCGATCTTCTTTGCACCAAGATTCTGGGAGATATAGGGCGAGACCGCATTGCCGATGGAGACAAAGATCAGCGAGAAAACATTTTCTACCCGCATCGTTGCTGCATATCCGGCAAGCGCCTGTGTGCCGAAGGGGTTTACCACCGCCTGCACGATCATCATGCCGATGGACACGGTGGACTGCTGCAAGACCGACGGCACTGCAATGCGGAGCATGGAAGCCAGCTCCTGCCGGTCGAACCTTTTAAAGGGGCTTTTATACTGCCGCATCCGGTGCAGGAAGATCAAAAACGAAAACACCGCAGAAATGCCCTGTGCGATCAACGTGGCAAGGGCTGCGCCAAACACGCCCAAGCCAAGCCCCGCCACCATCCAGAGGTCCATAAAAATATTCAGGATGGAGGAAAAGATCAGCAGCCCCAGCGGGATCCGGGATTCCCCAATGGAGGTAAACATGGTGGAAAGAATGTTGTACATGAACAAAAACGGGAAACCCACAAAATAGACCCGCAGATACAGCACCGCGTCCTCCAGAATGTCGGCGGGGGTCTGTAAGCCGCTCATCATAGCACGGGAAAAGCTAAAGCCAAAAACGCCAAGGACAACGCTCAAAACCAGAAAGCTGAGCAGGGACGTTGACACGATGGTTTTCATTTTTCCATAGTTTTTAGCGCCAAAATAGCGGCTTACCAGCACACCGGCACCCACACCGGCACCCAGCGCCACACAGATAAAAACATTGGTCAGTGCAGCACAGGCACCGACAGCCGCCAGTGCCGAGGAGCCGACAAACTGACCGACTATGATGGAATCTGCCATGTTATAGACCTGCTGAAAAAAGCTGCCCAGGATCATTGGCATTGCAAAAACCGTCAGCGCTTTCAGCGGCGCATCTGTGATCAGATATTCATCTTTCGACATGATCTATTTCCTTTCAAGCTGTGTTTCTCTCAATTTCTTTAAATTTGCTCTGGCCAAGTATACCACGCTTTTTCCTTGCTGAAAAGCTTCCGCCTACATTCTCGCAAACTGCTTTTATAAAGTCCCGTTTCCCTTTCCCCTCATCTTGACAAGCCCTTTTCTTCCGATTACAATACCAAAAAGAGCCCGCAGACGGTTTTTTTGCTGCCTGCTGCCACAACCTTCCGGGAAAGGATTTTTTATGGAACCAAAAACAAAACAATCTCTGCTCGTTACCGTGGTAGGGGTAACGCTTTTTGTAGCACTGCTGCGGCTTTCTGACGTTCTGGTCTTTGCCGCAAAGCTGATAGATCTGGTACTGCCCATTCTGGCGGGCGGCATTCTGGCGCTTTTTATCAACGTACCCATGACCGGGCTGGAAAAGCGGCTGAACCGCCTGTTCGGCAAGGCCAAAAAGCAGCCCTCGGCGAAAGTAATCCATCTTCTCAGCTTTTTCATCACCCTGCTGGGCGTTGTGCTGGTGCTGGTGCTGGCGCTGACTTTGCTGATTCCGGAGCTGGTGCAATCTTTCCACAGCCTGTATGTGCAGATCGAGGCCAATATCCCCCGCTGGACCGCCTATCTCAACGCACAGGATGCCGACATGAGCTGGCTGATGAGCTGGCTGGAGGGTATCAACTGGGAGCAGCTGCTGCACAAGGTCACTGCAAGCATCGATACAGTGCTGGTCAATGCGGTAGGGGCAGTCTCTGCCACGGTGAACATCGTAGTCACCGCCTCGTTTGCACTGATCATCTCCGTCTATATGTCCCTTGGGACGGAGAGCCTCAGCCACCACGCCCGCACGCTGGTGTGCGCCTACCTGAAGCCCTCCCATGCCGCCGGGGTGCTGAAATTCTGCCGCTTGTTCCGGCAGTCCTTCGCAAACTTTTTAACGGGACAATGCAGCGAGGCGGTGATCCTTGGCGTTTTGATGGCTCTTGCGTTTTCCGTTTTCAAGATCCCCTACGGCAGTCTGGTCGGGGTGCTTACCGCCATCTGCGCCATCATCCCCTATGTGGGTGCGCTGATCTCCTGCGTGGTCAGCGTGTTCCTTGTGCTGTTGGTAGACCCTGTGCTGGCGGTGCGCTGCCTGATCGTGTACCTTGCCGTGCAGTTTGTTGAAAACCAGTTCATCTATCCCCGTGTGGTGGGCAAATCCGTGGGGCTTTCGCCGCTGTACACCCTTGTTGCCGCCATGATCGCCGGGAAGCTTTTCGGCATCATCGGCATTATTTTCTTCATCCCCCTGACGGCGGTGGTCATCGAGCTTGTAAAAGAGGACGCCTGTCGGCGTCTGCGCGCAAAAGAGCCGTTGCAATAAAGCAGCGTGCCCGGAAATACCACTTTCCCCTGATACCCTTTCCCCAGTATCAGGGGTATTTTTATGCCGTGCGGCTGCAAAGCACGCGGTTGTTCGCCCTTTTCCATACAATATCCTTCAAAAAACAACTTGAAACGCTTTTGTTACAATGATACAATATGATTGTCATTTTATGGGAAAATCGGCGTATGCCCAGTGCGGACAGGCCGCGAGCGTGGGGGGGCCTGTGGGGTGTGTAAAAATAGCTATGGCAGCACTGCACCCCATTGGTTCTGTGCAGCACTGCCCTCCGAAATGTGAGGAAGATCTATTTATATGATAAAAAAAATTTCCCGCCGCTCCTTTTTGCAGGCTTGCGGCGTTGCAGCTGCCACGGCAGCGCTGACCGCCTGCGGCGGCGGTAAGGCTGAAACAGATAAAAAAGACGATGCGCACGAAGCCGTCACCTTTATGGCACCCTATATGGAGGTAGAAGCCTTTATTGAGCAGGTGCATAGCGTTTACCCGGAAGTAAATGTTGAGATCGTGCCGTACAGCGGCGATAACACCACCACCTGTTTGCAGAATATGTTTGCGGCGGGCGATTTGCCGGATGTGTGTACCCTTACGGTCTATAACCCTTTGACCGACCTTGTGTCCAACAAGCTGCTGGACCTTTCCGGCTACGATTTTACGGATAACTATGTGGAGTCCCGTCTGCAGGACGTGTTCGACAACGGTGCCATCTACCTGCTGCCCTCGACCTACAACTGCTACGGCATCACCTACAACAAGACCCTGCTGCGGGAACACGGCTGGGAACTGCCCAATTCTTTTGCTGAGCTGGAAGTGCTGGCTGCAAAGGCCAAGGAAGCCGGGGTCGATCTCTGCCTGCCGCAGATCCAGTACCCGGGCTACGGCTTCCAGTACCTGTGCAACATTGCAGACGCCGATTTCCTCGGCACGCTGGATGGCAGACTGTGGCAGAAGGATTATCTTTCCGGCAAGGCAAACGTCAGCAACACCCCCGGCATGATGCAGGCAATGGCCTATGTCAAAAAGTGGAAGGACATCGGGATGCTGAATGACACCGGCGATGCTCTTGACGACAACGTGACCCGGCAGAGGATGGCCGAGGGCAACACCCTGTTTTTGATGGGCGGCACCAATGGCATCGTGGAAGCAGACGGCAACGCCAATAAATTCGAGTTGATGCCCTATCTCTCGCAGGACGGCACCCAGAATGTTTTTGTGCTGAAGGTGAACCGCTTCTACGGTCTGAACAAAAAGCTGGAGCAGAACCCCCAGAAGCTGGAGGATGCGCTCAAGGTGATGCGCGTGCTTTCCACCGTTGCGGGCACCAGTGCCCTGCTTGCCGAAAGCTCGCGGAAAAACAGCCTGCTGCCCTTCAAGGACGCAAAGGCAGATGACACCTACTACGCCGATATTGCCAACGCCCTGAACGCGGGCAACACCGCGCCCTTTATCTATTCCGGCTGGGAAAACACCATCGTGACCACCGGCCTTAAAATGCTGGACTTTATCAAGGGCAATGCTACCATGGAAGATGTGATCCGTCAGCTGGACGAGGATCAGGATAGCGTGGTGAACAACACCCCGGATACCATCACCACCGTCACCGAGGAGCTTTCGCAGGAGGACTGCGCCATGCTGGTGGGGCGCTGCTTTGCACAGGCTACCGGCAGCGACCTTGCGCTGGTCTCGCTGAGCACATGGATCCCCGGCAACCCCAGCGAGCAGAACCACTACGGCGTAGCCGCCAAGCTGTACGCCAAGGGCATTACGGATTACGACCTTTCGGTGATCCTGCCCACCGGCTGGAACCGTACCATCCAGACCGTTACCCTGACCGGGCAGCAGATCAGCGAACTGCTGGCCACGGGCTACGATGCCTACGGCAACGGCAAGGGCTACCCCTATGTGCTGGTAAGCCCGGTGCAGCCGGAGGCGGGCAAGACCTATCAGGTTGCTATCTGCGGTGTGAGCGACCGGCTGGCTGCCGAAGCAACGGTGACAGACAGCGGCGTGGTGGGCATGGATGCCGCAAAGGCTTTCTTTGGCGCTTACACCACCATCAGCCGGGCAGACACGGCATGGAGTTGAATAAAACGGACAGGAGATACTGGATGTGAACAACAAAATCTATAAAAAGCTGTTTGTGGGCTTCGGCTTTGTCATCATCGTGTTGATCCTGACCCTTTTTGTCATGAGCCAGACCTACATCCAGAACCTTGTCTACCATGAGCGGCTGAGCCAGATGGAAGAGGTCACCCACCAGATGTTCCACAGTCTGGAGGATGTGATCGACACCCACTGGGACGAGGTGGATGTGCAGTGTAATTATTTATACTACACCCCGCTGGAGACCGATACCGATCTCTACCGCTATCTGAAAAAGCTGTCGGAGCTTTCCAATTACCATGAAAGACAGATCGAACTGATCGCCGTGGATGCTGCCGGACATTATTATACCGCGTATGGCCGCACGGGTCTGCTGCGGGAAATGAACTATCTGGAAAGCGCGCCGCAGCGGGTCAGCTATGTTTCCAACGCGCTGACCGAGGACGACTCCCGGATGGTGTTTCTGGAACAGCTCCCCACCCCCATCACACTGCAAAGCGAGACCGGCGAGATCACCCTGCGCTACTTTGGTATTTCGCAGAGCATGACCCAGCTGAACGATTATTTCCACTGCGACGCCTACGAAAATAACAACAGTGTCTATGTGCTGGACAACAACGGCTTCAAGCTGTTCAACGCCAATGATACCGAGCTGCTGAAGGGGCATAACGTATACACCGTGCTCTCCCAGATGTCCTATCTGCACGGTTCTTCCTTTGCAGCAGCAAAGGAGCGGCTTGCCCGCACAGGCTCCTGTTATTCCAACGCCGTGCTGGACGGGACCGAGTATTACTACGCCCTGAAGCAGATGGAAAACGCCCAGTGGACGCTGGCGTTCCTTGTTCCGGCAGAATATGTGGCCGTGAATACGCAGAAGCTGGTCAATATCGTCATGGCCGTTATTGTAGGCTTTGCAACGGTGTTTTCGATCATGGCAGTCATTGCTGGCTGGTTTCTTTTGCGGGAAAAGCAGCAACGGGAGCTGCGGGCCGAAAAAGAGACGAACCTCCGTCTGGAGCAGTATAACATCCAGCTGACGCAGGCAAACGACGAGATGCGGCGGGCGCAGGATGCTGCCGCCGAGGCGCTGCAATCCGCCGAGCGTGCCAGCAAAGCCAAGACGGACTTTCTCTCCAACATGAGCCACGATATCCGCACCCCCATGAACGCCATCATCGGCATTACCACCCTGATGAAAAACGAGCTGCACCAGCCGGAAAAGCTGGCCGAACATCTGGACAAGCTGGAAACTTCCGGTCAGCTGCTGCTGGGCATCATCAACAATATTCTGGATATGAGCCGCATCGAGAGCGGCAAGACCACCCTGAATGTGGAAAAAATGAATCTGCCCCAGCAGATCAGTCAGCTGGACAGCATCATCCGGCAGCAGGCAGGTCAGCGCAGTCAGAGCTTTACGGTAAGCACCAATCTGCAGCACGAAAACGTGCTGGCCGATCCCAACCGTTTGAATCAGGTGCTGATGAACATCCTCTCCAACGCGGTCAAGTATACGCCCACCGGCGGGCATATCCGGTTCGAGGTGGAAGAGCTGCCCCGGAACGAGCACTACGCCCGGTACCGCTTTGTGGTGCAGGATAACGGCATCGGCATGAGCGCGGACTACCAAAAGACCCTTTTCGACCCCTTTACCCGCGAGGAGCGCTCCGGCACCAACAGGGTGCAGGGCACCGGCCTTGGCATGGCCATCACCAAGAGCATCGTAGACCTGATGGGCGGCTCCATCAGCGTGGAGAGTGCCACCGGCAAAGGCACCCGCTTTGAGGTGGTGCTGGAATTTCCCATTGATACCGAAGCGGACACGGTGCAAAAGGCGCAGGCGCTCCCGGAGGAAGAAGAGGCCACTTCTCCCCTGTCCGGCATGAAGTTTCTCTGTGCCGAGGATAACGCCATCAACGCCGAGATTCTGCAAATGCTGCTGGAAACAAAAGGCGCAAGCTGCACCATCTGCCCCAACGGTCAGGAGATCGTGGATGCCTTTGCCAGCGTAAAGCCCGGCGATTATGACATGATCCTGATGGATATACAGATGCCGGTGATGGACGGCTTGGAAGCCACCCGCCGCATCCGCAGCGGCGAAAACCCGCTGGGACGCACCATCCCCATCCTTGCCATGACCGCCAACGCCTTCCTTGAGGATATGCAAAAGAGCAAGGAGGCCGGCATGGACGAACACCTGTCCAAGCCTGTGGACATCAGCGCACTGGAACAGGTGGTAAAGCGCTTCCGCGTTACCCCCCCCGAAAATAAATAGCGGTATACAGCGCTTTTGCCGCAAAGCAACGCATAACCTTGCATAAAAAAACTGCTGCCCCTTTGCCCGGACGCTTTGGCATCCGGTACGGGGCAGCAGTTTTTTGCGTTATAGAAGGAGCATTCCCCTCAGACGGGCATGGTCTGGTAGAACCAGTCCGAAATGGCCTTGCGGGTGTCGGCGAAGAACTTTTTCACCGGGCAGGCGGCATCCCGGGCTTCCTGTTCCAGATCCGTGCCTGCGGGGAAGTTGCGGATGACGGTATACGCCACCGACTGCGGCGGCAGCGACATCATCACAGCCGGGTCGTGCACCACGCAGATCTGCTCGCCTACCGCAAGGGTAGCGGGGTCGGAGGTGGTCTTTTCGTCATGGTCCTGCCAAACGGTGCTGTCGGTGATGATCATCTCATAGCTCTCCTGCTCTTCCGCAGAAACCACAATGGACTCCACCTTGCCCTCTACGGTGCGGCTGACGCCCTCTACTACACCATAATAGTAGAGCTTCTTGGAAAACAGCGCCGAAGCAGTGGGCAGTGCGCTGACACTGAGCAGCAGCACCGCAAGCAGGCAAAAGAGCGAGCGATAGGTCTTTTTCATAGAAAACCTCCATTTTTGATGTTGCAGCGGAGCGCCCGGCGCTCCCGGATGCCTTATTTTACCACAACCACTGTCGGAATTCTATATCCGGGCTTAACCAGCCACGGAAAATCAGCTTTTACGCAAAAAGGACTGCCATGCATAGCAGCGCACAGCAGTCCTTTTTAGGCTTTTATCCGTTTACTTGCTGATGGAAAGGGTGCCGAATGCAGTCTCTTCAAAGTGGCTGCTGTACAGTTCCTGCATCAGCTTGATGAGTGAGAGGGTATCCTCTGCGCCGGCGGTCTCGTAGCAGGAGTGCATCGCCAGCTGCGGCAGACCGATGTCCACGCAGTTCATGGACACCTGTGCCATGGCCAGATTGCCCAGCGTGCTGCCGCCCACCTTATCGGAGCGGTTTGCAAAGTATTGCAGCGGCACACCGGCGCGGGCAGCCAGCTCCCGGGCGGCGGCAACGCTCATGCCGTCGCTGGTGTACTTCTGGCCTGCGTGGGTCTTGATGACCACGCCCTTGTTCATGTAGGTGCAGTTGTTCACATCGGTGTGCTCCGGGTGGTTGGGGTGCACGGCGTGGGCGTTGTCGGCGCTGACCATAAAGCTGGAAGCCACCGCGCGGTGGAAGTCCTCGTCGTTGCCGCCAAGGCTCTGGGCAATGCGGTGCAGCACATCGTACAGGAAGGTGGAAGCTGCGCCCTGCTTGGTGCCGGAGCCCACTTCCTCGTTATCAAAGAAGGCTGCCACGCCGATGGAACGGGCGTTCTTTGCGGTCAGCAGACCTTTCAGGATGCCGTAGACGCACTGCTGATCGTCCAGACGGCCGCAGGAGATGAACTCCTCGTTGCAGCCCCAGACGGTGGCCTTTTCCCGCACATAGAGGAACAGGTCGCTGCCAAGGATCTGCTCCTCAGACACCTGCAGCTCCTCTGCGATCAGCTTTTTCAGCGCGCCCTCCTCGCAGGCACCACCCAGCACAGGCAGCATATCCACCTGCTTGTTGAAGGAAGCCTTATCGTTGACCTCGCGGTTCATGTGGATGGCTACACTGGGGATCATCAGCAGGTCGCGGTCCAGTGCCACCAGACGGGATACGATAGCGCCGTTCTCCTGCACCAGCACACGACCCGCCACAGACAGCGGACGATCCATCCATGTGGCGCAGATCATACCGCCGTAGCCCTCGGTGTTCAGCTTGGTGTAGTTCTGCCCCATGTGGATCTCGGCGTTCTCCTTGATGCGGAAGCAGGGAGAATCCGTATGGGCGGCGGCAACGTTGAAGCTGTAATTTTCCAGCTGGTCGCCCATGCGGAAGGCGATGATGCTGGAACCGTTGCGGCAGACAAAGTAGTCCTTGCCGGGTTCCAGCGCCCACTTGCGGCTTTCCAGCAGCTCGGCAAAGCCTGCCTTCAGCAGGATATCCCGCACAGCGGCGGTAGTGTGGTATGCGGTGGGGTTGCCGTCGATGAAGGACAGCATTTCACGGACTTCGGATGCGATCATAAAAATAAACCTCCTTGGGTGTATCTGAAAAGAGCCGGTCAGTGCTGACCGGCCCTTTTAAGCATATTCAGGTTACTTTTTAGCAGCAGTCTGTTCGCGCTTTGCAAGGGCGGGCAGAATGAAACCCAGCACGGTCAGCACCACGGGGGTGATGACATTCAGTGCAAAGGTGAAGGGGTCCTTATCATACATACCCAGCACGCAGCACACGGCGGTAACGGCAAAGCACCAGCCGCCGAAGAACTTGGCCACGGCCTGATTCTTGACAAAGCGGTACTCGGCAGGGATGGTATCGTAGGCGTTGCGCAGGGCGATGTAGGCAGCAAACACCCACAGGTAGCGCATGGGCATACACACAGAGTTCAGCTTGGTCAGCTGGCGCAGAACGGCAGCAGCACCGGGCACAAAGGACTGTGCCAGAATGATGGAGCCGGACAGCACAGCCACCATCTTGATGCCGTTGCTGTGCACGCCGTGGGCGTTGACCTTGTGCAGAGCCTGCGGGATGAACTGCTTGGTGTGCTCGTTATCCAGCAGCATACGCAGCGGTGCGTCGATGCTCAAAATCAGCACGGCGAGCTGGCTGATGACGTTGCACAGGGCGTAGATGATCATGAACAGATCGCCCACATGGTAGTACTGACCCAGCCTCTGGAAAGCCCAGTAGGAACTGTTGGCGACATAGGCGTTGAAGCTCTCTGCGCTGGCGTTGATGATGGCGGGGTCGAACATACGGCTCATGGCCAGCGTGCCCAGAATGGCGCAGGTGACCACCATGACGGCCAGCGCGATCATGCCGCGGGGGAAGCCCTTGCTGGGGTTCTCGACCTTATTGACGTAGGGAGAGATCTTCTCGCAGCCGCCCACAGCGAACACCAGAATGGACAGAGACGTGAAGTAGGTGACGTTGAAGTTGGGAATGAGGCTGCTGAAGCTCAGGTTGGCGTGGACGTACTCTGCCGTGGGGTTGATGGCCGGGGCAGCAAACATCATCACAATGTACAGCAGGGACATGACGAAGGTGCAGGTGCCTGCGGCAGTCAGCAGCTTTTTCAGGGGGTTCAGACCCAGACTTGCAATGTAGCAGCCCAGCAGCAGAATGCAGAAGGTAGCCAGCTGGATGTAGCGGGTGGGGAAGGAATCGTAGGTCTCCGCATTGCGGAAAACTGCCCAGCTCAGCGCTTTCAAAAAGCCGCTGCCCTTACTGGCAATGTAGGTGATGTGGCAGGCCCAGTAGGTCCAACCGGCGTAGTAGGCCAGCTTGGCGTTGGTGGTCTGGTGCAGCCAGGAGCTGACGCCGCCGCCCTCGTTTTTAAAAGCAGAGCCCAGCTCACCCACCATCAGGGCATAGGGGATGAAGTACAGGACAAACATGAAGATCCAGCTGAAGATGACCTGCGGACCGTTAAAGTACACAAAGCCGTTGGTAATGTTGCCGAAGCCCCAGACCGTAGAAAAGGCCATGAAGGCAAGGGTAAGCCACGAGATCTTTGTGGCTTTTTCTTTGTTAGACATGCGGACAATTCCTCTCTTTCTTTTCCACACAGGGCGGAAGTTCCTGTAAGAAGGCCAAGGTTCCGCATACATTTCGCAATTTTTACCAAAAATACAGCAGTACTCGACCAATCACTTTGATAGTATAGCATAATTGCAGATTGTAGACAATCTGCAATTTCCATAAAATGATTGGTCAAAATTTAGACGGTCAGCCAAATTCCCCTTTATTTTGCTGCTTCGTCCGCTGCCTGAACGGCGCTGTTCGCGCTGCGCATCCGCTCCATAGGCTCCATGTAGTGGGCGTAGACGGCGCGGCAGGCAGCCTCGGTGTCGCCGCTTGCCAGCGCCTCGTACAGCTTGGTGTGGATGCCGTTCTGCCGCTGCGCCAGCGTCTCGTGGTTAGAGCCGCTGTTCGCCCCAACAAGCAGGTTGCCGTAGTTCAGGTCGTCCCAGAATTTCAGCAGTCTGGGCAGCCCTGCCCGCTGCACGATGACCGCGTGGAAGCGGTTATCGTTCTCCACGATCTGCGAGAGATCCCCCGGCCGGACATTGCGCATCTCCTCTAAGATGCCGCGCAGGGTGTGCAGATCCTCCTCCGGGAATTTGCAGTCAAAATAGCGCAGCGCCGTCATTTCCAGATTTGCCCGCAGCAGATAGATCTCGTAGGCATCCTCCGGCTTTACCCGGCGCACCGAGCAGCCCACGTTGCGCGAATACTCGACCATGCCCTCCTGTTCCAGCTGCCGCAGCGCCTCCCGGATGGGTGCCCGGCTGGAGCCGAACTCCTCAGCCAGTTTCTGCTCAGCCAGCTTTACGCCCGGCTGTAATTCCCCAGTAAGGATCTTGCTCCTGATGGCAGAGGTGATACTTTCCCGTAAAGTCTGAAAGGCAAATTCGCCCATGACTTTTATCCCCCTTTTTCCTTCTATACGTTCTTTTTTGCCGCGCGCAGTCCGCAGCCGCTGCCAGTGCAGCCGCAGGCCTGTATTGCGTGTGCCTTATAAGGATACCACGAAACGGTGGAAAAATAAAGTTTTCTGGCAAAAACAGGTACTTTCTCTCCTCTCCGTCATCGAAAGCCTGTACACAAAAAATGCCCCCGGAGGGCTTGTTGCAGCTCTCCGGGGGCATCCTATATACGTTATGCCTTGGCGCACACGGTCGGCATTTACTCGATCTCGATCAGATTCGGATTCTCAGGCAGAGCCTTTGTCTGCTGAGGAGCGGGCAGCTGGATGTGCAGGACACCATCCTCAAACTTTGCGTGGATGTCCTCCTTCTTCACATCGCCCACATAGAAGCTGCGGGCGCAGGTGCCGGAGAAGGTCTCGCGCCGCACGTAGCGACCCTTGTTGTCCTTTTCGTCATTGCTGTGGCTGCGCACTGCCTGAATGGTCAGATAGCCGTCGCTCAGATCCATCTGAACGTCTTCCTTCTTGCAGCCCGGCAGATCAACGTCCACTTCGTAGCCGTTGTCCGTCTGTTTGACATCAGTCTTCATCATGTTTGCGCCGCGCTTGCCAAAGGTGTCGCGGGCTTCGCGGTTCATCGCACGCTCCAGTGCACCCTCGTTCCAGAACGGATCAAAGAGATCATCGAACAGGTTCTCATGAAAAACAGTCGGCATAAACATAAAACATACCTCCAATCCCGGCGTTCGGGTCGGGTATAAAATTACATTTTGAAGCTCCTTGCAAAGAGCTTTCCGGGGAGCCTTGCGGCTCTCCTTTTGCCCTTCCTCCTGAGCACGCCTCTGTTATAGCACCAGTCATTAGCAATGTCAAGCGTAGAGTGCTAAAATTCATAAAAGAATAATACTTTTGTCACAGCTTCTGCGATTTCTTCAAAAATGCCGCGTATCAACGCGTTTGTTATATTGCAAGCGGAACAAGCATCCCTTGGATATACCCCGCAAAATACGCAATGCCTGTGCTTACAGCAATGCAGACGCCCCACAAGACCCATGCGGCAAGCTTTTTGCCGGTCAGCCTGTAAATGGCGTTCCAATACTCCATATTGCACCATACAAGCGCCGCCGAGAACAAGACCGAAAACCACTGCGCACGGAAGGACAGTTCCATGCTGATAAGCAGATAATTCGTCAGCGTATAAAACAGGCTTCTGCCCACGATCTCCGGCACGCTTGAATGCTTTTGCTGCATATCAGTCACCCGTCTTTCCGTTCAAACCCCAGATAACGCGTGCCCTGAAAGCTCAGCTTTCCGGTATCGCCCTCGACAAGCATTCCGTAATCCGGACCACCTACTTCAAGTTCCATGCGGTCGCCGCTTTCCACCTGAAAGGTCACATAATAGGTAGTGAACGTACGCGCCATCGCATTGTCCGTATGATGGCGGGAAACGTTCATCCGCTTGGCCACCACAGTGGCCGGGACGGTAAGGCGCGGGGACGCATTATTTTTGCTCCATGTGCGCAGATTGCTCACCACGGTAAACAGGATCATGCCCAGCACCACCAGAAACACCAGCGGGAACAGGATGCTGAAAAGCGCGTCAAACCCGGTATAAAACATATTACCCCTCCAAAATTTCCTCCAGCAGCTGCTTTACGTCCTCCAGAAAGGCATCTTCGCCGAGGGTGTTCATTTTAAAGAACACGGCCTGACTGCCGCCCGCTGCAATGGCCGACAGCCGGATGGGCTCGACTCCGTTCTGGAACAAGGTCAGTGTCAGGCTGAGACGGTTGCCGCCCACCATGCTGTACCGCTCAAACACCCGCACGCTGCACCGAGCGCTGCCGTCCTTGAAGTCGCTGCCGGCTTCCAGCTCTGCCGACCAGCTGCTGTCCGGGATGGCGTGTTCCAGCTTGCGGAGCAGGGTATCGAAGTTCTGGTTACGGATGGTCTTTTCAAAAATAGCCATAGCTGCCTCCTTTTGCAAAATGCAGTCCCTTTACTCTGAATACGAATGAGAGCAGGCAGCAATTGCAGCGCCCGCCCTTATTTTGCTGCGGTCAAGCTTTCTTTTTTCGCAGCTTGGGTGCGGTGGCGTTGTAGCTCATGTCCAGCACCAGACGGAGCTTATCCTCCGGGGCGTTGCCGTCCAATGCGGCGGTGATCCAGTTTTCCTTGTTCATGTGGTAGGCAGGGTAAAAGCCCGGTTCTGCCCGCAGGGAGCCGATGAGGATGGGGTCACATTTCAGGTTCACGATATCCACCGGCTGCTGCCCGGGCAGCCCCAGCTTGCTTTTGGGCACGGTGGTGACCAGCGCAAACCATTTGCGGTTTGCCGCATGGCAGAACACCGCCGACTCCGGGGTGTCCATCCACGGATAGTCCGGCTCTACGCTGTAAGTATCAAAAATGAGCTGTTCCAATCCCTTGCGGTTCATTGGCTCGCCCCCCCTTTACGGCTGCTGTGCCAGCAGCTGCGCCAGCACATCCTCCGGGCGGGGGGTGTGGTTTTTGTATTTTGCCCGCAGCGGAGCGGCGGCGTTATCCATAATGTAGGGCACGCCCACCACGTCCAGCATGGTCTCGTCGTTGTAGTTGTCGCCAAAGGCCATGACCTGTGCGGGGTCGATGCCAAGGGTGCGGCACACGCACTGCACCCCGATGCCCTTGTTGGCAAAGGTGGTGTCGATCCAGTACGGGCCCGCCACGGCGCAGTTGGCCTGCTTCCAGCGGGGCACAAAGCGCTCCACATAGTTTTCCACGCCCTCGTGCAGGTACACCGACACCTTGGTGATGTCCTCCGGCACCTCGGCGGGGCTGTGGATGATCTGGTAGTGGTTGCCCACGAACTGCACCCGCTTCAACATCCCAAGGCCGCGCTCCATCAGGTAGGCGGTGTTCTGGCCGGAGAGCATCACCTCGCCCTGCCCCTCGCTGCGTGTCCACATATCGTTGGCGATTTCCTCTGCCAGCGCCCGCGGCATGGGATTTTTGGCGATGCACTGTTCTTCCTGAAAGATCGTGCCGCCGTTTTCACAGATAAACACACAGCAGTCTGCCACCGGTGCAAAAAGCTTGCGCAGGCTGGTGTACTGCCGCCCGGAGGCCGGGCAGAACCAGATGCCCCGCTGATGCAGCGCCCGGATCTGTTCGAATATCTCGCCCTCCAGCTCCTTTTTGCCGTATTGCAGCAGCGTACCGTCAATATCGCTGCAAACCAGTCTGATGTCCATGGCTGTTATTCCCTTTCTGTTTTTTCTTATTTTACCACGGTTTTACGCTGTGGGAAAGCTCCCGTTACGGCTTTTGCGCCCTTTCTCCTGTGCCGCTCAGCGCTTGGGCTGATAGTGCATACTGGATACATTATAAATCGTGACAAAGGCCTTGGGGTCCTCGCGGTTGATGAAGTTCATCAGCTTTTGATATTCGCTTTTGTCCACGATGGTAATGATCTCGTTGTGCTTTTCAAAGTTGTATGCACCGATGGCCTCGTACATGGTGGCACCGCTGTGCAGGTCGTTGATGATGAACTGCCGCAGCGTCTCCTCCTTCTCGGTAATGATGCACACCCGGCGCTTGATGCTGTTGTCGAAAATGAAATGATCCAGCACGATGCCGTTGAAGTAAGTACCAAGAATGCTCAGCACCACCGTCTTTTTATCGTAGACAAGGGCGGCAGAGAGCGCCACGCACATGCCCGAAAGAGACATGGCCTTGCCCAACTCCATGTGCAGGTACTTGTTCATGATCTTTGCCACGATATCCAGTCCGCCGGAGGATGCGTTGCGGTTGAACAGAATGCTCAGACCCACGCTGACCACCAGAATATAGCACAGCACATCCAGTTCCTGACTATCGGTCATGGAGCCAAAATCCGGGAACAAACGCTCGAAAAGCCCCAGAAATACCGGCAGCATCACGCTGGTATACACGGTTTTTGCGCCAAACTCCCTGCCGCAGGTGAAAAAACCGATGATGAGCAGCACGGTATTCAGCACCATAGTAATAGCCGAAAGTGGCAGCGGCACAAAATTAGAAAGCACGATGCCAAGGCCGGAAATACTGCTGACGGATGTATGGCTGGGCGCCAGAAAAAAATAGACCGCCGCCGCAATAATGGCAACGGCCCCGGTCAGGATGGCCGCCTCCTTGGCAATTGCAGGGTAGTTCAGCTTCTTGTTTGTCATTGTTGCTCCTCCAAGCTTTTGTTTTCAGCATTCAGTATACCATGCTTTGCGCTTGCAGGAAAGCACCGGGCACAAAATAACAAAGCCGCCGCACAAAACACTGTGCAGCGGCCTTGCCACCTTATTAAAGCTCTTCGTCCGGGTCGCCACGCTCCGGCATGGTGCGCATCTCCCGCACCAGCATGGCGCGCAGATGATACTTGCGCTGCTCCCGCTCGGTCTCCGAGTCGGTGCGCAGCTCCACCGTGCCATCGGGGCGGCTTTCGCCCGCGTACAGCGGAATGCTTACCACAGCCTTTGTGCCCTTTGCGGGGGCAGGCTCCAGCTGTAAGCTCCAGTCCATCCGGCGGCAGCACTCCCGGCAGAGCAGCAGCCCCAGCTGCGCCCCGCCCAGAAAGCTGCGGCGGTTTTCCAGTGCTGCCTGCGCATCCTCGCCGGGCAGCCCGCAGCCATCGTCAGTGACCGTCAGCTGCCAGCCGCTTTCGGTGCGGCGCAGCGCGATGCAGACGCAGCCGCCCTCCCGGCTGGCGCGCAGGGCATTGGAGAGCAGATGCAGGCACAGCAGCTCCGCATCTCTGCGGTCTGCCATTACGCAGCAGGCAGTACACCCGCCGTAATCCAGCCGGATATCCACCCCAAGCTGCGCCCGGATCATATCAGACTGCGCCGACACCTGCTGCAAAAGCTCACACAGATCAATGGGGTACAGCTGCGGTTTTGCTTCCTCGTGCAGAAATTCCAGCAGGGTGATTGCCTCGCTGAGGGTGCGGTCCAGCTGCATGGCAGCGGTGTTGATATCCGCCACTGCCTGCCGGGTAGACTCGTCTGCACCGGTGCGGTCAAAATGCTGCTCCAGATATTCACAGTTGCGCCCGATCAGCGCCAGCGAACGGAAGCAGACCTCCTCGACCCGCTTCTGCTGCTCTGCGGTGATAGACCGCATTTCTGTCCTTTGCTGCTCCATTGCTCTGCCTCCCCGGGCGATGCCATTTTTTCAACGGAACACCGCAGTGTTCCAACTGCCGCAACCGTGTGCAAGCCTTACGGGCGGGTGGGCGGTGCAGCCTTGGACTTTTGCCGCAGCACAACATCCCTGACCGCGTAGATCAGCTTGCCGGTGGTGGGCTTACCGCTGCCCAGCCTTGTATCAGCTTTAAATGCCAGCCACGCAGGGGTCGGTATTTCCTCCAGCTGATCCACCATCCGGCGGATGCCGCTTTCCACGGCAGCGACCGATGTATCAAACTGCTCGCTCACCGCCTGCAAGATCTCTTTGCGGATCGCCAGTTTCTGGCTGGTGCTGCATGCGATGCCGACCGCGCAGGATAGATATCCGGCGTTGACATCCCCCTGCGGGATGCCCCACGCCGCATACAGCTGGCTGCACCGCTGCTCCAGCTGCCGGTTCTGCCGCCCGGGCATCCGGTAAAGCTGCCACAGCAGCCTTTTCAGCTCGGTGCCCTCTACGCAGTAGCACCCCTCGCGGAGCTTTTGCAGCGCCGTGCCGCTGCTGCGGCCATGGCTCTGTACGAGCAGCGTCGGCCGCTCCTTCAACTGGTACAGCTGCCGGACAAATTGCTCTGCGGACAAGTCCGTCAGCTCGCTGCAAAGCACCACGGCATCGTAACGGACACCCTGTCGCAGCTGTGCCAGCAGCTTTTCGCCGCTGCAAAAGCAGGTGCATACGATGGCGGTTCCCTGCTCCTGCAAATAACGCTTCTGGACACGCAGCTCCCTCAGGTCATAGCTTGCAAGGGCGACTTGCAGTTGGGCTGTTCGCTCACTGTTCACGCCATGCGCCGCCTTTCTCGCCTACCAGCCCGGCAACTGTCAGGTCTGTGACCGCATCCCGCCAGAGCTCCGGCTGAACTCCATTTTCACACAAGTAGCGCAGGAGCCGGTAACAGAACTCCGGCGCTGCCGCAACATGCTGACTGACGATCTGCTGTCGGCTGCCGATCCGGCACAGGGACAGCCGACAGCCTTGTGTGCCCTCTACCTCCATGGCATACACCAGCGTATACTCCTGCTGCAAACCATCAATGGCAGAATACTGCCGGATCATGGGTGAAAATGTATGTTCCATTTCAGTTCCTCCTTACTACAAGGGCCAATTTTTTTCTGCCTTGTTTATATAAAGTATATTTTATAAGGTAGGAGAAACCGTTACAATCCTAAAGAAGTGTCTGAACAGAGCATTTTCGGGCATTTTGCCTCCGGCATGCTCTACGCGCCGCTGTCAGCTTTAGAATAGCACGTTCCGTCTGCAAATTCAACCGGTATCTTTTTCCGCTTTTCTTTTTTGCCCCGTCCTTCCCGGCCAGATCGCTGCTCGGGCGCAAAAATGCCGCAGCTTCAGCATTCCCGCGGAATAATTTCACGTTTTTTTCACATTTTTTTGCTAAACTTAATAGGATATTGTCTGCAAACATTTCCGAATTTCAAACCACAGGCAGCAGCGCCCGGCGGCGCAGTACCGGAAAGGCACATTTATGCTCAAGCTCAAACAGATCAACAAAGAATATAAGACCGGCGAGCTGGTGCAGCACGCACTGAACAACGTCAGTCTGAACCTGCGGGACAACGAATTCGTGGCCATTCTGGGCCCCAGCGGCTCCGGCAAGACCACCCTGCTGAACATCATCGGCGGTCTGGATCGCTACGACAGCGGCGATCTGGTCATCAACGGCATCTCCACCAAAAAATACACCGACCGCGACTGGGACTCCTACCGGAACCACACCATCGGTTTTGTGTTCCAGAGCTATAACCTGATCCCCCACCAGACCGTGCTGGGCAACGTGGAACTGGCACTGACCATCTCGGGCGTATCCAAGGCCGAGCGCCGCCGCCGTGCCGCCGCTGCGCTGGAGCAGGTAGGGCTGGGCAACCAGCTGCACAAGCACCCCGGCGAGATGTCCGGCGGGCAGATGCAGCGCGTAGCCATTGCCCGCGCGCTGGTGAACAACCCCGACATCCTGCTGGCAGACGAGCCCACCGGCGCGCTGGACAGCGAGACCAGCATTCAGGTGATGGAACTGCTCAAGGAAGTGGCGCGGGACCGGCTGGTGGTTATGGTCACCCACAACCCAGAGCTGGCCGAGCGCTACGCCACCCGCATCGTGAACCTGAAGGACGGCGTAATCCGCTCTGACACCATGCCCTACGAGCCCGAGGATGCGGCTGCCGCCGCAGCCCCCGTGCACCGGAACATGGGGCATTCCTCCATGTCCCTGCTCACCTCCCTCTCCCTCAGCTTCAACAATCTGCTCACCAAAAAGGCGCGGACCCTGCTCACCGCCTTTGCCGGGTCTATCGGCATCATCGGCATTGCGCTGATCCTTTCCCTTTCCAACGGTGTGAGCCGCTATATCAGCAACATGGAAAAATCCACGCTGGCGGCCTACCCGCTGCAGATCAACAGCACCGGCGTGGATCTGACCAGCATGATGGACCCAGACACCTACACCAGTGTTGCGTCCAGCGCTGACCCTGCGCCGGATGGCATGGTCACGGTAAGCCAGCTGCTAGCTCAGCTGAACATCGGTGCCACCAGCAACGACCTGCGCTCGCTGAAGGAATATCTGGATAGTGACGCCTGCACTATCCGGGACAACGCCACGGTGGAATACGCCTATTCCGCTTCTCCGCTGATCTACCGCCAGAACCCGGACGGCACCGTGCAGAAGCTGAACCCGGACACCACCTTCTCCGATATTGCCAATGAGAACACCTCTGTGACCAGCATCATGACCTCCATGTCCAGCCCCTATGTGTTCTGCGAAATGGCCGAGACCCCCGCCCTGTACGAGGATCAGTATGATATCAAGGCCGGTCGCTGGCCGGAAAAGTACAACGAGCTGGTGCTGACCCTGAACGCGGACGGCAGTATCTCAGACTACACGCTGTACGCCATGGGTCTGCGGGATCAGGCTGAGCTGGACAAAATTTTACAGCAGTATGCACAGAACCAGAAGATCGATCTGCCCACGGACTACGGCACCTATCCCTATGACGATTTTCTTGGCATGACCTTCAAACTTGTCAACAAGGCCGACTGCTATGTCTACGACACCGAGCACAAGGTCTGGCTGAGCAAGCTGAACGATGAAGCCTATATGCAGCAGCTGGTGGCCGACAGCGAGGAGCTGACCATCGTAGGCATCGTGCAGCCCAAGGCAGACGCCACCTCTGCCATCCTGCACAGCGGTCTGGACTACCTGCACGAGCTGACCTATCATGTCATCGATCAGGCTGCCAACAGCGAGATCGTGCGCCAGCAGCTGGCAGACCCGGACATCAACGTGCTGACCGGCGAGCCCTTCGATGCTGCCGGCAACAGCATGCTGGATATCGCCTCCCTGTTCTCGGTGGACACGGACGCCCTCAAGGACGCTTTCCAGTTCGACACCAGCGCCCTGCACTTCGATCTGGATGGCGCATTCGACCTGACCGATGGCTCTTTTGACCTTGCCACCCTCATTGATCCCTCCAGCTTCAAGCTGGATCTCAGCGGGCTGCCGCTGCCGGATATGGAGATGGACATGAGCGAGCTGTTCGATGGCGTAGAGCTGAACATCTCTCAGGACGGCTTACAGAAACTGATGAAAAAGATCCTGAACGGCTACAAGCGCTATATCATCAGCAACGGCCTGTTGAATCTGGACAAGATCGGTTTTTCCTCCTATATGAAAACCGAGGCCTTCCAGACGCTGCTGAACGAATCCATGGGCGACCTGCTGGACACCTCCGGGCTGGAGGAGCAGTTTGCTGATACGCTCCAGCAGAATTTACAGACCGTGATGGAGAGCTACTCCGTCCAGCTGAGCGAAGCGCTGCAAGTCCAGCTCACCGCTGCTCTGCAGGAGCAGATGGGCCCCGCCATCCAGAAGCTGGCCGGACAGTTGGAGCAGAAGATCGGGCAGGCGATCCAGAGCAACATTGCGCAGCTGAGTACACAGGTGGAAAGCGCGCTCAAGATCGACCCCGCCGCGTTCCAGCAGGCCATCCAGATCAACATGACCGGCTCCGACCTGACTGAGATGATCAAAAACACCCTGCTCTCCTCCGCTTCCAGCTACGAAAAGATTTTGAGCGACATCGGCTATGTGGACTACGCAAAGCCCGATGGCATCTATATCTATCCCAACAGCTTTGACACCAAAGCGCAGGTGGTAAGCGAGCTGGACGCCTACAACGCCGCCATGCGGCAGCAGGGCGAGGACGACAAGGTGATTCACTACACTGACATGGTGGGCACCCTGATGAACTCGGTCACCGAGATCGTGGGCATGGTCAGCAATGTGCTGGTGGCCTTTGTGGCCATCTCGCTGGTGGTGTCCTCCATCATGATCGGCGTCATCACCTATATCAGTGTGCTGGAGCGCCGCAAGGAGATCGGCATTCTGCGTGCCATCGGTGCCTCCAAGCACAACATCTCGCAGGTGTTCAATGCCGAGACCTTCATCATCGGCCTGTGCTCTGGCGTGATGGGCGTGGTGCTCTGCCTGCTGCTGCTCGTCCCCGGCAATATGCTCATCCACCACATCGCGGGCGATGTGAACGTGGTGGCCTCGCTGCCGCCGCAGGCTGCACTGATTTTGATCGTTCTGGCCACCCTGCTTACCATGCTGGGTGGTGTGATCCCCGCCCGCAGCGCCGCAAAAAGCAACCCCGTCAAGGCGCTGCGCTCTGAATAAGTATTGCTTTCAAATCCCTGCTGTGCTCTGTGTGCAGCAGGGATTTTGCATTCTGTCCCGGCTTGTGCTACAATAGAAAAAACTTCATTTCAAAGGAGCGTTTCCATGCCTGTCATTCACGAGATCACCGACCTTACCGCCCCGGAGTTGGACGTCTACGCCCGTCTCACGCAGGCACAGCTGCGTAACCGGCTGGAGCCGGAAAAGGGTATTTTTATCGCCGAAAGCCCCAAGGTGATCGCCCGGGCGCTGGACGCCGGATACCAGCCCCTTTCCCTGCTGATGGAGCGCAAGCAGATCACCGGCCCGGCACAGGAGATCTTGACCCGCTGCGGCAATGTGCCGGTGTACACCGCCGACCGGGAGCTGCTGGCACAGCTCACTGGCTTTGCACTGACCCGAGGCGTGCTGTGTGCCTTCCGCCGCCCTGCACCCCGCACGGTGGAGCAGGTGTGCGCCCACGCCCGCCGGGTGGCTGTGCTGGAGGGCATCGTAGATTCCACCAACGTGGGCGCTATCTTCCGCAGCGCTGCCGCGCTGAACATGGATGCCGTACTCATTACCCCCTCCTGCTGCGACCCGCTGTGCCGCCGCGCGGTGCGGGTGAGCATGGGCACCGTGTTTCAGGTGCCGTGGGCGCAGATCGGCGCCTGCCCTGCAGACTGGCCGGAAAACGGCAGCGCCCAGCTCCATGCACTGGGCTTCAAGACTGCTGCCATGGCGCTGAGCGACCGCTCGGTCAGCATTGACGATGCCGCCCTTGCCGCTGAGCCGAAACTTGCCATCGTGCTGGGCACCGAGGGCGATGGGCTGGCCAATAATACCATCGCCGCCTGCGACTACACCGTAAAGATCCCCATGTCCCATGGGGTGGATTCCCTCAACGTAGCCGCAGCCAGTGCCGTAGCTTTCTGGCAGCTCGGCCGCTTGTAAGTTCCCCGCTCGCGCTCTCCGAAATTGCTTGACAAACGCCCTAAAACGCGGTACACTATCAGCGTTACATCATGGGCCTATAGCTCAGCTGGGAGTGCAAGCGTTGCATTCCCGATCTGGTGTTAT
>ENA-UONY01000719-UONY01000719.1-human-gut-metagenome-genome-assembly--contig:-CS9-NODE-719-length-35663-cov-14.068355_pt1 | contig 35663 bp, 39 predicted proteins | sample MGYA00242465_ERZ724012 | MGnify/ENA metagenome assembly ERZ724012 | reverse complement strand
ACTGGCTGGACAGGTTCTTGATGTTCTCATCGAACGCCCGCCGCGCCTCGTAGTTTACGCCGCGCTCCACTATGGCGTTATCGTGCGTCGGTGTCCATGCGTCGCCGCCGTAGACCTTGTTCTTGCTGTCCGCTTGCGGATCAATGGTCCCGCGCGGGAAAACGGCGGAGTATTCGCCGTAGTTGGCGTGCCCCTCTTTTGCCTTCACGACGGCGATGGAAGGCGACGGCCACGCGCCGATGTCGAGTGTGCGCCGCAGCTTCTCCTCGGTCATGTTGTGCATGGCAACGAGCGTTTCCGTTTCCTCTACCGGCTCGTCCAGGCTGAATCTCGTCTTTGTGGCCGGCTCCAGCGTCGGCAGCGACAGAGGCTGAACGCCCGAAATTTCCCTGTTGCTTTTTTCTGTGCTTCGGGATATACTACGTTCAGAGGAGCTTTCCTGTATATCGCTTGAGGCGTTGTTGCCTGCGGCGGTGGGGGAAGGCTCCTTTTTTGTCGTGAAGCTCGTCGGCGTCATGTCCACCACGTCATAGAACACATACTCGCCGTCCGCTGTGATCCCGACAACGGTTTTCGCATCATACTGATTTGCTCCCGCCTGGATCAGCACGTCCCCGTGCGTGAAGTCAACAAAGCTGTCCCTCCGCGGATGCTTCAGCTTTCCGTCTTTCGCCCACGATGTCGTGGCGGTGATGATGTCGTCGGCGATATCCGCCGCGCGCATCTTATCCGCGAACGCATCCGGCGTCCGCCGCGCCAGTCTTTCGGTATCCTCGGAACGTGTGTACTCTCTGCGAGAGGTCCTGTTCACCTTGTAGGTGATGCCGTTGACCTGAATACCATCCTCAAACGCAAGCAGCGCCGTCTTTGCAGCGGCTTTTGCCTGCGCTTTTTTTGCGCTGTCCCATGTACTCGTGTCGATATGGCTGAGAATGTCGTTGTCTACCACGGCGACCGCGCGGCCGTCGTCGGTCTCGCCGACGCTGTAACTGTCCTCGCCGTTGGCAAATACGGTGTCCCCGTTGCCGTAGTCAGGCGATGTCTCCCGGCGCTCCTGCGCCGTCAGCTCCCGTCGCTTTGCAGTGTCCCGCGCCTCGATCTCTCCCGCCGTGTCGCGGTACAGGTCGGTCGGCATCCGGCCTCCGTTCCTCGCGTTGCGGTCGATGCTGTCCCGCAGGCTGTACCAGTCCCACACGCGGTCGCCGTACTGTTCCTCCAGCTGGTCTCTGCGCTCGTCGTAGCGCACCCACTCCGGCGGGTCTGGCTCGATCTGCTCCCATGTGTTCAGGTCAACCTTCCCGCGCGGCACCTTCGGTGCCATGGCATTCAGCTCTTCCATAGCCGCAACGAACTGCGGGTCGCTCTCCCGTATCTGCTCATACTGTTCCTGCAGTCGTGCGCCCTCGCGCCGTTCCTCCGCCGTCCTGCTGTCAAATCCGTTTTCCATTCTCCGGTTCCAGTAGGCGGGGTTTGCCCCGCTGGCAAATCCTTCCCGGTTCTGGATGGCGTGCTGTGCCTCATGGATGAGGGAGTTCAGCAGCGCCTCCGGTCTGTTCTTCAGGTCGCGGCTCAGCTCTATGCTGTCAAACTTCCGGCTGTATCCGCCGTTCTGTCCGTCCTCCAGCGTGTGGAATGTCACGCTCAAATCCGCCATATCCGGATAGGCTTCAAACAGCTCCGGCGCATCCACCAGCTCTCCCAGCGTGGTGTAGTTGGGAATATCCGCCGCGTCGATGCGCAGCTGCATCCTGCTGTCGTCGATCTCGAACCGCCACTTGCCGTCCGCAAACTGATGCCAGCCCGTCGCCTTGCGGATGCTCTCCATGTCGGCTCCGGCCTGCTGCATCTCCTGCGCTTCCCGCAGGCTTTCGAGGTTCGCGCCGTTGGCGTTTCTTCCGGCATAGCTGAAGCGAGCCGGAGGCCCCGTTTTCCGCTCCGATGCCGCCGAGGTCTCCTTCTGGATGGCAGAGGAGGCCCTTTGCGCCTCCTGCGCGGGGATCGCGCCGCTCCCGCCGTCGATGGCGCGCACAGCTTCCGTGTGGTACTGGCTCGCCGTCTGGCCGAAGCAGTCGATTCCGGCGTAGGCATCGCCCATGATCTCTTCCCACACATAGAGGTCTGCGTCCTCCGGCGTCATGCCTTCGTAATTGTTCGCGGCACCTTTGTACCTTTCGCGGTATTCCTCAAGGGTATCGCGCCAGCCGTCGCCCGAGTCCTGCACCGCCGCAGCAAAGGCTTCCACATTTTCCCTCGTTGAGCGAAAATGTGCGATCTCATGCAGCCCCAGCTCCGAAGCGGTTTTCTTTCGGCTGTCCACGCGCATGACGATCCGGTTCGTTTCCCGCTCCGCGACGCCTGTGATGCTGACCGGCGAGCCGCCGCCGTTGACTTGCAGCAGGCCCGTCACCATGACGACCTCGCTGATGCCGGCCTGCTTTGCGGCAGCCTCAACATCCAGCAGCTCTTGGTCCCATGCGTTCCTCGGCAGGATGTGCAGCATTTTCGTGTCGGTTCCCAGCGAGACGCCGACCTCCGCCGAGCTGACGAGCGGCTCAAGCGCCGCCGCGGCCTGTCGCGCCTGAATCAGCGCTCCGTTTTCCTTGCTGCGTTCGCCGCCTGTTCTTGCGCGATTTCTTCGGACGTTTTCGTGTAGTCGCTCGATGCTCCCGCTCTTTGGCTGTTGGCGTAATTGCGCAGCTCCTCCGGCCCCATCGCCATAAGGTCTCCGTCCTCCGTCTCCACCGTGTAGATCGCTTTGCGCTCCCACGGCATCGGCACCGCCTTCTTCGGCAGGCTCGGCAGGCTTAATTTCTGTACCATGCGTTGTTCCTCCGTTCTTTTCTTCGATGTCCCACAGCGGCAGCTCCTCGTGGGTTGCCGCCGTTTCCGAAGCACCAGGGATCGCCTGTTTGGCTTCCAGATAGTCCGCGTTCGGCTCATGGTATCCGCCGTGGACATCGCGGTAGCCGTTCGAGAGCATATTGTCCAGCATCAGCTCCACGCGCTTCGCCGCGGCAAAATTCTCCTGTCCCTTGTCGTTGATGATGGCAGAGATCGACCGCTCGATGTCCGCGTAACTGATGTCCTCGTCGTCGAGCAGCTTTGCGATGCGCTTGCTTGCCGACCGCTTCATGCGGATGTACTGGTCGTCTCCGGCACCGTGCTCTTTGAGCTTGACGATCCCGCCGCCCTTTTCCGCGTAATTCAGCTCCTCCATCAGATCGGCCGCAGCCTCTTTGTAGAAAGAGTGGACCTCCGGATGGTCGAACTGAAAGGCATTGATCCGGCGCTCGCCGACCGTATTGCTGTCTCTTTGGTCGATGTGCTCCTCCGCTTTTGGCCGGTAGAGGTCCCCGTTTGCATCGACCGCAAGCTCGCCGCGGTTGAGTCGTTCGGAGATCTCCGCCGCATTGCCCTCGTTGGCATATTGCAGAAGGCTCACGCGCTTTCCCTGCGTCAGCGGATCGTTCTTGCTTTTTCCGCCGACGGGCGTTATACTGACCTTGCTCTCCTGCGTGGCTGAAACGCCCAGAGGGGCGACCGTTCCGCCTACTCGTTGGCGGCTATGATCGGCGCCCTGCGCGGGGGAGCTGTTTTGTGCCGTCTGTTGATTGCCGATCTCTTCCGAGGTCGGCATCGGTGCATTTTCTGATGTGCCGGCAGCCCGCTCCGGTGCGGTATCCGCCGTGGGATTCTCCGGCTTGCCCGCGGTCTGCTCGCCCGCCAATGCGTCGAGGATCTGCACAGCCTCGACGGCCTCCTTCGCTTGGATGGCACCGCTTTCCACGAGGCTCCGCATGACAGCGATCTCGTCCTTGACGGTCGCCTGCGCCTTCTGCGCGGCTTCCGGCGTCTTGGCGGTCCGCTGCTCGCTGTATGCCTTTGCGGCTCTGCCGGCCGTCTCCACGGCCAGCTCCGCCTTGACGGCGTTATACTCCGCGCTGATTTTGGCAAACAGGTCGTTCATCTCCCGCTGCGTCGCGGCGTCCGCTGTGGCAAAGCGGTCCGGATGGTACTGCCTGCCGTACTGCTTGAAGGCTTTCGTCAGGTCATCGAGGTTGTCAATGTCTTTGAAGTATTCGCGCTGTGCCTTCTGTGCCGTCGCGCCCTCGGCTTTTCCGCCGAGTGAGGAGGCGAGCGTCCGGCAGAAGAAGCCGACCGCCGCCTGGAAGAGCATATCCTTTGCAAGCTCTTCTCCCGAAATAGCAACGTCCTCATAGCTGTCGCCATAAGCGGCAGCTTTTGCATATTCGTTCGTAGCGCTCATGCCGCCGGCGAAGGCGATGTCGCTCAAAGCGCCCAGCACATTCTGCGCAATGGCGCTGTTGCCGAGACCGAGCTTGTTCAGCAATGCCCCGCCGTAGCGGATCGCGCCCTTGGCCGCCGCGCCGCCGACGCCAACGCTTGCCGCGCCGCCGATTGCCAGCCCCGCGCCCGCGAGGGGATTATAGTTTTCCCCCTGCGCCTGCCGGTAGTCGTTCGCCATCGCGCCGCCGGAGGATACGCCGAGCGCCGCCGTCCCCAGCCCGGGCAGAATAGCGTTTGCGCCCACGATGCCCGCGAGGTTCATGCCGATCTGGAAGGCGTCGATGCCAACCTTTCCCGCCGTCCCCAGCCCTTCTTTTGCCGTCCGGATGTTCTCTGCTGCCTTGGCGCGCTGCGTGTCGGCGATCCCTTCGAGCAGGTCGATGCCCGCGCGGTTGCCGCGCGTGATCTCCTCGTTTGTCTTGGGGTATGGGTTCATTTCGTCGGCGTGCGTGGTGACGCCTGCCTTCTCCTTCGCGTCACGGTATTCCTTGTCCATTTCCTCTGCGGCCGCCACGAGCGCCGCGAGGAAGCCGGAGGCGTTTGCACCGAGGTTCTGCGCCGTCGCGCGCACCGTCGCACCGATACGCTTTGCCGCGTCCTCGTTGCGCACGATGCTCTGCGAGATCTCCTTGCCGCTCTTGTGCTTGCTTCCGCGCTCCGCCGGCAGGGAGGAAGAGGGATATCGCTCCTGTTGCTCCAGGTGGAGCTTTTCGGCGTAATCGTTCGCCTCCTCCACCGTGGAGAATTTGCCGAGATATTCTCCCGTGTCCCGATAGCGTTGCAGGATCTCCTCGTCGTTGCTGCTGTGGTATGGCGTACCGTTCCGGTTCCACACGGTCGGCAGCAGCACCTCCTGCCCGTCGATGTTGTAGCTCGTGCTGTCAACCGTTGAAATGCTCCCGTTCGCATTGCGGTACTGCGGGCGGTCGTAGAGGTCAATATTCCCCGCTCCGTACTGCCCGATGTTCCCGATGGTCCACTTCTGCTTCGCGGCAGTCTGCGGCCGCTCGATCTTCGTGATCTTGATTCTGCCGGATGCTTTCCCCTGAGACGATCCCTCTTGATAGGTTTTCGCCGCAGGCGCACGATCCTGTGCGCCTGCGGTCCCGTTTTTTGTGATCTTGATAGCCATATTGTCACCTCGTTAGAACGTGATGTTGAAGCCGCTCGCTTTGAGTCTCCTTGAGATGGTAGCCTTTTCTGCATCCGTGAGGTTCGCTCTGTCGAGGTCCTCCGCCAGCGCCTCCGGCGAGTTGTAGCGCCTGCCGTTCCAGGTGAAGATGCCCTCGTCCTCGTCGTAGCCCAGCTTGTCGCGGCCGGCCCCGAAGCCGGTGTAGCCGTACACCTGCGCGATGTAGTCGTCCGTGAAGCCCGCCTTGCGCAGCGTATTGAGCACAGCGTCGGTGAACTGGCCCTCTTTTGCCATTGCCTTCGCGGTCGTCAGACTCATGGTGCCCCCGCCGCCGCTTCCGCTCTTCTTTGCGGCCTTCTCGGCCTCCTGCTTGCGGTAGGCGTCCTCCAGAGCCTTGACGTACTCGCTGCTGTATCCGCTTTCGCTCACAAGGTTCGCAGAGGGCGAGCCTCCCGCCGCCAGAATGGCGTCCACCTGTGAGCGGATGGAGTCCTGCGCGGTCTGCTGTCTGGATGCCTCGTCAAGATAGCGCGCATAGTCGATCTGGTCCTGCCCCTGCACGTCGGCGAGCTGGCTGCGCAGCCGGTCGTAATCGTCCGCGTAATTCTGATAGGCGAAGCCGCGGTCGGTGTTGAACTGGCCCAGGCGGTCGAGGTACTTGGCATAGTCCAGCTGCTCCTGCTGATTGACCGTGTTCAGGTCCTTCAGCTTCATGTTGTACTCGTCCAGGTAGCGCTCGTAGGCCTGCTGGTAGAGTGTCGGGATCACGTCGTTCAACTTGGTTGCGTAATAATCTCCGGCCTGTGTAGCCGCGTTCACGGCATAGGAACTTGGCCGGCCGCCGCTTGCGGCGCTCGCCTGTGCCAGCGCGTTCGCCGTGGCGCGGTCGCCCTCACGCAGATAGCTCTTCTTGTAGCTGCTCCATTGCGGGTCCGTCTCCTTGCTCCACGAGAAGTCCTCGCGGTTCAGGATGCGGTCCAGCAGATCCTTCTGCTGCTGCGCGAAGGCGTTCTCGTAGGTCGGCGCCTCGCCGTAGGAGAACGAGCCAAAGCTGCCGAGCTGATCGAGCAGGTCGTCCGAGCGACGGTTCAGCTTGCTCTCCAGGCGGAAGCTGCCGCCGTCCGCTCCGCCGGAATAATTGCCGTAGCTCTTGCGCAGCTCGTTCGCCGCCTGATTGGCAAGAAGCCGCTGCTCCGCGGTCGCGGCGTTGTTGTAGTCCTTCTTCAGACTCAGCACGCTCAGCCCGAACTCCGGATACTTCTGCGCCAGATTGAGGTCGTCCTGCGAGAACTGCCCCATCAGGCCCGACTGATTCGCCGCTTTCACGAAGTCGTCGTAGGTGTATGCCATCGCTTAATTCCTCCCTTGTGTGGATTTTAATTCCGATCCGCTGTAATACTCCCGCGTCAGGGAGTAGAGCCGGAAGGTGCCCTTGCCCTCCAGCTTCAGCCGGTAGTGGTCGCCCCTTCGCGGCACGATGGGCAGGTAGTAGCTGCGCTTTTTCGCCTCGCAGAGTTTTTCATCCACCTTCAGCCATTCGCCGCCGTCGAACTTGAGGTACACCTGCACCTCGGCACCTTCCTCCAGCTCCATGCGCAGCTGGAGCTTGCTTACGCCCTTCTTGTTCGGATCGTTTTCTGTGAAGTCCCCGAACTCGGCGCTCCATGCGACGGTTTCCTCCTCGGTGGATTCCGGCGCGTTCTGCACGTTGCCCGCGATCCACACCTCGCCCTGGTCGTTGAGCAGGAAGAGGTTCCCGCCGAAACGGGCAAAGTATCGTGCCTTGGTCGCGTCCTCGGTGTGCCACAGGCCCTTCTGCGTGTCGTAGACGTACAGCAGCTCACCGTCCGGTCCCGCCATGCTGACGTAGTATTTCAGCCCGTCGCTGCCGCCGACAGCGTTTTTGAAGCGGTCCATGCCGAAGGCCGATCCGATTGGCTGCGGGATGCCGCCGGAGTAGACCATGATGCCCGCGCGCGAGAGGTAGAAGAGCGTCTCACCCGCAATGGCGAGGCTCCTGCCGCTTCCGTCCGCTACGCCAAGTGTTGCGCTCCCCATGATCTCAAAATTGCTCGGGAGCGAGCCGTAGACCTTGTAGATGTGGTCCTCCTTGAAGAAGATCGGGTAGCCGAGGAAGGAGACGCAGCCGGTAAACTTGCCCGCGCTGCCGGTGTCCACCGCGTAGCTGTCCGTATCCAGCCCCTCGAACACGTTCCAGTTGAACGGATCGCCCAGCTTTGAGGCGTAAATGGTGGTATCGTCGCAGCCCCACAGCCGATTTTCGTTTTCGCAAATATAGCGTAGCATAGGAACCGTGCGCCGAACCGTCATGTTTCCGCTCTCGGTGTAGGGCGTCTCTCCCTTGTCCCCGTCGAGCGTGAAGGCGTATTCGTAGAAGTACATCTTGTCGCCGTCGATCTCGCGGATCACCGGCGTCTTGTTGTTCTCCGTGTGCTTCGTGCAGCCGGAGATCGTCACGGCGTCGCCGGCCTTGAAGTAGGCCGACCAGTCCACGCCCGCGCATTGGATCGTGTTCGCTTCCGCCTCCTCCTCAAAGAGTTTTCCGTTTGTGAAGGTCAGGCTTGTCCCCGCCCACTCGCTCTCCAGCGAGCCGAACTCGCCCGTGAGCGTGTTGTAGTATTTCTTGTCCGGCAGGATAATGAGATAGGCCCCGAGGGCGCAGAAGGTCTTTTCGCTGTCCTCCACGCTCCCGCGCTCGATGCCGCCGTAGAAGAACTTTGTCCCGTCCACCCAGGCAAGCGCGTCCCACGAGAAAAGACCGTTGCCCTTCGTGAGCGTCCGGAACAGCCGCCGCCTGCCTCGGCTGGCAAGCAGGGGATAGTAGTCACTCGTCAGGTTCCTCATGTCCCACAGCTCGCCGTCACCGGCGCCGAGGTTGTGGTTCAGCCCGCCGAATTTGACCTGCGTGCCCTTTCGGATACCGTCCTGATAGACGATGCTCGGCAGCTTCATTTCGCTCCCTCCTCCCGAAAGACGAGGAAGCCGTCCAGCGCCTCGATCAGCGCGGGCTTGATCTCCGCCGGCGCCGTTACCTCGATAGGCGTGAAGTCGATCTTCGTCTCCGTGTCCGCGAGTGCCTTGCGCTTTTTTTCGTATTCCTGCGCGCATCCCCGGAGTGCAAAGCGCCCGTTGCCGGTCATGCGGATGTTGCCGTTCTCGTCCGTATCCGCGTATTCCTCCACCAGAGCGCGCTCCTCGCGCAGAAAGAAGTCCGTCTCGTCCGCCGTGGCCCGCTTGACCTTCACCACGGCCAGCGCGAGGTCGTAGGGGAGCCGCTGCTGGCTCATTTCCTGCGCGGCAAGGTTGGCGTTGACTGCTTCAATGAGTTTCATGTTCTGCTCCTTTCCAGAGCGCGCACGCGCTCTTCAAGCCGTTGGATCATGTAGGTGTGCAGCGCCGAGAAGTCGGCGTAGCGCAGGCCGTACTCGAAGGCGTCCGTCTCCGGATTGATTACAAGGCCCGCAAAGTCCCCGTTGGTGAGGCCCGCTTCGCCCAGCGCCTCCTCGACCTCCTGCGCGATGTAGCCGGTGTGCAGTCGCCCGCTCCTGCCGTCCCTCATGCGGAACGAGCACGGCTTCAAAGCGCGGAAGAAATCCTCGTACCGGCTCATGTCGTAGTCGATGTCTTTCTTTGCCCGCCGGTCCGAGCGCACGGTCAGCTCCTCCGTCGCATAGCAGCCGCCGGAGCACCAGATGCTCGCGCCGTCGCCGGTCATACGCGCGCCGGCGTTCGTGGCGATGAAGTAACAGTCCTCGTTGCTTCCCGACAGGATCGCGCCGTAGGTCATGCTCACGCCGTCGCTGCCGTAGCCGCACCCCATATAGCCGTAGCTCCTGCCGCCGGAGGTGAGCGTGAAGCAGTTGGACACATCCACAAGGTTCGCGCGGATCGTGCCGGTCGTGATGTTGTCCGCGTTGATGATCGTGTAGCGGTTCGACCTCTCCAGGTCAGTGAAGGCCACAAGGCCCGAGAACCAGATGTTCGCGCTGGACACGACGACGCCGTTGCTCATGAGCGAGATCGTCGAGTCCTCGCCGTCGTTGCTCGCCCGCAGCGAAAAGCCGTTCACGGTCTGCTGGAGCGTCGTCACCCGCCCGTCCGTGTTCGAGATGCGCGTCGAGAGGGAGGAGGCCGTCTGCTGGAGCGTCGAGATGCTCCCGCTCTGGTCCGCTATCGCGGTCGCCAATCCCTGCGCGGTCTGCTGGAGCGTGCTGATGTTCCCCTCGTTGTCCGATACCTTCGTCTGAAGGCCCTCTGCTGTGGCTTGCAGCTGTGTGATGTTGCCCTCGCTGTCGCTGATGCGCAGTGCCAGAGCGCCGGCGTCGATGGCGAGCTGAAGGATGCGCTCCTCATCGTCCTCGATCTTCGCGTAGATCGGCTCGGTGATGGCGCTTTCCCACCGCTCCTTCGCCGTCTTGTTCATGTTCCCGAGATCGAGGTTGTGCAGTGTATAGCGCAGCTGCTCGACCAGCAGGTACATATAGTCCTGGATGCTTGTGACCTTTTCCTCCATCGACTCTTCGCCCGTGAAAGCCGGAAAATTCGTGTCGATGTAGAGCCAGTTGGAAGGCATTTGCTTTCCTCCTTTCCTGAGAAAAAGGACCGGCCGATGGCCGGCCCTTTCGTTTATGTGCCGTAGGCTCCTGCGCGGTCGTTGAATACCATCATGCGCAGCATATCCGCCGAGAGGTCCATGTCGGCAGGAAAGCCGTTCGCGTCCTTCGCCCCGCCGCCGCGGATGGCTCCCTTGGCGATCAGCTTCAGGACGGTATCGGCCGCCCACGGGGCCTTCTCGCGGATCTCCTGCATGGTGTTGTATCGCATTTCCTCTTCCTCCGTTTCCTCACTTGGCTCGTTGAGCCGGTTCCAGAACTCCGCCTTCCACTTCGCCTCGTTCTCTCTTCCTGCCCAATAGGCAGGGCAGAGCTTGCCGGTCACGTCGAAGTGGCGGATCACGTTCTTTTGGGGGACGTTGTACTTCGCCATCAGAGAGCGCGTCAGCTTCAGAGCCGCTGTGACGGTCTCCGGCGCGGGCGCATACGTCCCGTCGCGCTTCGCGTCGCACAGCTCGATGCTGATGCTGTTCGTGTTCCGGCAGATGTTGTAGAGCGTCCCGCCGCCCGTCTGCGGGCAGGATGGGTACTTTCTGCCGCCGACCGCCCAGGCAGTATGCAAGTCAGGCACGCTTTGGTAGATGCTGTTCGCGTCCACGAAGTAGTGCGCGCTGCTTTTCACCACGGTCGAGGCGTAATACCTGGCGTTGTTCTCCGCGGTATCGCCGTCGTTGCCCGTGTAGTGAATGACAATGTACTTGATGGCCCGTGCGTTCCGTGCAGGGCCATAATTCCCTGCGTTGGCGTGCAGCTGCTTAATTTCCATCCTTGCCCTCCGCATTGAGCTGCTTGACGAAATAGAACGTGATAATCATGGTGTAGATGTTGAGGAAGTTGTCTGGGATCGCGTTCTGCACCGTCAGCACGCAGAATGTCACCGTGAGGGCAAGCGTCACAAGACTCTTGACGCTCAGGAGGTTTGCCAGTCTTTTATAAAGAATTTCCATCGTCTGTTTCCTTTCCGGACGCCGCTGCGTCCTTTCGTGTCGTTCGTTCCTTCAAAACCGTGCGCAGGCATAGGAAGAGTAATTCCCCGCCGAAAAAGCCGAGGATCACCGCCAAAAGGCCCGCCGCGTCATTCCCTGTGCGAGAGAGGATGCGCAGCGCATAGTAGCTCGCGCCGCTCGCAAAGGCAATGCACCAGATCACCACCAGCTTTGCGAACAGGTGCGGGATCTTCCGCCGCCGCTTCATGTGTCCAGAATGGCGTGGACGCCCTGCTTCGCCAAAAATTCCTTCTGCTTGTGCTTCACGCCCGCGGCATAATCGAGCGCCGCGTGCATATCGCCGTTGCAATGGGCGTCGGGGATGCGCTGCACTGCTCTTGCTGTGGCCTCGGCCAATGCGACCGCCGCCCAGGTCCCCTCGATCAGGCACAGCAGCAGCTTCTCCTGCTCCTTCTGCTGTTCGCTGAGCTTCTCGCGCTCCTTCTTGTCCTTCTTTCGCTCTCGGGCCGCCGCGGCCTCGATCAGGGCCACGATCACGACGGCTGCGGCAGAGATCAGCTCGCCACTCATGCCGTCACCTCCGTCCATTGGCTCACCCCAGGCTCCCACACGTTGCCGTCCACGTCGCTCGTCCACTTCTTTCCGTTGTGCGTCACCTTCGCATCCTTCGCGTAGGAATCGTGCGCGCCGAGCGGCTGGCTCCACGCGGGCCACTCCTCGCTCGGATCGCTCGCCTTTACCCACAAAGAGGTGGTGTAGCTCGGCTCCCAGCTCGCCTGTGAGGTATGGTCCTGCAGGCAGCGGTACAGCTTTCCCTTAAATGTGCGGTACTGCCCCGTCTTGTAGGCGGTGGGATAGGCCCACTCCGGAAACAGCGCCATGTGCTCGCCGGCTGTGGCGTCGTCCAGGTCTCCCTTCTCCGCTATCGCCACGAAGGCGATCTCGCTGGCCTCTCGCGTCTGTGCCATTTCTTCACGCATCTTCTGCGTGATCTCGGTGTAGCGGTAGTGGTCCGTGATGTGGTAGAGGTCGAATTTTTTCTCCTCGTTCTCCATCGACCGGTATTTCTCGACGATGCGGAACCGGTCACAGATCACGCTGTCGTCGTACACCCTGCGCACCTCGACGTAGCCTTCGAGATCGCTGTGTGCGTCGCCCGCGGTCTTGAGGTTTTCCACCTCCACGCCGTTCAGGCGGTCTGTGCCAAAGATATATTCCATCTTCGACGCTCCTTTCTCATGTACTCTCTTACGACTTGCTTCATCATTTTCTGCGTTCCCTTGCGCACGAGCCTTCGGTAGAGGTGTACGCTGCTGCAATGCTTGAGCTGTCCCAGGCGGGACAATAGCCCGAACGCGAGCGATACGGGGATCCGTGTCCCGCGCGCGAGCTTCCGCCGCAGGCTGTGCAGCTGCCGCGTCATGCGGAACAGGTTGCGCTTGCGCAGGTAGGTGTAGCCTCTCCCGAAGCGATAGCCGAGCGCGGTCGGCATCCGGTCCGCCGTGCGGAACTTCTGCCAGTCGTCCTTGATCGTCAGCTCGTGCGCTTTCAGCCAGTCCTCGATTATTTTGATCGCGCGGTCCAGCTGCCGTTTGCTCCGCGCATACAGCGCGAAGTTGTCCATGTAGCGCAGGTAGTGCGTCACCTCCGGCCCTCGCTCGCGCAGCGCGTGGTCGAGCGGCTGGAGCGTGGTGTTGGCGAACCATTGGCTGAAATACGCGCCGATCATCACGCCGTCGCGCATCACGCGCTCGGCAAGGTCCAGAACGCGGTGGTCCTTCACCAGCTGCCGCATCCGTGCCATCACGACCTCCGGCTTCAAGCTGTCGTAGAAGTGCCGGATATCCAGCTGCGCGCACCAGCGCGTGCCCTTCGGATCGTCTCGGTGCCACTTCTTCATGGCCTTTACGCCGTAGTGGATGCCTCTGCCGCGGATGCTCCCGCAGCAATACGGGTCCATGCCGCGCATCATCGGCCGCTGTAAAGCCTGCACCAGAGCGTGATGGATGTACTGGTCGGGCCACAGCTTCGGCTCGTAGATGTCTCTCCACTTGCCCGCGCTCTTGTCCCACCGCCGCTTCTTTCGCGCCGGTGACGGCTCAAAGCCGCTCACGATGATCGTGCGCAATGCCTCGATGCTGCCCGCGCGATCCGCTTCTACCCGCTGCACGGTCTTGTCCGGCCGGTGCCGCGGCCGCCAGCGGTGCGTGGCGTTCACCTCGTCGATGGCATTGCCGAGGTTCTCGTCGCTGATTAAATAGTCAAATAGATGGTTGACTCGTTTCACGGGATATGTTCTCCTTCTCCTTGTTGCCTCGCGGTCTTTCCAGCGTCCTTTCGGATGTACTAAACCGCGTCCCTTCGGCATCGTTCTTCACCAAGAGGTGCGCGACTATCCCGCCCATCTATGCAAAGCCGTGGGAACGGCCTTACGGAGAAGTGAGCGGACTGCCTGAGTCCATTGGCAAGGTGACGGCACCCGATGTTCGCGTTCGCGTTCGAGGCGGCGTTGTTGCCGTTGAGGTAGAACGCGCCGTGGTTCTGGTTCTGGTTGTAGTTGCCGCCGACATACAGCACAACGCCCGAGGCGTTGTAGTTGCAGTAGTCGTCCAGGACCGGATACCCATAGCAGGAACACCGACTACTGGCGGGATAGCCCCAAATTTCGACCGCCGGCGCCGACTGACGCCGGCGGTCTTTCGCTCTTTTGTGATATTGTTCTGTGTCGGACTGCCTTATGCAAAGGGGGCTGCGGCCCCCTCTGCACTCCCCTTTAGGGGAGTTTTTGGAGACGGCACCCGACGTACGCGTTCGCGACCGAGGCGGCGCCGTTGCCGACGAGGTAGAACGCGCCGTAGTACTGGTACTGGACGTAGTTGCCGCCGACATACAGCACAACGCCCGAGGCGTTGTAGTAGCAGTAGTCGCAGACGTAGGTGTTCTCGCGGCCTGCGACCGCCGACGGGTACAATGCGTACTCGAAGCCGGAAACGCTCGGGATGCTCCACGCGCTGATCCAGCCGCCCGAAGTCGGTCTCGTGCCGATGTTCGTGCCGCCGGAGGTGTCGCTGAAGCTGGCGGGGTTCTTGATGCAGTAGACATTTGCGCCGGAGAAGTAGATGCCGTCGCACCAGTCGAGCACGTTGGACCACAGGCCCTCGATGTGGCGGTACTGGATGCCCGCCGCATAGGTCGTGCGGCTTGCGGCCGTCGTGCCGGTGTGGTAGGTCATGGCGTCCGTCGCGCCCATGTTCTCGGTGCCCGAATTGTTGCCGCAGCCGTAGCCGATCTTCGCCTGACTGTTCCAATCGGCGTACTCCACGAGGTAGAGCATCATGATCGTCCAGTACATCGCGAAGTCGTACTGCCATACATCGCTCCCGAGCGCGTGGATCGAGCTTCTTGCCGCCGCGCGCGTGATGTTTCCGACGGGCTTCACGCCGCTGGTGCTCTTGTAGGTGCTCGCGCAATGGTAGCGGCCCACATACACATAGTCGCGCTCGCCCTTGCCGTCTCCGCGGTCCGCGTGGGCAGGGGAGACGAGGAAGCCCGTCTGTGCCGCGTCGGAGATCTGGAGCTTCATCTGGTTGCCCGTCTTGGTCCACCTGTACCAGTATTTCGGGATCTTGACGAGCTTGCCGCAGGTTGCGTCGTCCACGACCACCATGCCGCTCCACGGCATACAGCTGTCAAAGGGAGAGGAGCCGTCGCCGTTGTTTACCGCCGCAACAGGGTCCGCAAAGCCCGCCGCGTCGTCCGTGCGGCTCCACGCGGTCGTGGCGGTGCCGTCCCAGATCGCGCCGTAGGTCTTGGCGTACTTGAGCGTCACGGCGTACCGCTTCACCTGGTCCACCGTCACCGTCTGCGTGTCGGTCTTGCCGTTGAGCGTGCCGGTCACGTTCCAGGTGCCGTAGGAGGGGATGTCGAAGTAGCACACGCCCGTCGTCGCGGTCTGTTGGAGCGTCGTCGAGCCGGAGACGACCTTCACGATGGAGTTGATCGGCGCCGTCACCTTAATCTGCGGGTAGAAAGCCGTGCCGCCGGTCGGACCCGTGGCTCCGGTGGGTCCGGTTGGACCCGTGGGACCCGTCGCGCCCTTCGCGCCGTCTGCGCCCTTTGCGCCGTCCGCGCCCTGCGTGCCGGCAGGACCAGTCGGGCCGGTGGGTCCGGTAGGACCCGTCGGACCGGTCGCACCCTGCGCGCCGTCCTTGCCTGTGGGACCGGTGGGACCGACGTTGCCCTGCGCGCCGCCCGGACCGGTGGGGCCGATGCTGCCCTGCTCGCCGGTCGGGCCGGTGGGACCGGTTGGGCCGGTCGCGCCCTTGGCGCCCGTGTCGCCCTTGGACCCCGCAGGGCCGGTGGGACCTTGCTGAAGCACGAAGTTGAAAACGGCCTGCTGCTGCGTGCCGGCGTTCGTCACGCTCGGCGTGCCGGTCGGGCCGACGCTCGTGACCGTCCCGATCTCGACCGTTGCCGCAACGCCCTGTGCTCCTGCCGCGCCCTGCGCGCCGGCCGGTCCTGTCGGGCCGGTGGGACCGGTTGGGCCGGTGGGACCCGTGGGACCTTTCGCGCCCTGCAAGGGGCCGTTGTTGATGAACTGGCTCGTGATGCCGTCGAAGATGTAGATGTCGTAAGGCTCCGCCGAGCCGACGCCGTAGGCATCGCCCGCCGCCGCTGTGGCCTTCTTCGCGCTGTCCAGCGCCGCCTTCGTTGCGTAATAGCCGAGCACGGTGAATCCGGCGCCGGTGTCGCCCTTGCTGCCGGCCGGTCCCGTGGGACCTGTCGGACCTGTCGGACCCGTCGGACCGGAAGGACCGGTGGGGCCTTTCGGCCCGGTCTCACCCTTGCCGGTGGGACCGGTTGGTCCCTGTGCGCCGGTTGGGCCTGTGGGACCCGTGGGGCCGGAGGGACCCGCGGGGCCTTCTGGACCCCGGCTGCCCTGCGCGCCCTGCTTGCCCTCGGGACCCGCCGGACCGACGGGACCCTGGCTGCCGGTCTGCCCCTGCGGGCCTTCGGGACCCTGTGAGCCGGTCGGTCCGGTCGGACCGGTGGGGCCGGTGGTGCCGGTGGGGCCGGTCTCGCCCTTGCCGGTGGGACCCGTGGGACCTTCGGGACCGACAGGGCCTTGCGGACCGGTGGGGCCTTCGGGACCGAGCTGCCCCTGCGGGCCTTCGGGACCCTGTGGGCCGGTCGGACCCATCACCTGCAGGCTGTCCCAGTCGTTCTTCTCCACGTTCCACCAGTAAGCGAGGTAGTCCGTCTCGGTGCCGACCTTGTAGCAGTCGCCCTCGTTGCCGGTCGGATGCGCCGCGCGCAGCGCCTCCTCCGTCGGATAGGTGCCGAGGAAAATGAGGCCGCTGCCCTGCGGGCCGGTGGGGCCGCGCAGGCTCTTGAGCCACTCTTCCTCCGTTCCAATAAAGCCTCGCTTGACGGCGAGGCCGTATGCTGTGATGTAATACGGGGGGTTCTCGTACATCGCTTATGCCTCCTTCTTGTATCCCTGCACCGGATCGTAGGTACCCGCGAACCAGCGCAGGAAATTTCCGTATGCGTTGTTGTAGAGCTGGAGGGAGTTCTGGTACTTGTTGTACTCGCCGTTCTCCGCGTCGATCTTCGCTTCGAGGTAGAGCACATACAGCTCGTCGTAAGGCGGCTTCACCAGCAGCTCCATGTCCAGTCCGTCCGGATAGGAGTAGTCGAACTGCTCCGTCTCCGCCGGCGCCATGAGGAACACATCCGCCGCGATCTGACCCTCCAGCGCGGTCAGCCACAAAAACTTCAGCTCCTCTTCAAAGGCGTTCGGCTTGGCGAGGTCCGTCCGCCGGATCGCTTCTTTGATCTTCATGCTTCTCCCAGCCTTTCTTGGAATAGCCGCAGATTCGCTTCGATCCGCTCGCTTCTGCACAGCGAGAGAGCCGTGCTTGCCGCCTCCGCCGCGCCGCGGATGTCTCCCGTGTGCCACAGTCCGATCGAGAGGAGGTCCCACGGGGCCGCGCCCCATGCCTCCGCCTCGTTGATGGTGCTCCGGCTCTTGGTCGTGATGCGCAGCGCCTTCCGTCCGTAGTAGACGACGCCCTCCCAGTTTTCCGCGCGGTAGGCGGCCTTCTCGGCCTCGTACCAGTTTTCGCGCTGCTCGGGCACTTCCGCGATGGCGCGCATCGCCCAGCACATCGCGCTCCGCTCGTCTCCCAGCGCGTGCATACACGCCGAGAGATAGCGCATGGACGCGGCTCTTTCCTCGTCCCACACCGCGGAAGGCAGCGTGAGGTGCCTTTTCAGCTCCTCTGCGGCTTTCTGGAACATCCCGCGGTAAAGATACTCCCTGCCGAGATAATGCGCACAGCGCGCATCCTGCGGCGTTTCCTGTGCCGCCAGCTCCAGCAGCGGGAGATACTGTGCGCGGCTCCTGCGCTCGTCGGGCAGGTGCTCCGCCGCCATGCCCTCCACGTTCACGCAGCGGAAGAAGGGCCTGCCGTCGGAGGGAACAAGGACCTCATGCACGGGATACCTCCACGTTGCGCACTTCGGCCGGTGGATCTTCTCGCGCAGAAAGACCGTGCCTTCGCTTCCGTCCGCATTGCGCGAGCAGATGCAGCGATAGGTGCCCGTCTCGGCGTCCACGGTCCACGCTTTTTCCAATGCTGCGCGCCACCCGGGCAGCAGCACCTCGTCGAGATCCACGCACACGCAGAGGTCCGTGTCGCGCGGGATCAGAAGCATGGACAGGTTGCGCGCCACATCGAAGCGCCACGGCTCAATGGTCGTCTGACGGACGATCACGCCGCGGTCGGAGAGCTTTTCCACGGTTCGGTCGGTCGATCCGGTGTCCAGCACCGCGATGTAGTCGGCCTCCGCCGCCGCGTCGCAGAATCGGTCCACGAACTGCTCTTCGTTCCTGGCGATGGCATAAATGCAGATCTTATGCTTCATGGTTGCCTCCAAAAGAGAGAGGGCAGGGCGCCTCGCCCCGCCCTCTTCGGTCGTATCAGGTTGCCTTGCCGGTGGCGAGCTGCTTCACCAGCTTGTTGTGCTTGGCCTTCAGCTCGTTCACAAGCGTCACGACGGCATCGAACTCGGCCTTGGTCGGAGCCGCTCCGGCCGCGGCAGCGGCATCCGCCGCCGTGACCTTGAAATCGGCCTCCTTCATGCCGCCGTTCTTCGTCGCGCCGTGGACCTCAAGGTCGCCCAGGACCTCAAGGTTTTGCAGTCTCGTCGCGTTTTCCATGCGGCACCTCCGTTAAGGAAGCTCTTTGCCGCTTGCGATGCCGCCCGCGGCAAACGCGCGCCAGTCGTTGAAGGTGGCATTGAAGCGGGAGCGGCCGCGCCACACGTTCGCGTCGGTGTTCTCGTCGATGGTCGAGCGCACCGCGAGCTGGATGCGGTCATTCCACACCGCGCCGCCGTAGGTCTTGTTGTACTTGCTGTCGAGCAGCAGCCAGGGCTTCGTGCCGGCCGTGATGAACTGGTTGAGGTAGCTCCAGACGATCACGGTCCAGCGGCCGTACTGGTAGTTGAAGGCGTTGTTGGCCGTCACGGGATCCTTGTCCGCGCCGATGGCCGCGAATACCGCCTTCTTCAGGTCCGCGTTCTCGGGGATCACGATGGTGTCGGGCGCCACGTCGAGGATCTCGTCGTTGTCGCCGCGGAACAGGTGCATCGCGGTCTCCAGCTTGCCGAGCGCGTCCACGCTGAACTCGTCCTTGAATCTGTTGCACTGGTTGTCGCCGGCGACCTTCGGGGGATGCGCCGTGTGGAACAGCGTCACGCCGTCCGCCGCGTTGATGTCGAAGCTCTTGCCGTGGTACTGCGCCGCCGCGTTGCCGCGGATGGCGTTGCCCAGCAGGGCCGCGCCGAACATCTCGCGCGTGCGGTTGTAGCCGGTGAGGAAGGCGGCAGGCTGCTTCTTGAGGTCCATGAGCTTGGAGTCCTCGATCATCTCCGCGGAGATGGCGAAAGAGTCCTTCCAGGTGTCATAGACCAGCAGCTTGCGGTAGCCCTCCTGCATACCATCCGCGGGATACGCGCCGTTCTCGCCGACCGGCTCGAAGCCGCTCATGGCGGTCATGGTGGTGAGCATATCGCCGTAGTTGTCGGAGGTGCCCATCAGGAACAGGTCCTTCAGGACGCTCTGCTGCTCGAACTGCTCGCCGCGCTGTTCAAGGAACATACGGATCGGAGCCTGACACTTGCCGTATACGGAGTCGTTCAGGCCCGAGCCTTCGGAAAATACGATCTTCATAGTCTGTTCTCCTTTCTCAGCTTAGAAGCGGACGTGGACGGTGCCGCCCGCGCCGCTCTTGGCCTTGTCGTCGAAGTCCACGATCTCGGCGACGCCGCTGGCCGTGGTCGCGGTCACCTGCAAACCGTCGGTGTGCAGCGTGACCTTCTGGCCGATCTTCGCGCTGGAAAATGCGGCGCTGTTGGTCGTTTCATAAATGCGGTCCTTGTCCACGCGGACAACGGGGATGATGGTGCCCTCCGTGACCGCCGCGTCTGCATCCTTCATGCAGATGTAGGTCGGCGCGGTGGCACCGGTCGCAAGCGCGAGCAGGCCGTTCGTCAGGACGAGCGCAAGGCCCGCCTTCGGCGTGATCGCGCCGCAGGGGAGATACTCGAACGGAGTAACTGCCCCGTGGTCGGACTGATCGGGAAAGAAACCCTTCATGGTCTTTTAACCTCCTGTTTTCTTTTTCATGTAGGCTTGCACCTGTGCCTCGGTGCAGTCCGGATTGAACAGGCGGAACATCGCCATGTCCTCCGCCGAAACGCTCGGCTGTGCGTCGGAGCGCCCCGTGCCGGAGGCGGTGAGATGGTCCTTGCTCCTCGCGTTTGCGAGTGCCTGCTGGCGTCCGGCTTCTGCCATCTTGGCTTCGCGCTCGCCTCTGGTTGCAAGGTAATAGGCGTCGAGGTAGTTGTTGCCGCGTTTCACATATTCGTAAAACTCCTTGGCTTTCGGCATCGTGAGCAGGTCGCGCACGGTCTTGATGCTCGGATCGAGCTTTCCGATCTCGCTGATCTGCTCATTGATCTCAGCCTGGGCCTTCGCTTCCTCGGCTGCCCGTTCGGCTTCTTCGCTGCGGCGAAGGATCTCCTCCGCCTTCTGTACGGCAGGGCTTTTCTGGATCGCAGCATCCAGGCTTTCCGGCGTCAGCCGTCCGGCCTTGAGGTCCTCCTGCAGCTTGGCGGCGTCATACGACTCCTTCCAGCTGCGGAACTCCTCAATGTTGCGGATCGGCTCGCCCGTGATGGTGTTCTTCAGGCCGGCCTTGGAGAAAAAGTCGTCCATTTCCGCTTTGGACCTCTGCTGTTCCTCCTCGCGTGCCTTTTGCACGGCCGCGTCGATGGCGGCCTTCTGCTCCTCACGGCGGCGCTGTGCCGCCATTTCGCGGCGCTGCTCCTCGGTCTGCTGTCCTGCCGGCGCAGTCTCCTCCGGTTCCGCTTTCGCTCCCGTCGGTTCCTGCGCCTCGGTCCCTTCCTCTGCCGGTTCGGCGGTCTCCGGCTCTCTCGCGCCTTCTTCGGTCGGTTCCTGCGCCGCTTTTGCCGGTTCGGCGGTCTCCGGCTCTCTCGCGCCTACGCCCAAAGCGTCACAAAGCTGCTGTTCGGTGAAGCTCATATACTTCTCCTGCGTCCTTTCGGACGGTGGATTTTCCCGCTATTCCATGCGATTTGTGCGGCCCCTCGGCCGCGTGGTGCGGCTCTTACTTCTTGCCGCTGCGGAGGTCGCCGCCCGTCTTGACCGTGCCCTTCTTGGCGTCCGTGGTCTGCTTGGGAGCCTTGACGACCTGTGTGCCGCCGTTCTTGATCTTGCCGGCGTAGCCGTTGTCCTGCATGACGCATCCTCCTTTCCTCTGTCGTCGCGGCGTGCTGCCGCGCGATCTATCAAACGCGCGTCCGCGTATTGACCTCATTCAGCGCGTCCTGCCGCGCCTGCTGTTCGGCCTGCTGCACGGCCTGCATCTGCTGCATTTGCAGCTGCATCTGCATTTGCTGGGCCTGCATCTGCTGCTCGCGTGAGAGCTTCTCTTCGAGGTATTTCTTTGTGCTCGCGGCCCCCGGGTAGTGCAGCTCCTCCATCTTCGACCAGAACAAAATGAGCGTCTCGGTCTGCCCTGGATCGCCGAAGGCTCCGGTCTGAAGGTTCTGCCGCGTTTCCTGCCACATCGCCTCGCGGTTCGAGGCCAGCGGTGCAGAGGTGTCGCAGCTGAAGAGGAACTGGTCGTTCCAATGCCAGCCGCCGTCGGCGTCCTGCTCCAGAAAGTCGTAACGGTTGAACTCCTCGTACACCGTCTCGCCGCGGCTGTCCTTGTAGGTTACGCTGCGCGGCTCGTCCGAGTAGGCGAGGGCATACTTGAACATCATCTCGAACAGCTCCGCGTAGGCCGCGTCCTTCATCACGCGCTTGCTCTCCAGTCGTCCCGCCGCCTGTGCGGCTGAGAACTCCTTGGCTTTTCCGCTCGTCGCGGTGGAGTCCTGCCGGCCCTGGAAGCTGTCCGTGATGCCGAGGATCTGCCGTGCCTCCTCGTAGACGTTGGCGAGGTAGAGCAGCTCGTACTGAAGGTCGCCCTTGAAGTCGTAGACGCCAATGAGCGCCTTGTCCGCAGGCGAGCCGATGTACCAGCGCTCGCCGTCCTCGGGATCGGTGCGCAGTTTGGCGTTGTCCGGCAGTGTGATCCTCGTGCCGGCCTTCACGAGCCGGTCGATGATCTTCTGCTCGATGCGGTTGATGGTGTTCTGCTGGTCCGCGATCACGTCAACATCGCTGTTGCCGAGGAGCTTGCCGTATACGCTCACGCTCTTCTGCAAAACGATGGGGTAAAGATCCGGCTTGTAGAACGGCACCATCGTCGGCTTCATCACCGGGTTCCCGTTCTCGTCCAGCCCGGGCGCTGCGCCGTCGATGTGATTGCCGAGCGCCGTTTCGACCGGCAGAAGGATCTGCTCGTATTCCTGCTCCTTCGTCGTCCAGTCGTCCGCGCCGCACCACGGGCACGGTCCGCCGTCGTAGCGCTCCGGCTTCGGCTCCTGCGCGTTCACGGGGATCGCGTCCAGTGGCACGCCGCCGGCCATTTCCTCGGCCATCAGCCCGCCGGCGATCTCCTGCTCGGTCAGCTCCTGCGGGATCAATCCGCCGGCAAAGCCGCGCGTCGGGTCGGGCAGAAGGTTCCCCTCCTGCGTCTCCGCGCCGAGCACCTGCCCGCGCAGCGGTCGGACTCTGCCGCACTTCCTGCACACCGGCTGCCGCCGCGCCTGATAGTCCGTCAGGTCCAAAAGCTCAATGTCGTTCACCCACTCGAAGCGGTTGATGCCGCCGCGCTCGTTAATCTCAAAGCCGATGTAGAGCGTCAGGCTGTCGTCGGTCTGGCTCTCGCCGTCCGCCGAGCGGATGTCCGGCTCGCTCTCGCCCTCGTCCGCGAGGTCCACGCCGTACTTCCGCCGGACGGCCTCCTTCGTCGTCGGCATCTTCGTGATGAACCAGTCCATGTCGCGGATGCCCGTATAAACACCGGGCTGCGGGCCGAACTGCTTCGGATGCAGCAGCGTCACCGCGATCTCGCCCACGGTGGAGTGCGTGCGCTTCGTGTTGTCCCACTCCACGAGAAAGCCCGTACCGCCCTGAATCGGCACCGTGCGCTCGGCCATGTCGTTGATCGTCTCAAAGGGCAGGCGGTCCAGCTCATTGCGCAGGAAGTGCTCGATGATGTTGGCGAGCCGCTCGTCCTTCTTCCGCCGCGGCGTCACCTTCGGCTGCGGGATGGTCGAGGAGACCTGACTTTCGATGTTCTCGAAGATTATGTTGCGCACATGGCTCGTTTTCTTCGGCTGTCCGTTGCGCCTCGTGTCGCCCTCGACAAGCGGAGAGAGCGTCCGGTCGCCGTTGTAGCGCTTCTCGCGCAGGTCCATGTCGGCTACTTCACTTTTCCACTCGTTGTCGCTCTGCTGCAATCTCTGTTGCCAGCGCGCGAGCTTTTCGCTGATTTTCTTTTCCATGTTTCACTCCTATTCCGGCCTGCCCCATAGGCGGATCATCGCTTCGCGCTCCGCCGGCGTGGCCCTGTTGTAGTCGTCCCACAGGTCCTGCGACCATCTCACGCGCTCGCCCCTTGGCCGCGTGACCTCCATCGTCTGCTGCGGCCGGATGTAGTGCGCGATGGCGAGGGCCAGCACGCAGTCGTCGTGCGCGCCGCTCTCGGCTTCGCCTTGCAGGTCTTTCTCCCGCCGCACGAAGGTGAGCATCTCTAAAAGCGTGTCGCGGTCGTTGATGCTCGCCATGCTTTCGCGCAAAATGCGGATCAGCTCCGAGAGGATCACCGGCCGCGTGGTCCGGTTCGTCTGGAAGCCGTAGGCCTGCTTGATCCGTCCGGTGTAGTCGTCCTCCACCTCGCGGACATAGAGCTTCGGGTAGCCCATCAGGGCGAGCAGCTTGACGGGGTAGGTGGAGAAGTTGGTCTCGATGCCGAGCAGGGCGTCGTTGTAATAGCGGCCGAGGCAGTACATCTGCCGCGCGTAGGTGTCCTCGTCGTAGCGGTGGCGCAGCACGCACACCTGTCGGCCCGTGATGTTGTCGAGCACCTGCCCGACGAAATAATCGCTTCCGTCGCCCGCCGTGTCGCCGCCGACGACGTAGGGCCTGCCCTCGGTCGGCTCGGCGTAGAGGATCACAGGACCGTTCTCGTCGTCCTCCCAATGCCACTCGCTGATGTGGATATCATCGGGGGAGAGCGTGTAGGCGAAATAGCCGCGCTTGCGCCAGCCCTGCTTTTCGACGTAGGTGAGCCGCTCGGCGACCGCCTTGCCGTTGAATACCGTCTTTCCGGTCACGCCCCATTGACCGAGGCAGTAGACCATGTAGTAATACTCGTCCGTCTCGCGGAAGGCTTCGAGCGTGATGCGCGCCTCCGGCGTGAGGAAGCGGTTGTCCTTGTAGGTGCTCTCGTGGACCGTCGCGCGCGGGTCCTTCGTGTCGAAGAATCGCTTTTTCAGCCAATGCGTGATCGAGATTGGGTTGAAGGTCAGGATCATCTGGAGGTAGAAGGGGAACTCCGTGCGGAGTCGGATGTCGAGCTGGTTGAAGTCTCCCTCCTCCAGCTCGCTCGCCTCCTCGATCCAGATGCCCGTGATATCGAAGATGGATTTGAGCTTCTCTACGTCGTCGAGACCTGCGAACAGGATCTCGCTGCCGTTTTTGAAGCGGATATACATGTCGCTGCCTTTGCCCTTGGGGATAAAGGCGATCTGGTCGGCGTAGTATTCGTAGGCCTGCTTCTTGAGCTGCTCGAAGCAGCTCTCGCGCAGCGTCTTTGCGACCTTTCGCACCACCAGATAGCGGTGCCCAGGCTCATTCGTGACGCGCTCTAAGATCTTGCGGCCGGCGAAGATGGACTTGCCGGAGCCGCCGCCGCCCTTGAGCACCAGAAAGCGGTGCTTGTCGAACAGGAGAGGGAGGAAGCGCGCGTTGTTCGTCTCGCGCATTTGCTTCCACCACAGCGCCACATCCAGCTTTTGCTCAAGCGTCGCCATCGTTTTCGCTGAACTCACGCATCAGCTCCTCCAGCACGCTCTGTCGCTCTTCGAGCGGCATGGAGGCCGCCGTCACGGCTTTCGCCGCTCTGCCGCCCAGCTCGATCTCCTTCTTGTCGTGGTAGCCGTAGTTGTTTTGCAGGTCGAATACGATGCCTTTCACATCCTTGCGCGTGAGCAGCTGTTCCTCCAGCCACGCGCGCATACGCCCCCGCGCGTGCGTTGTCGTGTCGGAAAACTCCGGATGCAGCTGCGCGTCGCAGTAGTCCGCCCAGGTCGAGCGGTGGATGCCGAGGTGCTCGCACAGCCCGCCGACCGTCGGCGGCACGAGGTATTCGAGTACCGTCGCCTGCACGCCGAGGCGGTTGAGGACGGGGACTTCCTCGTAGATCACATGGCCGTCGCTGTCCTTGCGCCCCGTGTTCCTTTTCTCTGTGAGCGGGACGAGGCGGGAAATGCTGTCGAAGTAGCCGTTCACGGCCTTTTTCAGCGTGTTCGGCGTGTATTTTCTCGTTCTGCTCATGCCGCAGCCCTCCTTTCCGGCCGCTTTTTGCCTCTTCTTTCCGTTACCGTACCAAAAAAGCCGCGTCACGAACCGTCAACTTTTCCAAAATCGGCAGATTTTTTCGTTTTCCCTCTTGACAAACGAAAAAAGCAGGCTCCAAGCCTGCTTTCCGGTATGCCGAGGGCGCTCCCGCCGTCGTGGCGCGAGCGTTCCGTGCGTCTTATTCTCTCGTTTTCTCCGGCGGCGCTTCGCCGCGGCGGATCTTGCCGACCTCCGGCACGATGTAGCGGATGTATTGCGGCATCCCGGGCATCCAGCCGGCGCGCAGGAGCAGCTGCCCGCCGCGCGGCACCTGCAGCTCGGCGCCCGAAACGGCGATGCGATCCTTCGGCTGCGGAACGATCAGGTTGCGGCTCGGCGAGTATTTCTTCTCGTTCGGACGGTGGCGCACCTGCGCGAGCAGATAGTGGGCCAGAGGCGTCTGGTCCACCTGATCGTACAGATGCTCGCGGTGCGTGCTGCCCGCGCTCCACTTTTCCAGCGCGATCTCCGCCGCCTCCGCGTTGACGATGATGTGATGATGCACGCGCACCACCTCGCCCGTCTTGCCGTCGAGGTCCGAGGTGAATGGTATGTACCGGAAGGGGATGCCGAGCGCCTTGCACGCTCTGCGCGTCCGCTTCGCCCACAGCTTGAGCTGATGATCCGCCGCCTCAAACAGCTCCTCCTCCGTCCGCTCTCCCGCGCAGAGCTTTTCCAGCGCCTCCTCGGTGTAGCTGAATTGCAGCAGGTAGTCCCGCGGCGTGAAGTTGGCATGGATCAATCGCGCCAGCGCCTTCTCCGCGTTCGCCTCGTTGCGCTGCACCTGCTTGATGTCGCTTTTGATCTTCCGCTCCGATTTCGTCGGCTTCTCTCCAGGCACCCAGTATTTGATTTTCTCGCCCACGGCGCCCGCCGTGTACGTTCGGATCACCCAATACCCGTTTGCCATGAAAAAACCGCCCTCCATTTTCTCCGAATGGGGAGAATGGTCGTAAACCTAACGCTCTAAGAACTCCGATAACGCGCACGCGCGCGTTATTGATATATGTGTATCCGGTTTTCTGTGGAGGGGCTGCCGCACAGCTCCTCCATACAGAACCGGATGGCTCTGTATCCCTGCTCACCAGAATTGCACTGGAGCACCGCCTGCGGCCGGCCTGGCGTCCGGCGCGTTCCCTTCGGCGGCGTGATGCTTTGCAGGGGAGGCACATCATATATTATGGAGGAGAAAACAGCCGGCCACCGGCTCATGCACCGGTAATGAAAAGGGCCGGCAGGTCAAAGGTTCTGTGGAAAACTTTCGTAATACCGCCGCACGGCTCGCTCCAGCGTAGAGCGAGAGAGGAAGTGCTTCATGCACACGGCCGTCGCGCCGGCGTCCGTCGTCACGAACTCGAAGAGCGCCTGGTAGTGCTCGCCGCCGCATTGCAGGCACAGGTTCAGCAGCTTGTGCTGCTGCTCCTCCGTCAGCTCGCGGTAGAGGCGCGAGGCGAAGTAGATATACCCCTGCCGCTCGTAGCTCACCGGCACGCTTTTCTTGTATCGGAACATTTGCTCACTTCCTCTCTCGCTGTTTTCGTTTAGGCGAAGATCTCCCAATCCTCGGCCAGCATATCGGTCTGGCTCGCCAACCACGGCACGCGGCTCTTCGGCGCCTCGGTGTTCTGCGTCTGCAAGCCGGTCGTGTCGATGTAGATGTAGGGGCTTGTCATTTTGCTGTAGGCGTCCGGCGTCTGAAGCTCGATGAAGATGCCCTTGCCGTTCCAGCCCCTTCTACGCACACGGAAGCCCTTGCGCAGAGCTTCGATGGCAAGGCCGAAGTTCATGCCGTCGATGGGATGGTAGGCGTCGTCGAACGCGCCCTTCGGGCTGAAGCTCTCATAGCCGTCCGGATAGCGGACCTTGTAGCCGAGGTCCACGGTGCCGCAGCGCTTCGCCTCCGCCGCTTCTGTGACGACGCGGACGTTCCCCTCCGCGTCCACCACGCGGTAGGCAGGCTCCGCTTCGATGATCTTGGTGCCGATATACTTTTTCATGTCTCTACTCCTTTTCAAATCAGGCTGTCCAGCTCTTCGATGCTGTTCATCAGACGGTTGAGTTGTCTCTGTTGTCTTTCGGTCAGCTGCCGCAGCGCGCCAAAGGTGGGCAGCTCCGGGGCACATCCCTCGTTCGGACGGACGGGCTTCTCTCCGCGCAGCTTGCGCAGAATGTCCTCAACGCGAATGCTGGCAATCTCAATTATTTTTGCATTTTCCTCCGTAACGGAGAGGATGGCAGGTGCTTCCTGCGGAACGCAGCGGGCATTGTTGCTTTCGTTCATCATGGTAAATTCTCCTTTCTTTTTTCAGGCTCCGCGGCCTGTCACGCACTCTTTGCCGTTCCCTTCAGCTCTACGGTCCGCTCGCCGCTCTCATAGATGCGTAGCGTGCTGTGTACGTCGAGCCAGAGGTCGGCGAACGCAGTCCCCTCCACGAGCACCGCGCACTCCCCGAGGCCGTCCCGTCAAGCATCCTCCAGCAGGGCGCGCAGCTCCTCCACCGTCACCGTCCGCGGCTCCGGCGCAGCGCTCTTTGTAAAGTCCGGCTCCGTAACCTCGACCGCCTCCCCGACGACGGAGATCTTCTGCACGTCCGGTTCCGCTTCCGACGGCTTCGTGCTCGGCACATCCACTTGCTTTTTCATTCTCGGTTTCCTCGCTTTCTTCCGCAGCCCGTTCCTGCTGCGCCATTTGGCGACCGTGTGCGCCGTCATGCCTGTCGCCTTCGCGATGGCCGCATCGTCCAGACCCTCCTCATAAAGCATCCTCGCGGTCTCCTCGTCAAAGCGCTCCTTTGCCGCTTTCTTCGGCTCCCCCGGTATCTCTGTCTCGCGCGGCAGCACGCCCTCGCCCACCAGCACCTGCCGGATCTCCTTCACCGAGCAGGCGTTCAGCTCAGCGAGCACCTTGATCTGCTTTTTCGGATCGGCCGCCATTCGGTACGACCGCACGATCTCTGCCGGTGAATCGATCATCGCTCACCGCTCCTCTCTGCCCCCCCTCCGCGGGATACTCGCTCTCTGCGCTTGCGGTCCGCTGTGCGCTGTGCACGGCCGCGGATCAGGCGGCGGATCAGTGCCAGCAGCCCGCTCTGCTTCGGGCTGTACTGCGGCGTGACCCACGCCTTTCTCGCCACGCTCCCGCAGATGCTCTTCGTCACGCGGTAGCTTCGGTGGCTCCTCTTCTGATGGTTTCTTGCGCTGCTCATATTGCTTCTCCTTTCATTTCGTCATTCATCCTCTTCGCAATGCTCGATCATGTCTTTGATGATCGCGGCATTGGTCCGGATAATGTCCATTGTGATATCCGCCTGGATGTTGTGCGCGATCACGGCCTTGTCCGTTGCATCCGCGTTGTAATATCCGGTGTAGACCTCGCCGTCCGGCATGGTCGCCGCGAAGCAAAGGCTCACCGGCTTCAAAGGCACGATGGCCTGCAAGGACTTTTCGAGCCATTCCGCATACGGCACCTCGTTGATGTCAAACATTCGCTTTCCCCTCCAGCGTTTCTTCTCCCTCTTGCGAGAGGGGAGTGATCCTTCCGCACTCCACAAGTCCGCGGAACACGTCGTATCCCATGTAAAAGATGATGCCGGCGCTGCTCTTGTACTGGACGCAGAGCGTCACGTTTTTCATCACCCACGGCCGCTCAAAATACTCCTGGCAGAGCATCGGCCGCCCGGGCTTCATCGGCAGGAGGAAGAGTCGGCCGTCCTCGTCCGCCTTGGCAAGCTCCAGGAGGCGGTCGGTGTTTACCACGCGCAGCTCTGCGATGTCCGGACCGTTCTCTTCTTTGAGCGGATTTTCCATCAACCGGTCGATTGCACCGTCCGCCATGATCCGCATGAGGCGCCGGCGCTCCAGACGCTCCTCCTCGTTCTTCCAGCGCGGTAAGACGACCACGCGCCCGTTCTTGTCGGCCTCGGCCAGCTCCTCCAACCGGTCAATATCGCAGTTTCGGCACAGATGGCGGAGCTGCTCTGCGGCTTCGTGATCCATGTCGATTTCCTCCGGTTCCAGCCTCGTGTCCTCGTAGGCGGCAAGACGGCTCCACGCCGCTTCTTCCCACTTGCAATTCATGGCGCAGTTCCCGCCAACTTCGAGGCATTCGGGACCGCGAAAATGTGTGCAGCAGATACCGTTTTCGTGCGATGTTTGCTTGCTATGTTCTGTCAGGCGTTCCATCACTCTACCTCCTCGCAGGCATCCGCCGGAAACGCAATGGTGTTTCCGTAATAGTGGACAAAATAGATCGGCTCTCCGTCTTTGCCGGTCGTTTTCAGCTCCACGCCGAAGGTGCAGCCCTTCTTCGCCAGCGGCAGCGCAAGGTCCCTCGTCAGTTGCACCTTCATGCCGTCGCCTCCCCCGCCTTCTCGGCGATCATGTTCCGCAGCGCGCCCAGCGCGCGGTAGACCTTCGGCCGGTTCTCCTCGTCCAGCTCGCCGGCAAGCTCCGTCAGGCGGTTCACCGTCTCCTGCGCCTGCCGGAACAGCACGCCGAACTCCGCGAGCGCCTTGTTGTCCATCGCCGCGGCGCTCTTTCTCGCCTTTTCCAGCTCGGCGCGCAGGGCTGCCGCCTGCTCCTCCGCCGCCTTTCTTCCGGCCTCGGCGTTTTCCACAGCCTTCCGTGCCTCGTCGCGCTGCGCCTCTGCCGCCTTCAGCTCCTCAGCTTTCTTGGCGACCGCCGCGTCGCGCTTGGCCTTGGCCGCCTTTTCCGCTTCCTTGACCGCCGCCGCGATCTGCTCGGCGCTCGCGTCCACCGTCTGCACGGCCACGTCCACCGGCTTTTCGCGCAGCGCCTTCAGCTCATGCTCCAGCTCCGCCGTGCGCTCCAGCGCGGCGAGGGAAACGCTCTTCGCGTTCTCGACCTCGGCGCGGGCAGCCTCCGCCGCCTCCTGCGCCTTTTCTGCCGCGGCTTCCGCTTCCGCCGTGGCTTCCTTCTGCCGGTCCAGCTCGCGCGCCGTTTCCGCTGCCTTCAGTTCGGCGAGCTTTCTCTGACGGATGGCCTCCTCCAGTTCGCGCTTGCTCATTTCGGAAACGGACTTTTCTTCCCCGTTTACAAGGTGTTTTTCGCTCGCGAAATTCTCTCGCTCAGATGCCGGCAAAGCCAGTAATACCAAGGCTTTCGAGGCTCCCAAATCCCCAACCAGATGGGTATTTCCGTACTCCCTCGCAATGCGCATGAAGTTCTGTGCGGAGGTCTCCGAAAACTCCACTTTTTCGCGCAGCCAGGGCAGCCATTCCCCGTGCTTGAGCTGCGCTTTTGCCTCCGTCAGCCGCCTACCGATCTCAATGACCGCCTGTCCGCCGACGTTCTTGTAGAAGATGATCTCCTCCGTGATCGTCTCGATCCCACGCTCCGTTTCGACCGGTGCGCTCTCGCCGAACATCCCGCTCAGCGCCGCGCCCTCGCTCACGCCCTCCGGCGTCACATCTACCGTATCGTCGTACATACTCATGCTGTTTTCTCTCCTTTCACCGGCAGGACCGGCCTGCCGCTCTTATCCCGTTTGCTTCCGTTCTTCAGCCATGCGAGCCAAAGGTCGATGAAGGCCCCGTGCCGCTCCTGCGGCGAGGCGAGCTTCTTTCCCGCTTTGCATTCGTTCCCGTAGCCGTGGATCTGCCGGATGTCGTTTCCCTGTTTGCCGCACATTTCGATGGTGATGTAGCTCCGATGCGGCGTCTTTTCCTTGCGCAGGAAGAGGATCGTCGCCGCTCCGCTCATGTGCCGCTCGGCGTAGCCGCCGACGCAATGGTGCAGCGTCTTGCCCTCGTTGATGATCTGCCGGTCGTCCTCCGGCACCACGATGCAAAGACCCATCGCCGAAAAGCTGTACTTCTTCTTGAGCTTCTTGTACCGCTTTTCGTATGCCTTTCGCGCCGCCGCGTTTTCCTCGTACCGGATCGCCGCAACGGCCGCGTCGTGCGCCCCTTGCAGGTTCTTCGGAAAAGCTACATCCCGCCGCGCGAGGTCGTACCTGAGTCTTTTCGCCGCGTCGATGTAGTCCAGCCACAGTCTTGCGTTCTTGTGTTGGTGCTTTTCCAGATACCGCGCCAGCACGAGCACGCTTTCACCGACCTCTCGGAGCGCCGCGTCGCAGCGCCTCCGCTCGCCTTTGTCGCCGATCCGCCCGCAGATCGTCAGCGCCTCCGCCGGCGTCACGCCGCCGTGCCGCACCAGCTCCAGCGCCTCCAGCTCCTTTTGTCCGATGCCTCCGGCAAGCAGCCGCTTCACGGTTGGCTTGTCCACCCCGAAGAAGGCCGGCATGGTCTTCGCCCTCCAGTTGAGCGCGCGGCTGTTCATATTGCCTTGGATCGCGTCGTCGATGATCTTTTTGCATCCGGCCTTTGCCAGCTGCTCGATGCGCGGGTAGCGCGTCCACAGTCCGAGGTAGGTCAGAAGGCCCATTGTGTTCTCCCGCGGATCGTCTCCGTCCAGCTTAAAGAACTGCTCCGCCGCGCAGTATCGCAGCGGCGATGCCGCGATCTGGTCCACGCCGTGTATCGCGTAATCCCCGATCCTTCGGCACATCCAGCTGTCGCACTCTGCAAACGGCTCCGTCATGGTCTTCTGTGGGACGAGCTTCGGCGTGTACCACTGTTCTTTCTCGCTCCACGCCCACCTTCTTTGCCACTTCTGGCACTTGCCCTGCGCGAAGTAATAGGCGGCCTTTGTGCAGCTCTCCGCGTCGTCCGACTCCCAGCGCCCGTGATGCTTCCGCACTTCCAGCGCGACCGCGCGCAGCGCCCCGTCGATGGCGCGCAGCAGCACGACCTGCCGGTATTCGTCCAGCGTATTTCCGTTGCGCAGCCTTCCGCGCGGATAAAGCGTCACACCGCAGCCGCAGTCCGGACACAGAAGGTTCGACTTTGCCTTGACGTCGTTCTCCTGTTTGAAGCGCTTCCATTCGCGCTCCGTCCACCATACCCTACGGCCGCAGCGCGTACATTCCGTGGTCACGCCGAGCCTTCCGTTCTCGTCCGCCTCATGCTCAAAGAAGAGATAGCCGATGAAGCACCGCTCGATAAATTCCTGCTCCTCTCCCGTGCAGCGGAACGGGACCTCCAGCGCGGCCTTCTGCTCCGCCTCTGTCAGATTGCACCGCATACCGTCACCTCACAGGAAGTCCGCGATGTCAAGGATCTTCTTCTGTGCCGCAGGACGCGGCGCTTCCTCCGCCGTCGGGCAGAGGTCGATCTCCATGCGGAAGCGAACATCCGCGCCCTTGAAGTAGAAGCGCACCGCCTTGCGGTAGGCTTCGAGGTCGGAAATGCTGCCCCCGACGCCCTTGGCGACCGCCGCCATGCAGTCCTTGAAGCTGCCGCCCTGCGCCACCGCCTGCGCAAACTCCGCATCCTGCCGGCAGAAGTCCGTCAGGGCCTCGCGCACGCTCGGCGCCATCGCGTTCTCCTTCTGCCCGCTCACGTTCTCGGCGAGCTTATTCAATGCCTGATCCAAAAACTCGTTCATACCCTTGCTTTTCTTCCCCGCCCTGTGCTACAATGGCAGGGAAGAGATCTCCTTTCGTGTAGTTTTCTTCGCTGCGGTTGACCGGTGCCACGGTCAGCCGCTTTTCTTATGCGCTCTCGGCCTGAATGGCCGCGATCTCCTCCAGTTCCTCGTCGTCGAGGTAGTTTTTGCCGAAGTGGAAGCGGAACTCGTCCACCGTCCAGCCCTGCTCGATCATCACCTTGCGCTGACCGTAGCGGCGCAGCGTCCGCATGGTCTCGGCGCAGTTGTGCGCCGCCTCCGGTCCGAAGATGTGGCAGCGTCCGTGACACAGCCGCACCTTCAGCCCGTACCGCTCGCATTTCTTCCGGTCCGCAGCGTTTCCGCCGAAGATGTGGTGGAAGTCCAGCGGGTCCTCCGTGCCGTCGCGTCCGCAGAGGAAGCACACTCCGTCTCTCGCGTTTTCCCGTTTCATGTTCTTTTCTCCCTTCACTTTCTCCTGCGCCGCTCCAGACTGGTACGGCGTTTTGCATTGCGGAGCCTGCTCTCGCGTTTGTAGCCCATCGCCACTTCCACGCGCTTGAAGTCCTCCGCCGCCTTCGCGCGGAAGGTCTCCTGCTCCGCCTGATACGCGGCCCACCGGCCGCACCTCCACGCGCCGTCCTCCGTCTTTCCGTGGCAGCCTGCATTGCGGTCCGGGCAGTTTAGGCACGGCCCCTTGATGTAAAAGCCCATCACGCCCACGCCCCCTCCAGCGCCGCGGCCGCGAAAAAGATGGCGACGGTCAGCGCCCCGAGCAAGGTGTCGCGTATGTCTTCGCGGTTACTCGCGTGTATCCGCTTCATCGTGCGGTTCCTCCTCGAATACTTTCTCCAGCGGGATCTCGTGCCGGCAATGCGCCTTGGTCTCTTGCACGATTGCCGTGTGCGCGATGGTCCCGTCTTTCCGGTAGCGCATCTGATAGGCGATGGGCAGCATCGCCTGGTAGCCGCACCACCGTGCGGGCCTGCACCATACCAGGTAGCGCTTCGCGGTCCGGTATCGCTTGCCGTCCATGTCGCCCGCCGCCATTGCGCAGCGGCGCAGATACTCCTTGCGGTCCATCACTCGTCCGTCATTTCGACGGCGATCTTCCCGAGCACGGAAACGGTGATCCACTCCGCTGCAAGAGTGGAAGATGCGCGCGTCAGCTCGTTCGCCAGCGCACGGTAGGCGTCGTCGTTCTGGTCCTTGATGGCGTCCCACATTTCCTTGTGGACCTTCTCGATGTCCTTGCGCATCTTCTCGGCGCGCTCCAGGTAGCCCTTCAGCGCAGCCCAGCTCTCGTTGTCGCTCGCAAAGCCGCGGCCGCGTTCCTCCGTCATGCCCTCCAGCAGCTCTGCCGTGGTGTGCTCCAGATTGCCGAGCAGCTGCGCATTTGCCGATAAATTACTCATTTTTGTCTCCTTTCTTCTTCGCCGGTCCGATGATCTCGCACTCGACGCCGCGTGCAACGCCGGTCCAGCCGACGCCCCACTTCTGCGCCGCCGCTACGACCGCGTTCAGCCGGTTCTCGGCCTCGACGCGCACGGTCGGCAGCTTCTTGCTCTTCAGCTTGCCGTCCGGCGCGGTGTAGGCGTATTCCTCGCCGTCGGTGTACTTCACCTCATAGATCCATTTCTTCGCTGCCATTGCTTCACTCCCATTCATACTGATAGCAGAAGATGTGCCCGCCGATGGCGCCCCATGTTCTGCTGTTTTCGCCTGTGGTCGAAAAGAAAACCACGTCCATCGGCAGGACCGGCTCGCCGTAGAGGGCTTGTCCCACCGCCGCAAACTGCTTGTCCGTCGGCGCTGCTTCGTCGAGGTGCGCCGCTGTACTGAACTGTATAGCCCCGCTCCCGTCGGTGCCCTGGAAAATGACCTCCTCCACGCTGTCGGGGAAGTTGTCCGCCGCGACGCGATTGAGAATGACCTCCGCCACGGCCTGCTGACCCTCCAGGGGTTCGCCCCGCGCTTCCAGGTAGACAATCTTTGCGATCAGCTCGCAATCCTCCTGGCTCACCTCGGCATAGCGGCTCGTCGTGATGCTCTCCGTCGGCTCCTCGTAGGACGTGAGCAGCTTCGCCCGTGTCTCCTGCGCAACGACAGGCGGCTCCGGCGTCACCTCCGAGATCGTCTCGCGCCATTGTGCGTTCGCCGCGATGTACCCCGCCGTAAAGGCCAGCGCCGCGAGGACGACGATCAAAAGCGTCGCGAGCAGGTCGTCCCGCTTCTCCGGTTCGCGGTGGATCGTCACGGTGATCTCTCTCGTCTCCATCATTCCGCCGCCTCGCTTTCTTTCACTTCCTCTTTCGTTGCCCCGTGCTCGGATTCCGGATCTGCCATCAGCGCCGCCATCACCGCTAAGACATGCAGCGCGGGAAGCTGCAGAGCACTCGCGTACTCCTGCACGATGATGCAGATGCCATTGATCGCGGATGCGGCATTGTTCGCCGTGATCTTGCACTTGCACTTCTCGTTTCCGGCTGTCTTTCGGAATGTAATCTCCACCTCGTCGCCTATGTGTTTCTCCGTTGCCCTCATGGTCTTTCCAGTCTCATTCATGTTTCTTTCCTCCTGTTATTTTGTGGCGGCTTTTCTGCGGCCGCGGTTTGCAAGGCTCTCCTGGTATCTCGTCAGGCCAAGCTCCGGATCATACTCGCGGCGCTTGTTCCCATCGAGGCCACCGGTGTATCCGCGCCGCAGCTCCGCGTAGACGGCTGCGGCAGACATTCCGAGATCGACTGCGATCCTCGTGACATTCTCGCCGGCCGCGTAACGGCGCGCCAGCGTTTGCCGGTCCTGCATCGTCATGGTTTTCATCCGCTTTTCACCTCATTCCTCTCCGCTTTTCTGCGGCGAAATAAAAAAATATTGCAGAAAAAGATGTTAAATCCTTTTCTGCAATCATTATGCTATCTCACACTCAAGCGCGAGATCCTCAAGATGTCTTGACAAATCGGTCAATATTGCATATAATAACAGCCGAAAATGCAAGGAAGCGGAAGAGTACGCAGCTCACGAAGCACAGAGAGAGGGCGGATGGTGCAAGTCCCTCGTGAGCGGGCCGC
>ENA-UONY01000717-UONY01000717.1-human-gut-metagenome-genome-assembly--contig:-CS9-NODE-717-length-35748-cov-6.394419_pt1 | contig 35748 bp, 29 predicted proteins | sample MGYA00242465_ERZ724012 | MGnify/ENA metagenome assembly ERZ724012 | reverse complement strand
CTTCTCTTATCCCCTCTTTCTTCCTCATCCCACTGAGTTTGACGAAGAGCGAAAACTTTTTCAATCGCTCAAGCTCTTCGGAGTTCAATCTATCTCCACGTTTTCGCAATGGGTATGTCAACTTTCTATTCCATTTTACTTCTTCTTGGGCTTGTTTGCAAAACTCCATAAAATGGTACAATACCAATCTTATGACGTGGAACCTGTCCGCCACTATCTTCGCCTTCGGAAAACACCGCCTTACTATGCTTCGGTAGTTGCTACTTAAATCCATGCACACTACTTTTACGCTATCTCTCCCCTTGTAGCTCATCAACTTGCTTTCCACTAAGTTGCGCGATTTGCCCTCTATCACATCGTATATCCTGTGATGGCTTAGGTCGGCTATTGTCGTCGCAAACTTGTAGCCCTTATGTATGGTATGTTCGTCTATACCGATGATTGGCGGACATTCATAGCTTAGCTGCTCCTTGACCTTTATTTCAAAGCGTTCGTGGATTACCCGCTCCACTGTGCTTTGCGATATCCCCAACCTTTTCGATATCTTCTTGTTCGTCGCCCCGTCAAGGTATTTGTCGATGATTTCGTCTTTAGCGTTCTCCGATATTCGCTTGTTGCTCTTCAACCCCCGTATCGGCTCTCGATAAATTCTTCCGCATTTCGGACACCGGTATCGACGTGCCTTTATGATTACATCGTATATCCGCCCGTCTATCGACGCTAATTTTGCTTTCCTGTAATAGTGGTCGTAAAATACAACCTCCCTATGCCCACAACCGCGACAAGACGGTATACCGTCTTGTTTGTATTCCAACCTCGCAAAAAAGTCTCGACCTTTTCGCCAACTTCGTATTACTCTATAAAAACTAAACAACATCAGAGGCATTGTAGGACTTCCGTCCTCTTTGCCTCCCTTTTTTTCTACTTCTTCTACCCTCATCCCACTATCTTTGACGATGAGCGATGTTTTTAAGCCTTGTACAGACAAACGAAAAAGAATCCACCCGTTCCAAGCGTACAATTTATGCGCTTGGCGGCATAATTATTACAGCCTTGGCGCTTTCTCCGCTCGCATCGGCATTTCCGGACGCTTTTGAGTGGACAATGAAGAATTTTTCGCTACTTCCAGACGCTCCCAACTTTACTGGAGCTCCGTTTGCCGACTACTCTGTGACGGCAATTTCCTCAGAGATTCTCTCCGAGCTATCCGCAGCTATAATAGGGATAGCATGCACGGCGGCATTAACATTGGCAACCGGCATATTATTATCCCTTTGCCGCAGGGGAGCCGCCCAATAACATAAGCGCCAAAAAACTAAGATTCAGAAGAGGGGTTTCGACGCGAATCCGCTGATTATTTTAATTCAGCCCCAATGGCGCGCTTGTTATAGGCGTATTCAACGGCTTTCCAGAGCCCGTCAACCATATTTGACGGTTTCCTGAAGCGGTCGTAAAAATTCTTCGCGGACTTTCCAATATTTATGAATCTTTCCGGGCGATCCGCCAATTCGGCGAGAAAATCTCCGATTCCATAATTCTCAGAAAACAATATACCAGTTTGCCCGTGCACGATATCGAAGCGTTCTCCGCCGGTAAACGAGTCTGAATTTGTGGCAAAGCATACGCCGTATCCCATGGATTCTTGAACGGCGAGCCCAGCCTGACACGGCGACACACACGCTATCGCCCGCGCAAAATATTCCGCTTTTTTGTCAATATCATAGACGGCCCCGCGAAGAAAAATCTTATCCGACAGCTTATTTTCCCGTATCCATTTTTCTACATTTGCGAATTCGCTTCCCGCGCCTATTATATCCAGCCTCGGAAGTTTCTTATATGCGCCTACCCTCTTATAGGCATTTAACAAGGTTCCAAGACCTTTCTGAGGATACAGTGAGCCGATAAAAAGAATGGAATCTTTCTCCAAATCGCTCGGGACAGAATCGGCTACGGCGACAGTATTGTTGGCAACGAACATTTTTGCAGGGTCTATGCCCATCTTTTCGTACTTAAGTTTGGGATAGTCCGTATAAAACACAATGCTGTCGGCCATATTGAATATGGTTTTGCGGAGGAAATCCCAATTCTTCTGGGCGTCGTATTTTTTTATGTAAGAGGCGGAGACGCCGAGAGACCATATTGTAAACCCATATTTGCGAAACGGATTTGCCCCCAGCGCCATAAACGATAAATATGCTATATTGCCCATCGACAACACTGCGTCAAAATCGCGCGCAAGCGAAAACAAATTCCGTTTCTGAATCGAAAATTTTCCGAAAAAGCTCCATTCCGGGATATATAGAATTTTGAAACTTACCCCTTCCAATTTTTCGACTTCCGATTTGTCGCTTGAATAGGCCACTGTAAGTTCGCAACGTTCGGCCAAGCCGTTGAATATTGGAACCCTATACGGCTTTATCGTATTTTGCAGCAATAACAGCTTTAGTTTTCGTCCGTCAGACATTTCTCACCAATAAACCATTATTTTCCAAAGGTGCGCAATAGTTTTAACACCTCGTCGAGCTTGGCTTGGCAATCGTCGAGCTGGCGCTTTGCCCCGTCGATGACTTTTTGTGGAGCCTTAGACACAAAGTCAGCGTTCGACAATCTCGACTTTGCCGACTCTATCGCCGCAGAGAGCTTTTCGCGCTCTTTTTCCAAACGGGCTATCTCCGCTCCGGAATCCGTTTTGGTTATGTCCAGATATACGGCTCCGAGTTCGGAGAGGGCCACGGGAGCGTCCAAAGGCGCATCAACGGTTTCAAGGCATTCGGCTCCCACAAGTTTTTTCAACTTGTCCGAAGATGTTTCAAACAACGCTCTTGCCGCGGGATTGGCCGGAACAAGAGAAAATTTGGAATCTTTCGAATTTGCCTTCCCGCACTGCGCCTTTAGGGAACGCGCCTTCACTGCGAAATCTTTGAGGGCGTTTATCTGCGCCGCGGCGGACTCGTCCACCGACAATCCGCAACCTTTAAGAGTTTCAACAAAGGACGGATTTACATTCTGTATAAATTCTCCATCTCGGCCGTATCCCATTAGGTGCCACAATTCCTCTGTAATAAAAGGAGTAAACGGATGCAGGAGAAGCAGAATCTGCCTTATGCACAAATCCTGAACCGCCAGAACCGTTTCCTTTTGGGAGGCATCTGACAGCCTTGCCTTCGACACTTCAAGATACCAACCGCAGAAATCGTTCCAAAAGAACGAATACACCCCCTGGGTTATTGAGTTGAACTGATAAGAGGCGTAATCCGAATCCACTTTTGCGGCGCATTTAGATAGGCTCGACAATATCGCGTGGTCGTCGGGATCGAGCTTTGATGAGTCAATCCTGCCTATTATTTTTTCGGCAGAGGAATTGTCGCCCAATCCTCCGTTCATTTGGCGGAATCTGCAAGCATTCCAAAGTTTGTTGCAGAAGTTGCGGCCAAGTTCCACGCGGCTCTCGTCAAACAGGATATCCTGCCCTTGCGGGGCACAGTTCATGACCCCGAAGCGAAGGCCGTCAGCCCCATATTTTGCTATAATTTCAAGGGGATCAGGAGAATTGCCGAGACTCTTAGACATTTTTCTCCCCTGCATATCCCTAATTATACCCGTAAAATAAACGTTTTTGAACGGTATTCTATCCGCCATATCGCCTGGAAGGAATTCAAGGCCTGCCATTATCATTCGGGCGACCCAGAAGAATATTATATCAGGCCCGGTGACCAAATCCGATGTCGGATAGAACGCCGACATCTGCAGCCTATCCATTTCAGCCTTATCCGGCCACCCCTGAGTGGCAAACGGCCAGAGCCACGAGCTTGCCCAAGTGTCGAGAGAATCTTCGTCCTGAATCCAATTCTCCGGATCGGAAGGGGCGTCAACTCCTACATAGACCTCTTCCGGATTATTTATATCGGGATTCTCCACACCCTTGCGATACCATACCGGAATGCGATGCCCCCACCATATCTGACGGCTTATGCACCAATCGCGTATATTGTCGAGCCAATGCACATAGGTTTTTTCCCAACGCTGCGGCCAAAATTTTATGGCTCCCGATTCCACTGCCTGCTTGGCCTCGGCGATTTTCGGATAGCGCATAAACCACTGGTCGGAAAGGCGCGGTTCTATGGGCACACCGCCCCTCTCTGAAAATCCAACGTTGTTCTCGTAATCTTCCACGGACACGAGCTGCCCCATTTCATCGAGTTTCTTTACAGCCAATTCGCGCGCGACAAAACGGTCCTTACCGCAGAATTCCGGCCCGGCGAGTTCGTTCATTGTGCCGTCGGGATTCATCACGTCTATTACCGGCAGATTGTGTCTCAGGCCTATCTCAAAGTCGGCGGGGTCGTGGGCAGGGGTGACTTTCAGAACTCCAGTCCCAAACTTCATGTCCACATACTCGTCGCCTATTATCGGTATTCTGGCTTGAGGAAATGGACGCAGCGCAAAACTTCCTATGAGATCCGCATAGCGCGGGTCATTAGGATTCACGGCTACGGCCGTATCTCCCATAATAGTTTCGGGGCGGGTGGTCGATATCTCGAGAAATGTTCCGCGCTTATCGGCAAGCTCGTACCGCATTTTATACAGCTTGCTCTTCTGAGGCTTCATTATAACCTCTTCATCGGAGAGCGCAGTCAGATTTACCGGGCACCAATTCACCATGCGTTTACCGCGATAAATATACCCTTCTTTAAAAAGTTTCACAAAAGCGGTCAGGACGGCTTTTGAATAGCTGTCGTCGAGGGTATGGACAAGCCTGTCCCAATCGCACGAGGCTCCAAGCTTTTTGAGCTGTTCTATAATTATGCCGCCATGTTTGTCGCGCCATGCCTTGGCTCTTTCGATAAATTTGTCCCTGCCGAGTTCGCGGGCGGAAGTTCCCTCCTTGCGCAAGGCCGCGTCGACTTTTGACTGCGTGGCTACTCCGGCATGGTCCGTACCCGGAATCCATACGGCGTTTTTGCCCATCTGGCGGGCGCGCCGAATGAGAATATCCTGTATCGTATTGTTCAGGACGTGCCCCATCGTCAAAACACCTGTGACATTCGGAGGCGGAATGACTATAGAATATGCGTTCTTTGGGTCGGTGTCGGGACGCGCTTTAAAGCATCCTGATTCCAACCAGGTCTTATACCATTTGTCCTCCACAGCGGAAGGTTCGTAAGCTTTAGGAATATCGCTCATTTTGATTCTGAAAAATTGCCGCGTAAAATAAACTTCTATAATTTGCCGACAGCCTTTTATGTCAAACATTTAGTGATAATTCTGAGAATCCGCCCCATCCAAAAAAAGTATTGCACTACGACTCTTAAAGGCTTGTTTTAATGCAAAAGAGGCTTTTAGCAAATTTCCAGATGAAGGTAATACAAATCAATACGGTTGGAAACTACGGCTCTACGGGGAGAATCGCCGAACAGATAGGAATTGCCGCAAGCGCCAGAGGCTGGAAGAGCTATATAGCATGCGCCCGCAAATTGAGGCCGAGCGCGTCGGAAATAATAAAGCTATCGTCTCCGGTTCAGATAGCCTTCAACGGATTGTGGCAGCGGATTTTCGATACAGATTCGCCAATATCAAAAATAGCCGTAAAAGAGCTTCCCGAGGCTATCATAAAAATATCCCCCGATATTATACACCTTCATAACACGCACGGATACTATCTAAACAATCCCGAGCTCCTAAGATTTCTCTCATCGTACGGACGTCCCGTAATATGGACACTTCACGATTGCTGGGTTCTCACCGGGCATTGCTGTTATTTTGAGAGCTCCGGATGCCGGAAATGGAAAACGCTATGCGGAAATTGTCCGCAAAAGAAGGAGTATCCCTCAAGCTTCATCTGCGACTCTTCACGACGCAACCACAAGCTTAAGCAAGAACTTATAAATTCAATTCCAAAACTAACATTAGTTCCGGTCTCGCGCTGGTTAAACGGCTTGTTGAAAGAATCCGCCCTGAAAGACATTCCGTCGAAAGTCATACACAACGGCATAGATTTGGACACTTTTAAACCGACATATATAAAGGGATTTCTTGAAAAATATTCCATACCAAACAAAAAAATAGTATTGTTTGTATCAAGCATCTGGGAGGAGCGAAAGGGACTTAATCTGATAAGCAGGATTGCCTCTCTATTGGGCGGGGAATACATTTGCGTTGCAGTGGGAGTAAACCGCAGACAAAAAGAATATTTGTCAAAATATGGCATAATAGGCGTCTCAAGAACGGAAAGTCCGGCTGATTTAGCCTCCTTATACACCGCCGCTTCCGTGTTTGCGAACCCGACTTTCGAGGACAACTATCCCACAGTAAACTTGGAATCTATCGCATGCGGAACCCCGGTAGTGACATTTAATTCCGGCGGGGCGTCTGAGACCATTCCCGACGGGGCGGGAATCGCCGTGCCGCGCGGAGATGTTGAAGCTATGGTTCAAAGCATAAAAAGATTGTTCTCAGAAGAATCAGCCGAAACGGCGGGCAGGCTCCGGGGAATCGCCGAAAATAACTTTTCCGGGAAAATTGCCTGGAACAAATACATTGACATCTACGAAGAAAGCCTGAATTAGGAGTACATCAGGATCTTCCGAATACCTTGCGGGCTTTATAAAAGAGGGCGGCAAAATAACGCATTGTCAAAGCGCCAAAGTTTTTCTTAGGAATCATGCAATATGACGATGCCGCCTTTACAAAATCATTCTTCCCGCATATAAAATCCCTATTCTTCAGCCATGAGAACAGACGCGGCAATCCGTATTTTTTCTCGCCGGGCAGGTGCCAGATAATGGTATTCTCGTCCCCATCGCATATATTGCGGGCTCCAAAAGTCCACATGCGCTTTATAAACCCCTTCCCGGATATATCGTTTACCTTGCCATTTCTAAAATACAATAAGCTTAGAAAATGGGCCTCCTCGTTCAGCTTTATTCGGCCGCGCTTATAGCGCTCAAAGTTTTCGCTCCAAAGAGAATCTGCTTCAGACATAAAACTTCCAAGAAGCGAGGCCTTCATCGCAACAAATTCTCCTCCCGAATAAAAAAATTTCTCCGGAGAAATTTTTTCTCCATATATTTGGGAATATATTTCCCGCATATCATCTAAGGTTATGCCGTTGATTTTCTCATTCCTGCTATAGCCTATATTTAGGTTCAAAACGCCGGCATCTTCTATGGCGTCGAAAATAGGATCAGCCGAATTTGTGAATACGCAGTCGGAATCAAGCAGAATAAATTTGTCGGCGTTCCCAAGCTCGACTTTGAAGTAATCAAGCATGTCCAAGAGATAAAACTGGTTGCGCCAATAAGAAAACCAATCCGCCGGGGTCTTCCTCGTGAGCGATACGTTTACCACCCTGACATCAAGCCCCTTGAATATAGTGCGGATATTTACACCGTCCACCCGCCATTCTTCAAGTTCCGCCGACGGAATATTCGTAAAGAATAGCAAGCGGGCACTCGGGTTAAATAACCTCGCAGAGACGAAGAAATCTATGGCAGACTTAAGATACAATTCGTAAAATTTCGCCGAGCAACTGCTCATGGCGACATTAGGATATGCGCTGCAATCGTCTTTCCAGATAGGAGCAAGTTGCTATAAAGTTGTCGCCGACCTTAGAATCAATATTAGACATAAGAATACCTCTTCCATTTTATTGAAGTAGGAAGTAAAATTTATATGTCAACTAAAAGGTGAAAAACGGACTTTAGAAAACCCCTACGGAATTTTTCTTGCATATAAAGCTCAAGATATTAGCTTTTGGAATAAAACTATATGCGTGCCTATAATTCAATTTCGCATATCTCAACATGCGAAAGTGTTTGTGGTTTCGACAAAACTCGCAGACTTATTATACAATGGGATAGATATGAAATGCCTTATTTACGACAACGGCCTTAGCGGACACCATTTAGAGTATTTGTACAACATACATCAAGCCGTCGCAGCCGACAGTAGAAATGAGTATATATTTGCTATTCCCGAAAGCTTTAACGAAAAAAAATCTATGTTTCCTTTTGGGGAGTATAATAATATAAAATTTCATTTTTTCCCGGACAAAGAATTTTCCCCATTTGCCAACGCATTGAATGTAGCTTCCATAGCAAAAAAGACAAAAGCTGATAAAGTATTTATGATATCGCTAATGTCCACAATGCCATTTATAGCATTTTTAATCCCCAAAGGAGTAAAAATAAGCGGTATAATATATATGATATACCTCTATTCATGGAAGGAGTATAGATTTTTCAAGAAATTATCCCACATCTTAAAATATCTAATATTTTCAAAAATTTCTGCATTCGAAAACATATATATTCTCAACGATCTCCAATCTGCAAAAATTCTCAATAGAATATATAATTGTAAAAAGTTTCGCTATTTGCCTGATCCCGTATTGCCCTCGATAACTCGAAAGCGGACATATTCCAGAGGCGACTACGGACTCCCCGAAAATTCAAAAATATTTCTACATTTTGGCGGGATAAGCCGCCGCAAGGGTTCTCTTGAAATTCTCAAGGCAATAGAATCCTTGCCCCCTTCAGATTTAACAGACAAAACGTTTGTATTCGCCGGTATGGTTGGCAAAGATATACGCGCCGACTTCTACAAACGTACTTCCGCCATATTAAAGGCTGGAGTAGATATTCGTATAATAGATAAATTCTGTGATTATGATACTCTTTGCGGACTTTGTTCCACTTGCGATTATATACTCATTCCATATTTTTGCGTAAACCAAAGTAGCGGCTGCTTGTCCTACGGTGCATATTATAAAAAACCTGTAATTGCCACGAACAGCGGTTTGTTAAAAAGACTACTGAGAAGATATCGTTTAGGAATTCGCTTGAAGAATCCTCATTGGAGAGATATAGCAGAAATTCTGCGTTCTCCATCCAAAATAAATATCGATCCGAAAAGATCCGAAGCATACATAAACGACAACTCCGTTGACAAATTCACCGCGAAAATAATAAGAGGTCTGACTAAATACGATAAAGGACAAGCTTAATGGAGAATATCGAAAGCACTTCAAAGAAGATAATAAAAAATACGTTCTTCCTCTATATGCAGACGTGTTTCTCTATGATTTGCGGTTTTTTAGCGACAAGAGAACTTCTTGCGATATTCGGAGTAGAAGATTTTGGCATAGTAAATCTAATAAGCTCGATTGTCACGCTTTTCACGTTTCTATCAGGTTCGATAGCTACTGCTGTATCGCGTTTCATAAATGTATCTTTGGCATGCGGAAGCAAATCTGAGTTAAAAGAGACATTTAATATATCGCTCATAATATTCGTAATTATCACTTTGGTTTTAATATCCGGTTCCGAGACGGTCGGACTATACTTCATTAAAAATCATGTCAATCTCCCACACGATAAGATATCCGCGAGTATTGTTTTCTATCATTTTGCTATATTCGGAATGGTTTTCAGAATATTATCTATACCCTATAACGCCCTGCTCATAGCAAAAGAGAATATAGGCTTATACTCTCTTATACTGGGAGCCGATTCCTTCATGAAACTGGCTTTCGTATTCCTATTATACCTATCTCCGATTGATAACATAGAATTTTACGGAGTATTGCAGTTATTGCAATCCGCCATAATCTTCACCTGCTATTTTGCGCATACACAGATGCATACCCCTGAGCTCCTAATATCCAAGCACTGGAATACGTCAAAAGCGCTGAATATACTCGTTTTCAGCGCGTTTACAATGCTGTCAAACATCATGGAGATTCTCAACAATATAGCGGTAAACGTCATGTTAAACAATTTCTTTGGGGCGGCGTTCAACGCTACGAGAGCTACTGCAAATCAAGTAATGTCCGCTGCGGCGTCGTTGCCGAGCAATGTTCTGACATCAACATATCCCCGAATAGTATCGCTCTGGAATACTGGACAACGCAAAACGTGCATCAACCTTTTTTTCAAAACCGAAAAATTCGGATTTTTCATATTGCATATAATTATACTACCCCTATTCCTCGAGGTTGGAGAGATTTTAAGGATTTGGTTAAAAACAATTCCTCCGGACGCAAAACTATTCATTCGTCTTACACTTCTGATACCTCTTCTTGATTACTTCAATGTTCCAATCAGGCAGATGGCGCAAGCAATAGGAAAGATAAAATTATACAATACTGTAAATTCACTGATAATATTGTTGCAAATTCCAATTATATACGTCGCTTTCAAGCTTGGGGCCCCTCCGGAATATTCCGTAATAATACCCGTAACTACATACTTAGCGGCTATATTTATACGCTCTTATATGTTAAAAATTCTAACAGGCATAAAAGTATATACATTTATGAGGACGGTTTTATTTCCCATATTTATCACATGTCTCCTCTCAGCAATCCCTCCTGCAATACTGTGCATTTTTATGGAGGATTCCCTTGTGCGCCTATTCATAGTTTGCCCGTTAAGCCTTGTATCGTGTTCGATATTCATAATTGCGGTAGGCATGACGCGCACGGAGCGCAAAGTGATATTTGAGACAATATCAGCACGCATAAGAAAGACTATCGGTTGAGGCTTTAACCCCGCCTAAGAGTTGCCTCTGCAGAATCCGGACTCCGATAGAGGAAACAGACTATTACTATTAGGCACCAGGCTATGGCATTAGTCCCGAAAGCTCCAGACAATTGAGCCCCCACAAGCTGGTCTATCAAGACGAGACTTATCCAATAATGTTGCATTCTCATCTTTATGCCCCATGAGGCCCTTATAAACGCCAACAATATAACCGCGAAGACAATCCAGCCAAAAAGCACCCCAAACATTACGAACCCGTCGATGCAGGCATTATGCGAATAGCTTATCACATCCAAATGCATGCCTGTTATAGGATTTTCAAATATTCCGTTTATATAGTCGGAAAATAGGACATCGCGCCCGGACGAGTCCATATTATAAACGCTATTCGATATTCTGGTAGCCATAACCGGCGATATTATATGGACCAAATCGAGAATTTGCTCGAAATAAATGTACAAGATAAGCAAGCCGAATATAGACAATACAATGCCCAATATTAAGAAGCGGGTTCCTACGAATATCCATATAAAATAGGATACAAATAGCGACAATATGGGGCCTCTGCTTCCCGCTCTCAACAAAATATACGCTCCCAGGACAATAGGTATTATAGATAGCAATTTCCAAATTGGAGATCTGCATGTAAAAAATTTATAACAGGCCAGTATTAACAGATGACCTCCAAAGCGCCCATACGATATTGGATTGAGGGCTAAGAATCCCGAACGCTGCGTTGCATATTCTCCGACTAAATCTTCTATGCCGGTCAAGGACACAATAATAGACATGGTACACATCACTAAAGACCAATTCAAAAGTCTCGCATAGTCTATTTGCTCCCATGATCTTAAAATACTAAGCAGCGGCAATAACGTAAAGACGAACACATATGCCCACGCTTGAAAGAATCCGTTGGGCCTCTCGGATATTTCATATATTTCGAAATCCACCCTGGGTCGCAATCCCAAGTCGTACACAGCTCGCGTTATATACAATATCCAAAACAATAGCACAAGCCACATAATACCCGACATTTTCGGGAGGCGCGAACGTCCGCATAGGAACGCTAATCCGGCTATAAACGCGGCAAATCCCCTATACGGCCATGTGATAAAGCTCGTCCCAGTATTATAGTCAACAATCCCCGATGTAAAGCATGCTATAGATTGATAGCCAAATAATATGAGAAAAAGATTCAGTGTGCAGACAAAACTCGAAAATGACAGTGGCGCATCGTGTCTTCATCTGCAAGTCTAAGCGTTGTGGGATACATAACTGAACTCGTAAATTCTTGGGTATTTTAGAACTAATATATTATTGGGGAACAAGGGATACGGCCGTTGCAAAAACAGTGAATAAATAACAGCTAAGCATATGTATTTTCAAGTTTATTTTCCCCCGACAAGAAAATCTTCATTTGGCGAACACCCAAAAAACAGCCCCTATTTAAAAAATCCTTTTGTATCAATAAGAATCTTACCGGAGAGCTCATCCGGAGAGATGGACGAGAATTGCTTATGGTCTACCAGCAATAATACTATATCCGCCTTGCTGACGGCCTCTTTTGGGGAAAAATTGGCATACCCCGCCAAGGTTAAAGGCATTTCTACAATATTCGGCTCAGATATAAGGACGACACAATCGTCAAAATGAGACAACGCCTCGACTATCTTTATTGCCGGACTTTCCCGCACATCGTTTACATCTGCTTTAAAAGTAAGCCCAAGACACGCTATTTTAGGATTGTTTTTTTTGCAACGCGACACCGCCTCAGCCACTTTAGCTATCACCCAACCCGGTTTGCCATCATTAACTTCCCTGGCGGCCCTCATAAGAGGCGTTTGCGATTCAGCGGCTGAAATGATGAACCACGGATCCACCGCTATGCAGTGCCCGCCTACTCCCGGCCCTGGATTAAGGATTTTTACGCGCGGATGCCGATTGGCCAAACGTATCAATTCCCAGACATCAATACCGAGTTTGTCGCATACTATGGACAACTCATTTGCAAATGCTATTTGAACGTCGCGAGATGCGTTTTCAGTCAATTTAGCCATTTCGGCTGTTCTATCGTCCGTCAAAAATATTTCCCCTTTGCAAAAACTTTTATAAAGCTTACCTACTCTTTGCGACGTTTTAGGAGTCATTCCTCCGACAATTCTATCATTGCCTACAAGTTCGCTCAACATGCGCCCTGGAAGAATGCGCTCGGGACAATGGGCAAACTCTATTGTAGAATAGTCAACCTCCGCGCTTCTTCCTATCTTATCGAGTTCGTCTTTCAGCCATTTCTTCATTTCGCCCGTGGTTCCCACAGGGCTTGTAGACTCTAATATTATACATTGTCCATCTTTGAGGACGGGAGCAATAGAACGTGTGGCGGCCTCCACAAACCCCATATCAGGAAGTTTTTTATTATGGTCTTTTTTAAATGGAGTGGGAACGGCTACAATATAATATTCTGCGGACTCCGGTTTTGAAGCTGCATTAAGATTTCCTGATTTCACGACCTTTGCAATCATGGCATTTATATCCGATTCCCCTACATGGCTTGTTCCGGAATTTATCAGGGAAACGCGCTTCTCAAGTACATCTACTCCCAAAACTTTTTTACCGCTATCGGCGAATATCGCAGCCGTAGGGACTCCGATATACCCGAGGCCTATTACACATATGTCGTATATCATAATGTTTCTTCCAATATTTTTCTTATTTTTACAGACGCAGTGCCGTCACCATACGGATTTTTTAGGGCGCTGCGTGCGGAATACTCGGCATCGTCTGATAATAACAGATTTGATTCCGCTACGATTTTCTCGACGCTTGTTCCGACCAATCTGCAAGTTCCGGCGGAGATTCCCTCCGGCCGTTCCGTAGTGTCGCGCATTACGAGTACGGGCTTCCCCAGACTTGGAGCTTCCTCCTGAACACCGCCGCTATCGCTGAGCACGAAGCGGCAATTTTTCATGAGACATATGAAATCCTCATATGATACGGGATTTATAAGTTCCACATTTGAATTGTTTCCCAAAAGCCTGCACACGGGCTCTCGCACATTAGGGTTCAAATGAACGGGATACAATATGCCGCAATCGCGATGTTTCTCAACTATTTGAGATATCGCCTTGCATATATTTTCAAAACCCGTTCCAAAGCTTTCACGCCTATGTCCGGTCACCAGAATCCAGCGCCCGTTTTCTTCCATGAATTTTTTATAAAAATTATCCGATATTCCACAGGCTGCGGCAACATTCCCAAGCGATCTGCCGTCGCTATCGAGTTTCGATATCATATAAAGCAAGGCATCGACGACCGTATTTCCGGTTATATAACATTTCGAGCTCGGGATACCTTCCGCGACGAGATTGGCCAATGAGAGTTCAGTCGGGGCAAAAGACCAATCGGCTATTGGGGACACGAGGCGCCTATTCATTTCCTCCGGAAATGGTGAATGCATATTGAAAGTACGCAGGCCCGCCTCAACGTGGCCTATACGCACATTATGGTAGAATGCTGCTATGGAGCTTGCCAAAACCGTGGTGGTATCGCCCTGAACCAATATGGCGTCTATATTTTCAGTATTAAAGAAAGTCTCCCAGGCCAATAATATGCGCGCGGTGAGTTCAGAAAGAGTCTGTTTGGGACGCATTATATCCATATCATAATCGGGTCTAATCCCGAACATAGATAATGCCTGATCGAGCATCTGGCGATGTTGCGCCGTAGAGATAAAGACAGGGCAAATACACTCCGACTTGCGAAGCTCCAAATAGAGCGGAGCCATCTTGATGACTTCAGGTCGAGTCCCCGCCACTATACCTACTTTCTTCATAAATTTTTTAAGCTATCTCAAGCAATAATCTTGTAAAGATTAAAATCCGCCAGACTTCCCAGCCGGGAAGTTCCTAATTTTTTATAAATCTACATTCCGCATCTGTGATATATAAACGTTTTGCAAGAGCAAATGCCCGATAGGTTAAAACAAGGATAGGGAAAATTTGCTATTGCAATAAGCGCGAATATAAGAGATTGGATTATAAGAGTGGCCAATTAAAGCGCATTCCAAAGGAAGAAGGTACCAGACAATAATAAAAGCCGCAATGGAGCATGCGGCTTAAAAAATTGGGTGCAGGGAGTGGATTTGAACCACTGACCTTCAGGTTATGAGCCTGACGAGCTACCATGCTGCTCCACCCTACGTCATTTAAATTGAAGCTGTATATTGAGAGCCTTTTTATTAAATATGCAAGCCTTTTATTTATTTTTCATGCAAATTTAACCGCAAAAGGCATATTGGCAAATCAGGCTTGCGCTAAACCCCTCTCCCGAAAACTCGGAATACTCATATATTTTTTACTTTCGTCCCAAAGCCCCATCCCCAACAATAACTGCTTACAACAGAAATATGCCAGCTTGCTATCGTAGCTATCCGAAAACTTATGCGAATCGTCAAGGCCGATGGGAATAGACTTTGCACAAAATCTTAAAACAAGCGGTATAAATATACTCGTAAACCAGAAGTGAGACCTGTCCAAATCGGAATCTCCGGTTATTTTCTCATATATTTTATAAAAAGCCAAAGCATCAGCTTTCAAAAAATAATTACTCTCACATTCTGACTTTTCCTCGTGCGACCATGGATTGCGCAATATTTCCCTGCACAACATACTGTAATTCCATGTCCGCTGGGAAATATTCCTAAAAAAGTCGCAGAAATAATCTACAAGAGCGCATATAAACATGGCTTGCCCTTCCTTAGAGTCGAGAAGTGCCGCTTTCTTTTCATAAAAATCCCGTATGGGGCTTCCGCAACGGTTTGACTCAACAAACTTTGCGGTTTCGGCTAATAGAATCTCTCTCGACTTAAAATAATATGTGACGCGTGAAGGCGCAAACTTTGAACGCTTTGCTATATCCCTTATAGACACCTTCTCCGGAGATCCGCGCTCGGCAATAAGATGCGCAGTCGTTTCGAGAAGTACTAATTTTGCAATATCCCCCTTTTTCATTGCCATCTCGTATAAAAAATCAAATGCCTAATCCGATTTTTTATGTTCTCTTTTTATACATTTGTCTCAATAATTACAACAAGAAAAATGAAAACATGGCCATATAAAAACGGGCCCTGCGTGCAATATGGACAAAAAGGCGAAATCTTCTTTGCGAAAATTGAAAACTTTCAACGATTTTTCTCCGAGTGGAGCGTCTTATATATATCGAAAATTATATCTACATTGTCGGAATCGTACTTTTTATAATCTTCATTAAAAGCTTCCGATATTTTCCCAAGCTCGTCAAAAGGAACCAAGCACGCATGTAATTTTCTCTCGGCATCTTTGTTCTCTGCAAGGATTTCACCATTCAATGGCAAGACGTCCCATCCCGAAGAGTATAGATATGCGCACCAGCGCAAATGCTCTATTCTGGATAGATTAGCGTACAATTTGGGGCGACCGCGCAGATATGCCTTAAAATCCTCGGAATTTTTTATCCGGGCAAAATTTTCACGGCCTATAAGTTTTATAAAAGTGCTATTAAAATCCGCGATCGAAACGTTTGATCCCTTCTCGAATTCCGACATGGCAAGCCAATTCTTCATTTTCATAGGATCAGATTTCGAACTATTATAGTAGGCGTTTACGAATTTTCCGCCACTTCTAAAGGAGTCGTCTATTATGGCATCGCAAGTATAGACCTCGGATACGGATCCAAAATGCGCCACATTTGGAAAGTGTTCGGGCGATTCCGCAAAAAATTCCGACGGATTCTCCATAAACGGAGCGATTGTCGTACGGGAGTTTCCGGAATTAGAGAGTTTCTCCTGCAGCAACTTCGTAAGGGCCGCGGACGCAGAATCGGACCCTAAGTCTACAATCACAAGCTCGAAATCTTCAAGTTTCGGAAGAATCGCATCTCCCGCGGAGGCGTAGGAATTTATGGCCTTAAAAGAGGCCGAAACATCTTTAAGGAATCCGGGATATTTGCGGGACAGCAGGGCGTATCTTGCATCGGACGCCACGTCGAAAACGCTGAGCCGGAAAGCGGATCCTTCAAATCGCCCTTGCTGATAGACCTTGAACAAGGCTTCGCGAGAATTTGGGGTGATACCCACCACCGCCACATTAAAATCCGATTTGGCCAATGCCGTTTCTTTGTCAAATTCTATAAAATCGACCGGTTTGTATTTGCGGGATAGGGTGTGCGCGGCAAGACGCGAGAAATTTACGAGCTTTATATCGAAGTTTGCAGATATTTCCCACTTGCGCCTCTGAAGAAAACTTTCAATATCCTCCCAGTTAGGAGCCATATACATTGTGAATTTGGCGATGTCTACATTTAGGCGTTTTGCGGCGTCCATCGCAAAAAATGCCAGAGATATATTCCTATCGGCATTCTTGGAAAGAAAAAAGAATTTTACTGAATCCGCCGAAAATATGCGTTTAAGATCGCGCTCGGTCATCGATATATTTCCCGAATACGGCAGAGCCGCAGCACCGGTGCGGGCGGAGAAGGCCCTCCAGACGTCGCCGGAGAATCCTTGCTCCGGCCCGACAAATTCAATCGAGGAAGATGCAAAAAATCCGCGACTTACGGATTCCGCAAGCATTCTGTGCTCGGGGCAGTTGTCAAAGAAAACACAGCTCAAGGAATTATCCGGCATAAGTAAACCTTCCATGGGAGGCGCAAATCGGCGTCTCGTAAAGAGTGCCGAAATTAAACCGCAATGCCGCGCTATATGTCAATTCAATTCAGGGCCTATTAAAATTTTACTGCGAGATAATTTTTAATTTTAGATCATTTTACGATAATATACCTTTTTTCAAAACGCCAGTGCATAACTGGCAGTAGATGTTTTTAGATATTGTTGGTTTTTTGTAAAGATTAAAGTTTAAGTTGTTGATTTATTTACTTATTGCCCCCTAGGGGGCGATACGAACCAATTTAATATTGAATCAATAAACACAATCGACAATAACATCAACCAAGTCAATTTACTCCCTTAGCTTACTGCCCTAATTTTGGGCACAGCGCAGGGTTTCCTGTTGTTGCCATTGTAGGGGTAAGACAGTTTGGAAAGACAACCATTACAAAGGAAATTGTTGCCGACTTGAAGGAGTCGAGCGTTTGGAAAAGCCTGTCGATTACAACGAGCTCGACGATACGTATTTTTATCTTAGAGATAAATCCGAAAAGTTCGTAATTGCAAAAAGTACCATCTCAACCGTTCCAAAGTGCCAAAATGGCGCTTTAAAATGCACTTTTGAAGAATTCGGCTTTTTTGATTTTGGAAGTTAGCGCGGAGATTTCCGTAAACATGTTTCTTGCTGTTAACCGCGAGAGGGTAGAAAGAAGATTTTATTTCGTCGGCAAAATTCATACATGGACGCTTTTTGTCAAAAAAACCGACAATATTTTTTGAAAACGTGAAAATTATGGGCTTGATAATTCTTGAAAACGTGAAAATAATGACCTCATAAAATCTTGAAAACGTGATAAAGGATCGGTATGAGGCGAAAAATATACGACAAACTGCTTAAATGGAAACGCGACGATTCGGACAGAACTGCCCTCCTTATAGACGGGGCGAGACGTGTCGGGAAAAGCTATATCGTAGAAGAATTCGCGAAGAATGAATACGAATCGCACATAATCGTAGATTTCAACATTGCCGGAGACGACATAAGAAATCTTTTCGAATACCATTTGAGCGATTTGGATACGTTCTTTTCGTATCTTTCTGCATATTACAACGTCAGGCTCGTCCCCGGAAAATCCCTGATAGTTTTCGACGAAGTCCAACTTTTCCCGAAAGCGCGTGCGGCCATAAAATATCTGGTAAAGGACGGCCGTTACAACTACATCGAGACGGGTTCGCTGATGTCCATAAAAAGCAACGTGAACGGGATCGTGATTCCGTCGGAGGAGCGACACATTAAAATGTTTCCGCTGGATTTCGAGGAATTTCTCTGGGCTATTGGGAACGAAACGATGATGCCGCTGATTTCGCGGTGCTTCGAAGAGAAAAAGCCGCTCGGACAGGCCATGCACAGAAAGGCGATGTCTTTGTTCCGCGAATACCTGATTGTCGGCGGAATGCCGCAGGCGGTGGAGGAATATTCGAAAACGCGGAATTTCGAAAAAGTGGACGCTATCAAGCGCGACATTCTGACTCTTTACCGCGCCGATATCGTAAAATACTCGAAGGGCTACGAGCGCAAGGTCGAGGGAATCTTCGACGAAATTCCCGCGCAACTGCAAAAACACAAAAAGCGTTTCAATCTTGCCTCTATATCCAAACAGGCGCGGTACAGGGACTACGAAGATGCCCTGTTTTGGCTGTCGGACGCGATGATAGTAAATATCTGTTATAACTCCACGGCACCCAACATCGGATTAAAGCTGAACATGGACAGAATGACGCTCAAATGCTACATAGCCGACACCGGATTGTTGGTAAGCCACGCGTTCGACGAAAACGGTATCGTGTCCGAGGGCATATACAAAAAACTGTTGTTCGACTCGCTTGAATTCAACGGAGGCATGATAATGGAAAACATCGTGGCCCAGATGCTGACGGCGGCGGGGCATGAACTGTACTTCTACTCGAATTCGAGCAGAACCGATGCTTCCGAACGTATGGAAATAGACTTTCTGGTATCGAAAAGTAAAATAACAAGCAGACACAACATCTCTCCGATAGAGGTAAAATCTGGAAAGAACTACACGATCAATTCCCTGCAAAAATTCGGGAAAAAGTTCGGGCAACAGCTGCACACACCGTATGTTTTGCACACTTTGGATTTCGAGGAAAGGGGCGGCATCAGCTATCTGCCTTTATATATGACCCCGTTTTTGTAGAAGCTGCCTGTCCGCCGCCCCCCAAAGAACGAAAGCATCTCTAAATGCCGTTGGGCGCACATGTTTTTCGTTTTATGCACTACGACAATGTTTCGAGACGTTCGAAGAACAATTCTTTGTAGTTTTGTTTTAGTCGGGGCGACAGGAAAGAATTATCCACAAGTTCGGCAGTAGCCGATTCGGATTCCTTCGAAGTAAACTTTTCGAGAATTGTATGTGCCGATTTTAAATTGCACTCTATGCGTTCGGCGAATTCGAGAAAATCGGCTCGCTGGACAAATGACAGTTGTCTGTCGGCAAGCAATCCTTTGGTTGGCGCAAAAGTTCTGTCTTTTAAGTGAAGGCGCGTGTTCATTAGGTCGTATGCGGGCGCGAGTTTATAATCTCCTGCACTGCCCTGTATTACGGAAAAATTTTTCAGATGCGCATCGCCGTTGCAGAAAAGATAGTTGAAAAGCACTATCGAAAAGAACTTCTCGATTTCGACGCGCCATGCTGGCACAACCTTGCGGATTAGTGCGCCAAGTTCCGCGTATGAAAAATCGTATTTGAAATTGCCTCCATCGGCGGGCGATTTTTTCGCAAGCGACGCAAAATCCTCCATTTTTAGCTTCATTTTGTTTGGGAGGACGTCGAAACGCTTCGTTATATATGCGGCTTCGCCGTTCTTAAAAAATATAAGAGCGTTTGCCGCAGTCTCTATTCCGAAAACTTGCCCCGCCAGTTGCATTGTAAGATGTTCGTTCGCACACGAAAAACGCCCGTTCGGGAGCTCCGTAACGGCCGTTTTAAGAATGTGAGTGCTTTGTTCTCCGCTTTCGGATAGGCGCAACTTGTTGCCGACTTGGATAAGCCCGACTTTTATCTGGACTCCCGAAACGGATATTACATTGCGGTTTTCTATGAATTTTTCTTTTGTATCCTCCGAAATTTCGGGGGCATCGTATGGCAAAATGTGCGAAACTTTTTTACCCGAAAACAAAAATTTTAAGGCTTTCGGCGAATATGTGTCATATCCGTCAGCCAACAGCGACGGGCATTTTGTTATATTCATTGCGCAACCTCCTTTATAGACACTGCCCCGATTGTATCCGCACCGACAGTTGCAACGAGCAACCCGAAAATATCGTTTTCGTCAACTTTTCGCATCTTGCACAGAATATACTTGTTTTTGCCTTCCGGCAAAATATTGGCAAAAAACGGGAAAAGGGCGTTTGAGCGAAATTTCGTTTGTGTTTTGGGGAATTCGTAGGCGATTGACGGATTATCAGAATTTGCCAAATAGGATTTGTCGTATTCAAAAACGTAGGATTGTGCGGACTCCTCTGTAAGTTTTCCCGCCAAGGTCTTGTTAAAAAATACCGAAACCTCTCGCATATATTACGTTCCCTTGATTACGAATTTCAGCTCAAAGCCCAAAACTTCGGCAATCTTTTGCAACGATCCCAACGTAGGATTCCCCTTGCCGCTTTCCAACCGCGAGAGCGAATTCAACCCTATGCCCGAAAGCTGCGCAAGCTTGGCTTGATTTATCTTCAAGTCCTTGCGACGTTCACGAATCTGCTGCCCAATCGAATTTGCCATATGTTGCATATTTTACGTTTATCATCAGATTTTTTACAGCCAAGTCAACTAAAATTTGCATTATATGGTGAATAATCTTCAAGAGATTGTCTTTGTCTCAAAAATTCTCTAATTCCCATAAACATGCACCTCTCTCGATGTCTTTAATTTCGGCAAAAATTGTGCGTTCTACTCCCTTTTAGTTTCCGTTTATTATATTGACAAATTTTATAGAAACGGTCATATAATGACTAATTCTATAAAATATGAACAAGCTAACACAGACTTTTTTCAGACGGCGTGAAAACATTTTCAACACGGCGGATGTTTCAGTTTTGCTTGGCGGAACGCGAAACAGCCGCAACGGACTTATTAAACGCGCAATGAAAGAAAAGGACATTTTTCGCATTCGTCGCGGGCTATATGTGCTTTCGCCGGAATTTTCGGAAAAACCTTTGTCCGAATTTGTCATTGCCCAGCGGATTTACGGGCCGAGCTATGTAAGTCTTGAAAGCGCGCTCAGCCATTACGGGTGGATCCCAGAAGGGGTTTGTGCTACAACGTGTGTTTCGTTTGGAAATGCAAAATCTTTTGACACGCCCATCGGATATTTTATGTATGCGCGAATTCCCCAAAATTGTTTCTATCTCGGCGTAAATCGGGTCGAAGATTCTTCGGGAGTGTTCTTAATCGCAAGTCCTGAAAAGGCTTTGTGCGACTACGTTTACGAGAAACGCCTGCAATGGTCAATCGACGATGCAATAGAAAGCCTCCGCATTGACGATGAATTTGTGGACGGTGTAAAAATTTCGGCATTAAAACAGCTGAGCTTGAATTATAATAATATGCGGGTGGTAAGGTTTCTGAAAACTTGGATTAACAGACTGAAAGGCAATTCCGATGAGCATAGAAATAATTAGGGAACGACTGCGTTCCTACAACTGTAAGACAACAAACGAAGAGCAACAAGCCCTGCGAGAAATCACGCAAGAGGTTATTTTGGCTGCGCTCGGGCGGGGCGATTTTTTCGAATATGTAGCGTTTCAGGAAGAAACGTGCCTGCGAATTTTCTACGGCCTCCAACGCTTCTCGGAGGATATGGATTTCGTTCTTCTCAAGGCTGATGCGAACTTTTCGATTGGTTCGCATATAAAGAACCTAAGCAATGAGCTAAAATCTTACGGATTCAACATTGCCGTCTCGGATAAAAGCAACGCAGATTCCGTTGTCAAAAAGGCGATAATTAAAGATGATTCCATTGTCAAGATTATCAATTTATCATATCCAAATAAGCACGGTCTGTTGCCCGATATAAAAATCAAATTGGAGGTCGATACAGAACCGCCCGAGGGAAGCGGATACGAAGTGAAGTATCTCGATTTTCCGTTTCTGTCATCGATTACCACGCAGGATAAACCGAGTTTGTTTGCAACAAAGATACACGCGCTTCTTTGCCGAAAATATGTAAAAGGACGCGATTGGTATGATTTTCTGTGGTATATCGCAAACGGCATTGGCGTGAACTACGACTTACTTTCTTCTGCGCTAAACCAAATGGGGCCGTGGCAGGGACAAGGAATAAAAGTTGACGGGAATTGGCTAAAAAAGACACTTTCCGACAAAATAAAAGACATTGATTGGAATGCGGCAAAAGCCGATGTTGTTCGGTTCCTGAAAGTAAACGAACTACCCTCGCTATCCTTATGGTCTTCCGAACTATTTTTGTCCAGACTGGACAAGATTTTTTAATGAAGTAGTCATAAAATGACTGTTTATTGTAAAAATAAAAGATAAATTTCAAAATATCTATTTGGCATAAATAATAAAAGAATTTGCCAAGGGCAAAATTTCCTAGAACGACATATCCGTGTTTGACTAAGTAAGCCAACCCTTAAAATAGCTTGACTTTTACACAAAACGTTCGATATTTAAGGAAATAAATCCTAAAATATATACATATTTATGGAATACATTGAAAGAAATATCGAGTCCGACATCAAAGAAAAGCTTTTCAAAGGCAAGGTTATAATTGTATACGGCCCTCGACAATGCGGGAAGACTACCATGATTGCCCATATCTGCAAAAGTTATGGCGATGATGTGTTGTGGCTAAATGCCGATGTCATCAACGTCCGCGACACGCTTTCAGATATGTCGGCTCAAAAATGGCTGTCAGTTATCGGCAACAAGAAAATTGTCGTTATAGACGAAGCGCAGCGCATTCCGAATATCGGGCTTTCGATGAAAATCTTTGTGGATGAAATCAAAGGTCGCCAGCTGATAGCGTCGGGGTCGTCGTCCTTCGATTTGGCGAACAAAACTGAAGAACCGCTTACGGGTAGAAAATACGAATATACTCTTTTGCCGCTCTCCTTTGCCGAACTTACGGGCAAGTTCGGGCTAATCGAGGAAAAGGGCGCAAGAGAACAGCGTTTACTCTTCGGCAGCTATCCAGACGTTATCAATAACCCGCAAGATACCCAGCGAATTCTCGGCGAGCTTGCAAGTTCATACCTTTACCGCGACGTTCTCGCAATGGAGGGCATAAAACGCCCCGCGCTTTTGGATAAAATCGTGCGCGCGCTTGCCCTGCAAATAGGCTCGGAAGTAAAAATTCAGGAGATTTCGAACCTTACCAACTGCGACGCAAAAACCGTCGAAAAATATATGAACCTCCTCGAAAAATCGTTCGTCGTGTTTTCGCTGCCTGCATTTAGCCGCAACTTGCGCAACGAAATCAAAAAAGGCAGGAAAGTTTACTTTTACGATATCGGCATTCGAAATGCGATACTCGGCAATTTCGTTCCGCTGCATTCCCGCACCGATTCAGGGGCGATGTGGGAAAATTACCTTGTTGCCGAGCGTCTAAAACAGCTGATAAATGCGCCGTTTCCGCCACGCCGCTTCTTCTGGCGGACAACTGACCAGCGCGAAGTTGACTACATAGAAGAAACCCCGCAGACATTGTCGGCATGGGAATTTAAATCAAACCCGAAGCTCACTACAAAACTTCCCGCAGCCTTCCTAAAAGCCTACCCAACAGCCCAAACCGCCTGCATCACACCCAAAAACTATGAGGAGTTTGTTGGGTGAATTTCAGCTTCTTTGGCGCGTTATTCGGCACCGAGAGTCATGAAGTAAGTATTTTCTTCCGATATTTGCATTGTTCGTTTGGTATATTTCCGAAATAAGCCAAATTATCTGTGATATATTTCCGAAATATATTTAACTGAATACGTGAAATTCTTTTCATATTTGTCCGATAAGAAGACATTATTACAGTTAGTTAAGTAGTTTTGTTATGGGATATAACGCCACGCCAAGTCGTAGGACTTTGCCGAAAGGGCGAAATTACAGGCGTAAAGAAAATAGGACGGAATACGGCGTGGCATTCGGAGTCAAGCGGATAAAAATTTCTGATAAATCAGACTAGGACAATTTTGCGCTACAGGCGTTGAAAATCATACCGAAAATGAAGAGTAAAAATAGACTTTTTGCTTGCAATTAAAAGATAGTTTGCCAGATTTATAGAAAGATAAAACAACATATGTTTTGAGGACGAGCATCCAACAATTTTCCAACATAATTTCCTAATAAACTGATAGTTATATAAAATTACGCTGTCTGTCACGCAGGAGGTCGCGAGTTCGAGTCTCGTCCATCCCACCACTTTGAAGGCGCAATCCGCAAGGGTTGCGTTTTTTTATGCCAAAGAAGGCGACTTTGTAGGTCGGGGTTTGGCAAGAATGCGGTTCAACTCAAAAGGTTGTGGAATAGGTTGATTTTTTAGATTTGTCTTTCATAGTTTCACCCCGCATTCTACAAGTACTCTCAAGCGGTAATTTTTAAAGTTTCTGTATCCGTAGGCTCGTCTTTGGATTAGCTTCATCTTGCGGTGGAAGCCTTCTGTAATTCCGTTATTCTTCGGAAAGCTCCAACTCTCCCGCGCTTGTTTTGATTGCAGAAACTATTTTATTTTTCATGGCAGAAAATGTCTCCTACTCACAAAATTTACTTCGAAAGATACTCGGCATAGCGCGACTGCGCTAAATCTGCCCCCATACGTTCGAGTGTGGGGATTATCTCTGGACAGTCCAAAATTACGGCGTCCATAAAAGCCCACCCGCGCTTTTGCAGCTCCGCAACAAGCTCGGTATTTTCCGCCGCGCGATACGCGTTGATGAAAATCCTCGCGAATTGACCTTCGTCAAGACGCCTGAACAACCCCTTCGCTCTTGCCGCAGGCAAAAGCGAGAGGTCAAGACTCAGCAACTCCAACATCACCGCGTCCGATAGGTTTAGTGCCGACATTATTTTGCAATCGAGGGCGTCGCGCATATAAAGATAACACGCAAGCTCGTTGCTGTTTGGCGCATATCCCATCGCAGGCAACGCCAAGAACGCCTCCTCTCCAAGCCGATTGTCGCAAAGCAGCAGCTCGCAAAGCAAGCCGTGCCTGGCTATAAAATGCAAACTTTCGTCATTCAAAAGCCCGCCGTTATTGTCAATTAGTTCTCTTAATGTGTAATATTCTTTACTCATAAAAAATAGCTTATAGAGCTATGTCTTATGAGGTAAAAATTTGCCCGAGTTTATCTGTCGCTATGAAAAATGATGGGTAAGGCTTTTGCGATTGAGCCCAACATTTGGATATATAATTTTTAATATAACATGTTATTTTGCTTGGCAATACGTCTGAAAGATGCACTTACATTTGCATTTGCGGCGATTGACTTCCAAAAGTTTTTTGCCATCTCGCGCAATTCTTTCGTTGGCGGAATGGACTGCAACGGTTCATTGCGCAATGTGCCGTCGCTTAGCGGTGCGTAGAACATAGGCAGCATATCGTAGATTGGCGCGAGCGCAAACGGCAAATCGTGTTCAACGTAAAAGCTGATGTTGCCGAAATGCATATCGGTGTTGCCGATGGCAAGTCCGAAATCGTAAATGCGTTCGGCAAGCTCAATGTCTTCCGCGCGAAAATAGGCTTCCCCTTTGCGCATTGCTTGTGCCCACGGGCCGCCGCCATCCCCTATAAACGCCGAATCGATTCCCGAAAGCGAACTAGTGCCGTGTCTGCCGTATCTGCCAACTCGGTCAATGCGCGAGTATTCCAAGAATACGCGATTCTTGGCAAACACAAGTTGAGCTTCAGAGGCGGGGAATCCGTATTTTCTCAGAACTTGCAAAGCGGTGTATTCTGCAATGAGCAGGTCTGCCCAACGGCGGTTGATATCGTTTGTCGTCTCACCCGAAAATTTTACGATAACATTCCTAAACTCTCCGTTTTTGCCCTGCACTGTTGTGCAAAATTTCGGCTGATCGCCTGCGGCGGAAGAACGCGGAACTCCGTTAGAGACCGCATTTAGCGCAAGTTCGGGATAGTCGTCTTCGCGCCGCGATTCGGGGATAAAGAAATTGTTGCCCGCCAAAAATGCCGATTTTGCGGTTTCACCCAAAATCAGAGAACCCGCCAAGTCGCCGCCAAAGCGGACGTCATATTCCAGAATGTCCGAATCGCCCCATGATTTCAGTTCTTTTGAGATGCCGAAAGTTTTGTTGAGGTTGTAGACTATATTCCTGCCTACAAATCCCTGCGGACGGTGTTCAAACAAAAACCACGAAAGCGACGGGAATATTTTGTTTTTGAATTCGTCCCCGAAGAAGGCGGGGTAGTCTCCGTCAAGATAGAAGCCCGCACTGGTTGAATAGAGCACGCCGATTCTTTCAACATTCTCCGATTCGTCTACACGATACAAATTCCATTGCGAACCGACAGCCCCGACAGGCTTCGGCAAAGTATATGAACGGCTTACCGAATTGCCTATTGCCACGCAAGCAAGTTTCTTCAAAAGCTTTATTGCGGTAGGTTTTGATACGCCAAATGCTTTCATTACATCGGACGAGGAAACCGCGCCGTTGGCAACGATGAAATTTCTTATTTCTTGTTCACTTGGCGATTTTATTTACGCTTTTGCGGGTAAGAATATTCCCATTTCAAACAAAAAGCGGCGGGAAATCCCGCCGCCTGCACTTTTATTAACGGTCAAAATACATGCCGTTGTCTTTTTGGGGAGGTTCTTTGGGCTTTAAAGAGCCCATTTCGCGAGAACTCCTCTCTACGAATAACCTGCTAATCTCTTCCCATATTCGGATAAATAATATTCTCAGTGAGGATTTCCCCGGCCGTAGTAATTCTCCAAGGACATTTGTAAACTCTCAATTCCAAGCCGGCTTGGAATTTTGTTTTCTGCTTTCGGTTCTTCCGTTTGCGGTGTATCCGATACGTCTATCACATCCGAGGTGATTGCAACTTTTCCTTTTCTCTTACCTTTGGATTTTACGGATGGTTTCTTGTATTTATTCAAAAAATCGATAGTGTAATCCCTGCTTTTGGAATCGCTTTCCAGATATTCATCCAAAATTGTATCAAAATTCGGATAATCAATAATCCCTTCAAATGGCGCAATTACCGTAATGCCAAGTTGACTCATTTGCTTTTTCTTTTCAGCATCCGTTATTTTCTCTAGGACATAGAAAGCCAGATGAACCTGACGAAACATTTCGCCTGATATCCTAATTTTTAATCCCGTTCTTTTTTCAAGTTGATCATACGAAAGTTCAGCAAGATCGGGAGATTTTTGAAATAACAACAGTAGCAACCGCGATATACATTTCTCATGAACTTTTTCCTGATTTCTTATATAGGCGATTATATCGCCAACGACATTTGCGTCATTGCGTTCGGCTATCGAATTGTAAAATTCATCATTTTCATTTTCTGGTTTTTGTAATGTGGTTCCTCCTTCCTTTTGGTTATTGATTGTATTTCATTTTTTATTAAAAACGTGGCGGGGAGGGGGTATTTGTTCACAAAAAAACGGAACGAACTGAGTGTCCGTTCCGTTGCAAAACACCTATTTACCAACGTAGCTTATAGCATTACTGGCGAAATGTGTTTATTCTTGGCGATTTGAAGAACTACCGCTTTCTTGTAGCTTTTGCTCAACGGGCCTCCGCTTATCATTTCGGGATACTTGTGGCGGTATCTGTTCAATGTACGGTCTGAGATTCCGCCCAGCAGCATTCCGGGGTTTATTACGGAATACTTAGCGGTCAAGTATGATATGCATTCGTCATAGGCGGCGGGCACTTCAAGTTTAAGACTTGCACAAACCTCCTGAAAACGGGCTTGATGGACAAGACCCGAGACCGAGAACTTGATGTCCGACGGAATAGACCTTGCACTCTTAATGCAATTTACAAACGATTCCGCGCTTACTCTGTCTTTGAACGACTGGCTGCATCTGTGTGAATTCTCAAAATAACGAACGCGAAACGATGTCGTTTGACCGAATTTGTCTTTGCGTTCCTCAATAGTGATATTTGTCTGGCGTAACTTTTTCATAATTACAGCATAGTCACTGCCAGTAAAAATTTACCCTATGCCCATTTGCCAGATAGCGAACGAAAAGTTATAGTCATAACAACATTGCTATTAAAAACTTTTGAAGAAAATTAAAAAAAGTTTCCGATTCGCAAAAATAACGGCAACTTTTTCCTATACTATATGGATTTGTCTTTTTACCACGTTATTAGCTTATTTTTTTCATAAAATAATACTAGTATCCCCAATAACTGGTCCCATAAGGATTGATTGATTCGTTCTAACGAATCAAAAAATAAACAAGGCTTGAAGGAGAAAACCAAATAGCTAGGATAGCCGACATCCAGAACATTAGCGCGACAAAACAGGGGAACAAAACGCATTTACAGATATCCGATACGCATTTCAAAAATCCGTTTTCTGAACTTTCGGTATCAGACGGCACATTGAAGTTGTTGGCGTATATAACTACACCCGATTCTCCTCTCTTACCCAAATATTAGGTAAAAATTGCGTAATTTTGCTTTGATTTCCCCTTTCCCTCTCATGTGTGTAAATTTTATAGAAGCAGTCATTTTATGACCGTTTCTTGCGAGGATGGAGAGTCAGCACGAAAATATGCGTTTGGCAGAGTGCAGGTTGCGTATAGTCTCCTACAATTCAAAATTCAATTTTGAAATGTAGGAATTTTGCTTGACTAAGGTTTAAAATCTCAGATAATCTAAAATTAGATTTTGAATTGTAGGAGGTTTTATGTTCGTTGAACGCAATATCAAGGAGGCTTTCGAGCGTGTTAATTCGTTTTTCCCCATCGTGCTGGTAATCGGGGCGCGACAGGTTGGTAAAAGCACTTTCTTGCGGAAAGTTGCAGAGCCGACGCGTAAATACGTCTCGCTCGACCCGCTTGACATTCAAAAGCAGGCTCGCGAAGACCCGCGACTGTTCCTTGCCAATAATCCCGCCCCAGTTATATTTGACGAAATCCATAACGTTCCCGAGCTTTTGCCGTATATCAAGGCTGTCGTTGACGAAGTCCGCCAAACTTCGCCCGAAAAGGCAAAGGGAATGTTCTGGCTTACGGGATCGCAGCAGTTTCATTTGATGAAGGGCGTGTCGGAGTCGCTCGCGGGGCGCGTCGGCATATTGAATCTTTACGGACTTTCGAACGCCGAACTTGACGGACGCAAATCCCAGCCGTTTTTGCCCGACAACCCGCTACCGAGCGTTCCTGCAAAATCGCCCATCGGAGTGTTCACGCGAATTTGGCGCGGGTCGTATCCCGAAATCGCAACGGCAAATCCCGATACGAACATTTGGTCGGCGTTCTTCCAGTCTTATATTCAGACCTACCTTATGCGCGATGTTCGCGCGTTGACGCAGGTTGCCGACGAGCACAAATTCTACGATTTCCTCCGCGCGGTTGTAGCACGTACTGGGCAAATGCTGAACTATTCAAGCCTCGCCCGCGATGCCGACATTTCGCAGCCTACGGCTAAAAGCTACCTGAGCATTTTGGAGACTTCGGGCATCGTAAAATTGCTCTATCCTTATTCGCGCAACAAAACCCGCAATATGGTTTCGACGCCGAAACTGCATATGCTCGATACGGGGCTTGCCGCATTTTTGACGGGCTGGACTTCACCCGAAGTGCTGCTAAACGGCGCAATGGCGGGCGCGTTTTTCGAGTCGTGGTGCGTTGCTGAAATCCTTAAAAGCTATGTAAACGCAGGAGAAACTCCCAATTTTTACTATTACCGAGACAAGGATAAAAACGAAATCGACCTCGTGATAGAGCGCAACGGCAAAATATACCCCGTGGAGTTTAAGAAAGCCGCCACTGTCTCAAAGGCGGACGTAAAACACTTCAATAAACTCTCCGACTTAAAAACGCCACTCGGCACAGGCACCTTAATAAGCCTCTACCCCGACTCAATCCTAATAAAAGACACCGTCAAAACAATCCCCGCATTCGCGCTGTAGGCAAAAACCATCAAATCCCTCAACCAAACAGCCGAAAAAAATAGATTATTTAAGAATTAAAATCCCAAAATATATACATATTTCGGGAATGAAATCATCGCAATCAGATATAGATACGCAATTGTTTGTACTATGCTGAGAGTTTTTTTATGATCCTCTCTCCTGTTCTTATGAGTTTTAATGTGTTTTCAGATACAAAGCTTCTGAAATCATCTATCTTTTTTATATCTTTTTCAGGTAGAACCTTTTTCCCTGAAAGCCTTTGTGGAATAATACCTTAGAATGTCTCATCTCTTATTTTATCTGATATTGTTCTTCCTATTTGTTGAAATTCTTTCATTTCTGCTTAGATTTTATATTCAGAGGCAATATTCTCATCATAAATCTCATCAAGAGAATCTTCTAAGATACGATGTCTTTATTATGCTTTCGCCATTTCTACGACAATACGCAATACGCTTTTTTCGATTTCCTCTGCGTTTTTCTAGTTTTAAGGCTCTTTTGTAAGAAATAACATGTGGGTTTATTTCATGGGCTTCTTTATATCCGTCCTCGGGTGATTTACCTAATTTCTTGCATAGTTCCTGTGCTGTGTGCCCGAAAAGTAGGACAGACTTGCAAGGGGTAGATTGATTTGCAAAATAGGAAGGCAAATCAAATGGGCAACAGACGCAAAAAATACACGGAAGAGCAAATCACGCAAATAGTCAAGGAGGCGGAGGCATCGAACAACGTTTCGGATACGCTTCGAAGGTACGGGGTCAACGATTCGTCGTATTACCGATGGAAGACAAAATACGGCGGTATGGACTCCAAGAGCATACAAAGGCTTCGAGAGCTCGAGCGCGAGAACGCGCGGTTAAAGCGCATAGTCGCCGATCAGATGCTCGACATCACAATGCTTCGGGACATCAACTCAAAAAACTGGTAAAGCCCGAAGTCCGAAGAACCGCCGCCGCGTATCTTATAGCGACCTACACGGTGGCGGCAGTTCGGGCTTGCGGGCTAATAGGGATATCGAGAAGCATGTTTGTGTACCGCAAAAAGAGTCGCTACGAGGCGCTGCGCGAACGCATAAAATAACTCGCCGTGGAACACTATCGCTGGGGTTATTGACTGTTGTTCAACTACCTGCGCCTACTCGGTGAAAATGTCAACCACAAGAAGTTTTTGAGAATCTACCGTCAGGAGCATCTTCAAATCGGCAAACGAAGCCGTCGCAAGGAACGCCGATTCAACCGAGTAAAAAGCGGACAGCCGAAACAAATAAACGAAAGATGGAGCATGGACTTTATGTACGACGTATTGGAGAACAAGAGGAGTTATCGGATACTGAACATAATAGACGACCACAGTCGGGAATGCCTGTGTTGCGAGGTGTCGAGAAGCTTCGGCGGCTACGATGTTGCGGAGAGGTTGGACAGGCTGATATGTCTATAGAACAGACCGAATGTGATAAAGAGCGACAACGGGACGATGCGCAACGAGATATTGCGTGGAGTCGAGTTCGAGAGCGTGCGTAAGGCGCGCGAGGAACTGGAAAAATGGCGCGAAAAATACAATAACGAGCGACCGCACTCGGCGTTGAACTACGAACCGCCAAGCAGTCGCCGCCGCCCCCATGGGGGCGATACGAACCAATTTAATCTTGAATCAATAAATACAATCAACAATAACATCAACCAAGTCAGTTTACCCCTTAGCTTCCTGTCCTAATTTGGGGCACAGCGCAATTGTCTCCTTCCCGTTCTCTACAACCTTCTCATAATATGAATTATCTTATTTGGCGTTGCTGCTTCAAGATTTCCATTCGCATATCTTGAAAATCCCGAACAAATCGAGAAAATATGCTTTTGCGGGTTTCGGCTAATTTAAAGTAGCTCTTTAAATTAGCCCAATATATGCTTGCGTTTTGGTAGGGCATTGTTCAAACTGTCGCCATGTATTTAGAAAGAACACTATCTCCGTACATTGCAAAGTTTTCAAAATTTTTCCCAGTTGTGCTGATAACAGGGCCGAGGCAGGTCGGCAAAACAACCATATTTGAGTCGGCAAAAAGCGAACAGAGAACCTACATTACCCTCGACGATACGATGCTGCGAACGTTGGCTCAAAATGATCCGCAGCTTTTCCTTTCAACCTACAAGGCACCGATATTGATAGATGAAGTTCAATATGCTCCGCAGCTGTTCCCATACATAAAAATGATTGTGGACAAAGAAAAAAAGCCTGGGGCTTTTTGGCTGACAGGTTCGCAAGTTTTCACTCTCATGAAAAACGTAACCGAAAGCCTTGCGGGACGAGTGGGAATTCTCGAATTGCAGGGGTTGTCGCAATCCGAAAAAGCAAAATTTCCTAACCGAAAACCGTTTTTGCCGACCTCAGACTTAACCAGCGAAATTCCGCCGTTCGACCTCAATTCGCTTTACGATACGATATTCAAGGGGTCGTACCCAGCCGTTGTTGCAAATAAAGATGCCCAGTGGCAATCCTTCTACCGCTCCTATGTTTCGACGTATATCGAAAGAGACGTAAAGCAAATTCTTAACATTACGCAGGAGGGAAATTTCATAAAATTCCTTTCGGTTGCAGCGGCAAGAACTGGACAGCTGTTAAATTATAGCGATATGGCACGCGATTGCGACGTTTCGGTTGCTACTATAAAATCGTGGATATCCGTATTGAATACATCTGGGATTATCTATTTATTGTATCCATACTCAAACAACATTACAAAACGAGCAATAAAAACTCCAAAACTTTATTTTTATGATACGGGGCTTGTTTGCTATCTTTGCCGCATAATGGATTCCGTTTCGGCGCGAGACGGAATAATGTCGGGCGCGCTGATGGAAACTTATGCTATTTCGGAAATCATAAAAAGCTATATACACAACGGGTTGTCTCCGAACATGTTTTTTTACCGAGACAAGGACGGAAAGGAAATAGACCTTATCTTGGAGGAGAATATGACGCTTTACCCGATTGAAATAAAGCGGACCGCAACACCGACCGCAAACGATATGAAAAATTTCGACATTTTGGAATCGATAAAGGGAAATAAGCAAATAGGCGAAGGAGCCATCGTTTGTCTACACCCGCAGTTGGTTCCCATGAGCAGAAACGTCGCGGCAATTCCCGTTTCGTATATTTAAAATGCCGACAATATAAACCTAGTTTAAGCGAGAAAAATCTTTGCTTGTTCACAAAAAAATATGCTTGCAAAAACTGCCTTTTGGCAGTTAACATTTTACCATAATTTGGCGAGAGTACTTGGGATTTGCTTTGAACACTGACCCTTTCGCGATGAGCTAATAAAAGTCTCGCGGATACCAAAGAACGCTGTAACTTGCTGTCACGCAGTCGGTCGCGAGTTCGAGTCTCGTCCATCCCACCACTTTGAAGGCGCAATCCGCAAGGGTTGCGTTTTTTTATGCCAAAGAAGGCGACTTTGTAGGTCGGGGTTTGGCAAGAATGCGGTTCAACTCAAAAGGTTGTGGAATGGCGCGATATTTTAGTTTTCGATTTCATAGGGTTACTCCGTATTCCGCATAATCTTCGGTACTTGGCGTTTTTTATTGCCGAGTTTTCCGATTGGCATTTTATTAAAAAATGTTCCGAGCCCAATCAAATGATATGGCTATGCATTAAAAACAGAAAATGAGGAATAAAGTGGCTAAAATGAAACCCGTAAAGCTCGAAAATGCCTTTCTGATGATTGAAAAAGGCCCAGTAGTTTTGATTTCAACCTCATGCCGCGGGAAAAACAACATAATGCCGCTTAGCTGGATTACTGTAATCGACTTTACCCCGCGCTTTGCGTTATGCACCGGCAGTTGGAACTATTCGTATGAAGCTCTCGTAAAGACAAAAGAATGCGTAATCGCAATCCCAGGCGTAGACTTGATAGACAAAGTAATCGAAGCCGGCAATGTCAGCGGCTCAGACACCGATAAATTCGCGCTTTGCGGATTTGAAACAGCTCCTTCAAAATTCATATCGCCTCCCCTTATAAAAGACTGCCTCGGAAATATCGAATGCAAGGTGGTCGACCATATAAAAAAGCACGACCTCTTTATTTTGGAAGGCGTCTATGCATGGACCTGCGCGCGGAAGGAAAGCAGGGCTTTCCATGCCGTAGGCGACGGCACTTTCATTGCGGACGGCAGAAAGCTAAACCGCAGAAAACTAATGCTTAAAATTCCTGAATGGCTCAAATAAAAAAAGTTTTACGATTACAATGCAAACTGCGCCGGCGAAAAAGATTGCGCTCACGGCAAAAAAACATCAAAGTTATTTTTATAAAAGAAATTCTTTGATTTATTTTTACATATTTATCCTCGTCTCCCCACATTAGTCCTTTCCATTTTTAACAAAATATAAATCGATTCCTTATATGAGAATTTGTCTCTTTTTAGCTGTAATCACAGCCGCGGCCGCAATCTGCGCAGCTCCAATAGAATCAATACAATATAATCCGCGCGAAGTCTCCGTCAAAATTCCCGACGGCAAAGACGGCTCAAAAGAAATAAAAATACGTGGCGATTGGTTTGATTCCCCCGTCAGCGGAATCGGCGAAAAAGTCATTGGCGGCGATTCCCCCATTTCCGCATACAATAATGCAATGTACTATCTAAAAAAAGGGAATATCGAAAAATTTTCCTCTTTCTACCCAAAAAAAATGCGGGAAAAGATGTCAAACTCCAAGCTTGCATTCATCGAGCAGCAAATCAAAGGCTATATTTTATCCGGAGACTATTGCTTCATAATTTGTACAAACGGCAGTTTTACTCCCCTAAAATTGGACTCCGGCAAATGGACAATATCCACTGGCAACTTCCCAACTGGGGAATTGGCAAAATACTATCCAATACTCGAATCCCTCAATAATTCGCCACATATCAGAAATTTGAAAATCTCCAATCCACGCATTTCAAAAAAACCTAACCAAAAACTTCCGGAATTGTGCAAAAAAATAATCGACGATTTTAGGGCTTCCCAAAATCGAGGCGGTGCCACCCGGCAGTTTTATCTGGCGTACATCCGAAGCGCAAATGGAGAAAATCCAAAATCGGAATTTCTAAAACTTTCCGACTCCATGCGCGACCCGCGCGCAAACGTAAAGATAAAAAATCAGGGCTACTCCACCCTGGCGTTCGATATCGACTGCAATTTCAAAGACGCGTCCTACAAGGGCTCACTCGCCCTTCCCGATAAAAACGGCATTGAATGCATTCTGATTCACGCGTTTTGCGACGACAAAAATAAATCGGAAAAAGTTTTTCTAATTCTCTTTTCGCTTTAAAGCATAAGGATACTAACCTGTGCCAAATGTACTATGAAATTGCAATGGGTAAAAGCGATTATCGCACTGCCGTTTAATGCAACGGTAACTATACCGTTTATAATATTGTT
>ENA-UONY01000715-UONY01000715.1-human-gut-metagenome-genome-assembly--contig:-CS9-NODE-715-length-35814-cov-18.138203_pt1 | contig 35814 bp, 27 predicted proteins | sample MGYA00242465_ERZ724012 | MGnify/ENA metagenome assembly ERZ724012 | reverse complement strand
CCTTGGCAAGGTGGCGCTCTACCAGATGAGCTACGGCCGCATATTCGGTGCATTTATCCTTGCACCCACCCGTTCTTTTTAACGGGGCCCCCGCGAAAGCTTGCGAAGCAAGATTTTGTGGGGAAGAGGAGAAAGTCTGGTATTCATCACGGAAGTCTTGCTTGCAAGACTTCTCGATGAATGACAGGACTTTCGACGTGGTGCCTCCGATCGGAATCGAACCAATGACACGGGGATTTTCAGTCCCCTGCTCTACCGACTGAGCTACAGAGGCGCACCGGACGATGATTATTATACCTGAAATTTCGATTTTGTAAAGGGGTAAATCCAAATTTTTTTCAATAAAATTCAAACTTTCTTGATTTTGGTCGCTCCAGCGCGTAAAATAAGAATGACTTTTTTGCTGCGCCGCAGGTTTGCCGGGCGGGAAGCACTGCCCGGGCCAGGGAAGCCAAACGGCAATTGACAAATTTAACAACCTATGGTTTAATAAATAAAAAAACAAGAGGTGCCTTTTTGCGCCCGGCGCAGCTCCCTATACATTATATAGGGAGAAAATCGGCACTGTGATTTTAGATTCAGACGGCCTGACTGTGCAAGCAGACAGTGCCGGGAGGAGCAGCATGGCAAAAAAACAGGAATATGGCAACGAGAGTATCACTTCCTTAAAAGGTGCCGACCGTGTGCGCAAGCGCCCGGCCGTCATCTTTGGTTCCGACGGTGTGGAGGGCTGCGCCCACTCCATTTTTGAGATCGTCTCCAACTCCATCGATGAGGCCCGCGACGGCCACGGTGACACCATCAATGTGACCCGCTGCAAGGACGGCAGCGTCATCGTGGAGGACTTTGGCCGCGGCATGCCCGTGGACTGGAACAACGGCGAGGGCCGCTACAACTGGGAACTGCTGTTCTGCGAGATGTACGCAGGCGGCAAGTATGGCGAGGGCGAGGACAACTACGAGTTCAGCCTGGGCCTGAACGGTCTGGGCCTGTGCGCCACCCAGTACGCTTCTGCCTGGATGACCGCCGACATCTACCGCGACGGCTATCACTACCACCTTGACTTCAAAAAAGGTGAGAACGTGGGCGGTCTGCAGAAGGAAGCCTACAAGGGCCGCCGCACCGGCAGTATCATCCACTGGAAGCCGGACGACGAGGTGTTCACCGACATCGACGTGCCCGCCAGCTATTACAAGGACACTTTGCGCCGTCAGGCTGTGGTCAACGCGGGCCTGACTCTCAACTTCACCGATGAGCGCGAGAAGGACCCCGCCACTGGCAAGCCCTGGAAGGAGAGCTGGTGCTATGAGCACGGCATCGCCGACTACGTGGCCGAAGTGGCGGGCGAGGACACCCTGACGCCCGTGTTCAGCTGTGAGAGCGAAGCGTCCGGCCGCGACCGCGAGGATCAGCCGGACTATAAAGTGCGCATGAGCGCGGCCTTCTGCTTCTCCAACAAGGTGCAGATGCTGGAATACTACCACAACTCCTCCTGGCTGGAGCACGGCGGCAGCCCGGAGCACGCAGTCCGTACGGCCTTTGTGTACCAGATCAACAAGTACCTGAAGGATAAAAACCTCTATAAAAAGGGCGAGAGTGCTATCAGCTTTCAGGATGTGCAGGACTGTCTGGTGTATGTGTCGTCCAGCTTCTCCACCCGCACCAGCTACGAGAACCAGACCAAAAAGGCCATCACCAACAAGTTCGTCTCCCAGGCGATGACCGACTTCCTCAAGCACTATCTGGAAGTCTACTTCCTCGAAAAGCCCGAGGAAGCGCAGAAAATCTGCCAGCAGGTGCTGGTGAACAAACAGAGCCGTGAGCACGCCGAAAAAACGCGCCAGAGCATCAAAAAGACGCTGTCCACCCAGATCGACCTTGCCAACCGCGTGCAGAAGTTCGTGGACTGCCGCACCAAGGACGCTTCCCGCCGTGAGCTGTACATCGTGGAGGGCGATTCTGCAATGGGCGCAGTCAAGTCCAGCCGCGACAGTGAATATCAGGCCATCATGCCCATCCGCGGCAAGATCCTGAACTGCCTGAAAGCCGATTATGCCCGCATTTTCAAATCGGATGTCATCGTAGACCTCATCAAGGTGATGGGCTGCGGCGTGGAGCTGGGCGGCAAGCACAACAAGGAACTGGCTACCTTCAACCTCGACAACCTGCGGTTCAATAAAATCGTCATCTGTACCGATGCCGACGTGGACGGTTACCAGATCCGCACGTTGGTGCTCACCATGCTCTACCGCCTGACGCCCACCCTCATCGAGAAGGGCTATGTGTATATCGCGGAGTCGCCGCTGTACGAGATCACCACGAAGGACCGCACGTATTTCGCCTATACCGAGCCGGAAAAGGCCGCCTTTCTGGAAAAGATCGGGGACAAAAAATACACCATCCAGCGCTCCAAAGGTCTGGGCGAGAACGACCCCGAGATGATGTGGCTGACCACCATGAACCCGGAGAGCCGCCGCCTTATTAAGGTCATGCCCACCGATGTGGTGCAGACCGCGCAGGTGTTCGACATCCTGCTGGGCGACAACCTTGCAGGCCGCAAGGAGCATATTGCTCAGCACGGCGCGGAATATCTGGACGATCTGGATGTGTCTTAAAGAGGAAAAACAATGGCAAAAAAACAAAGCAAGAAAACACTCAAGCCGGTGCGCCCGCAGCTGGGCGACGGCGTTGAAATTTTAAATGCCGGCAGCGTGCTGGAAGACCCCATCACCCGCACGCTGGAAACCAACTATATGCCCTACGCCATGAGCGTTATCGTCAGCCGTGCGCTGCCGGAGATCGACGGCTTCAAGCCCGCCCACCGCAAGCTGCTGTACACCATGTACGAGATGGGCCTGCTGAAAGGGGCCCGCACTAAATCGGCCAACATCGTGGGCAGCACCATGCACCTGAACCCCCACGGCGACGCCGCCATCTACGACACCATGGTGCGCATGGGCCGCGGCAACGAAAGCCTGCTGGTGCCCTTCGTGGACAGCAAGGGCAACTTCGGCAAAGCCTACAGCCGCGATATGTCCTGCGCTGCCGCCCGTTACACCGAGGCAAAGCTGGAAGGCGTGTGCGAGGAGCTGTTCCGGGACATCGACAAGGAGACCGTGGATTTTGTGCCCAACTACGACAGCACCACCACCGAGCCCACCCTGCTGCCGGTAACCTTTCCCACCATTCTGGCCAACAACACGCTGGGCATCGCAGTCGGCATGGCCTGCAACATCTGCTCGTTCAATCTGACAGAGCTGTGCGCCACCACCGTGGCACTGATGAAGGACGAACACCACGACATCTCCACCACCATGCCGGCCCCGGACTTCGTGGGCGGCGGCCAAATTCTCTACGATGAATCGCAGATGCGTGAAATTTACGAGAACGGCCGCGGCAGCGTAAAGGTGCGCGCCCGCTACAATGCAGTGCCCGGCGAAAATATGATCGAGGTCACCCAGATCCCGCCCACCACCACCGTGGAAGCCATCATGGACAAAATTGCCGAGCTGGTCAAGGCCGGCAAGGTGAAAGAGATCAGCGACATGCGCGACGAGACCGACCTGAACGGCCTGAAGCTGACGCTGGACCTCAAGCGCGGCGTGGACGCCGACAAGCTGATGACAAAGCTGTTCAAGGCAACCCCGCTGGAAGACAGCTTCAGCTGCAACTTCAACATTCTGGTGTCCGGCCAGCCCCGCGTGATGGGTGTGCGGGAAATTCTGAAGGAGTGGACGGCTTTCCGCGTGGAATGCGTGCGCCGCCGCACCTACTACGACCTGCACGGCAAGGAAAAGCGCCTGCACCTGCTCAAGGGCCTGGCCGCCATCCTGCTGGACATCGACAAGGCCATCAAGATCATCCGCACCACTGAGGAGGAGACCGAAGTGGTGCCCAACCTGATGATCGGCTTCGGCATCGACGAAGTGCAGGCCGACTATGTGGCCGAAATCAAGCTGCGCCATTTGAACCGGGAGTATATCCTCAAGCGCACCAGCGAGATCGAACAGCTGGAAAAGGATATCGCCGACCTGAACGATATTCTGGCAAAGCCTGCCCGCATCCGCCGCATCATCATCAATGAACTGAACGATGTGGCCAAGAAATACGGCCAGCCCCGCCGCAGTGAGATCTTGTATGATCTGCCCGAGGAGGAGAACGGCGCGGAAGAAGAAGCCGTGCCGGATTATCCTGTCACCGTGTTCTTCACCCGCGAGGGCTACTTCAAGAAGATTCCGCCGCAGGGTCTGCGCACTGCCGGTGCCCACAAGCTGAAAGAGGGCGACGAGATCGTCCAGCAGATCGAGACCCGAAACAACATGGAAGCGCTGTTCTTCACCGACAAACAGCAGGTGTACAAGGTGCGTCTGGCCGAGTTGGAGGACGGCAAGGTGGCCCAGATGGGCATCTTCATCCCGGGCCGTCTTGCGATGGACGAGGGCGAGAATGTGCTGAGCATGGTCATCACCGGCGATTACAGCGGCTTCATGCTGTTCTTCTTTGCCAGCGGCAAGTGCGCGAAAATTCCGCTGAGCTCCTATGCCACCAAGCAGAACCGGCGAAAACTGCTCAAGGCCTACTGCGACAAGGAACCGCTGGCAAAGCTGCTGTTCCTGCCGGAGGAGACCGAGCTTGCCATCCGCACCAGTGCCAGCCGGATGCTGCTGGTGGGCTCGGCGCAGATCGCCGCCAAGACCACCCGCGACAGCCAGGGCGTGGCGGTGGTCACGCTGAAGAAGAACCAGACCATCGCGTCGGTGGTCCCGGCAGACACGCTGGAACTGGCCGACCCGCACCGCTACCGCGTGCGCAGCCTGCCCGCCACCGGTGCGCTGATCCGCGCGGAGGACTCAGGGGAGCAGATGAGCCTGCTGTGATTTGCGCTTCTCGCAAGAGTGTGGACGAGTAGGAAAGATTCTATGGCTTTTATTGGCAGTATCTCCGCCGAAGGAGTTCTCTTTTGCCGCCCAAAAGAGAACCAGAAAGGACGGCGGTGCCCGGAGGGCATGAAAGCCCCAGTGGGGCTTTCAAGTAGGCGAGCGGTCTGCGATAGCAGATGGAAGGACTTTGTCCTGACAAGTGTCGAGGCCGCTCCAAACACGAATATAAAAATAAATTTTCCGCTGAATATGACCAGAGCGCAAGCGGAGGCCATTCTAATCGTCTATGGAAAGGACAACCCAATGCAAAACATCGACCTGATCTGTGTGGGCAAGCTCAACGCGAAGTACTTCGCTGAGGGCGTGGCCGAATACCAGAAGCGGCTGGCCGCGTTCGCTTCCTTCCGCATCATTGAACTGCCGGAAGAAAAGATCGAGGAAAAGAACGCTTCCGATGCTGTGGTAAAAAAGGCGCTGGAAAAAGAGGGCAAAGCCATCCTGTCCAGCGTGCGCAAGGGCGCGGCCATCGTGGCCATGTGCATTGAAGGCAAGCAGATCTCCTCCGACGAGCTGGCCCAGTTCCTGGCCGACCGCGCCAACAGCGGGGCCGGAGATGTGGCCTTCGTCATTGGTTCGTCCCACGGCCTTGCGGAAGAAGTAAAGCGCGCCGCCGCCCTCAAGTTCAGCATGGGCCGCATCACCATGCCGCACCAGCTGGCCCGCCTTGTGCTCACCGAGCAAATTTACCGCGCCTGCACCATCAACGCGGGAATGAAATACCACAAGTAAAACTATAATAAAATAGTCCGCTCTGTTGCCGAAAGGAACCCCCCTTTCGGTACAGGGCGGGCTTTTTGTTTTTGGGGCCGATGCGGCCTTTGCCGGTCCTTAGCCGATATGACGCGATTTGACACAAATTGCGGATTTTATCGGGCAGGAGCGTTCGCTATAATATGACCATCAATTTTTCTGTTATTACCAAAAGTGCGGCCAATAACAGAAGGTATCAGAGGTAGAGGATTATGAATGCGCGAAGCAGAAGATTACGGTTTTTCAGCCTGGCGCTGGCGGTGCTGGGCCTGTGCATGGTGCTGCTGTGCGGCTGCCGCCCGGCCGAAGAAAAAGCGGACAGCAGCCCGGCAGAGCTGCCGGTCATCGTGGTGGGCAGCGACAACTACCCGCCTTTCAATTACACCGGCTCGGACGGTCAGCCCACCGGCGTGGATGTGGAGCTGGCCCAGGAGGCATTCCGCCGCCTGGGTTATCGGGTGCAGTTCGTGACCATCAACTGGGAGGAGAAGAAGACCTTGGTGGAGAACGGCACCATTGACTGTGCCTGGGGCAGCTTTTCCATGAACGGGCGTGAGGACGAATACACCTGGGCCGGGCCCTATCTGCACAGCCGTCAGGTGGTGGCCGTGCGCACCAGCAGCGACATCTATACCCTGGCCGACCTTGCGGACAAGACGCTGGTGGTGCAGTCCACCACAAAGCCGGAGGAGCTGTTCCTTGATGCAGCGGCGAACGGTCTGCCGCAGCTGCGGGCGGTGTACTCGCTGCAGGACCGCGACCTGATCTACACCACCCTCATCAAGGGCTATGCGGATGCCCTGGCTGCCCACGAAAGCGCCATCCGGCAGTTTATGAAGGACTACAGCGTGGAGTACCGCATTCTGGCCGAGCCGCTGATGCAGGCGGACCTCGGCGTGGCCTTTGCCAAGGACCGGGCCGATGATCTGCCTCAGCGGCTGACCGAGACCTTCCGGGAAATGCTGGCCGATGGCACCACCCGGGAGATCGTGTCTCGCTACCTCGACGAACCGGACCACTATCTGGAGGGAATGGGGGGCAGCAGCGATGACTGAGGAATGGAAGAAAATAATCATTCGGTATCACTACATCGTGGTCTGCATCCTGATGGGGCTGCTGGTGCTGGGCGGCGTGTTCGTTGGCTCCATACAGACAGACCTGAACACGGCGGAAAAGCATTTTTCGGATACCATCAGCTATATCAAAGAGCAGTGCACCGGCTACGACAACCTGAACCTTGCCTCCGAGACCAAGAGCCTGATGCGGGTCATGGAGAACGTGCAGCACCTGTGCAGCGACATCGAACGGGAACGGGAGCTGGATGATGTCGCGGTGGCACAATATCTGCGCAGCTACACCATCACCGGTGCGCTGCTGCTCACGCCGGAGGGCAAAGTGGAGTGCAGCGCTTCGACGGATGACCCACTCACGGCGGACGAGCTGCCGCAGACGCTTTCCCGCACGACGCTGCTGAACGTGGCCGACCACCCGCAGCAGGTCTATGCGGGGCGGGTCGAGCTGGAGGACGGCTCCTATGTGGATATCGCGGCCTGTGCCCGCACGGACAAACGCGGCGTGCTGGTGGTGTATTACCACACCACGGAAGAATATGTGCGCAACTACAACCTTTCTTATCAGAACATCGTGCAGGGATATTCACCGCAGGTGGACGGCACCATTGTGGTGACCCGGGGCGACCAGATCGTGGCCAGCAACGATGCGTCCCTGCTGGGCACCAGTGTGGACGATATGCCCGTTCTGGCGGGTCTGAAGACCAATGGCACCGACGGGAAAATGCTCCATGTACACACCGGCTGGACCGGGCCGGGGTGCGCCTACGGCGTCATTGAGCGCGGGCGCAATTTCTATGTGTATGTGTTCCGGCCGGAAGCCGAGATGTTCGATTCCACCCCGCGCAACATGCTGTTTGCGGTGTTCGTGTATGCGGTCATCCTCTTTCTGGTGCAGATGCTGCGCTGGAAGACGGCCCAGCGCTACCGCGAACAGCAGCTGCGCCGGGAGCAGGAGTATCAGAAGCAGCTCAAGGCCGAGGCCCTCAAGGCGGAAGCTGCCAATATTGCAAAGACGGAATTTTTGCAGCGCATGAGCCACGATATCCGCACGCCCATCAACGGCATCCGCGGCATGGTGGAGATCGGCGACCATTACCCGGAGGACACCGCCCGGCAGACCGAGTGCCGCCGCAAGATCTGGGAGGCGTCCACCCTGCTGCTGGAGCTGGTGAACGAAGTGCTGGACATGGGCAAGCTGGAATCCGGCGAGATCGTGCTGGAAAAGGTGCCCTTTGACCTGCCGCAGCTGCTGGACGAGACCTGCACCGTGCTGGAAAAACAGGCGGCAGAGCGCGGCATCCGCATCCGGCGCAGACCCATGGAGGTGGAACACACCAAACTGATCGGCAGCCCGCTGCACGTCAAGCGCCTTTTGATGAACATCCTCAGCAACGCCGTCAAATACAACAAGGACAATGGCCGCGTCACGCTGGAATGCACCGAGCTGCCCGGTGAAGGGGACACGGTGCAGATCCGTTTTGTCTGCGCCGACACCGGCATCGGCATGAGCGATGAATTCCAGGAGCGGCTCTACGAGCCCTTCAGCCAGGAGAAAAGCGGCCCCCGCTCCACCTACGGCGGCACCGGCCTTGGCATGGCCATCACAAAAAGTCTGGTGGACCGCATGGGCGGCACCATCACGTTCCGGAGCGAAAAGGATGTGGGCACCGCCTACACCATCACCCTGCCGTTTGGCATTGACCCCAGTGCCGCCTCGGCGGCTGCCGAGCAGCACAAAGAGGCCGACCTCTCGGCGCTGCAGGGTGCGAAGGTGCTGCTGGCCGAGGACAACGCCCTGAACATCGAGATCGCGGAATTTTTCCTGCAGGAAGTGGGCGTCCGGGTGACCCGGGCTGTGGATGGCCGTCAGGCAGTGGAGGCCTTTGCGGCGTCGCCGGAAGGCTTTTATGACGCCATCCTCATGGATGTGATGATGCCGGTGATGGACGGCTGCGACGCCGCCCGGGCCATCCGCGCGCTGGACCGCCCGGACGCAAAAACGGTGCCCATCTTTGCCATGACGGCCAATGCCTTTGCGGAAGACCGGCAGAAGGCCCTGGCTGCCGGCATGACCGACCACCTGACAAAGCCGCTGGACCGCATCGTTATGCTGCAGGCACTGGCCAATGTGTGCACTGCACGCGGACAAAACAGCCGATAAGTGCGCTGCGGCTTTACAACCGCGTCAAAACATGATAAAGTAAAGATACTGTGCTTCCGGTTTGGAACGCACGCCCGGCGGTGGGGAAAGCTGCCGGAAACAACACGACACGACACGGCAAACCAGCCGCGGACGGAAAGGATGTACTACAATGGAACAGAGCGAAAAGACCCTTGATATGATCGTCAATCTCTGCAAGAACCGTGGTTATGTGTTCCCCGGTTCCGAGATCTACGGCGGTCTGGCAAACAGCTGGGACTACGGCCCGCTGGGTGTGGAGTTCAAGAACAACGTCAAAAAGGCATGGCTGAAAAAGTTCGTGCAGGAAAGCCCCTATAACGTGGGTCTGGATGCAGCCATCATCATGAACCCCCAGACCTGGGTGACCACCGGCCACGTTTCCAGCTTCTCGGACCCCCTGCTGGACTGCCGCGCCTGCAAGGCACGCCACCGCGCCGATAAGCTCATCGGCGAGGAGCACCCCGAGGTCAATGTGGATGCCATGAGCTTTGACGAGATGGACGCCTTCATCGCTGAGCATGAGGACATCGTCTGCCCCGTCTGCGGCAAGCACGACTTCACCCCCATCCGCAAGTTCAACCTGATGTTCAAGACCGCCATCGGCGTCACCGAGGACAGCTCTTCCACCTGCTACCTCCGCCCCGAGACGGCGCAGGGCATCTTCGTCAACTTTGCCAACATCCAGCGCACCACCCGCCGCAAGCTGCCCTTCGGCGTGTGCCAGGTGGGCAAGGCCTTCCGCAACGAGATCACCCCGGGCAACTTCACCTTCCGCACCCGTGAGTTCGAGCAGATGGAGTGCGAGTTCTTCTGCAAGCCCGGCACCGATCTGGACTGGTTCGCTTACTGGAAGGATTACTGCGAGAACTGGCTGCTGAGCCTGGGCATCAAGAAGGAGCACCTGCGCCTGCGTGACCACGAGCCCGCAGAGCTGGCCTTCTACAGCCGCGCCACCACCGATATCGAGTACGCCTTCCCGTTCACCGACTGGGGCGAGCTGTGGGGCATTGCAGACCGTACCAACTACGACCTGACCCGCCATCAGGAAGCTTCCGGCAAGAGCCTGGAGTACTTCGACAGCGAGACCAACGAGCACTATATCCCCTACGTCATCGAGCCGTCTCTGGGCTGTGACCGTGTGGCTCTGGCCTTCCTGTGCGAGGCTTACGACGAGGAGCACCTGACCGACAGCAAGGGTAAGGAGGATATCCGTACCGTCCTGCACCTGCATCCGGCTCTGGCTCCCTACAAGTGCGCTGTGCTGCCCCTGAGCAAGAAGCTGGGCGACAAGGCCATGGAGATCCGCAATGAGCTGAGCAAGTACTTCATGGTGGACTACGACGACACCGGTTCCATCGGCAAGCGCTACCGCCGTGAGGACGAGATCGGCACTCCGTTCTGCATCACCGTGGACTTTGACACCGTGGGCGATGAGGCCAAGGGCATCGTGGCCGACAACTGCGTCACCGTCCGCGACCGCGACACCATGGAGCAGGTGCGTATGCCCATCAGCGAGCTGAAGGCTTATATCGAGAGCAAGATCGAGTTCTAAACTGCTGTTTCAAGGAGCCGTTCCCGGCAAAAGGGGAGCGGCTCCTTTTGCTTGTGTTGGGCACGGGATTGCGGTATACTGAAAACAAAAATGCATTTTGCACCGCAGGAGGTTCTACCGTGGAAAACTTTGACGAACTGCTGAAAAAATATGCCGATTTCATCGTCCGGGTGGGCGTGAACCCGCAGCCGGGCCAGACCCTTATCATCAATTGCCCGCTGGAAGGGGCCCCGCTTGCCCGGCTGTGCGTGCGCAGCGCCTACGAAGCCGGTGCACGGGATGTGCAGGTGAACTGGTCGGATGATGCTGTGGCCCGCGCCCGCATGGAGCTGGGCAGCGAGGAAGCCCTGACCGACCTGAAGCCGTGGCAGCTGCGCCGCTATCTGGACTATGCCGAGAGCGAGGGCGGCGTCTGCGTGCTGCACCTCATCGCGGACGACCCGGAACTGTACGCGGGCCTTGACGGCAATAAGATCAGCCGGGTGAACGCCGCCCGCCGCGCCTTTATGGAGCCCTGGCAGGAGTACACCATGAATGACCGTGTGCAGTGGTCCATTGCGGCCCTGCCGAGTGTACCATGGGCGAAGAAGATATTCCCGGAGCTGGATGCAGACGCCGCCATGGAGGCGCTGTGGAAGCTCATTTTTGATGTCTGCCGCGTGACCTGCGGCGACCCGGTAAACGAGTGGAAGGCCCACATGGAGCGGCTGAGTGCGCTGCGGGACAAGATGAATGCTCTTGATCTGGAAAGCGTGCATTTTGAGAGCAGCAACGGCACCGACCTGACCGTGGGCCTTGCTGACCAGGCCGTGTGGGAGAGTGCCGCCAGCAAGAGCGAAAAAGGCGTGGTGTTCCTGCCCAACATCCCGACCGAAGAAGTGTTCACTGCACCGCATAAGGACCGGGTGGAGGGCGTCGTCTACGGCACGAAGCCCTATGTGTTCAACGGCCAGCTCATCAAAAACTTCCGCGTCACCTTTGAAAAAGGCCGTGTGGTGGACTACCATGCCGAGCAGGGACAGGTGCTGCTGGGCCGTCTGCTGGATGGCGACGAGGGTTCCCGCAGCATCGGTGAGGTGGCACTGGTGCCGGCCAGCAGCCCCATCAACCGCAGCGGCAAACTGTTCTACAGCACCCTGTTTGACGAGAATGCCGCCTGCCACATCGCCTTCGGTGCCAGCTACCCCGGCACCACGAAGGGCGGCACGGCGCTGACGAAGGAAGACCTGCTGGCCCGCGGCATGAATCAGTCCCGCCTGCACGAGGATGTGATGATCGGTGCCGAGGACAGCCACATCACCGGCAAATGCCGCGACGGCCGCACCGTGGAGCTGTTCAAAGACGGTGTCTGGGTGCTGTAAATTGCCCTGCGGCGAAAAAAATCCGTGAAAAAGCTTGCATAATCGCAGGATGTATGGTATATTCTAGTAGTACGATATAGTTTAACCTGAAACGTGGGCCGCAAGGTCCGCGTTTCTTGTTTGTCTGGAGGTTTTTTATGGCGAAGCAGTCTGGCGGCAACACCGCTCAGAGAGTCGAAGCGCTTGTCCGCCCCACCGTGGAGGGCATGGGTCTGCGCCTGTGGGATGTCGTTTTTGAGAAGGAAGGTCCGGACTGGTATCTTCGCGTGCTCATCGACAAGGACGGCACTATGGATACCGACACCTGCGCGGATGTCTCCCATGCACTGGACCCCATCCTTGACGAGGCAGACCCCATCGACCAGAGCTATTATCTGGAAGTGGGCAGCCCCGGCCTTGGCCGCAAGCTGACCCGCCCCGAGCACTACGAAGCCCTCAAGGGCCAGAAGATCCGCGCAAAGCTCATCCGCCCGGATGCAAACGGTGTGCGCGAGCTGGTCGGCATCCTGGCCGGCCGCGAGGGCAGCACTGTCACGCTGGAGACCGAGAACGGCCCGGTGCACTTTGAGGTGAACGCCGCATCCAGCGTGAACCTGTGCGACGACGAAGACCTGTTTGATTAACATAGATAGAGAGTAAATTACAGGAGGAACCCGAAAAATGGCAGCAGCGAACAACGAATTTTTTGAAGCTCTCTCCATGCTGGAGCATGAGCGCGGCATCACCGCAGAGTACCTGATCGAAAAGATCAAGGCGGCTATCATCATTGCCGTCAAGAAGAACTATGAAGTCGAGGAAGACCACGTCAAGGTGGATATCGACCCCGAGGCAGGCCGCTTCGACGTGGCCCTGATCCAGGATGTCGTCGCCGACGAGGACTGGTACGACGAGCACTCTGAGATCGGCATCACCGAGGCCCAGAAGATCCGCAAGACCTACGAGGTCGGCGACCGCATCATCACCCCGCTGAAGACCAAGGACTTCGGCCGCATCGCCGCTCAGACCGCAAAGCACGTCATCCGTCAGGGCATCCGTGAGGCCGAGCGCAGCCAGCAGCTCAGCGAGATCCAGTCCCGCGCCCACGATATCGTGCAGGCCACCGTTACCCGTGTGGATCCCGAGAAAGGCATCGTGGCCCTGGATCTGGGTAAGGGCGGCGAGGCCATCCTGCCCCACAACGAGCAGGTGCCCGGCGAGGTGTACACCGAGGGCCAGACCCTGCAGGTCTACGTTGTGGATGTGGTCAGCACCGAGCGCGGCCCCCGCGTCATGATCAGCCGCACCCACCCCGGCCTTGTCAAGCGCCTGTTTGAGCTGGAAGTGCCTGAAATTTTTGACGGCACCGTTGAGGTCAAGGCCATCAGCCGCGAGGCCGGTGCCCGCACCAAGATGGCTGTGTGGTCCAAGGACCCCAACGTCAACCCCGTCTCTGCCTGCATCGGCGAGCACGGTGCCCGCGTGGCGGCCGTGGTCGAGAAGCTGGGCGGCGAGAAGATCGACATCGTCAAGTGGAGCGAGGATATCTCCGAGTTCATCTCCGCAGCCCTGAGCCCCGCCAAGGTGGTCAAGGTGGAGCTGCTGCCCGGCGAGACCCGCTCCTGCCGCGTTACCGTGCCCGACCAGCAGCTGAGCCTGGCCATCGGCAACAAGGGCCAGAATGCCCGCCTGTGCGCACGCCTGACCGGCTACAACATTGATATCCGCCCCGAAAGCGGCTACTACGGTGAGGAAGAACCCAAGAAGGAAGCCGAGACCGACGCCGAGTGATTCCGGCGCAGACAGCCAAAGGAGGGAAACCGGATGGCACAGAAAAAGATCCCTTCCCGCCAGTGCATTGGCTGCATGACCAGCCGCCCCAAAAAGGAGCTGGTGCGTGTGGTGCGTGCACCCAGCGGAGAGATCAGCATTGATCTGGTCGGCAAAAAGCCGGGCCGCGGGGCATACCTTTGCCCCAGCCTCGACTGCCTGACCAAGGCAAAGAAGAAAAAGGCGCTGGAGCGCTGCTTTGAGCAGCCGGTTCCCGCCGAGGTGTACGAGGCATTGGCCGCACAGCTGGCCGAAGCCGCAAAGGAGGCAGCCAATGGCAAAGAAGAATAACGCCCCCGCAAAGCCCAAGCTGCCCCCGGAGGAAGCGCTGTTTCAGGCGCTGAGCCTGTGCCGCAAGGCGGGCGCGCTGACCATGGGCTTTGACGCCGTGGAAGACGCCTGCGTTAAGAGCAAGGCATGGCTGGTGATGGTGGCAAGCGATGCCAGCGCCAAGACCGTGCAGCGCCTGAACTATTCTGTGGGCGACCTGGTGGATGTGATCACCATGCCGCTTTCGCAGGATAAGCTGGCCGATATCAGCCGCAAGCCTGTGGCTGTTTACGCGGTGACCGACCGCAACCTCGCAAAGCTCTGCTTTGACCGTCTGTCGGACTGCGGAGCAATCAAAAATGAGGAGGATATGAGCGAATGATCGTAAAATATAAAGTGAGTGATTTTGCAAAGGACCTGAACCTTTCTGCCAAGAAGGTCCTGGACGAACTGAACGCCATGGGCAGCACCGGCAAAAAGAACAGCTCCAACCTCGAGGAGAACGAGCTGAACTACCTGCTGGAAAAGTTCAGCAAGGACAACAGTGTGGCCAATCTGGACGAGTTTTTGAACAGCGCCAAGGAGCCCAAGGCAGAGCCGAAGGCCGAAAAGAAGCCGGAGAAGAAGGCGGACAAGAAGCCCGAGGCCCCCAAGGCTGAAAAGCCGGCCGAGAAAAAGCCCGAGCAGCCCGCCGCCAAGAAGGCTGAGCCTGTTCAGCAGAACAAAAACAACAATAAGCACGGCGACAAGAAGAACGAGCAGCACAAGAAGCGCGAGGAGAAGACCGTCTCCCTGAGCGAGCTGGCCCGCGAGACCGGTGCCAAGGCCTCCGCTGCCCCGGCACAGGCCGTGTCTGTCCGCCGCGAGGACAATCAGGTCACCGTCGATACCCGCACCGTGGATATGAACGTGGATCGTTTCGATGCCCGTTACGACGATCTGGCTTCCACCAAGAATACCGAGAACCGCCGCAAGCCCACCCCGCAGGGCAACAAGCAGAAGTTCACCCAGCGCGGCCAGCGCCAGCGCCAGCAGTTCCAGAAGGGCAAGCGCGAGACCGAGTTCGAGCGTCTGCAGCGCATCCAGCTGGAAAAGGCCCGCAACGCGCAGCTGAAGGTCTCCATCCCCGACGAGATCACCGTCGGTGAGCTGGCTGCCCGCCTGAAGCAGCAGGCCGGTAAGGTCATCGCCAAGTTCATGCAGATGGGCGAGATGCACGCCATCAACGATGTCATCGACTTCGATACCGCATCTCTGCTGGCCGAGGAGTTCCACGCAAAGGTCGAGCACGAAGTGCACGTCACCATCGAGGAGCGCCTGTTCACCCAGGAGGAGGATTCCCAGGATGATCTGGTGGAGCGTCCCCCGGTCGTCTGCGTCATGGGCCACGTTGATCACGGCAAGACCAGTATTCTGGATGCCATCCGCAAGACCAACGTCACCGCAGGCGAGGCCGGCGGCATCACCCAGGCCATCGGTGCCTATCAGGTCAAGGTGAACGACAGCGTCATCACCTTCCTGGATACCCCGGGCCATGAGGCATTCACCTCCATGCGTGCCCGCGGTGCCAACATGACCGATATCGCAGTTCTGGTGGTGGCTGCCGACGACGGCATCATGCCCCAGACCATTGAGTCCATCAACCACGCCAAGGCTGCCAACGTCAAGCTGATCGTGGCCATGAACAAGATGGATAAGCCCACCGCAAACCCCGAGCGCGTGATGGAAGGCCTGACCAAGTACGGCATCATCACCGAAGACTGGGGCGGCGACGTGGCCTGCATCCCCGTGTCTGCCCTCACCGGCATGGGCATCAACGACCTGCTGGAGCGCATCGCTCTGGAAGCTGAGGTCATGGAGCTGAAGGCTAACCCCAACCGCCGTGCCAAGGGCGCTGTCGTCGAGGCTCGTCTGGACAAGGGCCAGGGCCCCATCGCCACCATTCTGGTGCAGAACGGCACCCTGCACTCCGGCGATGTGATCATTGCCGGTACCGCTGTGGGCCGTGTGCGCACCATGCGCAACGACAAGGGCCAGCAGCTGAAGGATGCCGGCCCCTCCACCCCTGTGGAGATCACCGGTCTGACCGCAGTGCCCGAAGCAGGCGACCTGTTCGAGGCCGTTGAGGACGAGCGTCTGGCCCGTGAGCTGGCCGAGCAGCGCATCGCTGCCGCCAAGGAGAAGCAGTTCTCCGCCTTCCAGAAGGTCACGCTGGATAACCTGTTCAGCCAGATGGCCCAGAACGACATGAAGGAACTGGCTATCGTGGTCAAGGCCGACGTGCAGGGTTCTGCCGAGGCCGTCAAGCAGAGCCTGGAGAAGATCTCCAACGACGAAGTGCGTGTGCGCGTTATCCATGCCGGTGTCGGTGCCATCAGCAAGTCCGACGTTGACCTGGCCGATGCATCCAACGCCATCATCATCGGCTTCAACGTCCGCCCCGACAATGTGGCCAAGGAAGAAGCCGCTGCCACCAAGGTGGAAATGCGTATGTACCGCGTCATTTACGACGCCATCAACGATGTTACCGACGCTATGAAGGGCATGCTGGCTCCCAAGTTCCGCGAGGTGTCTCTGGGCGAGCTGCAGGTCCGTCAGGTGTACAAGATCTCCAATGTGGGCACCGTTGCAGGCTGCCGCGTGACCAGCGGCAAGATCACCCGCGACAGCAAGGTGCGCGTGGTGCGTGACGGCATCGTCATCACCGAGGACGAGATCGCATCCCTGAAGCGCTTCAAGGACGACGCCAAGGAAGTGGCCGAGGGCTACGAGTGCGGCGTCACGCTGGCAAAGTTCGCCGACGTCAAGGAAGGCGACGTGTACGAAGCCTTCAAGATGGAGGAGTACCGCGACTAAGAGTTTTTGAAATTTTCTCTGGCACTGCTCAAGGTGCCAGAGAAAGTTTGTTTAAGGAGAAATGCTATGTCTCAGAAGAATATGGGCCGTCTGGCGCAGGATATGAAGCGCGAGATCATTGCCATCATCGGGCGGCTGAAAGACCCGCGTCTGGAGGGCGGTCTGCTGACTGTCACCCGTCTGGACGTGACCCCCGACCTGGATGTGGCCAAGGTGTATGTGAGCGTCATGGGCCGCGAGGACGGCCCCAAGCCCGCCATTGAAGCGCTGAACCGCGCGGCCGGTCATGTGCGCACCGAAGTGAGCAAGAAGATGCACATCCGCAAGGCACCCCGCTTCATCTTCGTGGAGGATGACGGCGCAGCCTATGCAGCCCACATCAACGAGCTGCTCCGCACGCTGAATGTGAACGGCGACGCTGACGCCGAAGCCAGCGCACCGGAGGAGACCGAGGAATAATTCCGCCTGCGGAAAGGATGGATCATGGAATGACAGAACAGTTGAATGTGCAGCAGATGGCCCAGCGCCTGACGGCTGCAGACAACATACTGATCCTGTGTCACAAAAACCCGGATGGCGATACCATCGGCTGCGGCAGTGCGCTGTACTATGCGCTGAAAGCGCTGGATAAAAATGCAGCGGTGCTCTGCTCCGACGCCATCCCCTCCCGCTACGCCTTCACCAATGCGCGGCTGTTCAAGGGCGAGTTTGAGCCGAAGACCGTGGTGGCCGTGGACGTGGCCAGCGTGCAGCTGTTTGGCGAGGGCAACGGTGTGCCGCAGTTCTCCCGCCATGTGGACCTGTGCATCGACCACCACGCAGGCAACAGCGGCTATGCTGACTTCACCCTGCTGGACGGCGGGGCCGCTGCGGCTGCCGAGCTGCTGTATGAGGTGATCTGCGCCATGGGCGTGGACATCACCCCCCACATCGCCGACTGCCTGTACACCGGCCTTGCCACCGACACCGGCTGCTTCCGCTTCTCGTCCACCACGGCAAACACCCACCTTGTGGCGGCAAAGCTCATCGAGGCGGGCTGCCATGTGGAAGAACTGAACACCCTGCTGTTCGACACCAAGCCTCGGGAACGCATGGAGGCTGAGCGCATTGCCCGCAACCATCTGGAATACTATCTGGACGGCCGGTGCGCGCTCATTTACCTCACCCGGGATGAGATCGAGCAGAGCGGCGTGGACCCGGCGGACCTGGAAGAACTGACCAGCCTGCCTGTGAGCATTGAGGGCGTGAAAGTGGGCCTGACCCTGCGCCAGCAGCCCGGCGGCAGCTACCGCATCAGCGTGCGCACCGCCAAGGGCGTGGACGCCTGCGCCATCGCGCGGCGTCTGGGCGGCGGCGGCCATGCCCGCGCGGCCGGGTGTGAACTGCTGGGCAACCTGGAAAACACCAAGAACGCGATCCTGGCAGAGGTAGAAGCCGAGCTGGACGCACCGCAGGAGGACGCATAAATGCAGGGCATCCTGATCGTTGACAAGCCCATGGACTGGACCAGCTTCGACGTGGTGGCAAAGCTGCGCGGCGTGCTGGGCACCCGCAAGCTGGGCCACAGCGGCACGCTGGACCCCATGGCCACCGGCGTGCTGCCGGTGTTCTGCGGCGGGGCCAGCAAGGCCGTGGACCTGCAGCTGAACCACGACAAAAGCTACCGTGCCACGCTCAAACTGGGCGCAAAGACCGACACCGGCGATGTGACCGGCACCGTGCTGGAGACTGCCCCGGTGACGGCAGGCGAAGCCGAACTGCTGGCCGTGCTGCCGCAGTTCATCGGCCCGCAGCTGCAGGTGCCGCCCATGTATTCGGCCATCAAGCTCAATGGCCAGCCCCTTTACAAGCTGGCCCGCGAGGGCGTGACCGTGGAGCGCAAGGCCCGGCCCATTGAAATTTACAGCATCACCTACGGCGGCAGCCCGGCCGAGAACGAGTTCGTGCTGGACGTGCGGTGCTCCAAGGGCACCTATATCCGCACCCTGCTGGAAGATATCGCCGCCGCCATGGGCCAGAAGGGCACCATGAGCGCCTTGCGCCGCACTTCGGCGGGCGTCTACACCGAAGCCGACGCCCACACGCTGGAAGAAATTCTGGCCGCAAAGGAGCAGGGCCCGGACGCTCTGCAGGCACTGATGCTGCCGGTGGAAAGCGTGTTCGAGAGCCTGCCGCTTTTGGTGGTGGAGCCATGGGTGGAGCAGCACTTGTACAACGGCTGCCCCACCAGCCGCTATCCGGCAGCAGATGGCCGCTACCGGGCGCGCAATGCCGCCGGGCAGTTTTTGGGCCTTGCCAACATCGTGCAGGGCGTGCTGCGGGTGGAAAAGCTGTTTGTAGAACGCAATTGACGCCCGCATTCGTTCATTTGCCGTTGTTTTTTAGAAACACAAAAGTCTGACCGAAACGTTCTTGGCGCTCCCTTTGGGAGAGCTGTCACCGTCAGGTGACTGAGAGGGCGAAGGCGTATTCCGAAAGTAAAGGAAACAAAACCCATGCAGATCATTTCACAGTTTGCGCCGCTGCCGCTGGCGGAGCCCGAGAAAGGCACCGCCGTGGCAATGGGCTTCTTTGACGGCATCCACATCGGCCACCGGGCGGTGATCGACGGGGCTGTGCAGTGGGCCAAGGCCCACGATGCCGCCCCGGCTGTGTTCACCTTCAAGCTGCCGGTGGTGAATAAAATGAAGGGCAGACGGCTGCTGTCCACAGCGGACAAGCACGCGCTGATCGCAAGCCTGGGCGTGGAGTATTACCTCACGCCGGATTTCGAGGAGATCAAAGGCCTGACGCCGGAGCAGTTTGTCCGCGGCATCGTGGAGGACTGCCATGCCCGCGCCCTGTTCTGCGGCGAGAACTTCACCTTTGGGGCAAAAGCTGCGGGCAATCCTGAGATGCTGCGCCGCCTGTGCGCGCCGCTGGGCGTGGAAGTGGTGGTCATCCCCATGGCGCAGTTTGAAGAAAAGCCGGTGTCCTCCACCCGCATCCGCACCGCGCTGGAAGGCGGCGACATCCCGGCGGCCAACGCCATGCTGGGCATGCCCTACGCCATTCGGTTCGAGGTGCAGCACGGCGCGGGTCTGGGCCACACGCTGGGCGTGCCCACCATCAACCAGCTGTACCCCGCTGGGTTCCAGATGCCCCGCAGCGGCATCTATATCACCCGCACCTGCATCGGCGGCAGGTGGTACCCCTCGGCCACCGGCCTTGGCAGCCGCCCCACCGTCAACGATGACGCCACCAAGGTGACCTGCGAGACCTTCATCCCGGGCTTCTCCGGCGACCTCTACGGCACCGACCCGGTGGTGGAGTTCCACGCCTACCTCAGCCCCAGCAAAAAGTTCGACACGCTGGACGAGCTGCGGGCGTGCATCAACAACGCCGCAAAGCGCGCGCAGGAATATTTTGCATAAGATTGCATAAGAAAAAGACCTGTCCTTCCGGAGATCCCGGAAAGGCAGGTCTTTTTTGCTGCTTATTCGTAGTCGATGGGCAAAGTGGGCAGGCCGTTCAGCTCAAGGCCCGCCGTGTGGCCCGCAATGTACTGATAATACCCCTGCGCCGCGATCATGGCACCGTTGTCGCCGCAGAACTTCAGCTCTGGCAGATAGACCTTGGCACCCAATTTCTGGGCACCGTCGTTCACCAGCTGGCGCAGGCGGCCGTTGGCGGCCACACCACCTGCCAGACACACCTGCTTTGCCCCGGTATCGGCAGCAGCCAGCAGCAGCTTTTCGGCCAGGATGCCCGCAATGCGCTCCTGGAAGCTGGCGGCAAGGTCCGGCACGTTGACTTCCTCGCCCTTCATCTGGGCCTTGTTCACCTCGTTGAGCACGGCGGTCTTCAGGCCGGAAAAGCTCACGTTATATTTGCCCTCCACATGGGGCACCGGCAGGCGGTAGGCCTTGGGGTCGCCGGTCTTAGCGGCGTTGGCCACGCTGGGACCGCCGGGGTAGGGCAGGCCCAGCGTGCGGGCCACTTTGTCAAAGGCTTCGCCTGCGGCATCGTCCACCGTGTGGCCGAGGATGTGGTAGTGGGTGTAGTCCTGCACTTCCACGATGTGGCTGTGGCCGCCGGAGGCCACCAGGCAGAGGAAGGGCGGTTTCAGCTCCGGGTGGGTCAGGTACAGCGCAGCGATGTGGCCCCGCAGGTGGTGCACCGGCACCAGCGGCTTATTGGCCGAGTAGGCCAGACCTTTGGCAAAGTTTACGCCCACCAGCACTGCGCCGATGAGGCCCGGCGCAAAGGTGACGGCCACGGCGTCCACATCGTCGATGGTCTTGCCTGCATCCAGCAGGGCTTTTTTCACCGTGGCACTGATGAACTCGCAGTGGCGGCGGCTGGCAATCTCCGGCACGACGCCGCCATACAGCGCCTGTTCTTTCACGCTGGTGGAGATGACGTTGCTCAGCAGGTGCCGGCCGTCCTCCACCAGAGCTGCGGCGGTCTCGTCGCAGGTGGATTCAATTCCTAGAATGATCATGTTTTTAATGGGCCTCCAGCCAGTTTTTGCCTGTGTGCACATCGGTGCTCAGCGGCACGGCGTAGTGCACGCAGCCTTCCATTTCCTCCCGCAGGATCTGCGCGGCCTTCTCGGCCTCGGCCTCCGGGGCCTCTACGATCAGCTCATCGTGGACGGTGAGGATCAGGCGGCTCTCCATCTTTTCGTCCCGCAGGCGCTTCCACACCCGCACCATGGCCAGTTTGATCACGTCGGCGGCGGTGCCCTGAATGGGGGTGTTGCGGGCCATGCGCTCGCCGCTGGCGCGGATGTTGTGGCTGTTGCTGTTCAGCTCCGGCAGGGCCCGGCGGCGGCCGAACAGGGTGGAGACGTAGCCGTTGGCCCGGGCGTCGGCGATGGTCTTGTCCATATAGCTGCTCACGCTGGGGAAGGCGGCCAGATAGTTCTTCAGGAAGGCGTCGGCCTCTTTCACGGTCACGCCGATGTCCTTCGAAAGGCTGTAGGCACCCTTGCCGTACATGATGCCAAAGTTGATGGCCTTGGCACCGGAGCGTACCCGGGGCGTCACCTCGCCCTGGGGGATGCCGTAAATTCTGGCGGCGGTGCTGCGGTGGATGTCCTGACCGCTGCGGAAGGCCTGCTGCATGTGCTCGTCGCCGGTGACGTGGGCCAGGATGCGCAGCTCGATCTGGCTGTAGTCGGCGTCCACCAGCACGCAGCCCGGCTTTGCGATGAAGTAGGCGCGCAGCTGGCTGCCCAGCTCGGTGCGGATGGGGATGTTCTGCAGGTTGGGGTTGTCGGAGGAAAGACGCCCGGTACGGGCCTCGGTCTGGTTGAAGGTGGTGTGGATGCGGCCGTCCTCGCCGATGACCTTGAGCAGGCCCTCCACATAGGTGGAGTTCAGTTTCTGGTAGGCGCGGTACTGCAGGATGTCCTCCACCAGCGGGTAATCCCGCAGAGCTTCCAGCGTCTCTGCGTCGGTGGACCAGCCGCGCTGGGTCTTTTTGCCGTGGGGCAGGCCCATGGTGACAAACAGCATCTCACCCAGCTGCTTGGTGCTGTTGGGGTTGAAGCTGGCGCTGCCGGTCTCCATGTGGATGCGGGTGAGCACCTGTTCCAGCTCGCTGCGCAGCTTCACGCCGAACTGGTCGATGCCGTCGCGGTCCACCAGCATGCCGATGCGGGTCATGTCCGCCAGCACCTGTGCCAGCGGGAACTCGATCTCGTTGTAAAGGGGGTCCTCGCCGCAGGCGGTGATCTCGGCCTTCATTTTGGCGAACAGGTCCGCCAGACGGCCTGCGTCCGGGTAGTCTGTGCAGGTGAAGGCGGCGGCGGCCTTGTAGCTGGGCACCAGCTCACCTACCTGATACTTGGAAGCCGAGGCGTCCAGCAGGTAGGCGGCCAGTTTGCCGTCCCACACGATGCTGCTGCCCCAGCCGCCGGCGGCCATGGCCTTGGCGTAAAGCGGCGCGGAGTTGAACACATCCAGCGTCACATCCGGGTCATCCAGCAGGCGCACGAGCTCTGCGTCTTCCAGCGGGTAAACGGTGGTGCCCTGCACGGCGTACCAGCTCTCGGGCTGCAGCACCACGTTGTGGACGCCCTGCTTGCCCATCACGGGGGGGCGGGACGCCACCAGATAATGCCCGGCAGGGGTCAGCGGCAGCGGTGCGATCTCTGCCTCGGGCAGGTTCGCGGTCTCCTCCTCCAGATCGGCGGGCGCGATGCCGCCCAGCCCGAAGCGCTGGATCAGGGAGTGGATCTCCAGCTCCTGCAGCATGCGCACGGCTTTGGGCTTGTTGCCCTCGCCGATGGCGTAGGCACCCTCGGCGGTGTCGATGGGCGCATCGGTGCGGATGGTGCCCAGGGTGTGGCTCAGCTGGGCCAGCTCGCGGCATTCCAGCAAATGTTCCCGCTGCTTAGGCTTGATGCGCTTGTCGTCGATGTGCTCATACACCCCTTCCAGCGAACCGAAGTTCTGCACGAGGGAGAGGGCGGTCTTTTCGCCGATGCCCCGCACGCCTGGGATATTGTCGGAAGCATCGCCCATCAGGCTCTTGACCTCGATGAGCTGCTTGGGCTCGATGCCGTATTTTTCGCGGATAGCGTCCACATCCATGGTCACGGTCTTGCTACGGCCCAGCGCTGTGGTGGCCAGCAGCACCGTGGTGGTGTCGCTCACCAGCTGCAGGCTGTCGCGGTCTCCCGTGGCAAGGAAGCAGTCGTCCTGCCGGGCCGCGCAGGCGGCGGCCAGCGTGCCCAGGATGTCGTCGGCCTCCCAGCCTTCGGCGGTGACGATGCGGTAACCCAGGTCCGTGAGGATCTCCTTCAGCACCGGCATCTGCTGGGCCAGCTCGTCCGGCATGCCGTGGCGGGTGGCCTTGTAGCCCTCGTACATCTTGTGGCGGAAGGTGGGGGCCTTCAGGTCAAAGGCCACAGCCACTTCGTCGGGCTGGGACTCCTTCAGCAGGGAGAGCATGATATTCAGAAAGCCGAAAATGGCGTTGGTATAACGGCCGTCCTTGGTGGTCAGCAGCTTGATGCCGAAAAAGGCACGGTTGGCGATGCTGTTGCCGTCAATGACCAGTAAACGCATAGTCGTGTTCCTCCATTGCATTATTACACATCTTATAGTATAGCACAAAACGGCATCCAGCGGGGGATTTTTAAAGAAAAAACAAAAAAGCCTTCCCCAGTGGGGAAGGCTCTCACAAAGTTACTCCTCGATGCGGATCGCGCTCACGGGGCAGGCGTTGGCAGCGTCCACTGCCTGGGGGACCTCCTCCGGCGGGATGGAGCCGGGCTCGGCCACAGCCAGAACGCCCTCCATGTGGAACACGGCGGGGCACAGTCCGGCGCACTGGGTGCAGCCGATGCACAGATCAGGGTCAACGTATGCGTTCATGGGGAAAACCTCCTTTTGATGATGCCTTGCAGGCAGTATGGCCCGCTTTGCCGCAAATTATGCCTAGGCAGCCGCCCGCTGCTGTGGTACAATAAAGATTCAGGAGGGCGATACCATGAATATTCAGATCTTCGGCACCACCAAGTGCTTTGACACCAAAAAGGCCCAGCGCTATTTCAAGGAGCGGGGCATCAAGTTCCAGATGATCGACCTGAAGGAAAAAGGCATGAGCCGCGGCGAGTTCGAGAACGTTTCCCGCGCGCTGGGCGGCTGGGAAAAGCTGGTGGACCCCAATGCCAAGGACAAGCAGACCCTGGCTTTGCTGGACGCGCTGGTGGACTGGCAGAAAGAGGATAAGCTCTTTGAGAACCAGCAGCTGTTCAAAACGCCCATCGTGCGCAACGGCCGCAAGGCCACCGTGGGTTACCAGCCGGACGTGTGGAAAACCTGGGAATAAACGGGTATTGCACGCACTTTCACAAAAAAACCACGGCCAATGTTTTGCACAACGCGGCAGTATGTGGTATACTGAGCTGTAAAGCATTGAACGCTGGGAGATAAAATAACTATGAAACATTATATTACCCCCGAAGAACACGCACGGCAGCAGCGCCGCCGGGGCCGTCAGGCCCTGGGGCTGCTGGTGGCTGTGCTGGTGCTCGTCGGTTTTGTCACGGTGCTGCGCGCCGGTGTGGGGCTGGTGGCGAACCTGTTCGACGACACTGCCCAGAAGCAGGAATACGAAGATAAGCTGGAAGGCCTCGTGCTGTTCGACCCCATGCCCTTTGACGGCATTGAGAACATTGACGACCTGACCCTGCGCGAGGCGGCTGTCTGGGGCTGCATCTACAGCATCCAGGAGACCCAGGGCGGCTTTGACAACTACAACACCGACCCGGACACCGAACAGCTGCTGCTGCCCTCGGTGGATGTGGACGCCTATCTGGCAAAGCTGCTGGGCCCGGGCTTCAAGCTCACCCACCGCAGCTTCGACATGGAGGATATGACCATCGAGTTCGATGAATCCACCCAGTGCTACAAGATCCCGGTCACCGGCACGGTGGGCTATTACCGCGCAACGGTCACCAGACTGTTCAAGCGCGGCGGCAAGCTGCACGTCACGGTGGGCTACATCCCCACCACCAGCACCGATGACAGCATCATCAACTCGTCTTCGGATACGCCCACCAAATATATGGACTATCTGTTCGAGCGCCAGAGCGGCAGCTGGTATCTCACCGGCCTGACCGAGAGCGATACCAAGCCCGAAAGCACCGATACGGCTTCGCTGGCAAGCCAGCCGGAGCCCATGGCCGAGAGCGACGTGAACGACGCCATCCTCGCCGCAGCCGGTTCGGATTCTGCCGACAGTGCCGCCGCGGACAGCACCGCCGCCGAGGACGCTGCGGACGCCCAGAGCCTGGACGAGGGAGCCGACAGCACCGAAGCGCAGGCGGACGACAGCGCCGCCAGCCCGGCTGCATAAAAAACAGCAAACGCAAAGCCCGGATGTGAGGAGTCTCACACCCGGGCTTTTTGTACGTTATTTCAGGTCAAATTTCACGACCACCAGCCGGTACCACAGATACGGCACCATATTCCAGATCATCCACAGCTCCATCAGGATGTAGTTTGGCAGGTCTTTCAGTCGGAAGGGCCGTTTGCCCAGCTGGCCGTTTTTCAGCAGGGCAAAGGCTTCGTGCATGCCCTTGTCCCACGCCTCGCCAAAGCCCTGCCTGTGGAACTTGTAGCACTTGAGCAGGTAGCCCACCGCCAGCGGGATGAAGTTGAGGAGCAGCATCAGCAGCGGTTCGTTTTTGAGTGGCAGCAGGATGCTGTTGCGGCCGCTCTGCTGGCTCTTGAAGGCGTTGTAGCGCACCGCGCCGGTGCTGGCACCGCAGATGTGGTAGCACTTGGCGGTGGGGCAGATGATATTTTTGTAGCCCGCGTTGTTGGCGCGCCAGCTCAGGTCCACATCCTCAAAGTAGGCGAAGAAGTTCTCGTCAAAATTGCCGATCTCGTCCAGAATGCTCTTGCGGTAGAGGGCCGCACCGCCGCAGGCCGAGAAGATGCGCTTTTGCTTGGTGTAGCGGCTGGCCCGGCGGCCGTCGCCGGTCTTGCAGGCAAAGCCCATCCAGGTGACGTAGTCGCCCGCATCGTCGGCCAGCTCCCGGTCAAAGTGGCGGATCATCAGGCTCTGCACCGCAAAAATCTTCGGGTCCGACTCGGCGGCACGGATGAGCTCGGCCAGCCACTGGGGCTCGGCAAAGGCGTCGTTGTTGAACAGCACCACATATTCGCTGTCGGCCAGGGCGATGCCCTGGTTCACCGCGTGGGAAAAGCCGGTGTTGGTGCCGTTTTCGATGAGGGTGAAGTTTTCGCGGCTGCAGTAGCTGCGGGCCTGCTCCAGGCTTTCGTCGGTGGAGCCGTTGTCCACCACGATGAGTCGGAAGCTCTGCTCGGTCTGGGCGTAGACCGACTCGATGGAATCCTTCAGCCAGCCCTTGCCGTTGATGTTCGGGATAACGATCGTCGCTTTAACCATAAATACTCCTGTATCTTTGTGCACGTTCACGCAGACAGTATAGCATATCTGCACGCAAAAAGAAACCGCATCCCGGCGGGACGCGGCTTCCATACAGCAAAAAATCAGGCAGCGAGGGCTTTTTCGATGTTGGCCAGCAGGGTGTCGTGGTCCTCGGCACAGACAAGGACCACTTCGCCGGTGGAGGCGACCGTCACGGTGGCGGCCTTGGCGATCTGATACTGGTCCTCAAGGTAGTGCTCCATAGACTGCTGCTCGCTGGCCACATAGGCTTCCAGCGCGGCCTTCACGGCGTCGGTCTTGCCCTCGGCAGGCTTCACGATGGCCACGGCGTAGCTGCGCACCATCATGGAGGAGACAGAGGCGGCAAGGTCGGTGTACATGTCGTCTTCCAGGTTCAACAGGGGCATCAGGATGTCCCGGATCTCCTCGTTCAACTGGTCGGCCTCGTACTCGGCGCTGTAACCGTCAATGGCGGTAAACTTGCCGTCCTCGCCCTTGGTAAAGATCATATCATACTCGTTGTCCTCGTCGCTGCGGGCGTCGTGGATGATCTGGGAGTAGTCCTTGGGGGTGGAGCTGTCGGCCTTGCTGCCGCCGGAGCAGCCAACTAGAGTAAACAGGGTCAGCCCTGCCAGCAGGGCGGCGATGAATTTTTTCATAGTATTGCATTTCCTTTCATAGTGCTGTGTGTGGAAGGCGCAGCCGGGCGCACACGTTACAGGTAGTGTGTGCCGGTTTTGGGCTGCTATTCTGGATACGAACCACCGCACCGCAAAATTGCAGGGAAAAAGTAACAGCTTTATGAACAGCACCTGCTTACAGCATCAAAGCGTCCAGATCGCCGTGGTTCACCGGGGTGGACAGGATGATCTGGGTGCTGGTGGTGCCCAGCTTCTGGAACTGCAAGATCAGGTGTTCCAGCTGGGGCATGCTGCCACAGCTCACCTTCACAAGGAAGGTGTAGGCGCCGGTGACGTGGTAGCACTGCAGCACTTCCTTGCTGCTCTGCAGCAGCTCCAGAAAGGCATCCTGCTTGGAGGGAGCCACCGAAAGACTGATGAGGGCATCCACATACATGCGGTCGGCGGGGCGGTTGAGGGTGACGGTGTAGCCGCTGATGATGCCGTCGGTCTCCAGCTTGTGGATGCGGCTGGAAACGGCGGGGCTGGTGAGCGACACCTGCTCGGCGATCTCCTTCACCGGCATCCGGGCGTTTTTGGCCAGAAGGGAGAGAATCTTGCGATCCAGATCGTCCATGGGAATTCTCCTTTGAAAATATGTTGGAATGTATAAAATTTTTTGAAAGTAAAGTTTTATTGTTGTGGCAAAAGCACAACGGACAGAAAAGATCGGTCGGATTTGGCTTTGTGTTAATTATATAAAGTTTTGCCGGAAAAGTAAAGACTTAATTTAAAGCAAAAACGGAAAAATTTGTTTGACAAGAAAAGAAAAAGGCGTATAATACATCATGCAAGGCAGCGCCAAACCAAAAGCGCCTGCCCCCTTAAAAATTGAGATTCACCACTTTATATACTTTCCCACCCCTCTATACACAAAAACCCGCTGCCAGGCGGGTTTTTGTGTTTGTTGGGGATTTTTTGAAGAATGATGCACCTGCGGCATGATGTCTGCTGACGCAGATGATGTTTTGCGTTGCAAAATGATGTGCGCTGCGGCACATGGGGAACGGCTGTGCGGATGCTCCCACAGGGAGTCGGCGCAGTCAGGTGCTGTTACTATCTACGACCCCTTCCCGGTGAAAACGAAACCCAGAAACGCCCGCAGGCGTTTCTGGGTTTCAAATTAAAAATAATTTTCCGCTAAACATGGCCAGAGTGCAACAGCGACGACTGCTGCCTGTGGCAGAAACAGGGAGGAACTGTTGGGGCAGCGGCCTGCAAGATGCGAGTGCCGCTCCAAGGCACGAAGCAGACGCAGGGTGCCGCAACCCGTAGGCGGAGGCCATTCTGAATGCTCTCAATTATTCCGGAATGGAATCGACCCTGCTTTTCTTCACCCGGCGGAACATCACCAGTGCAATGCACAGCGTAACCATTTCGCCGACGGCCAGCGGCACCCAGACGATGCGCACGTTCCCAGCCCCGGTCACCATCCGGCTCAGCAGCCACACCGGCGGCAGAACAAAGAGCACCTGACGGCACAGCGAGATCACCAGCGATTCGATGCCGCATTCCAATGCCTGAAACACGCCCTGAAAGGCAATGCACAGCCCGGCAAACACGAAGCCCAGCGAGACGATGCGCATACAGTCGATGCACATGGGCAGGGTCGTCTCGGACAGCGAGAACAGCCCGGCCAGCGGGGCGGCGAACAGCTCCACGCCCAGGCAGCCCGCCAGCATGAGGATGGACGTATAGATCAGGCCCCAGCGGATGCCGTCCTTCACGCGCTGACAGTTCTGCGCGCCGTAGTTGAAGGAAACGATGGGCGTGATGGCGTCGCGCACGCCAAAAGCCGCGAAGATGATGAGCTGCTGAATTTTATAGTACAGGCCATAGACGGTGACGGCGTTCTGGCCCACCTGCGGGATGCCGCCGAGGATGAGGTTGAGCGAGTAGGTCATGACGGTGAGCAGCGCCTGCGAGATGATGGCAGGCAGGCCGATGGCGTAAATGCCCAGAATGGTGCGGCGGTCGGGTTTGAAATAGCAGACGTTGTTTTTGATTTCGACGTTTAAGTGCAGATGGAATGCAAGGCCCAGCCCCATGCTGACCAGCTGACCGATGACGGTGGCCCATGCGGCACCGCGTACGCCCAGCTCCGGCAGGCCGCACCAGCCGTAGATCAAAAACGGGTCCAGAATGATGTTCACCACAGCACCGGCGATCTGTGCAATGGTGGAATACAGCGAGCGGCCCGTGGCCTGCAGCACTTTTTCGTACACCGAGAACAGCACGATGCCGAAGGGGATGCCGCAGCAGATGTGCAGATAATCAATGGCCATGTCCAGCACTTCCGGGCTGATGCTGCCGTCTGCGCTCTGCGAGTACACATAGGGCCGCACGCCCAGCAGGCTGAACAGCATGAACACAGCAGAGAGGATGATGGCCAGCATCTGCGCATTGCCGACGGTGCGGTTTGCGCTTTCCCGGTCACCCAGCCCCAGCAGTTTTGCCAGCAGGGCATTTGTGCCCACGCCGGTGCCGATGGACACGGCCACCATGAACAGCTGTACCGGGAAGGCAAGGCTCAGGGCGGTGAGGGCATCCTCGCCGCCGGTGGTCATGCGGGCAAGATAGGCGCTGTCCACCACGTTGTAGGCAGCCTGCAGGATCATGGACAGCACGATGGGCAGGCCGATGCGGAACATCAGTGGTGCAATGGGCTGCACCGCCATTTTATTTTGCGAACTGGTTTGCATAAAAGCATTTCCTCCTTTGTTTTTGGGCAAAAAAGAAAACGAGCGGCAGCAACTGGATTTACGCAGTTACTGCCACTCGTTATGGCTTTATTCTATCAGAAACAGCACCAAAAATGCAAAGGCGTTTTTGTACAAATCGCGCACGGCATTTTCGCAAAATCTTGTTCAGGTTCAGACCAGATATCCTTCAAAGCAGTGCAGGTCTTCGGTTTTTACGATGCCTTCCAGATACAGGCCGTCCTCCCGGTACTCCTCCACCTGCACGCTGCCGCGCTCCCGCATGGGGGCGGCAAGACCCAGCTTATCGTAGGGCAGCAGCACCCGCAGGGTGTGCACCCGGTCACTGAGCACTTCGTCCAGCTTTGCCAGCAGCTTGTCCAGGCCGTAGCCGGTCTTGGCGCTGGTGAGCAGGATGTCCGGGTCGAAGCTCATGCTGTTGGATTTGTCGCACTTGTTGTACACGGTCAGGCGGGGGATGTCGGCGCAGTCCAGGCCGTCCAGCACTTCGTCGGTGACGGCCAGCTGTTCTTCGCGCTGCTCGTCGCCTGCATCGGCCACCCGCACGATGACATCCGACCAGGCGGCTTCTTCCAGTGTGGATTTGAACGCTTCCACAAGGTTATGGGGCAGGCGGGACACAAAGCCAACCGTGTCCACCAGCAGCACTGCCATGCCGCTGGGCAGCACCAGCTTGCGGCTGGTGGGGTCCAGCGTGGCGAACAGCATGTCTGCTTCGGCCACACTGGGGCCGCACAGGGCGTTCATCAGGCTGGATTTGCCCACATTGGTGTAGCCCACAAGGCTGACCACCGGCATGCCGGTCTTGGCGCGGGCTTTGCGGCTCTCGCCCCGGCGCTTTTCCATCTCGGCCAGCTTTTCGGCCAGCGCGTCGATGCGGGCGTGGACGTGGCGGCGGTCCAGCTCCAGCTTGGTCTCACCGGCACCACGGCGTGCACCACCACCACCGCCGCCGCCGCCGCCCTGACGGCTGAGCGCCTCGCCCATGCCCTGCAGGCGTGGCAGGCGGTAGCGCAGCAGGGCCAGCTCGGTCTGCAGCTTGCCTTCGTTGGTAACAGCACGGCTGCGGAAAATTTCCAGAATGAGCATGGTGCGGTCGATGACCTCCAGCCCACCCAGTGCGTTGGAGATGTTGCGGATCTGGCTGCCGGTCAGCTCGCCGTCAAACACGGCGCACTCGGCACCCAAGGTCTCAGCAGCAAGGCTGGCTTCTTCCAGCTTGCCGCTGCCCAGCACGATGCCGGTTTCCGGGGTCTGGCGCTTCTGGGTCACCTGTGCCACGGCCTCCATGTGGTTGGCCTCGCACAGGGCGCTGAGCTCTGCAAGGCTGCGGTCACAATCCCACAGGCCCTGATCCAGTGCCAGCAGAATGACCTTCGTCGGGGGTGTTTCCACCAAAATATCGTAAAGTTCGCTCAAAATAAGTCCTTTCTTTGATAATGCGCTCTTGTTAATAGATAACTTTTGCACTCCACCGGGGTGCCGTCGAATTTGTGGTCCACCGAGTCGTGGTCGTACACAAACCCGGCCTTTTCCATCACCCGGCCACTGGCGGGGTTGCCTTTGGCGTGGCAGCAGGTGAGGAAGGGAGCGTCCGTTTGGGTGAACCAGTAGTCCGCCACGGCCCGCAGCGCTTCGGTGGCAAAGCCTTTGTTCCACCACGCCCGTCCGAGACAGTAGCCTGCTTCCCACACGCCGTCTGCGCAGTCCAGCTGCGGCCAGAGCGCTTTCTGTGCCGGGTCACCCAGCAGGGCGTTGAAGATGCTGATGCTGCCGAACACCTGCCCGCTGCTTTTCTCCACAATGGCCCACTGGTAGTAGTCCGGGTTCGGGTAGAGGGTGGCCCATGCCGCCAGCAGACCTGCGGTCTCCAGCGCGTTTTTGTGCGGCTCCCACCGCAGAAAGCGGGTCACTTCCGGGTCGGATGCCCAGTTTGCGTACATCATGCCAGCATCCTCGGGTAGAAGCTGGCGCAGGAAAAGCCGGTCGGTCTCAAGCGTTTGCGTTCCGGCATGGCGCATGGCACACATCTCCCCAATTTATAAAGTATGCATAGGATAGCACAAATTTGGCGTTCCTGCAAGCATGACGGCGAAAAAATGCTTGACCGGACCGCTTTTGTGCATTACACTTAAAACCGACTACTTTTCTAGGGAAAAAGGAGACCCCACCATGAAGGATGTGCGCGAAATTCTGAAAAAACGCCCGCTGCTGTTCGACGGCGGCATGGGCACCTATTATAAAGCTGCGCCCGGTCAGGAGTGCGAGCAGGCGAACCTGCTGGACCCGGAGGGCATTCTGGCCGTGCACCGCGCCTATCTGGCGGCGGGTGCGGATGCCGTCAAAACCAACACCTTCGGCCTGCCCCGCATGGCGGCGGCACAGAACCCGGTGTGGGAAGCGTTGGCCGACGAGGGCTGGAAGCTGGCGGTGCAGGCTGCCGCCGAGACCGGCGCGGCGGTGTTTGCCGACATCGGTCCGGCCCCGGACACCGAAGCCCAGCCTGCTGCACAGCTGTACATCGCGCTGGCGGACCGGTTCGCCGCGCTGGGCGCGAAGAACTTCCTGTTTGAAACTCTCAGCACCGACACCGGCGTGACTGAAGCAGCACAGCACATCAAAAAAACGGTGCCGGACGCCTTCATTCTGGTGTCCTTTGCGGTGCTGCCGGACGGCTACACCCGCGAGGGCCGCCACTGCGCGGAGCTTGTGCGCCGTATGACTGAGAGCGGCGTGGTGGATGCCGTGGGACTGAACTGCGTGTCGGCTCCGGGTGCCATGCGCGCGCTGGTGCAGCGGCTGGGCGGGACGAAGCTGCCGCTTTCGGTCATGCCCAATGCAGGCTACCCGGTAGTCACCCGCACCCGGGTGCAGTACCAGGGCAGGCCGGAATATTTTGCCCGGGAGCTGGCCCGCATCGCGGCAGAATGTGCAGATGTGCGCATTCTGGGCGGCTGCTGCGGCACGACGCCGGAGCACATCGCGGCCCTGCGCACGGCATTGGATGCTTTGCCGGAAGCACTGCCTGCCGCCCCGGTGGCAGAAGTTTCCACCCCTGCGAAGCCGGAAGTGGAAAAAGACGACGCCTTCCTGCGCAAGCTGAACGCAGGGAAAAAGGTCATTGCCATTGAGCTGGACAGTCCCAAGGATGCCGACTTGACCGGCTATCTGGATGGTGCCCGCCGCCTGCAGGCCGCCGGGGCGGACCTTTTGACCATTGCGGACTGCCCCATTGCCCGGGCGCGGATGGATTCTTCGCTGGTGGCCTGCCGGGTGCACCGGGAGCTGGGGCTGAACGTGCTGCCCCACATGACCTGCCGCGACCGCAACCTGAACGCCACCAAGGCCCTGCTGCTGGGCCTGTACGCCGAGGGCGTGCGGGAGGTGCTGGCCATCACCGGCGACCCCATCCCCACCGCCGAGCGCGACGAGGTGAAGAACGTGTACCAGTTCAACTCCCGCAAGCTGGCGCAGTACATCGTCTCGTTGGCCGGGGAGGGCAGAGAGATGCCCAGCCCCATGACGGTGTTCGGCGCACTGAACCTGAACGCCCGCAACTTTGATGTAGAGCTGCGCCGCGCTGTGGAAAAGATGGAAAACGGCATGAGCGGCTTCCTCACCCAGCCGGTGCTGTCGGCGCAGGCAGTGGAGAACCTGAAAAAGGCCCGGGAGACGCTGGGCGAAAAAGCCAAACTGCTGGCGGGCATCATGCCGGTGGTGAGCCAGCGCAACGCCATCTTTATGGAAAACGAGATCAACGGCATCCATGTGGAACAGGCCATCATTGACCGCTTTGCCGGGCTGGACCGTGCCCAGGGCGAAGAACTGGGGCTGGAAGTTTCGGTGCAGGCGGCACTTGCGGCTGCCCCCTATGCCGACGGCTTCTACCTGATGACCCCCTTCAACCGTGTGGCCCTGATGGAGCGGCTCATTGCACGGCTGAAGGAAGAAGTAATCGCAGATTAAAATGGCCGACGCCTACGGGTTGCGGCACCCTGCGTCTGCTTCGTGCCTTGGAGCGGCACTCGCATCTTGCAGGCCGCTGCCCCAACAGTTCCTCCCTGTTTCTGCCACAGGCAGCGGTCGTCACTGTTGCACTCTGGCCATCTTTAGCGGAAAAATAGTTTTGTTATAGAGCAAATCCGGCAGACTGCGGTCTGCCGGATTTGCGTTTTTCACGAATGGGGCCGAAACCACAGGATGCAGCAGAACAAATTCTGATATGGAAAAAAGTAATTGACAAACCGCACAAAAAACGCTATATTCTTTTTATAAATGCGATGAAAAAGAGTGCGCGCTGTTTTTGCCGTTCAGAGAGCCGGAGCTTTGCTGCGAATCCGGTACGGTCGGGCGGTGCGCTGTCACTTTGGAGCAGGAGCGGTGAGCCGGTGCGGTGAGCTGCTCTCGGAACTGCCCCACGTTACCGGGGCATCAAGGGGCGCAGAATGTTCTGCGCAATTTGGGTGGTACCGCGGTATGTAAATTTACACAGCCGTCCCATGGAACGTTCCGTGGGGCGGCTTTTTTCGTCCCACTCATCAATTTTTATTGGGAGGATACCTATGAAAGAACTCGCAAAGCAGTACGATCCCAGCCAGGTGGAAGACCGCATCTACCAGTTCTGGCTGGATGGCGGCTACTTCCACACGAAGGCCGACCCCGACAAAAAGCCCTTTACCATCGTCATGCCGCCTCCGAACGTCACCGGTCAGCTGCACATGGGCCATGCGGTGGATAACACCATGCAGGATATCCTGATCCGCACCAAGCGGATGCAGGGCTATGCCGCCCTGTGGGTGCCCGGCACCGACCACGCTTCCATTGCCACCGAGGCCAAGGTCGTGGAGGCCATGCGTGCCGAGGGCCTGACCAAGGAGATGGTGGGCCGCGACGGTTTTCTGGAGCGCGCCTGGGCATGGAAGACCAAGTACGGCAACCGCATCGTCAGCCAGCTGAAGAAGCTGGGCAGCAGCTGCGACTGGGACCGTGAGCGCTTCACCATGGATGAGGGCTGCTCCGAGGCCGTGAAGGAAGTGTTCGTGCGCCTGTACGACAAGGGGCTGATCTACCGCGGCAACCGTATGGTCAACTGGTGCCCCCACTGCAACACCTCCATCTCCGATGCCGAGGTGGAGTATGAGGAAAAGGACGGCAATTTCTGGCACCTGTTGTACCCGGTCAAGGAGACCGGCGAGATGCTGGAGCTGGCCACCACCCGCCCGGAGACCATGCTGGGCGATACCGCTGTGGCCATCAACGGCGATGACCCCCGGTACGCCCATCTCCACGGCTGCCATGTGGTGCTGCCCCTGCTGAACAAGGAGATCCCCATCGTCTGCGACGAGCACGCCGATATGACCAAGGGCACCGGTGTCGTGAAGATCACCCCCGCCCACGACCCCAACGACTTTGAGGTCGGCCTGCGTCACGACCTGCCCATTGTGCGCGTGTTCACCTACGACGGTCACATGACCGGCGCTGCCGACAAGGCCGCCGCCGATGCCCTGTTTGCCGCCGGCAAGAACACCGTCAACGAGCCCGAGGTGCTGGACTGCGGCAAGTACGCCGGCATGACCACGCTGGAAGCCCGCAAGGCCATTCTGGCAGACCTGAAGGAGGGCGGTTTCCTGAAGGAGATCGAGCCCCTCAAGCATGAGGTGGGCACCTGCTACCGCTGCCACTCCACCATCGAGCCGATGATCTCCAAGC
>ENA-UONY01000713-UONY01000713.1-human-gut-metagenome-genome-assembly--contig:-CS9-NODE-713-length-35893-cov-5.333919_pt1 | contig 35893 bp, 26 predicted proteins | sample MGYA00242465_ERZ724012 | MGnify/ENA metagenome assembly ERZ724012 | reverse complement strand
CGGCGTCTCTCGCCTCTTCCGCCTTCCTCTGCGCCTCTTCCGCTGCCTTCTGGGCGGCCTGGGCGGCCTTTAGCAGCTCATCGGCTTCACTTACAAACTCTGCAGTGATCACCACGTCCTCGTCGGGCATGGTGAACGTGGTTCCCTCAATTGCCGTGCCGTTTACCTTCAGGCTACCTTCCTTCAGGGCATACCCTTCCTCCGGCAGAACCGTCAGGGTCACCAGCGTGCCCTTCGCCGCCTCGGCGGGGTCGGCGGTCACGGTACCGTGGGTCATCTCGTAAATGGTAATGGTGTGCACGGTGTCCACCACATAAACCGTAGCAGAAGTGCTCTTGGTGGGGTCTGCGTTGGATGTGGCAGTTACGGTCATGGTCTTTGCTGTCTCACCCACACCCAGGAACAGCTGGCCGTTCCCAATCAGGGTCTCCTCACTGGTGTTGCCGCTGATGCTCCAGGTCACAGTGGTGTCATCGGCGCCTGTCACAGTGGCGGTGAACTGTCCCTTCTGGCCGGGCTTGTTGTCCACCGTCAGTTCCGAGGGATAGATGGCAACGGCAACCTCGGCAGGGGCAGCGGACCGGGCCTGGGCCTGGATGGTAAGATTGCCGGTAGCATTCAGGATGCTCAGGCAACCGGTATCGGGATTGTAGGTAAACCGGATGACCGGCTGGTCGCCAGTGACAGAAACGGTTTCCGGCAGGAAGTATCCCTCGTCCGGGGTCAGGTACAGAATCAGATCCTGTCCGGAAACATACTCCGTGGGGCCGTTGTGACTCAGATGGGTAAGCTCGTAGGTGATGGTCCGGCCACCAATCAGGTCGCCCTCGCCGGAAATCACCAGATCACCGGTCACCTGAGACACTGTCACGCTGCCGGTTGACGGGTCATAGGTAAAGTTCTCCGTTGCCTGGCCGCCCATGGTCACGGAAATGGCGGCAGGCAGCTGATAGCCATCATCGGGAATCAGGGTTCCGGTTGCCGTCTTTCCTACGGAGACATAATCTGCCCCCTCATAGGTCATATGGCGGAGCTCCGCCTCCACCGCAAAGGTCTGGATGCCGGAGATGCCATCCGCCGTCACAACCACGTCACCTGTCACATTCTCCAGGGTGAACAGGCCGGTCTCCTGGTCGTAGGCATACTGATAAGCCAGCAGGTTTTGTCCGCCCATGGTCACCTGGATGGCAGCCGGGAGACCATATCCCTTTTCCGGGGCCATGGTGAAGGACAAGGTCTTCCCTGCCTCCACGGATTCCGGCACATTGGCCGTCAGACCGGTGAGATTTGCCGTCACCTGATATGTCTGCACAAAACCATACTCCTGAACCGCAACCCCCTCAGAGGTCACCACCACCTGATAGCGAATGGAGGAGTAATCGGGGTTATAAACCCGGACGCTGTATGTCCCCTCAGGGAGATACAGATAATGATTCTCATCATCGGGATGATCACTGGAAATCGGGAAGGTCTTCAGGCCGGTCACCACAATCTCCTTACAGCCGGCAGAGGGAATGGGGACTTCATAAACCGGAACGCTGTCTTGGTTCCAGATGTGAACCGCAGCAGCACTCCCTGCAGAGTTGCCAACCGCATCGCCGGTACCGGTGGAAACTGCCTTCACAGAGCCACCGTCAATGGTAATCACTCCGGCTGCCGATGCGGTGGATGCGGAGGTCTGTCCACCGCCACCAATGGCTGCGCCCTCGGCAGTGGCAACCGCCGTCACCAAGCCGCCTTTGATCTCCACCTTGGAGGTTCCGTACTTATCGGAGTCCCCGTTGCCAATAGCAGCAGAGAAGGTGTCAGTTTCTGCATAAATCCAGCCGCCAGTGATGGTCACCGGCACATAGGTACCGGCCCGATAGCCGGAGCCGATGGCAGCCGCCGGGGACTTGGCAGAGGCGTCCTCATGGTACTTGGAGTACGCATAGACCGTGCCGCCGTTGATGGTCACGGTGGTGGGATGAGAAATCTCCGCAGGAGCGCCCCAGGCATAGGAGCTGCTGTGGCCATACATCCCGGAGCCAATGGCTGCGCCGCCATACCAGGAGGTAGCCCGGATGTTGCCGCCGTTGATGACCACATCAATCCCGTTGTAGGAGCTGCTGCCGGTGCCGATGCAGGCGCCGATCTCCGTGCCGGTGTGACTGGTTTCCAGGTCAAAGGTGCCCCGGTTGATCTCGATCCGGGAGGTGTAGAGGGTGCTATCGTACTGGCTTCCGCTGCTGGTGCCGGAGCCGATGCAGGCGCCGAAGCCGTTGTTCCGCACCGTCCAGGTGCCGCCATTGAAGGTCATGTCGCCAGTGCGCTCTCCCTGCCGGCCGCCAATGGCGGCTGCGTAGAAGGACGAATAGCCGGTGGCGTTCACGCTGTCAATGGTCATGCTGCCTGTGCCGTTGAATATCACGCTGGAATCGATCTCATCTCCCTTGGCCCGGACACAGATGGCTGCAACGCCGTCTGCCTTGCTGGGGTCACGGATGATGGAGTTCTCGCCTTGGATGTAAAGGATGTTGTCTTTGGCCTCAAAGTGGATGGCACCGAAGTACTGCCACTGACTGCCTCCGCTCACACGGTGCTGGGAGCTCTCCAGCTCCAGGCTGATGTGCACATCCTGAAGCTTCAGGGTCACCTGGCCAGGGCAATACACTTTCAGATCCTTGTAGGTGATATCCGGGTCACCCCGCAGGGTCAATTTGGTGACGGAGGGGTCCACCGTGATGTGGATGTAGGAGCTGCTCTGGGTGAGGGGCAGCTGATAGAGCCCGTCCTCCGTGATGGTGTAGCTGTCAGCATCGGGAATCTGAGTGTATTCCACTTCCTGTTCCTGGATGAAGCTAAACCAGGTGCTGCCGGTAACGCCGTTGTACGCCGTGGCAGTCACCATTACGGTGCCTTCTGCCAATCCTGTGAGGACGCCGTCTTGGGTGATGGTGGCAATGCTTTCATCGCTCACAGACCAGGTCACCTGCCGCTGCTCCGCAGTCAGGTATTCCTCTGGCCGCACAATGGCCTCCAGGTGCCAGGCATAGCCCACTGAGGCCGTTCCCTGGCTGGGATTCACCGTAACACTTTCCGGCTGGAAGCCGCCCAACTCCAGAGAAATCACATCGCTGAACGCCTCGTTATATGCATAGTCCAGCATATACAGGCGGCCCCGTACGGCACCCAGCTGCTGGGCATACGCGAGGTCGAAGCGCACCTTGACCGTCTCGCCCGGCTGATCCCCGGCCAGCATCACGCCCTCGGACAGAGCATTCTGCCCGGCTTCGTCCACCAGCTGTGCGGCCATGACGAAGTTGTTGTCGGCCAGCTCCACATCCAGGTACAGCTTTCCGTCTTCCTCCACGGCCTCGTAACTCAGAACCTTCGGGTCCTCGCTGTCGATCACCAAGGGAATGCTGAAGGACTGCACATCCTCTTCTGCAGCACCTTCTCCCCATGCTTCCACCCGGTAGGTGTACGCACCGTCCGGGACGCGGCTGATAAGGCCATCCTCATAGGAGCAGGTCATGTTCCACATGGTGCTGTCGGCATTGTAATAGAACAGATTGTAGGTGGGATACCAAATGGATTTCCCTGCATTTTGAACGGTGTGGCTGTAGTACTCTTCCCCTGTGTCATCCCTGGTCACGGAGAAGCGCAGCTGCTTGGCGTTGCGTAGCTGATAAACCATGGCGGACACACCGTTGCTCATGCAGTAGTCACTGGAAATCATCAGGTATTTTTTCTCATACTGACCGGTCTTGGCATTCATACCCAAGAGGAAGCCGTTTCCGTCCTCATAGTTGAACAGGCCCAGCTTGGTGGACTCGGTCATGGGGGTCTGCCCATCGTATGCGGTGGGCTCCAGAATCGGCGCCTGATACCAATCGCCGTAGAAGCCCAGGAAGGGAGCGCTCAGGTCCACGCCGCCATCATGCAGAGCCTCCAGCCCGATAAAGCCCTCCACATAGATGCCATTGGGGAAGGCAGCCAAATTGCCCTTGCCCGTTTCAGTCAGATCAATCTGCACCGTCACCCGGGCACGGCCGCCGGAGGGCACAGACACCTTGCCATTTTCCACATTGCCAGAGTAAGTGAGGGTGTACTCCTCTTCTGTAAGGGAACGGTCCTGGTCGGCCATAAACTGGACGCCGTCCTCTTCATAAATCCCTGGAACCAAGACAGAGGTGTTCAGCTGATAGCTCTGGGGCTTGTCCCCAAAGTTGTGGACGTAGAAAGAGTAGCGGTAGCTTCCCTCACTGCTGCTCCCCAGCTCACCCTTGGCGGGCTTGCCGTTGATGCTTGTGAGATAGCCCTGAGTTGCCACAGCCGCCTCCATATTGACAAGGCCGGAACCCTGACTTCTGGGGCTGTACAGCACACCGTCCGGGTCTTGCAGGGGCACGGCAGTGCTCATAAGCAGGGCATCCACCAGTTCACCCTGACGGTAGGCGCTTAGGCCCTGAAATGCGTTGGCAGCCTTCACATGCTGCAGGACACCGGCAGCGATGCCCGCCATATGGGGGCTGGCCATGGATGTGCCGCTGCTGTCACCATAGCCGCCACCAGGCAAAGAGGAATAGATGTGGCCGCCGGGAGCTGTGATTTCAGGCTTCAAGGACAGGTCCGGAGCAGGGCCCCAGGAGGAGAACACCGACATCTGACCGGCCTCCTCATTGTCCATGAAGTCGGAAAGGTCCGGGGTCACAGTCAGGGCCTTCTGGGCTTCCGTCTTCATCTTGGTTCCGTCTGCCAGGGTAATGAAGCAGGAGGGAATCACGCCGTTCACCTGCATGTTGGACAGGCTGCCCGGCGCATTGTCATATACCACCATGGCCACGGCCCCTGCTTTGGCTGCCGCAGCTTCCTTTTCCGTAAAGGCAATGCTGCCGCGCATGACAAGAGCAACTTTCCCGCTCAGGTCCAAGTTCTCATAGTCTGCTTCCGCGCCATAGCCGGGAATCGCCACATAGTTATATGTGCCATTCAGGCTGGTGAAGGCTGCACCGGCGCCGGGATCTGCATAGGTGATCCGCAAATCTCCCACCTGAAAATAGGAGACATATTTCTTTGCATTTTCCACAGAAGCGACGGAAAGAGCCGCATCATAGGTGGAGGGAGAGCCCACCGTGGCGCTGTCCGGGTTGGCGGCCAGGGAGCGGTCTCCGTAGGATTGGTTGTCCGTGGAGGTCCCCTCGTTGCCGGCAGATACCATGAGCACAATGCCGGCATCCTCTACCCGGCTGTACACCCGGTCCATCACCTGGTTCTCCGAGGAGAAACCGCAGGCCATGCCCAGACTCATGTTGATGACGTCCACGCCCAGCTTCACTGCATCCTCCAGAGCCGGCAGAATCCACACATCACCGGTCCCGCTCTCTGTGTCGGAGAACACCTTGAAGATGGCCAGCTGCGCATCCGGTGCCATACCGGTCAGGGCGCTGCAGTTGGCGGCGACGGTGCCCGCCACGTGGGTGCCATGGCCCTCCACATCATTGACATCAGCGTCCTCATCCGCATAGTCATAGGAGAAAGGAACCTTGCCGCTGACGTAGATCTGGTCCAGGTCGCCCTTGGCGTTGAGGTTCAGATTTTCCATAGCCGTCTGCACATCCGCCTTGGTCATCGCCTGCACGGCTGGCGCAGTAGCAAACGCCTCATGGTCCACATCCATGCCGGTGTCCAGAATACCCACCAGGACGCCTGTGCCGGTGTAGTCCTTGGATACATGAACCACACCGCCGGAGCTGTGCATATTGGGCTCTACCGTGGCCACAGGGGGCTTCGGCGCCCCATAGGTCTGGGCCACCTCAACCGTCCGGACGCCGGGAATGGCCGCAATGGCTTCCATCTGCCCAAAGGGCGCAGTCACGGAAAATCCGTTAAGCAGCAGGCTGTATGTATCCACAATGTTCAACCCATCTACAGACCGGAGCGCCTGACGGACCTTTGCCTGAGCCTGGTCCACCGTACTCCGGGCCTGGGTCTTCTCAGACAGCAGCGCCTGGGTGGAGGCATAGCCCTTTCCCAAATAGGAAATGAGAGGCGCTTCTTCCAGCTCTACCAGGAAGGTGACTTCCTGATCCGGCTCTATTTGCGTCTCTGGCTCGCCGTCCGTGATGGGATTGGTCAGCAGCTGGGTGCTTGCATCCGCCGCTTCCACCTGGACTGCATTGCCCGCCGGGTCCTGCCCGGCAGCCAAAGCGCCTGTCGGAAGCAGCTGCAGCATCATCAGCAGCGCCACCAGGCAGGCTAGACATCTCTTCCACGGGTGTTTCATGTTGGTATCTCCTTTCTTTTGGGGAGACCTGGCCGGCGCATTCGTGCATCTAGGCGCAAGTCATCGACCACTTTGGGAACTAACATACTTATACACCATTTTGCCGCAAAAGTCAACTAAATAATTGGCTGCATCCTCTAAAACCGCATTGACCTTCCACGCAGTAAAATTGGGGGCACTCCGCTGGCAAAGCCTTATGTATCCTGGCAGCTCCGGCCAATTGATACAGCAAAATGGGGGCGCCTCACGGCGCCCCCACTGGGAAACATTTAGAAAATTGCGGAATAACGCAAGAGCATCGTAGCAATCTGTGCCCGGGTTGCATCGCCCTTGGGATTCAAAACGCCATCCATACCAATGAGGACCCCAGTCTCCACAGCCCAAGCCATGGACTCACAGGCAAAGTCTCCCACAGCCTTGTGGTCGTTAAACTCTGTCAGGTCATAGACGCCCTTCACATTTTCTCCGGAGAATTGGGCATACCGGAACAGGAAGGTCACCAGCTGCTCCCGGCTCACCGCTGTGTTGGGTGCAAAGCGGGTGTCTGTAATGCCCTTGGCGATTCCGTTCTCCGCAGCCCAAGCAATGGCCTGGCCGTAATACCGATCCATATCCACATCGGTAAAGGGTGTCGTTTTCCCGGTCTCTGGTTCGTCCGCCATCCGGTACAGGATGGTCATCAGCTGGCCACGGGTCAAATTGCCGTTGGGCAGGAAGCAACCATCACCTATGCCTACCATCAGCTTCTCACGCAGGACAAAGTCCACGCCTTCATGATACCAACGGCTGCAATCCAGATCCTGGAACTCCCTGGCGGGGCACTGGCTGTCATTGGCTGCCAGAACCCGGGACTCCGTCTCGCCGCAGGTGGCACACGTACGGATTTCCGTGCCATCGTGGAAGCAATCAGCTTCCTTCTCCACGGTCCACTGACTCCACTGGTGACCCTGTGCAGGAGTCACCATATCACGGTAGCTGTAGCCACAGAGTTCACAGGTATAGAGGGTATAGCCCTCCGCCTCGCAGGTGGGTTCTACGACGTCCACCCGGTAGGTGTGTCCGGCAGCCTCCACCTCTCTGGTCTCCGTCTCACCGCAGCGGGCACAGGTCCGGGACTCCTGACCGGCTTCCGTACAGGTGGGCTTCCGGGTTACAGTCCAGGCACTCCAGTCGTGGCCCAGGGCCTCGGTCAGATGGTCCTTGTAGCTTTCGCCGCAGTTCCGGCAGGTGTATAGGGTATAACCACCTGTCTCGCAGGTAGCGGGTACCACAGATACAACATAGTCGTGTTCTGGCACTGTTACAGTAACCTGCTCCTCTGTATTGGGATGGGTATCATTGTTTTGCAGGGTTGTCACCTGGAAGGTAGCCTCTGTGTCGGATTCCGCTGCAAAGGTCAGGGTCACCAAAGTGGAACCGGCTGGGACAGCCTCCTCATTGGCATAGCCAAAGGTCAGGTGGCCAGCCTGGTCATAGGAGCTGCTCATGAGGACCTTGCCGGAAACCTCTGTGAGAGTCAGCTTTGTGGCGTCATAGTCCACCGTGATGAGGCCGTTGGTGGTCGCTTCGTCCGCGGTGAGGGTCAGCGTGACGGTCTTGTTGCCGCACTCGGTCCCGTGGCTCACGCCCAGAAGCTCAGCAGGCAGCCGTAAGGCTTTTGGCTCTTCCCGAACAGCGCCGGTCTGGACCGCGTTCAGACCACCGGTGGGGATTTCGCTGCTGGTAAGCTCCTTCACAGGGGCCTTCTGCTCAGATTGCGCCAAAGCATCCTTGCTGTCGATCATTTTTGCGCGAGTCTCTTCCTCTTCTGTGAGCGTTACCAGCCCAGTGGTCATAGCAGGAGCCACAGGGACGGTGAAGGTGCTTTCAACCTGGGCAGCATCGTTCTTCTTAGCAAGGGCCAGACATGCTGGGTAATTGCCTTCGCCGAAGTTGCCCAACAGATGGGCATGATAGATGTCTTCCACAGAATCGTAAGACAGCCGGTAGAGATTGCAGCTGGTGCCGGTAAAGTAGGAGAAATACAGAATGCCGTCCTCATCGGCCACCATGGAGCAGTGATTGAGGCCATTCTTCCGGGGGAATTCCAGGTCCATCTGGCTCAGTTCGGTGTTTATATAGTTATAACTGATGCTCTCACCGTCATACCAGATGGCCCACAGGTAACCAGCATTGTCCATGGCATATAGCAGTTCGCAGTCATCGCCGTCTTCATTGACGGCCTGTCCCACGGAAGCGACGGCAACCAGCTTGGAAGCGCCGGTGTATTCGTTCATATCTGAGCTTATTCGCCAGGAGGAGCTGAAGCGATTGTCCATGGGATCGCAGGGCTTGCGCACATTGCCGCCCTCTACGCCCACCATCAAGGGGGCATCTGCAGTGCCAAGCACTTTCAAGGAAGCTATATCATTGAGGCTGTACCAGGAGCTGTCAGAGGACGCAATCACATTGCCGGTGGTCATATCAACCTCGTGCATCTGAACATAGTCATTGTCCCGAACATACATCTTGTCGCCGACCGTGTCATAAGCGGCAGCGCCAAGGGGGGTGGGGACATTTGTGGTGGCACCAGGAGTCCAGGAACGGTCCGTCTCCAAATTCCAACTGAAGAACCGGATGCTGCCTCCCTGATCTCCCAGCACACCCTGCACGGTGCTGCGCACGGATTCCACCGTAACTTTGCAGGTGGCAGTGAATGTGCTGTCCAGATTAGAGGTTACGGTGATGTCACATTTGCCATCATTCACAGCCGTCACCACACCGTCGGAATCCACTGTGGCAACTCTCTCATCAGAGGAGGTCCAGGTAACCGTCCGGTCTGTGACGGTCCAGGGCAGCACAATAGCGCTCAGCTGCTGCCTGGTTCCTGCCAACAGACGAAGCTGCTCTGTATTCAGTTCCATGGAAGCGATCTCGTCGGTGGGATCGTACCAGTTGCTGCCGGAGTTTTTCTCCGGGATGCACAGAGAGGTGAGCTGGGTCTGGAAATCGTTCAGAGTGGTAATTTCACCGGTTTTGGGATCGATTTCATACAGAACGGCTTTAAGGTTAGATCTGGTTTCCGTAGATGTGTCATAATAAGACGCCCAGTACAGAAGACCATTGTTGGGATTCACTTCCAGAGCCTGAATATAGTTGTTGAAGTAGCCCTGGCTGGTAACCTGCTCCGGTTTAGCAATGTTTTCCAGCGTAAACGTGAAGACAATGCCAGGCTTCTTAGAATAACCGTTGCCGTAAGACACAGTATAGAAGTTACCTTCATTGTCGCAGGCCAAGGTGTTTACAGAAATACCAATATCCTTGCCAATCACGCCCAAAACCTTAGCTGTGCCGCGGAGCTTATCGATCAGCACCAACTCATTACTGTTATTAACGCCGTAGAGCTCCTTTGTCTTGTCATTATAGGCCAAGTCGGTGAGCCGCATGCCCAGATTGGTCACGAAGGTCTCCTTGGTGAGATCCTCCGGATCCAAGATGTACAGATTGCCGCTACCGTCCACAGCGATGATTACACCGTCTGCAGTGGTTGCGCCAAAGAAGGTGTGATTGCCCACCGCGATTTCCTGGGCAGTTTCCCGTGTGTCATCCCGGTTGAAGCCAATCCAGCAGCCCTTGTTGCTATCGAAGGCCAGCATCTCCGGAGCTGGTTGCTCTTCGCCCAGCTGCACATTCACCTGATAAGTGGTCACATTGTTGGCATAGTCAATGGCTTGGAGTAGGAATTTCTTACCGTTGGCATCTTTCAAATCCAACTCATAGGTGCAGCTGTCGCCGGGCTGAACCTCGCCCTGGGTACCGTCGAAGGCCAGAACCGTGGCGCCGCCTGCATTGTACAGCACCACTGCGGCGATGTACTGGTTATCGTGGGCCTTCACCGTCATCGTCTTCTGAAGGACGTCCACAGACACGCTGTCCAGAGTAGGCGCGGTATTGTCGATCGTCACCGGCAGCTTCAGGGAAGCACCTTCGCCCAAGGCGTCCCAATCCACACTGCCGTCCTCCTTCACATAGAGGGCCGGAGCCAAGGTCATAGACAGCTCCACCCGGTCATTCTCCTGTAAGGTTTCCTGAGGCAGCCAGTTGATGTTCATCGTGTTGCCGGTGTACTGCCATTTGCCACCATTGACATAGTAGAAGGCACCGTCCACAGGACCGGTCAGGGCTTCCTGCACGACCTTGCCGCTGTCTAGGTTGGTGACGTTGAAGCGGGAAGCAGCTGCGTTGCGAATGGCCATAAAGCCCACCATGCTGATGGTATCGCCCCGCAGACTGTTGAGGGCATTGCGTTCCGGTCTGTAGGTCTCGTCCAGAATGGGGTTGCCGCCGAAGTAATAAACGGAATTGGGTGTGCCGGCATACGTGATGCCAAAGAAATTTACATTGGGGTTTCCCAGGTAGGGAACCCGGTATTCGTTACCGCCGTTGTACTCCTGGAAGGAGCCAACCTCAAACATGGACCCGTCAGTCCAACTGCCGTAGAAAGCCAGCACTGGGATGGAGTGGCTGGTTCCCACCACACCCTCTTCACTGCTCAGCGCCTTCGCGTTCACAAAGGCCTCCACATAAGCACCGCCCACGTAATCAGCCAAGAAATCCTTGGCCTGCTCTGTCAGCCGGATCGTCACTTGAATCTCCACGGAACTGCCTGCCGGAACCGAGACTGTGGTATCATTGCGCAGCTTCTGGAGGAGCAGGTGAGCATCGTAGGTCTCCACCGCGCCGTTCTGGTCCAGATCTGCATACTGGACATTCTGGATAGAATCCCGTGCGCCAGTCACATAGTCCAAAAGAGCCTGGGTGTCACCGGCATCCGTCTTGCCGTCACCGTCAAAGTCGCAGGCAGCCAGCTCGCCTTCCGAGAGAACCGTCTTGCCGTCCACCTTCCAAGATACGCTGGCATCCAGCGCCGTGGTGGCCAGGTCCATATACTGGGCCAGCTCGTCCATGCTCTGATTGCCGTTGGCATAGCTTACAAAATGATCCTGCGTAAAAACGTCTGCCGACAGGGAGAACATCTTTGCCTGATTCTCCAGGTTATGAATTGAGAATTGGAAGCCATACTCACCCGTTCGCTCCGGGTCCTCGCCCAGTTCAGCCTTGACCTTACCGTCGGGCTGGCCGTCCACCAAAACATAAGAGTCTGCATGGACGGCGGCTATGGTGTTAGCCAGGCCAGCGCCTTGCTGAATCACGGGGAAGAAGTTCCCGTTCTCATCCTTCATGGGAACCGCCGTGGACATCATCAGGCTCTGTGCCAGAGCACGGTCCGTCAGGCCCTCCTGAGACAGACCCCGCTCCCGGATAGCCTGCTTCACCAGCGCTGTGATACCAGCCATCTGAGGAGCTGCCATGGAAGTACCGCTCATCAGCTCATACTGGTCGGTGGCGCTGACTGCGCCATTGATTGAGTAGATATCGCCACCAGGGGCTGTAATCTCAGGCTTCAGGCTCAGGTCGCCGGGCACACCCCAGGAGCTGAAGTAGCTCACCTCTGGATTAGAGTCCAAACGCACAGGATACGCTGTACCGTAGACTGTCATCTTACCGGTATAGTAAGTTCTGCCGTCTTCTGTGGCAGCTGCCTGGGAACGCTCTTTGATCCAAAGGCCCTCGGACTGCACAATGGAGACGCAGGGGGCCTCCTTGGTGTAGGAGGACAGGTCCATGTTGAGGGCAGACTCCACATTGTTGCAGATAACCGTGGCAATGGCTCCAGCGTTTGCAGCGTTTTCCCCCTTCTGATAGAAGGAGAGTCCGCCGCCCCGGGAGCAAAAGACCACCTTGCCCGTGACGTCTATGCCGGTGAATTCCTCGGCCGCGCCGAAGTCCAGGAACACATACTCCAGCTCCGTGCCCTGACCGCCCTCGGTGGTATCCAGGGTGGCAAAGGGCTGATTGGTGTATTCATTGATGGGATCGTTATAGATAAATTCCCGGCCGCTTACCTGGAAAGGAGCACACACCGCGCCATCGTTGTCCGCAGAGGCAACGGTGAACGCGTTGGTGTAGGAGCCGGGGGAACCATCGGTCTGGAAATAGGGGTTGTCCAAATAGTTGTAACCGCCGGTATTCCCATGTTCAGACCAGTAGCCGCTGTTGCCGGAGGAGATGGTCACAACGGTATCGGTGGTAGTCAGGAAATTCAATAAGTCTGCATAGGTCTCATTCTTCGGCTCACCAGGCGCGCCGGAGCCCAGAGACAGGTTCACGGCATCACAGCCCAGAAGGATCGCGTCCTCAATGGCAGCCATGTAGTCAGAGTCGTAAGCGCCACCAGACTTGCCGAAGACCTTCATGACCATAATCTGAGCGTCGGGGGCGTTGCCCACCATGTGAACGGCGTCCATGGCGGAGACGAACTCCTCCCCTCGCTTCAGGTAGCGGTTGGCCACGGCAATACCGGCCACGTGAGAGCCATGCTCGCCCTGGCTGTCCTTGTCGTGGGTGATTTCCAGGCCCTTGTCAATGTAGTTAAAGCCAAAGGGAATCTTCAGATTCCGGTACAAATCAGAGGCCTGCAGGCTGCTCACCCGCTTCGCCGCGTTCAGGATGGGCTGTCCGCTGGCGTCGGTCTTTGCCAGAATTTCCGCGACCTCTGCCTCATCCATCACGTCTAAGCTTGCGACATAATCCTCATAGGACTGGCCGGCCTTCTCCGCGTCCTCCCGAAGGGCGTAAGCCAAGGCATCGGGGTCCACAGATTGATGGTCCGTATCTAAGCCGGTGTCAATGACGGCTACCCGGCTGCCTGCGCCAGTGTAACCTGCCTGCCAAGCCAGATTGGTGCCGGTCATCCCAGTGGCAATGGCCATATTCGGCCGGTCCACTGTATCTGTTACAGATTCCTGAGGCTCATAACGAGTTTCCAGCACCACCTGCTTGACACCGGGAAGCTCCTCAATGGTCTCAATCTGGCCATATTCCACATTGGCAGAGATGACATTGGCCGCTAAAGTCAGATTCCAAATCACATCCAGCTTTTGGCCAGTGGCCTTTTCCACCTTAGCAGTCAATCTGGTCTGATCCGTCTGTAAACCAGCCTGGTAGGCCATCGCTGCAGCGTTGTCTGCAATGCTCTGGGTGGAGTAGCCAGCCTCCAGAGTAGAAGCCTGCTCCAACACAATGGAAACGCGGACCGTATCCGTATCACGGTATCCGGGTGTCTTGGCTTCGCATTCCGGTGCTTCCTGCAAGAGGGATGCAGAAACCGCGCTGTTCTCTACCTGCGTAAAGCTGACATTTGACTGCCCGCTGCCCGCCGCGCCTACAGGCGCAGCAAAGGAGAGCAGCAGTGTCAAGGCCAGAAAATACGAAAGTAGACGGGTTGACAGATGCTTTCTTTCCATGGTCCTTCTCCTTATGTGCCGGTTGAAACCGGCAGAAATTTATCCACGGGCTACCGCAGCAGGCAGGTTCTGAATCCCTCGCTGCTCCGTGGGAAGCCCGTTAGATACACATTCATCGCGGGGCGCTGAGCCTCCTCTGTCTTATTTTAATCAATACTCACTAAATATAACTAGACTGCTTTCTTAAACTCTACTATTCTGTCTGTATGTACAGTATAGGCAAGTTGGTTCACAAAATCAAGCTTTTTTTCAAAATACGCAAAAAATTGGATGATGCGGGAAGCATCTCGCTCCCCGCATCATCCCGCAGCATTTTTATCAACTCTGTTCTGCTCCGCCCCTCCGTCTCTGCAGCAGATCCTGCACCTCCCGGAAGAACTGGGCGATGCCGTCTATATCCGTGGTATAGTAAGTCCGGAATTGCTCCTGTTCCTGTCTTAAAAAGCCGTGCCGGGTCAGTGTCGCCAAGCTGCGGGACATATTGCCCGTATTGCTCCGGGTCTCCTCCGCCAACTGCTGGCAGTAGCTGCGGCCCTCGGACAGACGCATCAGGAGCGACAGCTTCGTCTTGTCTCCCAAAGCGCGAAACGCAGCGCAGACCTCATCCAGGTCCTCCCCATACATGCGCCGGGAGCATTCCGCTACCAGGGCGCTGCCGAATACAAACAAGTTCCGCCCGTTATGGAGAACAGCCTCCCCTGTTTCGCTATGGAACTCCGCGGCATCCATCAAGCAAAAGCATATCTGGCGCTCGACTTCCCCGGAAAGAGGTAGATCCATTTTGGTTCCCTCCAGGAACACCTCCGGCACCATAGAGCGGAATTTTACAGACCAGTATTCCCCCAAGCTCTCCATCAGCCATGGATTCTCCTGGAGCTTCTGCTCCAGCCGTTGGCTGTAGGGCAGGATCAGCTCCGTCAGCCGGTCCAAGGTGGCCTCATAATCCTCCAGGACACTCACAACTTCCATAGCGAAGTCACTGGAGAAGCCCAGGCGGTAAACTTGACGAAACAGGCCTTCCTGTTTCTCACCGGGAGGCAACGGGAGAAAGGTCACTCCTGGAATGCCGCCTGCCAGGCAGAAGCCCCGTTCCTGAAGCTGCCGCCAGCTCGCCTTCAGCATCCTGACCTCCCCCTCCAGGGTGTGGTCCCGCCACTCCTGGAATGGGATGGTCATCACCCGGGCGAGAGTCGTTGCGTCCCGTCCCGGTCCCGGCTCCCGCCGGGCAAAAAAATACTGGACCTCCGGTGCCTCCCGGTTCACATCCTTGCAGACCTCCTGGATAATCTCCTGGAGGCACTCCAAACGCCGGTGCCAGGATGTATCTACGTAGCTCCTGTAGAGACGCAGCATCGCATCCCGAACCTCCAGCATCGAAATTCGGTTTACATATTTGACCAGCATACCTATGGTCTCATATAGCATATATGGTTTGGTGTCCAAAATCGTACCCATATGTACCTCCCAGCCTTCATATCCATTGGCTTGATTATACGGCCCAAGGCACACACCTGTCAAGGCTCCGGCCAAGTCCCGTCCCTTATGCCCCTCTCAGTCTCAGAGACTCCCAAGGTCACACCCTACGGAAATCCTGTGGAGACTGTTGATTTTCCTCCGGGTATCCGATATAATGTATAACTAGATTGAAAAGGCGATGACTGCTCGCAGGAGGTAACCGACATGATGAAAAATGCGGATAAAACCATGGAAAAGATTGTAGCCCTGTGTAAGAACCGGGGCTTTGTGTTTGCTGGATCAGAAATTTACGGCGGACTGGCCAACACCTGGGATTACGGTCCCCTGGGTGTGGAGCTGATGAACAACGTCAAACAGGCCTGGTGGAAGAAGTTTGTCCAGGAAAGCCCCTACAACGTGGGCCAGGATGCCGCCATTCTGATGAACCCCCAGGTCTGGGTGGCCTCCGGCCATGTCAACACCTTCAACGACCCGCTCATTGACTGCAAGGCCTGCAAAATGCGGCACCGGGCAGACAAGCTGATTGAAGATTACATGGCCGCCAACGGCGTTGAGGACGTGAATGTGGAGGCCATGAGCAACGATGAACTGGTGGCCTACATCCGGGAGAAGCAGATCCCCTGCCCCGGCTGCGGCAAATCCGACTTCACTGACATCCGGAAGTTCAACCTGATGTTCAAGACCCATCAGGGCGTCACGGAAGATTCCGCCGCCGAGGTCTACCTGCGGCCGGAGACTGCCCAGGGCATTTTCGTCAACTTCAACAACCTGCTGCGCACCACCCGGCGGAAGCTGCCCTTCGGCGTGTGCCAGATCGGAAAGTCCTTCCGCAACGAGATCACCCCCGGCAACTTCATCTTCCGCACCCGGGAATTTGAGCAGATGGAGCTGGAGTTCTTCTGCAAGCCCGGCACGGACCTGGAGTGGTTCCAGTACTGGCGGACCTACTGCCACGACTGGCTGATGGGCCTGGGCATGAGGGACGAAAGCCTGCGGCTCCGGGACCACAGCCCCGAGGAGCTGTGCTTCTACTCCAAAGCCACTACGGACTTCGAGTTCCTGTTCCCCTTCGGCTGGGGCGAACTGTGGGGCGTGGCAGACCGCACGGACTACGACCTGACCCAGCACGAGAAGATCTCCGGCCAGGATCTGAAATATTTCGACCAGGAGTCCGGCGAGCACTACGTGCCCTACGTGGTGGAGCCTTCTCTGGGCGCCGGCCGGGTGACCCTGGCCTTCCTCATTGACGCCTATGATGAAGAGGTGGTGGGCCAGGACAAGAAGGGCGCCGACGATGTGCGCACCGTTCTGCACCTGCACCCCGCCCTGGCTCCCTACAAAGCCGCCGTCCTGCCCCTGTCCAAGAAGCTCTCCGGCAAGGCCGAGGAGGTCTATCACCAGCTGCAAAAGGACTTTATGGTGGACTTTGACGACACCGGCTCCATCGGCAAGCGCTACCGCCGCCAGGATGAGATCGGCACGCCCCTGTGTATCACCGTAGACTTCCAGACCGTAGGCGACGAAACCACCCCCGCCGACCACTGCGTCACCGTCCGGGACCGGGACACCATGGAGCAGGTCCGGATTCCCATTGAGGGTTTGAAGGCGTATATCCAGGAAAAAATAGCGTTCTAAGCTGATAGAAAGAGAAAGGAGGCGGCGTTATGTACGCAGCGGATTTCCGGCAGCGGGCCAGGCTCACCCTCAAAGGTTCATGGGCTTCGGCCATCCTGACCGCCTTGATCGCATCCTTGCTGGGAGCAGAGCTCTTCCCCTTGGGTTTGCAAATCCAGTTGGATTCAACCCGTATACAGCAGCTCCTCCTGGATCCAACCCTTGCGCCCATTTTGCAAGGTATGATCGCCTGGTCCCTTACTCTGACAATCATTGGGTTCTTTTTGGGCGGGGTCACCCGTTTGGGCTACTGCCGGTTCCAGCTGAATCTGCTGGATCAAAAGCCGGCACAGTTGAGCGACCTGTTCTCCCAGTTTCACCGCTTTGGGGCGGGCTTCTGTCTAAATCTTCTCACAGGTCTCTTCATATTCCTGTGGAGCCTGCTCTTTTTCGTCCCTGGCCTCATAGCCGCTTATCGCTATGCCATGGCCCCCTACATTCTGGCAGAGGACCCCGGCTGCACCGCCAGCGAGGCCCTGGCCCGTTCCAAAGAAATGATGCGTGGCTATAAGGCCCGCCTGTTTTGTCTGGACCTCAGCTTCTTTGGCTGGCGCCTGCTGGGAATCCTGACGTTGGGCATTAGCAACCTGTGGGTCAATCCCTACGCCACCCTCTCCATCGCCGCTTTCTACCGCTGGCGCTGCCAGGAGAATCCAGAGTTCGCTCCGCCAGCGCAAGAGACCCCGTAACCATCCAAAGCCTGCTATAAAAGAGGCTGCCGCAAACCGAAACGGTTCAAACCGCTTCGCTCTGCGGCAGCCTCCTTTTGTTGCAGGCCGCTTTTCTATTCCACCTGCCCCGCCATGCAGATCCGGCGCAATAGGCCGGCAAACAGGTCCTTCCAAGTAAGGCGGGCAACCGCCTCCTGGGCCACCAGAGGTACCTCTGCCAGGGTCTGGCCATCTGCCTGAATGGTCAGGGTGCCCAGTCGCTGCCCCTGGCTCACAGGCGCCTGCACCGAAGGCTCCAGCTCCACAGTCCGGGTGACCGACTGGCGGAGGCTCTTGTCAATGAGCAGCTGCTCCTCTCCGGAGGCCACCGGCTGCACCGTCCCTGCCTCCCCCAAAACCACCGGCACCGGGGAGAGGGTCTCTCCCTCCTGCACTGGCACCAGGGCATAGTTGGCAAACCCATAAGCCAGCAGCGCCTTGGCAGACTGGAACCGGTCCGGCGAGCGGGCGCAGTGGAGGACCACCGCCACCAGCTCCAGCCCATCCCGCTGGGCGCTGGCAGACAGGCAGTGCCCGGCGGAGGAGGTGTAGCCGGTTTTGAGCCCGGTTGTGCCCTCGTAAAACCGGACCAGCTTATTGGTATTGGCCAGCCCAAAGGCGCCATTTCGCACCGTGTCCATCCAAATGGTGGTGAACCGTTTGATATCCGGGTGATGCAGCAGCAGCTCCCGGGACATAAGGGCAATGTCATAGGCACTGGTCAGATGCTCCGCGGCAGAGGGCTCATCGTCCAGGCCGGTACAGTTGACAAAGTGGGTGTCCTCCATCCCCAGCTCCTTGGCGCGGGCGTTCATCTTTTCCACAAAGCCCGCCTCGCTGCCTGCAATGAACTCTGCCATAGCACAGGCGCAGTCGTTGGCAGAGGACACCGTAATGGATTTCACCATTTCCTCCACCTGCATGGTCTCCCCTACCTTCAGGTAGACCTGACTGCCCCCCTTGGCCGCCGCCGCCTCAGAGGCTGTGACCGTGTCCTGCCAGGAAATTTTTCCGGAATCCACCGCCTCCATAATGAGAAGCAGCGTCATCACCTTGGTGACGCTGGCTGGTGCCAGCCGCTCATGTGCATTGCTCTCATACAGCACCGTCCCCGTAGCCAGGTCCATCAGCACCGCCGACGGCGCAGCCAGCTGTAAATCCACCGCGCCAGCCGGAACCACCAGGATTCCGCCTAACATGCCTGCCAACAGCAGCACCATGACAATTCGTTTACCCATATCCATCCCTCCCGGTTTTGCTACAGCCTATGCCCCCGGGGACAAGAATATGATGGCCAGGCTTTTAAGCATTCTCGTGTCCGGAGCACTTTCCCGACATAAAAAAGCTGCGGGTGAAACCTTTCGGTTTCCCCGCAGCCCTTTTCGTCTCAAGCTTCCGGAGCAATGGTAATGGTCTCAGCCCATTGCAGAAATTGCTCCTGGTATACAGAGGCTATCTCCTGGGCACATTCGAACTCTGTAAACCAGAATACATCTTCCGACTTCATAACAACTTCGAAATAAAAAGATTTGACTTCTCCTTCCCCGTAGGAGCAGGTATAGCAGGCAGCGCCATTGTCCAGATCATAAAACTCAATCTCCTCTTCCAGCCCCTCGTTCATATTCTGCACCAGCTCCTTGGCCGTGAGCGGGGTTCCCCAGGCCTCATAAAGGGGACCGGCCTCCTGCCGTTCGACCCATACAGAAACATCTCCCGCCTGGGATATAAACCAGGGAATGTCATCGTTGGTCACCTGCCAGAATCCAGCGGGGAGCGTAATGGAATAGCCCCCTTGGGAAAAAACCACCGGGCGGTTCTCCATAGCTTTTCGCCCGAGCGTCGCACCGACCAAAACGGCAATGGCCAACACACTGACGCCAATCCCCAGCAGCCAAGTTACACCTGGGGACCGTTCTCCCTTGACCTGCTGTACTCTTTTTCCAGTCTTCTCCTCCAAATAGGCCCGAAATTCTTCCAACGTACCGTTCTGCAGCGCCTCTTTTGGAATGATGTGACCTCCATTGGGGGCGACATACAGTGCAAACAAATGTGGAGACTCTAAAATGCTAATAAATGCTTGATAGCGCACTGAAACACTTTCAAGTTCATTTGTAATATGAACCTCGTCATGGTCAAAAACATAACGAAACGACGCATTTTGAAGCCGCTTGTGCAGGCTCCGGTAAATGCTTCTTCCATTTCTCTGTCCCGTCAACAACCAAAGGAAGAAGAAGCCCACTCCAATGGCCTGGCTGACATAATAGACGGTGCTTTCATAAAGAAGCAGGAACAACGGGTATAGCACCAGAAACAAGCTACTTCCCAAAAGGAACCAAGAAGCCTTTTGTTTCCTGGATGTAATCGCTCCAAACTCATTACACATTCTGCGATTTGGCACAAACGTTGCTTCAAACCGTGGCTCCATGTCCGCTCCTCCTTTGGTCTCTCTATCACTTCCCAGAAAAAGTATAACACGGCAGAGCAGCAATTACAAGGAGCATTTCTTTACTTTTGGACAGCAGCCCCCTTCCTTCCCCCGAGGGCATATGCGTACAGCCATGACGATGCCACCCATGCTGCCCACGTAATTGCAGGGCGGACCCGTGTGTCCGCCCGCTGGTAGGCAGTCCGAATTCGCCGGAAATGGACGAAAAACAGTAGCCCTTCCCGCCGGGCGGCCCAGTGGTCCGCCCCTACGCCAATACAGGCATGCCGCGCTTTCCTTTCTCCATCCCAAACCATACACTTCCCGATGTGACACCGCAGGGGGCCGTGGCTGCGCGCTTCGTAGGGTGCGGCCACCTGGACGCACCGCCGGTAGGCAGTACAAATTCTCCGGAAATGGACGAAAAACAGTAGCCTTTCCCGCCGGGCGGCCCAGTGGTCCGCCCCCACCGCAAGGAATGAACCTGAGCTGTATGCGTATGCCCGCGGGAAGGCAGGGCGCTACTGCGCCAGTACCATCTCAAAGCGCTTTTGGGAATATACGACACAAACAGGGAAATGCTGTTGCCCTACACCGGCAAGCCTCAAGTTCCGAAAGTACCCAGCAGCGTAAAAGGAGGCTGTCCCACATCACATGGGGCAGCCTCCTGAAAGCTCATATGATTAGTCCGCCACGTAGGGCAGCAGAGCGATCTGACGGGCGCGCTTGATGGCGACGGTCAGCTGGCGCTGATGGGCAGCGCAGGTGCCGGTGGTCCGGCGGGGCAAAATCTTGCCGCGCTCAGACAGGTAACGGCGAAGCTTTGCTGTGTCTTCGTAATCGATGTGAGTCATCTTGTCCACGCAGAATTGGCAAACCTTTTTGCGCTTGCGGGGACGGACGCGATCGTTAGCCATGGTAATCCTCCTTCGTCAAAACTCTTTTGGAAAATGGGGTTGGATTTTAGAACGGGAGCTGGGCGTCGTCATCCTCCAGCATGGCAAAGTCCGACGCAGGCGTGCTGGCCGGAGCGGCATAGCTGGGGGCGGCGGGGGCAGAATAGCCGCCGGAACCGTAGCTGTTACCGGAGCCATAGCTATTGCCAGCGTTGTAGCTGTTGCCGGCACTGTAGCCGCCGCTGGACTCACTGTCCCGCTTGCTGTCGCCAAAGTAGACATTGTCGGCCACAACCTCGGCGCTGCGGCGCTTGTTGCCGTCCTTATCCTCCCAGGGGCGGATTTGCAAACGGCCGGATACCACAGCCATGCGGCCCTTGGAAAAATACTTGGAGACAAACTCCGCAGTGCTGCGCCAAGCTACGATGTCAATAAAATCCGTTTCCCGTTGGCCGCCGTCCTTGGGCGCATAGTCCCGGTCCACGGCCAGGGTAAAGCTGGCAACAGCAATCCCCGTGCCGGTACGGCGGAGCTCCGGATCCCGTGTAAGACGGCCCATGAGAACAATGTGGTTCAGCATGGCGATCCTCCTTACACTTCTTCGTCGGTGATGATGTGGCGGATCACGCCTTCGGTGATGTTGAGCACCCGGTCCAGCTCAGCAGGGAGCTGGGGCTTGCACTCGCAGATCATCCGGACGTAATAGCCCTCGGGCAGATCGTTGATGGGGTAGGCCAGGCGGCGCTTGCCCAACTCATCCAAGCTGACGAGAGTACCCTCCGCTTCCACCATCGCCTTGAACTTTTCCACAAGAGCGGCGATGCCTTCCTCGCCCTGGGCGGGGTCGATGATGTAGATCACCTTGTACTTCGCGGAAATCTTAGCCATGTTTTTGCACCTCCTTTTGGACTTCTGGCCGCCGTTGCAGCGGCGGCAAGGACGTCTGTGCACTCACAGAACTTTCTGATTATACTGGATTTTTCAGGGACTGTCAAGAAAAAATATTGAAAAAATCGGGAAATCCGTTATCCGTCACACTCCGGCAGCCGGACCTCCGGCATCAGCTCCCGGCTGATAATCCGAAGCGTCTGCTCCAGCTTGGTGCATTCCTCCTGGGAAAACCGCTCGCTAACTCGCCCCATGACCTTCTCCACATAGGACGAACTCACGTTGTAGTAGTCCATGTACCTTTGGGTAACCTCCAGATGGTATTCCCGGCGGTCCCTCTGGGACTGTGTTTTGCGCAGATAGCCCTTCCGGATAAGATTGCCCACTTTATACGCGGCATTGGGCGTGGAAATCCCCATAAACACAGCAAATTCATTTACTGTCGGACGCCGCAAGGCTTGGATGGCCTCCATGCAGAAGGTCTCCACCGTGGTCAGGCTGGCCTCCCGGCCCTGAAAACGCTGAAAAATCTCCTGATAAAAATGAAGCTTGAACTTATTGTACACGTCAAAAAACGCATTCTTCAGCATATCCCCCACTCGCCTTCCCGTTATATATTGATATCATAGCCAATTCCCGGGGATACAACCAGTTTTAACCCTTCTCCAAAGCAAAAATCAGCTCTGCGGTGGCGGCAGCCTCTCCGTCCACCGTAGCCTTGGCCTTGCCAAAGCCGATTCCGCTTCGGAAGCCAGTCAGGGTACACTCCATCTCCAGCACATCCCCCGGCACTACCTTCCGCCGGAATCTGGCGTCCTTCACGCCGCCAAAGAGGACGATACGCCCCCGGTTTTCCGGCTGTGCCAGGAAGGCCACGCAGCCCACCTGGGCCATGGCCTCCAGAATCAGCACCCCGGGCATCACATGCTCCTGGGGGAAGTGGCCGCAAAAAAACTGCTCGTTGACGCTGACGCATTTGATCCCCTTGGCCCATTGACCCGGCTCACCGGCGGTAATCCGGTCCACCAGGGCAAAGGGATACCGGTGGGGCAGCAGCTCCGCAATTTGATTGGAATTGAGCTCCATCATGCATCCTCCCATTTTTTCAGCAAAATGCTGCCGTTGTGGCCGCCAAAGCCCAGGGAATTGGACATGGCATACCGAATATCTGCCTGCCGTCCCTGGCCCGGCACCACATCCAGGTCACATTCCGGGTCCGGCACTGCGTAGCCGATGGTGGCGGGCAGGAACCCGTCCTTCAGGGCCATGGCGGTAAAGATTGCCTCCACGGCTCCCGCCGCGCCCAGCATGTGGCCGGTCATGGACTTGGTGGAGCTGACCGCCAGGTGCTGCGCGTACGCGCCAAATACGGCCTGGATGGCCGCCGTCTCTCCGGCATCATTGAGACGGGTGGAGGTACCGTGGGCATTGATGTAGCCCACCTGCTCCGGGGAGACTCCACCGTCTTCCAGCGCCATCGCCATGGCCTTGGCTCCGCCGCTGCCATCCGGCAGGGGCGCCGTCATGTGGTAGGCGTCGCAGGTGACGCCATACCCCAGAAACTCCGCAAAAATAGATGCGCCCCGGCGGAGGGCATGCTCCAGCTCCTCCAGAAGGAGCACACCGGCGCCCTCGCCCAGGACAAACCCGTTCCGCTCCAGGTCAAAGGGAATGGAGGCCCGCTTCGGATCGGTGCTCTGGCTCAGCGCCTTCATGCTGGTAAAGCCGCCTATGGCCAGGGGAGTCACACACGCCTCTGTACCGCCACAGAGCATCACGTCGGCATACCCGTCCCGGATGTAGTGGAAGGCGTCTCCCACGGCGTTGGTGCCTCCGGCACAGGCCGTCACCGGGCAGGTGCACATCCCCCGAAATCCGGCGTCAATGGCCACCTGGCCGGCCGCCATATTGCTGATGGTCGTGGGAATGTAGAAGGGGGATACCCGGTCCCAGCCCTTTTCCTTGCCCCGCTCATGCTCCGCCTGGGTGATGGAGAGGCCCCCAATGCCGCTGGAGAGGCTGACGCCGCAGCGGTCCAGATCCTCCTTTTCCCGGTCAAAGGAGGCGCAGCGCAGGGCCTCCCGGGCCGATACCATGGCGAACTGGGTAAACCGGCCCATACGCCGGGCGGTCTGCCGGTCCAGCATGGCCTCCGGCTCAAAGCCCTTGACCTCAGCTGCCAGTTGAACCTTCATCCCAGTAGGGTCATACTGGGTGATGGGCCCAATACCGCACACACCCTGACGCACCGCCTGCCAGCTCTCCCGGGCCGTGAGGCCCAGGGGCGTCACGGCGCCAATTCCGGTAATCACAACTCGTCTCTTACTCATGCAATCTCCTCCTACATGGCCATGCCGCCATCCACCGCCAGGACCTGGCCGGTGATATAGGCCGCCTCCGGACTTGCCAGGAAGGCCACTGCCTGGGCCACATCCTCCGGCGCCCCGGGGCGCCCTGCGGGGATGGAGGAAAGCAGGGCCTGCCGGGCTGCCTCCGGCAGGGCCGCGGTCATATCCGTGCTGATAAAGCCGGGCGCCACGGCGTTGACTGTGATGCCCCGTCCCGCCAGCTCCTGAGCCAGGGATTTGGTCATGCCAATGACCCCAGCCTTGCTGGCGGCGTAATTCACCTGCCCGGCGTTCCCCCGCAGGCCCACCACAGAGCTCAGGTTCACGATCCGGCCATAACGTTGCTTCATCATGGGCCGGATCACTGCCTTCATGCACAGAAAGGTACCCTTCAGATTGGTGTCCACCACCGCGTCAAAGTCCGCCTCACTCATCCGCATGGCCAGACCGTCCCGGGTGATTCCGGCGCTGTTCACCAGAATATCCACACGGCCAAAGGTCTCCAGGGTCTGGGCAATCAGGGCCTGGACCGCCGCCTCATCGGCTACGCCGGCCTGGACCGCCAGAGCCTTTCCCCCCAGCGCCCGGCAGTCCTCCACCGTCTTCTGAGCCGCCTCCGTATTACCGGCGTAGCACAAAACCACATGGGCTCCCCGCCGGGCCAGCTCCAGGCAGACTGCCCGGCCAATGCCCCGGCTGCCGCCGGTGACGATCGCCACTTGATTTTCCAGTTTCACAGGCCTTTCTCCTTTTCTGTCTGGGCCAGCCACTGGGGAAGGCCCGCCACATCCGCTGCCGTCTCCACCGGATACACCGGCATCTGGAGCAACGTTCTGTTTACAAATCCGGTGAGGGCATTGCCGGGGCCAATTTCCACCATGGCCTCTGCCCCCAGCTCCTCCATGCGCCGGATGGTGTCTTCCATGTAGACGCTGCTCTGCACCTGCCGCACCAGGAGGGCCGGAATGCTGTCCTCCGGCGCTTTTTCCCGGCCCAGGCAATTAAAGAGCACGGGAATCTCCGGCTCCCGGAAGGAAATCTCCCGGAACCGCTCCGCCAGCGCCGCCCCAGCCGGGGCCATCAAGGGCGTGTGGAAGGGCCCGGAAACCCGCAGGGGCACACACCGGCGAGCCCCACGGGCCTTGGCCAGGGCAGCCGCCTGCTGTACCGCCGCCTTGTCCCCGCCCAGAACCAGCTGGCCGGGGCAGTTATAGTTGGCAATGACCACCGTGCCCAAGGACTGGGATTCTTGAACTGCCTCCAATAGCTTCTCCCGCGGAAAGCCCAGAACCGCCACCATGGCGCTGTCATGGCCGGCAGCGGCCTCCTCCATGGCCTTCCCTCGGAAGGCCGCCAGGGAAATGGCCGTTTGCTCCTCCAGCACCCCGGCGGCAGCCAGGGCGGAATACTCCCCCAGGGAGAGACCGGCCACCAGGTCCGGTACCATGCCCATCTCCCGCAGCACCGCCGTCAATCCGGCGGCAAAGGCCACCATGCAGGGCTGGGTGTACCTGGTTTGGCTCAGTGTTTCTGCCGGCCCTCCAAAGCTCAGCGCCTTCAGATCAAAATCCGTCTCCGCCTGGTCCAGGACCGCCCGGAAGGCAGGATATGCTTCATACAGATCCTGACCCATTCCCGGATGCTGGCTGCCCTGACCGGCATATAAAAAGCCCAGCTTCATGCCTGCTCCTCCCACACATCCCGGGTCGTGTGCAGTACCGCCAGGCCCTGGGTGTAAAGCTCCTGGAAAATCTCCCGCAGGGGACGGATCTCGTGAAGCATACCGGCCACCTGGCCGGTCATGACGCTGCCCGTCACCACATCGCCGTCAAACACCGCCCGGCGCAGGCCTCCCAGGGTGCAGCGCTCCAGCTCTTCCAGGGTAGCGCCCCGGCTCTCCAGGGCCAGGTATTCCCGAGCCATTTTGTTCTTCAGCACCCGTACCGGCCCGCCAATGGAGCGGCCGGTCACTGTGGTGTCGCTGTCCTTGGCCTTTAGGAGTGCCATTTTATAGTTCTCATGAATGGGGCATTCCTGGCTCACCAGCAGGCAGGTACCCACCTGAACGCCGCAGGCTCCCAGAGCCAGGGCCGCCGCCATCTGGCGGCCGTCGGCAATCCCACCGGCTGCAATGACCGGAACATCCACTGCATCCACCACCTGGGGAACCAATGCCATGGTAGTCATCTCCCCCACATGGCCGCCGGATTCCGTGCCCTCGGCAATGATGGCGTCGGCTCCGGCCTGGACCAGGCGGCGGGCCAAAATGGAAGCCGCCACCACGGGGAACACCTTCACCCCAGCCTCCTTCCAGGCGGGAATGTAATGGGCCGGGTTTCCCGCGCCGGTGGTCACCACCGGCACCCGCTCCTGGGCAATGACCTGGGCCATTTCCGGCGCGGAGGGATTCATGAGCATCAGGTTCACGCCAAAGGGCTTGTCCGTTTTGGCGCGGCAGATTTGGATCTGCTCCCGCAGCTGCTCCCCAGACCGAAGGGAACCGGAGGCGATGACCCCCAAGGCTCCGGCATTGGAGCAAGCCGCCGCAAATTCGCCCGTGGCGATGTTGGCCATGCCACCCTGTATAATGGGAAACTCCGTCCCCAAAAGCTGATTCAGTCGATTCATAAGGATCTCCTTTCCCCAAACTCCAGCATGGCGCCGCCCCAGGTGAGGCCTCCGCCAAAACCGACCGCCAAAACCCGGCTGCCGGGTCCCACACGGCCCTGCTCCTCCAGCTCACTGAGAACCAGGGGAATGCTGGCTGCTGAGGTGTTCCCGTAATGGTCTATGTTTTTATAATATTTTTCCGGGGGAATCCCCAGCTTGCGGGCCGCCAGGTCCGTAATCCGAGCATTGGCCTGGTGGAACACAAAGCAGTCCACATCCTCTACGGTGCAGCCCCGCTGCTTCAGGACCCGCTCCACGCACTTTGGCACCGTTTCCACCGCGAAGCGGAACACGCCCTGTCCGTCCATGGCAATGAGGGATGGCTCCGGGAGGCGGGCCCCAGGAATCCGCAGCAGCTCCTCGTTACCGGAGCAGCCCAATTGGGCGGTGACGGATGGCCACCCCGCCCGGCATTCCACCACCGCCGCACCGGCTCCATCGCCGAAGAGGACACAGGTGGACCGGTCTGTAAAGTCTGCAAACCGGCTCAGTACCTCGCATCCCACCACCAGACCAAAGGGACGGGCAGAGGCGTTCAGCAGGCACTCCATGGTGTGCATAGCAAAGAGAAACCCGGTGCAAGCGGCACTCAGGTCAAAGCAGGGAATATCCCGCGGCAGACCCAGGTCCCGCTGCAGCAGGCAAGCCGTGGAGGGAACCAGCGTCTGCGCCGTCACGGTAGCCACAATGCAGGCCCCCACCTCCTCCGGCCGGACGCCAGCCCGCTCCAGGGCACGCTGCGCCGCCTCCCGGCACAGCTGGGTGTGGGTCTCACTCTGGCAGTGATGCCGGCTGCGAATGCCGGTGCGGCTGGAGATCCACTCGTCGCTGGTGTCCACAATCCGGGCCATGTCATCATTGGTCACCACCTGGGCCGGCACGCTGCGTCCCATGCCCAGGATCTTGATTCCGTTCATGGCTCCTCCTTTCGGGGCGTATCTGCATGGGGCAGGGCCACGCCCATCCGTCTGAATTTTTCATACCGGGCAGCGGTCAGCGCACTGCCCCGCTCCTTGCTGAGGGCGGACAGGTGCCGGAACAGCGCCTGATCCACCTCCCGGTAGGCAATGGCCGGAGCCAAATGCGCTCCCCCGGAAGGCTCCAGGATCACCTCGTCTATAACCCCCAAACGCAGCAGCTCCGGCGCGGTCAGCTTCATAAGACCTGCCGCCTCTCCGCTGCGTCCGGCGTCCTTCCATAAGATGGAAGCAAAGCCCTCCGGGGACAAAATGGCGTAAACGCTGTGCTCCAGCATAAGCACCCGGTCGGCCACAGCCAGCGCCAGGGCGCCGCCGCTGTTGCCCTCGCCCAGGATCACCGCCACCACCGGAACCGTCAAGCCACTCATGGTAAGAAGATTCCGGGCAATGGCCTCCCCCTGGCCTCTAGCCTCGGCCTCCAGGCCGGGGTAAGCCCCACTGGTGTCAATGAGGGTAATGATGGGGCGACGGAATTTTTCGGCCTGCTCCATGAGCCGCCGGGCCTTGCGATAGCCCTCCGGGCTTGGCATGCCGAAGTTGCAGCGGAGGTTCTCCTCCAGGTTTTTCCCCTTCCGGGTGCCAATCACCGTAACCGGGTGGCCGTGGAACATGGCCACCCCTCCCAGAATGGCCGGGTCCTCCCCGCAAAGCCGGTCCCCCCGCTGTTCAAAGAAATCTGTGAAAATGGCCGCCACATAGTCTGCCACATTGGGCCGTCCTGGGTGCCGGGCAATGGCCAGATGCTGGGCCGCAGTCAATTCTTCCACTCCCTGCCTCCCTTCCCGTGAAGCCGCAGGAGCTGCGCCAGGGTTTCCCGCATTTGGCTCCGGGGCACAACGGCATCCACGAAGCCGTGCTCCTCCTGGTATTCCGCCCGCTGGAAGCCCTCCGGCAGGGTCTGCCCAATGGTCTGCTGGATGACCCGGGGACCGGCAAAGCCGATGAGGGCCCCGGGTTCTGCCAGGATGATGTCACCCAAGGACGCAAAGCTGGCCGTAACACCGCCGGTGGTGGGGTCCGTGAGGACGGAAATGTACAAAAGTCCCTTTTGGGCATGCCGCCCCAGGGCGGCACTGGTTTTCGCCATCTGCATGAGAGAGAGAATCCCCTCCTGCATCCGTGCTCCGCCGCTGGCGCAAAACAGAATGAGGGGCAGGCGGTTTTTGGTCGCGTACTCCATGGCCAGGGTAATCTTCTCCCCTACCGCCGCGCTCATAGAGCCCATAAAAAACCGGCTGTCCATGACGCCCACCACGCACCGCCGGCCGCCGATGGTCCCCAGGGCCGTCACCACTGCCTCGGTGAGGCCGGTTTTCTCCTGGGCCTTTTTCAGCTTCTCCGGATATCCGGGAAAACGCAGGGGGTCCGCAGCCGGGTATTTTTCATTCAGCTCCCGAAACGATCCGGCGTCCAGCACAGACTTCAAGCGGCTATAGGCATCCAGTGGAAAGTGGTGCCCACATTGGGGGCAGACCCAATGGTTCTGGGACAGCTCTGCCCGGTCCGTCTGCGCCCCACAACCCGGGCAAGCGGAGGCCGGTGACCCCGCCTCCCGAACCGCCTTCATGGAGAGAAGCCGGGCCCGGCGCTGGGCAAAAATTCCGTTCATGTCTTCGTCTCCTCCTCCAGCCGGCGTCTAAATTCCAGCAGCTCCGGCAAATGTTCGTCTAAAAATGCAGTGGTACAGCAGCCCCGGATAAAATCGGGGTGGTACAAAATCTGGTAAGACAGCTCCGCATTGGTGGAGAACCCCTCCAGGATAAACTCCTCCAGGCTGCGCCGCATTCTCCGAATGGCCTCCAGGCGGGTAGGCGCATGGGCCATCACCTTTGCCACCAAAGAGTCATACCAGGGCGGCAGCTGGCAGCCGGTGTAGAGGCAGGAATCCACCCGGACCCCAGGGCCACCGGGGAAATGGAGAAACTCCACCGTTCCCGGACAGGGGCGGAAATCCGCCGCCGGGTCCTCCGCATTGACGCGGCACTCTATGGCATGGCCTGTGATATACACCGCCTCCTGGGTCACAGACAGGGGGAGGCCAGACGCAATCCGCAGCTGCTCCCGCACCAGATCCACACCGCTGACCAGTTCTGTAATGCCGTGCTCGACCTGAATCCGGGTGTTCATCTCCATAAAATAGAAATGGCGCCCATCGGGGTCCAGCAGGAACTCCACCGTACCGGCGCTCTCATATCCCACGGCCCGGGCAGCCCGCACGGCAGCCTGCCCCATCTCCGCCCGCAGCTCCGGGGACAGGCCCCAAGCCGGAGCCTCCTCCAGCAGCTTCTGATTCCGCCGCTGCACCGAGCAGTCCCGGTCTCCCAGGGAGATGACGTTGCCGTGGCGGTCTGCCAAGATCTGAACCTCAATGTGGCGGGGCCGGAGAATCAGCTTTTCCAGGTACATTTCCCCATCGCCGAAGCAGGCAACCGCTTCGGCGCGGGCGCTTTCAAACGCCTCCTGCAATTCCTCTTCCCGGTATACCCGCCGGATGCCACGGCCCCCGCCGCCGGCAGAGGCTTTGAGAAGTACCGGGTAGCCCACGGCAGCCGCCGCAGCCCGGGCAGCTTCCACACCGTCCACCGGTCCGTCAGAGCCTGGCGTCACCGGGACGCCCGCCTGCTTCATCAGCGCTTTTGCCGCAGACTTACTGCCCGCCCGGCGGATCGCGTCCCCGGAGGGACCGATAAATGCCAGTCCCTGCCGGGCACAGGCATCGGCAAACTCTCCGTTTTCAGACAGGAATCCATAGCCCGGATGTATCCCATCACAGCCTGTGGTTTGGGCCACAGTCAGGATGGCCCCCTGGTTTAAGTAGCTCTCAGAGGCCCGGGCAGGGCCAATGCACACCGCCCGAGTGGCCAGCTGCACCGGCAGCGCCTCCTCATCGGCCTGGGAATAGACGGCCACAGTCTCGATCCCCAGCTCCCGGCAAGCCCGCAGAATACGAAGCGCAATCTCGCCCCGGTTGGCGATCAGGACCCGCCTCAGCATACCCGATAGCGAAACAGCGTTTCGCCGTAGGCGACCAGTTCCCCATTGGACTTCGAGATCTGCAAAATCTCACAGTCGCAGGGGGCAGCCACCTCGCTCATCATTTTCATTGCCTCGATGAGACACAACGTTTCTCCCTTTTTCACCCGGTCTCCGGCCTTGACAAATGGCGGTTGCTCCGGACCAGGGGCGGCATAATAGGTGCCTACCAAGGGCGCAGTCACAGCGCGCCCCTCCTCCACCGCCGGGGCAGGCGCAGAAGCGGGGCAGGCAGGAGCCGGCACAGGGGTACCGGCCGCCTCATCCCGGGTCAGCTCCAAGGTAAAGCCTTCCCCAGTCACTTTCATTGTCCGGGCCGTGCTTTTGTCAAAGCAGGTCACCAGATCCATGATATCCTGATTGGTCATTGAACCTCCTCCTGGGAAGCTCTGGGCTTCCTCAATTCTGGTGCTCCTGGAGATAATCCAGCACATCTCCCACGGTCTTCAGACCGGCCATGTCGCCATCGTCAATGGAAAGGCCCGTGGCTTCCTCCAAAGCCATCACCAGCTCCACCAGGGACAGGGAATCCGCCTTCAGGTCTGCGGTCAAGCTGGCTTCCGGTGTCACCTGCTCGGCGTCACAGCCCAGGGTCTCTACAATCAAATCACGAAGTTCTTCGAATTTCATAAGTACTCTCCTTGCGTTCCAAAATCTCAATTATTTTAGCTAAAATAATTTAAGCATATTCTAGCGGGGTTGGACGGGTTTGTCAAGTAAAATTCGCCGTTTCCGGAAAAACATTGTGCCCCAGCCGGATGCATCCCATCCTCCGCAAACTGCCGGGTCCATTTTCCGTCGAAATATGGCAAAGGCCCTGATACGGCGAAGATGCCGCCCGTTTGGGCGGCATCTTCAGAAGAGAAAATCAGAAAAATTCAAGAAATGGCAAATTATTGATAATCCACCGTCACATTGGTGGTGGCAGGCTTCACATCAACGCTGCTGTTGTTGTCCACAGCCAGAGAGCCATCGGCCATAGCCTGGAACAGGGTGTCATACTGCTCCTGGGTGAAGTTGGTGAACTGAGAGGTCTCCATGGGCAGACCCACGCAGTTGTCGGCAGCGCCCAGATACTGGCAAACACCGGCATAGCTCTCCGGCCAGGTCCAGCCATTGGCGGAAGCGTCGGTCAGAGCCTTCACAACGGAGTTGGACAGCGCCTTCATAGCGGAGGTGACGATCCGGTCGGACACGTTGGACTGATCCACGTCCACGCCGATCATCTTGCCATCGTTGGCCTCCGCAGCGGACAGGCAGGACAGATAGATACCGCCGCCGCAGGCAAAGACCACTTCGGTGCCGCCCACATACCAGTTGTCCATCTTGGTGGCGATGTCATCGGTGGGCTGGAAGGAACCGGAGTACCAGTACTTGATGTTGACATCCGTCAGGTTCAGCTCCTGCGCGGCCTTGTCGGCGCCCATGATGAAGCCATAGCCATACCGGACCACTGCGGGCACATCAATGCCGCCCAAGAAGCCCAGCTCCTTGTAGCCTTCCTGCACAGCAGCGTAGCCAGCCAGATAACCGGCCTGCTCTTCCTGGTAGCTGATGAGGGCGATGTTGGAGGGAACGGACTCAGCCTTCAGGTCGGCTTCGGTCACATCCAGAGCCAGGAACAGCACCTCGGGATGCTCGGTAGCCACGGTATAGCAGGCAGGTCCAAACAGGTAACCGGCCATGACCACAACGCCGTAACCGTCCTTCACAGCCTGGTTGATGGCGTCAATGCGGTCCTGATCGGTGTCGCCGGCGGGCTTGTAGTAGCTGCACTCCAAGCCAGCATCACCGCAGAACTTGGTTACGCCTTCGTAGGAATACTGATTGAAGGAGTGGTCGTCAATGTTGCCCACATCGGTCACAAAGGCGACCTTCTTTGCACCGTCGGTGCTGGGTTCGGTGGCGTCTTCGCTGGCGGGCTCCGTAGCGGGTTCGGTGGCGGGATCGGCGGTCACATCTGTGGTGGGCTCAGTGGCAGGCTCGGTTTCTTTGTCCGTGCTACCCTGGCAGCCAGCAAACAGACAGGCGACCATCGTCACTGCCAACAGCAGGGCAAGGATCTTCTTCATGTTTCTAACCTCCAAAATATGTATAACGTTGCGTTCTCTGCGGCCCGTGTTCACACACGCCGTACCCTACTATTTAACACAGATTTTCATAAAAATCAACTAGTTTTTTCATGTTTGTAGAGAATCACAAGGGCCGCCGGCAAATTTGCCGGTTTTCCGTCACTTCATATGCTCTGCCGCAGAGAAGCTGCAGGGCAGCAGCTCCGCCAGGGTGCGGGTTTCATAGGCGCCCGATGCCCCGCCCATGTAAATGCGGAAATCGTCCCGGCAAAATTCCCGCATCACCTGACGGCACACCCCGCAGGGTGGGAAAATGCCAGAGATCACCCCATCCTTCCCTCCCACCACCGCAATGGCAGAAAACTCCCGTTTTCCATCGTAGACGGCCTTGAAAAATGCGTTGCGCTCGGCACAGATGGTGGGGGTATAAGAGGCATTTTCAATGTTGCAGCCCTGGTATACCGTCCCGTCGGCACACAGCAGGGCTGCCCCCACCTGATAGCCCGAGTAGGGCACGTAGGCGTGCCCCATGGCCTCCACGGCCAGGCGCAGCAGCTCTTCCGGTTTCAAAGCAGCACCCCTCCCCCTCAATCAGACAGCAGCGCTGAGGCGAAGCTGGTTCCCGGCGTCTCCAGCGGCACCTCCAGCAGCTCCGCCACGGTGGCGGCAATATCTGCAAAGCTGGTCCTGGTACCCAAGTTGACAGGCTTGACCCTCTGGCCCAGAACCAACAGGGGCACATACTCCCGGGTGTGATCCGTGGTAGCGGTGTAGGCCGGGTCGCAGCCGTGATCGGCTGTGACCATCACCAGGTCCTCCGGACCCAGCTTCTCCAGGAAGCCGGGAAGCCAGGTGTCAAATTCGGTCAGCGCTCCGGCATAGCCGTCCACATCCCGCCGGTGACCATAGAGCATGTCGAAATCCACCAGGTTCACAAAGCAGAGGCCATGGAAGTCCCGCTCCCCATAGGCCATGGTTTTGGCAAGGCCATCGGTATTACCCTGGGTATAGACCTGTTCCGTAGCACCCCGGTGGGCAAAGATATCGTAGATCTTACCCACGGCGATGGAATCCCGCCCGGCGGCCTTCAGCACATCCAGGAGGGTGTCTTTGGGAGGCTCCAGGGAGAAATCATGGCGGTTGGCCGTCCGGGTGAAGCCCGTCTCCGGGGAACCCACATAGGGCCGGGCGATGACCCGCCCCACGCCGTGTTTGCCCCGGAGGATCTCCCGGGCCTTGCGGCAGGCCTCATACAGCTCCTCCAGGGGAATGCGCTCTTCATGAGCCGCAATCTGGAACACCGAGTCGGCAGAGGTATACACAATCCACTTGCCGGTCTTCAGCTGCTCCGCCCCGTAGTCCCGAATGACGTCGGTGCCGGAATAGGGCAGGTTACACAGGACTCCTCTGCCCGTGGCCGCCTCAAAGGCCTCCAGTACCTCCGGCGGGAAGCCCTGGGGGTAGGTGGGCAGCGGCTCCGGCGATACCACCCCCGCAATTTCCCAGTGTCCAATGGTGGTGTCCTTCCCCATGGAGGCCTCCGCCAACCGAGCCACCGCTCCGGTGGGGCTTGGCTCCCGGCCCAGGAAGGACAGGCCCTCGATGTTCCCCAGTCCGGCCTTCCGCAAATTGGGAATATGCAGCTCCCGGGACCTGGCGCAGGACCTGAGGGTGTTCACCCCCACGTCCCCAAACCGCTCCGAATCGGGCATTGCCCCGGCCCCGCAGGAGTCCAGTACAATCAGGAAAATACGTTTCATATTCACATTCCCTTCTTCACAAATTCAGATGGCGTCCCAGTCAAAATTGCCGTCAACCCACAGGGACCGCCCATCATTTCTCCATCTTCACCGCTACCTCCAGCGCCACCTTCATCATGTCCGTGAAGGCGTTCTGCCGCTCTTCCGCCGTGGTCTCCTCGCCGGTGAGGATGTGGTCGGAGACGGTGCAAATGCACAGGGCCCGCTTGCCATACCGGGCGGCATTCATATACAAGGCGGCAGCCTCCATTTCAATGGCCAAAATGCCCATCTTTTTCCAGCCATAGTTGGCGTCCAGGCCCTCCGGGACCCCCTCGTGGTCGCCATAGAAGGCGTCGGAGGACAGAACATTGCCCACGTGATACCGGCACCCCATCTCCCGGGCGGCTTCCACGGCGCGGGTCAGAAGCTCGAAGGAGCCTATGGGGGCAAAGGTTCCCGCCAGGTGGAACTGCGAAGCCCAGTTGGAATCGGTGCAGGCGCCCTGGCCAAACACCAGATCATAGAGCCGGACCTCCTCCTGCAAGGCCCCTGCAGAGCCAACCCGCAGGATGTTCTCCACACCGAAAACGTTGTAGAGCTCATGAGAATAGATGCCAATGGAGGGCATTCCCATGCCGGAGGCCATGACAGAGACCTTGACACCCTTGTAGGTTCCCGTGTAGCCCTGGACGCCCCGGACGTTGTTCACCAGGACGGGATTTTCCAAAAAATTCTCCGCAATGAACTTGGCGCGCAGGGGATCGCCGGGCATCAGGACGGTTTTGCCAAAGTCACCGGGCTTGGCGTTGATATGGGGGGTCGGATATTTCATAGTAAATCGCTCCTTTATTTTTGTGTTTCAAAGGCTCAGGCTTCCATAGCCTTGGCCAGCTTGACAATCCGGGAGGTCCCCAGGCGGGAGGCTCCCAGTTGGATGAATTTCTCTGCGTCTTCCAGGCTGGAGATGCCGCCGGCGGCCTTGATCTTGACATTGGGACCCACGTTTTGGGCAAACAGCTCCACGTCGTGGAAGGTGGCCCCGGCCTTGGAAAAGCCTGTGGAGGTCTTGATGTAATCCGCTCCGGATCTCGTCACCACGTGGCACAGCTCCACCTTTTCCTCGTCGGTCAGCAGACACGTCTCAATGATGACCTTCAGCAGCCTGCCCCGGCAGGCAGACTTGATTTGCCGGATTTCCTCCTCCACCAGGTCATACCGGCGGTCCTTCACCCAACCCAGGTTGATGACCATATCCACCTCATCCGCGCCACCCTCCACAGCGTCTGCCGCCATGAAGCACTTGGCTTTTGTGGTGTCGTAGCCGTTGGGGAAGCCAATGACCGTGCAAATGGCCCGCCGGTCCCC
>ENA-UONY01000700-UONY01000700.1-human-gut-metagenome-genome-assembly--contig:-CS9-NODE-700-length-36352-cov-32.393862_pt1 | contig 36352 bp, 49 predicted proteins | sample MGYA00242465_ERZ724012 | MGnify/ENA metagenome assembly ERZ724012 | reverse complement strand
CAAAGATGCCCCAGAGGGCAATGGTTCGGATTTAGGTTGCTTCGCTCCACCAAGATAAAGCACCTAGAGACGTAAGTTTCTGGGTGCTTTTCTTTTGCTGTAACCCACAGTCAAACCCACTTTTTGCGGAAAACTATGCGAAAATCAGCAAAAATAGGCTGCCATGCATCACACTCGCATGGCAGCCTTTTCGTTACCCTCTCACCACGGCATTGTAAAGCATCTCCAGGAACTGCACCGCGCTGGGTGCGCCGGTCAGCGGGTAGCCAGCCAATTGCTGAACGCCCTCGGGGTTCAGCGCCCAGGCTTTCTCTGCTGCACGCCGGACGGCACTTTGAATGGCGGACCACTTGCAGCGCCGCTGGTCTGAGATGGGGGTATAGATCTCCTTCTGTACGGCTTCCAGCCGGTCCTCCTGCTCACAGATCAGAGCCATACATTCGCAGAGAACTCGGTAATTCTTTGAGCTTCGGGTAATCCCCAGAGGCCTAAGAATTTGATCCAGCTGGGCAGGGGAGTCCGTAATTTTCACATCGGGCATTGTTTGCACATCCTTTCCATCCAACTTTAACCGGAAAATGTCAGAATGTGCCGGATAATGCGGAATGCGTCGGAATATGCCGAAACATGCCAAAAGAAAACAGCCCCGAGGAACCATCAGGCTCCCCGGGGCTGTTGCTATGTACTCTTACTTAATCTTCCCCTGCATCTGATCCAGCAACTCATCGGCGTGGATGGCCTCGGGAGTAAAGCTGTTGTTCTCCCACCATGCCCAGATGGCGGCAGCGGTGGTCAGGCCAGCGGTAACCCACTGCTCCACGCTGGCGCTGTCGATGGGCAGCACCGGCTTGCCTGCTGCACTCAGCAGCTGATTGACGAGGGCCAGTGCCAGCACAACAGTGCGGGCGATGGTCGCGGCGGGGATGGCGGGGGTGTTGTTCTCAGTGATGTGTGCGTTCATAATGTCAGTTCCTTTCTTCAGTTGTGGATGGGTAAAGCGCAGGCTCTCTTGTACAATTCCGTGCCGGTGCCGTTGCCGCCCATCACATGATAGGTCTTGTAGAGGTAATTCAGGTTGCGCAGGCCGTCGCGGGTGATGTACCCCAGCTCCATAAATCGGTAGCACTCGGTATAGATGCGGTCGTGCAGCAGGGCCAGCACCGCGTCCCACAGGGCCTTGATCTTGGGGATGGCGGCAAGGATCGCGCCGCCGATCAGAGCACAGAGCCACCCGGCCCAATACTCCGTGATAAACCGCCACATGGGTGTCAACCCCCTTTCACGGCCGTCAGGCCGGCCCGCTGGATGATGGAAGCGTAGTCCTTATACGCATGGCTCAGGTCTACCGGGCCGCTCACGCCGTGGATCTTGCCGCTGCTTGTGTACTGCCACATGCCGTGGCGGCGGGCGGGGCGCTTGCCGCGGTAGTCCGCGATCCACAGATCGTAAGCAGCGAGGGCTGCCATGTCGAGGGCGGTATCCGCGAAATTGGTGTAGGTGTACACCATTGCATACAGCCCCCACGCTTCGAGTTGGGCAGCGGCTTCGGCCACGCGGGCGGACAGCTTGGCCGGGGTCAGACCGCGCAGCTTCGGGTCTTCTGCATCCACTGCGATGGGCAGTTGGAAGTTCTTGCCCGCCAACGCAGCACGCAGGGCGGCCAGTTCTGCGGCCGTCTGCTGGGGCGTGGTGGCGCAGGTGTAGTAGTAACCGCCCACCGGGATGCCCCGCGCCGTGCACGCGGCATAGTTGCGCTCGAAGACCGGGTCGACGTAGGGCTTGCCGCCCTTGCTGCCCAGCACCCGCAGCATCACGCCGTCGATTTTGCCGCTGCGCTTAACCGCGTCCCAGTCGATGCTCCCCTGCCAGCGGGAGACATCCATAATTTCAGCCATAGCGTCCTCCTTACTGTGTGATTTCCTCAAAGCCGCTCTTGATAAGAATCGCCTTGACCTTCTCCTTCAGCAAGCGGGGGCAGCGCTCATACAGAGCCTTTGCCTCCTCCATAGTCTTAGCAGACATAATTTCCTGTGCCCATAACATAGCCATCATAATTACCAACCTTTCGATTTTTTGTGTGATTTTACGCATAGACAGTCTCGCTCATTTCCAGCAAGCACTGCTTCAGCATTTCGTTTTCGTTTTTCAGGGCTTCCAGCGTCTCCGGCATCTGCGCCATCTTGGTCTCATGCTCCTGCTGCCGGGCCAGCTCGTCCAGCTCGTCCTGCGTGTACTTGATGTATCGCTGGATCGGCACTGTCTCATCCCAGGCGGGCTTCGGTTCAACACCGGGAACATCGATAACCTCTTCTACAATGGTGCTGCCATTGGCAAGATGTTCGATAGGGACATAATGGCTGACCTGCTGAACCCCAGCAATCGCGTCATGGTGCACGATCTCCACATCATCCACCAGCCGTCCCAGTGTCAGGTCGGGTTCACCGGTCAACTCAACGCCGTTTTCATCAATAATTTTCATATTCATCACCCGATTCTTCTCCACATATTTACTGCGTAATAACTGTTTAAGATGCTGAAAGATTGCCCACTACCTACGGAACCAAGGGTCCCGGTGTGGCCGTGTGCACCTGCTGCCGAAGTGGTAACAGCGACCGTGTCGCCCTTGCAGTTTGAGCTTTCATAAACACGGCCCTCACCCTCTCCCCGAATGACAGCCTGAATCGTATGGGTATGCCCACCATTTTTAGATATGCTTCCCGTGTGGGAGTGAGATGGGAGCTGCGATACCGCGAGGCTGGTATTGACGGCTCCGCCTGTGCTTCCTACGGAAAAGGTGTCGCCAGCAGCAAAAAGTAATCGGTCTTTCAGCTTCAGCCATGTGGTGTCAGCATAGATTTCTGCCGGGCTGGTATCAGAACTCATCTCAAGAACGAAGTCTACAGGGGGAACCCACGCCGTGTCTTCGCTTCTGACCAATGCGCCTATCATAAAGTCCTCCTATCCTATCCGTTCCCACATAAAAACTGTGGAATATGGATTTAAAATACTGAAGGATTGTCCGCCTCCAGAAGATCCAACAGTCACGGTATGCGTATGCTCCCCCGCATAAGATGTCGTAACGGTCTTTTCTTTTACAACGTTTCCTTCCTTGTAGAGATAATAGCTGTCCCCGCCAATTGCGCCTGTCGAGGCTGTATGGGTGTGTGCTCCATCGCTCGAGGTACTGCCATTATGGGAATGCCCGGGAATCTGAGCCGTTGTCAAAGTCACCTCCCGAGATCCTCCGGTAGCCCCTAACGAAAAGGTCTTCCCTGCCGCCATGATGGCCCTGTCCTTGATTCGACTCCACGATGTGTGCTCATAGATTTCTGCCGGGCTGGCAGAGCTATAGCTTTTCCATACAAAACCTATCGGAGGAACCCACTTGGAACATCTAAGTCCATGTACATTTCCAATCGCCATTGTAGCCTCCGTTTCATGCAATGCGCCGCCAGATGTATTTGACGGCATAGGGGTTAAGGGTGCTGAATGGACTGTTTCCACCGGTTGAGCCGCAACTGATTGTGTGAGTGTGCGATCCATTGCTGCTAGTGGTATTGGTCTTATCATAGGGATACCACCAGTAAGAATTGGAAGCGTAGACGGTCTTTTTTCCTTGTGCGCACGATATGGTGTGGGTATGCGCACCAACGCCCGTAATAGTAACGGTGTGGGTATGCGCAGGCATTTCTTCGGTGGTGAGAGTGTGAGAAAAACTGCCACCTGTGCTGCCCAGTGAATAGCTCCCGCCTGCACCGATGAGAAAACAATCTTTGATCTGCGTCCAGCTGGTGCCATCATATAGCTCTGCCGGGCTGGTAGGGCTTCCTGTGGTGATGATCATGCCCACGGGCGGCACCCATGTTTTGCTTGGTGTACTTACAGCTCCAAGCGCCATGACTCACCCCTCCTTACACCGGGTTCTTGTTGGTCAGCAGAAGCCGCAGGCTGATATCTGCTGTGGGAACCTTTTCGGCATAGAACCGGCAGAAGCCCACATCGGTACTGCAAATCGAGCCAAGGCCAGCTTTCTGGGCCACGACCACGCTCTCGAGGCTGATCGTTGCACTGGGTTCCAGCGCTGCGGTACATCCGCTGACGGTCGCATCACACTGGTAGGCCCAGCCCGCGTTCTTAGCGGCTGTGTCAGAAGTGGCTTTCCAGCTGGCAGCGGCAAGGGCGATATCGTAGGCCTTGATAATGCTTGCAAAAGCCTTTCCGACCGCTGCCGCGTCCGCAGGAGCGTTTTCTGTGTTCAGGGTCTTGTCCGTTCCGGCCCGTGTTCCGGCAAGCTCTGCAGCATCCTCTGCGGCCTTCTGAGCCTTTTCTGCGGCCTGACGGCTGGCGGATGCTTCACCCGCGCTGGTAGATGCCTCACCGGCCTTGGTGGAGGCGGTGGAAGCGCTTCCCGCAGCAGCGGTGGCCTGCTGGGTGGCAGTGTTTGCCGCAGCGGTGGCCGTCTTGGTGGAGGCCGCCACGTCGGTCAGGGCTGTGGTGCGGGCCCGTGCGATATCCTGCAAGGCGGCGGTGTGCTCCGTCTCCGTGTCCTGCAGGGCCTGCTTGGCGGCGGTCTCACTGGTCTTGGCTGCCTTCTCGCTGGCGGCGGACTTGGTCTCGCTGCTCTTGGCTGCCTCCGCGCTGTCCTTGGCGGCAGCGGCACTGCTGGTAGCTTTCTCCTCCAGTGCGTTGATGCGTTCCTTGGCAGCGGCCAGCAGCTCGTCGGTGGGGATGCCGGTCACGCCGTCCCGCACGATGCCGCAGAGCGCCTCGTCCAGCCGGGTGTCGGTGATCTGGCCCGTGGTGATGCTGGTGGAGCCTGCCGGGCGGGTGATCTCGGCAAGGCAGAGGTCGTAGATCAGCTCGGTGCGGGAGATGGCGGGGGCCGTGGGTGCGCTGGATGCCGTGCCCTGCAACACATGCAGGCTGGCGGCTCTGGCACCGGCATCATAGCGCATGACGATGCGGTCGATGCGGGGGAGAGACGGGTCGGCCAGCGGCATGGTCAGGGTGTCGGCCTCCCGCTTGGTGATGGAGTAGCCGGTGAAGCGGCTGGGATGCACCCAGCCACGTCCCGCCCCCACGGTGACCTTCAGCCCGCCTGCGGCTGTCACCGGGAAGTCCTCATCTCCGCTGAACACGCCGCTGATGAGGCCCGCAAGGTAGGCCGCTACGTCTGCGGCATCGAAGTCGTAGCCGTTGGCGGGATAAAGTACAATTTTACTCAAAAGATCATCTCCTTAGCTTGCGCCAGACCGGCGTGCCCAGCCGCACCGTGCGGGTGGTGCTGTCGCTCTGGCTTTGGGTGATGACATCGGCCACCCGGACGGTGGCCTTGTAGCCCAGCTCCGGGATGGTGCAAAAGGCCACGTCACCAGGGGAGAGCCCCTCGGCATCGATGGTCAACTCAATGGAGCCGGTACGGAGCTGCTCCAGCAGTTTATTCGTGCCTCGGGCCATGAGCCGCTCGAGGTAGGCCTGGCTCTTGCTGGTCTCGCCCTTTTCCTCGTCCGGCTGCACGTCCCGGGCATCGACGTAAAGCTCCCGCCGGTCAGCACCGGTGGCATCCGTCAAGCCCACGGTGACGGTGGCCCGGTTCTCGCCCTCGCCTGCGCCCTGCACCACAGCAACGTTGGCGTAGTCGCTGTCGCCAAAGGCCCACGCGGCCTGCTGAAGGTTGCCCCACTTGGTGGAAAAACGGTTGTTTGGGTCAGCGGTGGGCCGGTAGACCTCGAACAGCAGCTTCTTGTCTGCGTTCTTGCCCGCAAGCCGCACCCGGAAGCCCAGATCACAAGCCGCACCGATGGTCATCAGGTAGTCCATGATGCTGCCGCCGGAGGTCTGTGCAGTGTAGGTGGTGTCGAAGCCCACAGCAGCACCCAGCTCCAGCTTGGGCCATGGCTGCATGGCACTGACCAGTCTGCGCATGGCGGCTTCGGCGTTCTCATTCTTCACGATGCTGGTACAGGCCCGCTTGGTGAAGATCCACGTCCCCGGGAAGCCGGTGACCACCAGATTGCTGTCGGTGTTCTCGTTGCTCCGGTGGCAGATGCGCATGGGCACATCGCCGTCACTGCGGCGCAGCCAGCGGCCCTCCCGGAGAAGAGCGAGGTTCTCCTCGGTGGGGCGCACCTCCAGCGTGAACTCGCCCTCGGCGTTGTAGGGCTCGTCCCAGTAAAGGCTCACCCACACCTCCACCCGGCCCAGCCGGGCGAGGGTCAGCTCATCCAAAACGTCCAGCGTCACGAGATCACCTCCGGCAGAATGCCCGAAACCATGGGATAAAAGCGCACCGTCACCTGCAGGCCGGTCTCACCGCTGTCGGCGGTGGCCTTGAGTAGGTTGTCCCCGGGGGCCAGCTCCAGCAGGTCGCTATCCTCATCCAGCAGTGAGAAGATGTTCTCCTCCGTGCCGTCCTCCGTCCGCTTGACTGCCAGCTTGTCGGTGGTGGTGCGGTAGATCTCGATGACCTGCCCGGGGGTCAGGGTGGTCAGGATGCGGATGCTCTGGCCGGTGACGATGTTCAGCACGGTGGGGTTGACCACAGCGCCGTCACTCTTGAGGGTGGCCGTGAAGGGCACGCTCAGCGCCCCCGGGTTATAAGCATTCAGCCAGCCGATTGAAGTGCGCACGCCGAACCGGTGGGGCTTGGAGTAATTCACCGGCAGCCTGAACGATGGCACAAAGCCGTTGATGCAGAAGCTCTGAGCCTGCAAGTTGTACCAGAAGGGCTTGGGGCAGAAGAGCATGAAATCCAGCACCGGGTAGGGGTGGATGCTCTTTGTGTAGGGGGTCTTGGAAAGCACAAAACGGCAGAAGAATCTATCCTCGAAGTACATTGTGCCGCTGGTGAAATAGGGCAGCTTTTCCAGCAGTAATTCCGCATCCGCGTCGCCGTGGGGGCTGTGGCAGTGGATGATGAGCTCACGGCTCACCCCGGCCACGCTCTGGCGCTCCACGCTCACGCCCACCTGGTTCACGCCCTGAGCGGTCTGCACGTCCACGTCTACGCCATTGATGGGGTCGAGGGAGTAGGGCGTGCCGTAAGCCCACCCGATGTCGAGAGTGGCCCCGGCATCCGTGACCAGCTGCAAATGGTCTTTGCGAAATGGCATTCAGTGCCCTCCTTTCATCGTTTCTGGGCCTTGGCCCGGTCAGCTTCCCAGCGTGCTTCCCGCTGGAGGTCTGCCGCCGTCTGGGCCCTGGAGTAGATATTTTGGGTGATGTTGGTGTCACCCTCCCGGTGGTAGTTGTTGGCGGCTGCGGCCACCTGTGCCGTGCCGGAAGCGGCCACAGACCGGGTGATGGCCATGTTGTCCGACAGCACCAGAGAATTGGCCTGCCGAACCATTTCGGCCAGCTTGCTGTTTGCAGCCAGCAGGGCCTCGGTGTTGGCCTCCACAGCGTCGGTCAGGTCTTTGTCCGGGGTGGGGGCCGTCGGCGTGGTGGAGCCGGGTTTTGTGCCTGTGGTGGTCTTAGCGATGTCATCCAAACTGCGCTCCACCTTTGTCTGGATGCCGTCCACATAGGTGGTCACGGTCTTGTAGGAGCGCTCCACGCCGTCCATCAGCTTGGTACCTGCCTCGGTGACGGTCTTGGTCACCCGCTGGGTGATCTTGCCGGTCTCATCCTGCAGCTTCTCGGTGAGCACTTTGGTGGTCACGGTGCTGCCGTCTGCTCTGGTGGTCTTGCTGGTGTCGGTCATGCTCTCGACGACCTTCTGGGATTTGGTGGAAGTGCCGGAGCTGCTGGGGTTGTTGGCAGCTTCCTGCTGCTTTTTTCGCTCGGCCTGCCGGGCCTTGCGGTCGGCAGCGATCTGGTTGGCGTAGTCCCATGCCGGGTTGCTGATGTAATCCACATGGTCGCCCCAGAGCCACGCCACGGAGTTATACAGGCCGATGAGGCCGTTGATGAGGATGACAAAGCCCTCGATGCCCGCCGCCACAATGCGCATCAGGCCCTCGAAGATGTAGCTCATAAAGTCCTCAACGCCCGCCCAGACATTCTGGAAAGCGTTGGCCACATCCTTGTTTTTGCCGGAGAAGTTCAACAGCGCACCCACCAGCATCCCGATGAGGGAGATGACGAGCAAAATCGGATTCGCATCCATGGCCACGTTCAGGGCGGTCTGCCCGGCTGTGGCGCTGGCTGCGGCGGGCACGAACTGCGCCACCAGACCCATGGCCAGTTGGCTCAGGTTCCCGAACACGCCGCTCAAAGCGCCGCCCAGCTGGTTCAGGGCCCCCAGAGCGATGGAGTTGATCTGCGCCTGCTGTTCCTTGGTGCAGGCCTGCCAGAAATAGCTGGCAGCCCACAGGCCCAGGCTCTCGAGGTCGCCATCCTTGAGGGCCGTTGCCAGCGTCTCGATGGCCCCCAGCGCATCCGTCTGGATGTCAGACTGGATCTGCGCCCAGCCCTCGGTGAGCTTGGTGCGGAGCTGGGTGGTCAGCAGCTCACCCACGCTGCTGTACTGGGGCCCGGCATCCTCGATGGTTTTTGCCACAGTCTGTGTGCCGTCGGCGGCGATGGTGGTCACGGTCTTGACCGTGTGCTGCACGCCCTCGATGACCTCAGTGCCGGTGCTGGTGATGACCCGCTTGACCTGCTCGCTGCCGTCTGCCAGCGTCTCTGTGGTGGTCTGGATGGTGACCTTAGCCCCGTCCACGAGGGCCGTCTGGGTCGCGGTAACCGTAGAAACCACGTCACGGACGGCCTCGATGCTCTGCGTGACCTTCTTTGTGCCATCTGCCGCTGTGGTTGTGATGGTCTTAACGTCCGAAAGGACCCCGTCCACCATCTGACGGCTGGTTTCGGTGACGGTCTGCTTCTGCTGTTTCGTGCCGTTTTTCAGGGTCTCGTTGATCGTTTCGGTGGTACGGGTGATTCCGTTTTCCACCACCGTACTGGTGGAGGTAATGGAGTTTACCACCTCAGATGCAGCCTGTTTTGCGGAAGAGCTGACCTTTTTCGAGGATGCAGAAACAGCACTGGCCGCTTGCTCAGTGGTTTTTTGTGCAGCTTTGGCCTCCTCTTGCAGTTCCGTCCAGCTCTTGGTGCTGATGCCTTGCCCGGCCTGGGCTGCCTTGTGCCGGGCCTCCCGGTTGGCTTTGGAAGTGGCCGCTGCGGCCTGTGCATCCTTGTCGGCTTTGTAGTCATCGTAGCTGGAAAAGCCGGTATAACCGTCTTTTCCGAGGAAGCTGTTCAGCTTGTAACTGAGCTTGTCAAGCCAGCCGATTGCCGCCCCAATGGCGCTCTTTGCGATGTTCGCCACAGCCTGAAAGGCCCCGTCTACGATGTTCCGGAAGGTCTCACTGGTCTGGTAGGCAGTTACAAGGGCCGCTGCCAGAGCAGCCAGAACTGAAACCACCAGCCCGACGGGGTTGGCTTTCAGGACAGCGTTCAGCCCGGCCTGCGCTACGGCTAGACCAGTTGCTCCGCCTTCGGCAGCTTTATGGGCGGCAGCAAGGGCAGTGGTCGCAGCTGTTTGTACCACCGTAGCGGCAGAGGTGGCGGTCAAATAGCCTTTATAGGTCAGAAATGCCGCGCCGACAGAGGTGACAACGGTGATGACCAGACCAATGGTGTCTTTCAGTTTGGCCAGCTTCTGGTCATCCTCCGTGATGGAGACCACCAGCTCGTTGGCCTTGACGATGAGGTCGCCGAGGGCTGAGAACAGGCCGTCAGTCAGTTTGCCGGTAAGGGCAGCCACGTTGTCCTGCAGGGTAGACAGCCGCCCGTTGAAGGTCTGGCTGGCCTCCAGCATACCGTTGTAGAACTGCCCGCCCTCACTGGTGGCGGCTTCCACAGCGGCCTGCAATTCCTCAAAGCCCACCTTGCCGTCCGAGATGCGCTTGTACAGGCCGGCCATGGATTCACCGGTGGCCTCGCAGATCTGATTGAGCGGGTTGAAGCCCGCGTCAATCATCATGTTCACGTTTTCCAGCGTGACCTTTTGGGCGCTGGACATCTTGCCATAAGCCCGGACAAGGGTCTGCATCTTATCCGCGTTGCCCAGAGAAATGTCGCCCAGCATCTGCAGCACGTTGGTGGTGTCAGCTGCCGCAATGCCGAATTGCAGCAGGGTCTGGGTGCCCTCAGTCAGATCAGACAGGGTGAAGGGTGTGGATGCCGCCATTTTGCGGATTTCTTCCAGCTTTTCGGCGGCAAGCTGTTCGTCACCCAGCATGACCTTGAAATTGGTGAGGTAGCTCTCCATGTCCCGGTTGTAGGACAGACCGCTCTTCACCACGCTCATCAGGGCATCGGCGGCTTTCTTAGCGAAATCGGCGATCATCTGCCCGGCGGCTACCGTCCATTTATTGACGCTCTGCTCTGCCGGGTCGCTGTTCAGCCGGACATCACCCGTAATACTGAAATCAGCCATTGGGGGCGCTCACCTCCTCATCATCGCCATGCCTGAGCCGCTGCAGGAAGGCGGCATTATGGTCGGCCACCGTGACTGTCGTCCGGGTGTGCCGCAGTTCTTTGGGCAGGGCAAAGGTCTCCTTCAGGTCCTCGTACTGCTGGCGCTGCCTGCCCTCCATGCCGGAGGTGTCCATCGTGCGCCAGGACATGATCTTCGCCATGGTGGTTTCCTCCGGCAGCCCCCGCAGCAGAGCCAGAAACCGCCACCAGTGGATGCGCTCTGCCGTAAGGTCGATGTGGTAAGCCTGCTGAAAAGCTGCGGTCAGATAGTCCGCGTCACAGGCAAAATCCATGGCAAGCTCACCGGAACCGCTGCCTTTGCCGCCGGAACGTCCGGGCGGGTCGGCCCCGTGGTAAAAGCGCAGTAAACTTTCATAGGCCTCCGGGGCCAGCTGAGGCGGGATCGGCTCCCGGTAGAAGCGCCGGAACGCTTCCTGCGCAAAGGCAAGGGTGTCCTTTTTCTCCCGCTTGCGCTGATACTGGTTCGACAGCCAGACCATGGGCCGAAAGTCCGGGTCGATAGCGCGGCCCTCCCACTCGGTAGGCAGTGGTTCCAGCAGGATGTCAGCCATGATGACGGCGGCGCTTTGCCTTGCGCCGCTGCTCACGGTTCAGCTGAGGAGCCAGAAGGCTTGGGTCGAACTTCTGCTTTTCCTGATTGGTAGCCCGGGTCAGTTCGGTCATCACGGTCAGGGCCTTGCCCAGGTCATTGCCGTCCAGCCCCAGAGCAGCTGCAGAACCTTCGCCCAGTACGTCATCGACAAACGCTTCCACGATGCGGCACTGGCCGCGGATACCCTCGGCATAACTCATGTTAGGGGTCTGCTGTGCACGCTGACGCTCGGCCTCCTCGGCCTTTTCCAGCTTTGTCTTTGCCTGCTCCAGCCGCTCGATATCGTTGGCGTTCAGGCTGGAAAACGCAAATTCCTTATCATAGATCTTCATGGTCGTCTCCTATCAAAAAAGCCCTCGCCGGTCAGGACGAGGGCACAGAGCTACGGGCAGGATCAGCCTGCCGCAACGGTAGAATAGTCGAACTCGGCAGGGGTGCCGATGCCCTTTACATCGCAGGCAAAGGTGGCAATGGCACCGGCAGAACCGCCCACGTCGCTGGTGACGATGAATGCGGCTTCGCCCTTCTCGCCCTTGCCGGTGCGCAGGGAGAAATAGATGTAGGGCAGGATGACGCTCTGGCCGGAGCCATAGATCATCTCGTGGCCCAGAATGAAGTCCTGGAACGCATCGCCCTTGCAACGGTCGCCGTTGATGGCGAGGGTGCGCTGAACGCTGCCCTTGGTGGTAACGGGGCCGGTGCGGATGTAGGTATTGTCAGAGGTGGAAGCGTTCAGTGCGCCGCTGTGCTCCCGCACATGGTCGGCACAGACGGTCCAATCCTTAACGGCATCCTTCTTGCTGGCCTCGGTGCAGATGGCCAGAACAAAGTCATCGGTGTTCTCGATGCCCTTGTAGTCGGCGCTGGGGGTGATGCCGGAGGCGGTAACAGCTTCAGTAACAGTCATGTTGAAACTCCTTTCGGTTGGTAATAAACGAGCCGGAGCTGCATCTGCATTTTGCAGCTTCCGGCGCTGCTGGTAACGATATAGCCCGATGCGGTGACCGATACGCTGAGGGGCTGCTTTGGGGCTTCCAGCTGGGGCAGGTTATGCCGGTCATTCTGGGCAAGCACCCAGTCGGTCAACTGCTCAAAAAAGCCGCTGTTGGCAATCTGGGTGCTCTGGGCCTCGCTGTATTCCCGGCGGCTCAGGAATGCATAGCTTTTGGCCATGTTCCTGCCGGAGAAATAAGTGGTTAGCACCGGGTCTGTGGGGGAATCCTCAATGGAAAACTCGGCCACCGGCTCCGGGGAAAGCCCGGAGATACGGAATGCTGCCCCGTTCTCGGTCTGTTCTTCGGCGATGAGAGGGCAGGTCTTGAGCCACTCCCGCATGGCCGTGATGGTGGCTTTCTCGCTCATAAGTGGCCCATCCCTCCCCAGAACATGGTAACGGCACGGGTCGCATAAAGGGCCAGATGCTCTCCCATGTCTGCAAGTGCCCGCTGGCCCCAGTAGGAGCCGCGCAGACCTTTGTACTTGTCGGCTTCCTGCCCACGTTCCTTGTTACCCATGAAGGTGTGCAGATCGCTGCCCTCGGCGTGCAGGTAATACTGCATGCGGGCGTAGGGGGTGTTGTAGACCAAAAGGCCCTCGTCATACTTGGAAGCAGTCTGCACGCTGTTTTTCAGTGTGCCGGTGTCCAGCGGAACATAGCTGTCGATAAGCCGGGCCGCTTCCTGTGCCATGGCATACTGCGCCTTTTGCAGGGCAGCAGTCTTTTCGGCACCGAAGTCAGGCCGCCAGGAAAGCTGCATCTGAACGCCGTCCACCTTGTAGCGCAGGCCGTAGGGCTGATCAAAAACAGGCTTGCTCATTTCCTCAGCTCCCCTCTACATGAAAATGCGGCAGCAGCGGTTCCCGGTTGTCGGAGACCGCCGCCACCGTGCAGCAGATGTGTGTTTTCTCGAGGGCAGCATACTCGGCCTCGGTCAGGCAGCGGACAGCGCCGCAGATGAGCTTGCCGCCCCGCTTGAGTGTCCAGTGTGCCGCCTTTTCCCCGGGCGGGAGCTTTGCCCACTGGAAATAGGGCAGGTAGCCCGCCGAAGGGGGCAGCCGGATGTGCACCGTCCGCTGGGGGTCGCCGCCGGAGGTGTCCAGCTTCTCCCGCCAGCTGCATCCGGGGATGACATGGCAGACAGGCCGGTCGGTCTCGGTGGCGGTGTCGTGAACGAGGGTCACAACGGTAACGCTGCACTGCATCAGAAACACCCCCGATACAGCAGGCCGTGGGGGTCGCTGCCCAGCGCGTTGGAGAGGATGCCCTGCGCTTCTGCCGCCAGCCGCTCGGAAAGTGCCCCGCTGGCGAAGGTGACAGAGTAACCATCGTTGGACACGCTGGAAGCCCCGGGCACGGCGCAGGCGCTCTGTGCGGCGCTCATGGCATCGACGATCTGGACGCAGGCATCAGCCAGCAGAGCGGCGCACCCGGCACAGGCCCCGGCATGAGACTCTGCCCGGCCAAAGGTGTGTCGGTCGATGAGCCGGGAAGCCCGGGCGCACAGCGTGTCAAAGGCGGCCTCGTCCAGCGTGCCGCCCGCTGTCTGGTACTGTTCGTAGGTGCAGTAAAGCATGGGGGCCTCCTTATGCTGCTGCCTTCTTCTTGACCAGAATGGTCTGGCCCTTGGTGACCTTGTAGGCGTAGACCTTACGGCCCTGCACGGCAGATGCGCCGATGAAGTCGCCGGAGCCGGAGAGGTCCTGCAGGTGGACGGGAACGGCCCACTCGTCGATGACAGCGAACCAGTTGGGATGACCGGCCACATACTCCACGTTCTCGCCCAGGGTGGAATCCTCGAACACGGTGTAGCCTGCGATCTTGCCCACAGCGCCGGTCTGAACGACTGCGTCGCCCAGGTCGGAAGCCTTGATGAACTCGGGGCTCTTCAGGAGCAGGCCGTAGGTGTCCGGGGAGACCAGCAGCCAGCGGCCTGCGGTGGGCACGCCGATGGAGGACTGCTGGGTGCGTGCATCCACGATGTTGGCATAGATGGTTTTCTCGGTCAGGGCGGTGGTATTGCCGAAGGCAGTGCCTGCGGTGGTCAGCTCCACGGAGCCGTCAGAATCCATCTGCAGGCCCAGAGAGTAACCGGCGCTGTCCAGACGGTCAGCCACCAGATTGCCGGGAACGCTCTCTGCATCGAAACCATCGATGATCTCGTTCACGGCCTTGTCGTGGTCGATGTTGACGGTGAGGTAGGTGGTATCGCCGCTGGTCTGCTTTGCACCCTTGGCCTTGTCGTAGTCGTTCACCACCACCTCGGTGTCACGGACGGGAACCTTGACGGAACCTGCCTTGGGGCTGCCCTCGTAGCGGTTGTTGCAGATCACGCCGACTTTCTTCACCAGCGTCTTGCGCAGCTTGAGGTCGACCAGATTGGAATAGCGAACCTGTGCTTCATGTGCCATAAGAATATCCTTTCTCTCATTCGATGTTGATATCGGGGTTCATCGCCTTGAAGGCAGCGGTCACGGGGTCAACGTCACTGGCGGGCGGGGTGCCGTGCTCTTTGCCGCTGGAAACGTGAACGGAACCAGCGCTGCCCTCTTCCGCCTCGCCAAAGGCCCAGGGGTTCGCCTTGGCGGCTTCTTCCAGAGCCTTGGAGATATCGGTGGAACGGTCCTTGGAGCCCTTGAGGGCATCCAGATCCAGCAGTGCCCGGACCGCCTTGACGCTGCGGCCCTTGGCTCCCAGAATGGCGGTGTTCAGGGCATTGTCAAAGGCAAAGCCCTCAGCCTGTGCCTGCATATCGCCCTTGAGTTTGGCAATGTCTGCCTCGTATTCCTCGGGCTTCTTCTTGCCGTCAAAGGCGGCAAGGCCGTCCTGGGCGGTCTTGAGCTGAGCCTGGGTGTTTTCCAGCTGGGTCTTGTACTGCTCAGCGGCAGTCTTTTCCCGGTTGACATCGTTGCCGTTCTCGGCCATGATCCAGTTCAGCTGCTCCTCGGTAATGCCGGGGATCTGTTTCTTCACGTCTTCACGCTTCATGGTGGAAAAACTCCTTTCTGTTGGTGAAACCACGGTTTGGTGACACGGTTCTCCGTCCGTGTTCGGTTGTGGGCAGGGTACGCACTGCCCTCTGCGATGGCACCGTATGCAGGAATCGAACCTGCGGCATCCGGTTTTGGAGACCGGCGCTCTGCCAACTGAGCGAATACGGCATGAAAAAAGCGCCCCTGCTCAAACGAGCAAAGACGCTTGCGGTATTAGGTTTGGTCAGTCCCAGTCGGCATAACGGGGACAATTAAGGCAGACTTTATGGGCTTCTGCCCAATTGCAAGGTGGCTTATCGTCACCCTTCAGGCAAAGAGTATCATCGCCAATATTGGAGACCTCAAAGCACAAACCGCAGTCGATTTTGCGGTTATAGATAGGGCAAAACCATTCTTCCGGCTTTGCTGTATCGTTAGTGCGGAATACCATGCTTCTTAACCACCTCCATCAATTTTTGACCGCCCTCATCCAGCGGCCCGATACTGGAAACATTGCCGTTCTGCCCAATGGCAACAAAACCATACTCGGAATAGTAACAGATCTGTGTTCCGTTACGCTGGGACATTGCGACTTTGGAAGAGCGGATAATGCGCTCGGCATCCATCGGCCCCATGCCACGTTCTGCCCAGCGCTGCAGAACGTGTTCGCTCGCAAAGTTGATTTCATTGGGTGCAGGCGGCGATTCAATCAACTTGCCTTTCGCCTTTATTGTACCAGCTTCACGCATCTGTTGCAATTCCACATTTGCAGAATCAAAACGTTCCTGCTTTCGGGCTGTATAACTGGCCTTGCCCGCCTCGCTCCTGCCAAAGCCTGCCACGCTGGTGCGGGCACTGTCGGCCCTGCCGCCGGTGGCGCTGATAAAGTCAGACAGCTTCTGACGGGCCTGCCGGAGCTTTACCGCGCTGGCGGTGGTATCGGCCCCGGCGGCATCCTCAGCCAGATACCGGCGCTTGTACTTGCGCACGGTGCGCTCCCGGGCCCGCTGCATCTGGCTGATCTCGTACCGGGTGTATCTGCCGCCGTTGTACTCGATGTCCCGGGCGTTCAGGGCTTCCAAGCTCTCCTGCGTCCATGCAGGCGGTGCACCCAGCTCAGGGAAGATGGCAAAGAAGGTATGACGGCAGTTCCAGCCGCACAGCCCTGCGCCGGTGCCGTAGGCGGTGGCGGCCTCGAAGTCCGGGTAATGTTTGCCCATGTAGTCCACAGCGCCGCCCCGGTGGAACTGCCTGCCCTGCCACTCAGCGTGGGAAGGCCGGGCCCCGCCGTGGGCCGTGGTCTCGAAGAACTCCACTCCCATCTCATCGGCCCGGGCCACCTGCAGCTTTGCACCGGTCTGATTCACACCGGTGAGCACCGCCCGGCGGCAGGCTACTTCCAGTGTGTCGGTGTGGCCGGTGGGGTAGGTGACGTACTTCATGGTGTCGGCCAGACTGTCCACCGCGCTCTTGATGGCGCTCTTGTAGTCGAACGCACCGCTGCTCACCTTGAGATGGGCGCGGTCGAGGGCGGCTTCAAACTGGCCGCTGACGGTGTTGGCCGTGGTGGCAGTCAAGTTGTGGAAGGTTCCCGCCGTCTGCTGGTAGCCTGCGTTGAGCAGGGCCTGCAGGGTGGCGTTGTCGGCAAAGGGTGTGGGCTCCTTGCCGTAGTGGTAGTAAATCTCGTCCTCGGCTTCCATTGCTCGGGTGGCCGCTTCCTGCATGAGCCGCCGGATCTCGGCTTCGCTCTTGCCGGTGTAGCGGGCCAGTTTCTTCACCACGTCTTGCCGGAGGGCTTCGGTTTGCTCATATCGCCACAGCTGCCAGTTGGCCGTGGGGGTCAGGGCTTCCATTTTGGAGATGCGCCGGGCCACGTCCCGCAGGATGTCGTCCTCCACCTGCTGCCAGAGCAGCACCAGCCGGTCTGGTGCGTGGTCGAGGTAGTCCGGGGCCAGCATCAGGCACCACCGCCGAAGCTCAGCTCAGGCTGCTTGTTTTCGTCGGCAGCTTCCTGCGCCAGCTTGCGGGCATCCTCTTCACTGACCCCGTACCGGGCAGACAGATACTTGTACCGGGGCAAAAGGCCGCTCAGGGCATCGTCCCGCATCTGGCTCATCCGGGTCTCGGCATCGGTGATGTAGCTGTCGTCCCAGTCCACAGAGATGGGCGTTTCGGGGTCCACCGCCGCCCCCTGCAGGTTCTTTGCCGCCCACAGGATAGCCCGCACGATGCCCACCAGCGCCCCCTCGATGGGGATCTGGTTCTTATTGGCGCTGGCCACCAGATCCTGACGGCTGCCGTTGTACTCGGTGGCCGTGGTGACGTTGCCCAGCTCGAAGTTGTACCGGTGACAGCCCAGGCCGCACTTGAAGCTGAACAGGTTCAGCATATCCTGCACAGCCTTGTGGTTCTGTTCCACCCGCAAGTCGGGGTTGTATTCGTGGTATTCGCTGGACTGGTCGAGGCTCCCTTCCTTTTGGGGCAGGGTGACGAACTGGCTCTGCACATCGTCATCGGGCGGAATAGAGTGCTCTACGCCCTCTTGGTCCACCACCTTGCGGCAGATGTCCGCAGAGTAGAAGATCTTCTTGTGGCCCAGCCGGATATCCTCTCGGTAGTTGTCAAAGGCAAGGTCGATGCCCTGGGCCTCGGCCAGCGCTTCGGCAAAAACGCTCATGCCCAGCCCTGTGCCGCCGTCAAGGTTCTTGACTGCTGCCGGGCTGAACAGGGCAAACCACGGGGGAGAACCATCAACCGTGATACTTTCTGCCGTGCCCGTCGGGGCGTTCAGCTTGGTAAAATCGGGCACTCCCGAGGTAGAATCCGTCACCCGGAACCACTCGTTCCGGATGGTGCGCTTCACACTGTCGCCGGTGTGTGTCTGCAGATAGACCGCAGGCTTGCCCTCCATCATACACTCGGAGACAAAGGCCGCTTCGCTCACGATGCCCCGTTCCACCCGCAGGGGCAGGATGCAGGAAGCCGGGTCATAATCCAGCTTCAGGCGGGTATCCGGGCCGGGGACAGCTTTCCCATTCACGACAGTCAGGTTTTCGGCACTCAGCACAAAGGCACCGGTGCCGGACCAGTAAGCCTGCTCCACCAGAGCATTGGCATTGCGCCAGAAGTGCAGCTCCCGGAGCAGGCCGCCCACCTGCTGCTCATCGTCGCCCAACAGGTACTTAGCGGTGTCAGCGTCCTTGATCTGGAAGGTGGTGCGGTCGTTCAGCAGCAGGTTTGCCCAGTCCTCGCAGACCCGTTTCGGCATCCGCAGGGAGGCAATGGGGCGCTTCTTGGTGCCGGTTGCGTATTCGGCGGCACGGGTGTGTACCTTGGGCACGCTGCCCTGCCACCACTGCCGCCAGGTCTCGATGTGGCCGTAGTAGTCGGCATCGATGGCCCACCCGCGCGTCTTATTCAGGTAGTTCAGAAATGCGGTGATGTTCATGTGTTGGTCAACCTCTTGAAATCGCGCTCGATGGTGTACTCGTAAGCGTCCAATGTGTCGATATCGGTGCTGCCGTCATCCAGCCGCTCGTCCACGCCGGGGTGCTTGCCGCTGTACAGGGCCGTGGCAAGGGCATCCCGGAGGGTGGCAGCCTCCGGCAGCAGCCAGAACCGTCCGCCGCCCATCAGGATGCAGGTCAGGCGGATGCGGTCATTGATGCGGATCTTGGCACTGTTCTCTACCCGGTCGGCCAGCCAGCTCAGTTTGCAGCGCCGGAGTCTTGCCCGGATGTGGTTGATCAGCGTCTGCTCTGCGGAATCGCAGAAGATGTACTGGATCTCGCCCCAGCGGGCAAAGACAGCCATGCAGAACTCCAGCAGCCGGTCGGCCAGAAAGTCGGCATCCTGCGCCACCGGGTCGATGCGCTGGGAAGCCAGCCCAACCACACCGGACCAGCCCGGCAGGATGGCCGTTGCCACAAAGGCGTGTTTGGAGCCGTTGCCGCCAAAGTCCACCCCGATACGCACCCGCCACGGGTGCAGCGGCTTGTCCGCAGGCCAGAAAAAACGCCCATCTCCGGCGGCAAGGCTGTCGGCCAGCAGGCGGTAGATCACGCCGTTGGCGGCCATCCACTGGCCGAGGATAAAGCGGTTATAGTAGACTGTGCCCGCATATTCCTGTTTCAGATCAGAAACGAACTGGGGCGGCAGGGTGGGGTTGTCGTCGATGGTGTAGGCCTGGCAGTAGATATCCGCGTCACTGTCCAGAAACTTCTTGAACCAGTGGGTGGAGCTTTCCGGGTTGCAGGTGCCGTCAAAATGGGAGTGGGGGCAGGAAAGTCGGCTTTTCAGCATCTGGAACACGCCTTCGTCCCAAGTGGTGATCTCGTCGCCGTAGACATACTCAAAGGCAGCGCCCTGGATGCGGGCGATGTGTTTTTTGTTGTCGGCACCGAGGACGTAGACCTTTTTGCCGAACAGCTGCACCACGTTGCCTGCTGCCGAGGTGCGGATCACACCTACAAGGTCGGGGCCCCAGAGTTCCCGCATCAGGGACAGCACGTTGCGCTCCAGCGTGCCCAGGGTGTTGCCCATGAGCACCAACAGCCCCTCCCCCCGGGCCGCGCAGATCCGCTTCGGGATGGTCACAGCGCAGTCTAGGTAGGTCTTGCCGCTTCGGGTGGCCCCGGTCTTGACGTTCCACCGGTGGGAACAGTTGCGCAGGTACTCCTGCTGAAACTCAGTCAATGGCACTGTCCACACCTCCCAGCAGCTCCTTGGCCTTTGCCAGAGCATCCGCGCCCGGGTCTTCCTGTACGGTCTCCTCACCCAGCATTTTCAGCAGGACATTGGCTGCCCTGGCATCGCCCTGCTTGGCAGCGGTTGCAATGCCCATGACCACGCTCATCTGGTTGTCCACGTCCTCCGGGTCAATCTGGTCCCGCAGCATGGCATTCACCCGGCGGCGGTCGGTCTCTGGCAGGCTCAGGTAGTAGTCAGCCGCCTGACGCATGGACCGTTTGCGGCGGCGGGCCGCACCGGATGCAATGCCGCCCTTCTGGGCGATCTCTCTCTGTTCGCTCTCCGTTCGTTCATTGAACGGAATGAGATTCTTTTCATTCGACACGTCACCACCTCTCTCGTTGTCAGGGTACAAAAAAGCCGCCCCTCAGGACGGCAGAAAATAGCATAAAAAATCCCTGCATGTTTCCATGCAGGGCAATTGACGCACATCCAGCGGGAAAATACCTGAAACCCGCCTATGGATTCCGGTGCCTCCGGCGTATGTGGGGAGGTCAGAGGGCGGGCAAGGAGATCCCGCCACCCACCACATGAGCTTCCGGTGGGGAGTATGTAGCCCCATGCGTCAGGCTGTGCCGCCTACGGGGTCGGCGGCGAATTGGAACCACCCTTGGAATCGAACCTTCCACGACTACACTCGTGAACGCGCACCACATTGCGCTCAGGCGGCATAATAGAAGCAGCTCGCAGAACGTGATGTCTGACGGGCACATTCTGGAAGCTGCCATGGCATCGGTCTGCCTTTCGGCTTTGCCGATGGTATCGTTATAACACAGTTAAGCGGACATGCGCGGCCATAATTGCGGAGGAATGGCATTCATTGGAATGTTCAGGGCCTCCACAGCCTGCCGATGTAGACGACGAAAATGTCGGTCACTGACGCGGAGTCTGTCAGCAGCCTGTCCACGATGCAGGCCATCAATGTAGCACAGTTCCAAAAGGTCTACCAGAAGAGGGTCTTCGAGTTCTGCGATGACCTTACGGATGGTGTAACACAACTCCTGACTGCGCTGAATTTCATGGCACAGCTGGTGCTGGTAGGCATCCATCATTTCAATGGCGCGGCCAGTCTTATCGCCAGAACATCCAGAACTGACAATAGGGCTGAGTGCCTGGGTGACGCTTTCGGCCTGGTCTTTCGCTTCGCGGATACGCCGGACAAGAATTTTCTGGCGGCGAAGTGATACCTGATACAGCTTCAGCCACTCACATTTCTGGATATAGGTCATTCTGTACTCCCTCCTTCCAGTACCCTCAGTAGCCCTTCCACGTCATACCGCCAGTGAACGCGCAGCAGGTGTTGCTCCACCTCGATGCCGTTCAGGGCGGCCCACTGCCATGGAATGCTCTTTCGGGTCTGGGTCTGCATGTACTCCAGCACAGCGCTGGCCGGTACGGCAAAGGTGCGGTTGACCTTGCCCCGGTAATTGATGACCACATGGGCAGTCTGGCCCTTGAAGGATGCTGCGTGGGCCATATCGGTGATGTGTTTGAGCTTGTGGTACTTCTGCCGCTCCCGGTCGAATCGGCCCAGGATCTTTTCCAGTGGGATGCTGGGCGTTTCGATGGTCTTGAGCTCGAAGTAATGGTGCATAGGGTAGCGGTACACGTCGAAGTCGCAGATGTTATCAATGGAGAAGCTCAGGTTCTCGTTGCCGCCGTAATAGGTGGCCGCGCTGTCTTTCAGTCGATAGCACCAAGCATCCTTCGGCATGGAGCTTTTCCAGTCTGCCTCGAACTGTTTTCCGGTGTTCAATTGGTTCTCCTTTCGTCGGAGGCTGCCCAATGCCCGGCCAGCTGTCAGGTCGGGGTAGTGCTCATGGTTCCGGTACATTGGAATCCTCCTTTTTCTTGGTGAGCGGACGGCGACGGGCTGCGTTTTTTAAAAAATCATTCCCGCTGGGTTCCGGCCTGTCCACCCGCCTATTGCGTCCTGCTCCAATGGGGTTCGTCATGCGGTACTCCTCGGCAGACCTACAGCCCTGGGTTTCGGCCTCGATCAGAGCCTTCCGCACATAGGCCCAGCTATGTGCCCCGGCATCAATGCACTTGCGCAGGATCACCCGCGCCAGTTCCTCGCCCAGCCGGTCAGCGTATCCTGTCAGCTCTCTTTTCCCGGAGGCACTCAGCTTGCCGATATCCTGTTCAAACTCTGATACCAAGGGTGAGGTCGTCGGTCGTCCGGTCGGCTCCGGCGCAGCCGCAGACGACGACTTGTTAGCTTGTTGGTTTGTTAGACTTGTTAAGTTGTTGTCGGCAGCCTGTCGGTTGCCTGTCGCTTGCCTGTCACTTTGCCTGTCACTGCCAACAAGCGAAGCATAGTTTTCTATCGTGACAATGCTGTATTTTGAGCCTGTTTTGACTGTCAGATAGCCTGTCGCCTGTAAATGCTCTAAGCTTGTCCGGATGTTCCGAACACTCAAATCAAGCTGTTTTGCCAGTTGAGATTGGCTTGTAACCAGCTGTCCGGGCCTGATGCTAATGCCCTGCCACTGCTTTTCCTGCCAGTTGGCGGTGAGTAGCAGGTGGAAAAACAGGCGGGCAGTGTTGGGCTCTGAATACCATTCCCAGTCAGTCAGACCGCGGGGAAAGGCAACAAAGCCACGGGATGGGTCAATGCCCACGGTCTGAACTCCTTTCTGGTGTGGTTAAAACGGCAGATCATCCGCATCATCGTCGATGAGGGCATCTGCTTCCGGGGTGCCTGCGGCGGGCCCGGCAGGCGCTGCCGCCTGAGAGGCGCGGGGAGCATAGTCGGCCAGGTCTTCGCCGGGATACATCTGCCCGCCAGAAAGGCTGGTCTGCACCGGGGCAGGCTCATCAAAGGGCGTTGGCTCCTGAGTGAGCGCTGGTTCGGGCGGTGCCGGGGCCTCTGTGCAAAGGTCAATGAGGTTCTGCATCCACCGGAAGATCACCATGCCGCCAGGCTGAATGTCGTCGGCATCCACGTCGTAATAGGTCTTGCCGTTATACTCCCGGCTCTTGAGCTCCCGGGCAAAGACAGTGACGGCATCGCCCTTCAGCAGCAACCCGTCCCACTTATCCAGCCCGTGCCAGACGTTGACCTGAACATACAGGCCCTCCCAGTTGCCGGTGCCGGTCTTGACGCTGTGTGCCTTCACGTCAAACTTGAGTACCTGCTTCTGGCCCACGTCCTTGAGCACAGGGTCTTTGGCGAGAGTTCCGTGGAGAAGTACGCCGGTCTTGTGGGTCAGGATCACGATTCATCACCCCCGGCAAAGGGGTCGTCTGCGCTGTCAGCGTCCTCTACGGTCAGAGCATCGGCCTGTTCAACAGCTTCCTTGATGCGGGTCCAGTGTGGAGCCGGAACCTGTCCGGCCTCGTCCAGCTCCACGGCGGTGGACTCAGCATCCACATGGACCTCGCTCTCGTCATAGAGAGAGCCGAAGGTGGAGGGAAATGCTTCCCGCAGGGCATGGACAAGGGCAACCTTGCGGATCATGGTGGCTTTTTTGCCCTTCCACAGAGATTTGCCGGTGTCGTATTCGGTCAGCTTCACTTCCTCGTAACTGGGGCGGGTGCGGTCCTTGCGGTAGACTTTGGCCCAGCCGCCCAGAAGTTCCTCGTCCTCGTAGACGATGGAACCCTCCCGCTTCTGGTACTCCCCGGCCACCTTATCGAAGATGATGACTCCGGCCTCGAAGCCGTCATAGCTGGGGTGACGCTCTGCCATTTGCAGGTAGCAGTTCTTGCCCAGAACGATGGTGCTGGGGGTGTCCTCGCTGTTGTTATCGTAGTGGATGAGGTAGGCTTCCTTGGTAAAGGGATTCAGGCGGTACTGCTTGCAGGTCTCGAGGAAAATCTTGCATTCGGCATCGGTGGCTTTCTGACAGATGAAGTTGCGGACATCCGAGAAGCTGACGGTCATGTGCTGGCCGTCGGCAGAAGTGATCTCCACGGGCTTGGCCGGGCTGGCAGCCTGCAGAGCGCCGCTCTGGGCGGCACGCTGCTGCATTGCAGTCATCCGGGCAGCGGTGGTGGTGCCAGTGGTGTTTACGGACATGGTGGGCGCAGGTGCGCCGGGACGAGAAAAAGCCATAAGTAAAATCCTCCAATTATTTTACAGAACCATATGCGAAGCCGCGCTTTTTAGCTTCGGCTTTGAACCATTCGATGTCTTCCGGGGTGAAATCTACCCAGAAGCGGTAGCGTTTGCGGGCAGGTGCAAGGCCTGTGCCAGGCAGGGCGAACTGCTGCAATACCTCGCAGTCCAGCCGCCCGGAAGCTGTCACAAAGGCGTTGCTCCGGGCCTCCTGTGCGGCCTCTTCTTTCAGCTGACGCTCTTCCTCGGTGGGCGGGATGATGACCGGTGCAGCAGCTCTGGCACGTTCTGCAGCCTGTCGCTGGGCCTCTGCCTCAGCCTGAGCCGCACGGGCGTGCTCCCGGCGGCTGTGCTCATGCAGTGCATCGTTGACGCTCAAGGCCCGCAGGTATTCGGTAATGCAGGGTTCAGCGTCTTCACCGCAGGTCTCCCGGATGAGGCGGAGTTCCTCCCGCCGGGTCTCCACAGCCTTGCGCAGTTCCTTTTCGGCCTGGGCGAGGTCAAAGGTTTTATTGAGCCACTGGGGTACAAGCAGACGGTCAAAAGAAATCAGAGGTTCCAGCTCCCCGATGCAGTCCCGGTAGACCAGCCGCAGGGTGGATGCTTTTTCTTCCCGCTGGGCCTGTTCTACTGCTTTTACCTGCTGATCAATGGCCCCGGAGATCTTCTTACACTGGGCCTGCATCTCTCGGATACTCTTCTGAAAATCCTCCAGCGGGTCAGTGTAAAGCCGCTTGGCGGCGGTCAGAGCAGCAGCCAGCTGCTTGTCCCACTTGTTGACGGCAGCACGGTCGGCTTTGGCATCTTTGATGGATTCAGGTGTGTACACACGGCCTGTATAGGAGGCCAGAAGTTCGTCAAGGTTCTTCTGCACCTCATCCTTGTTCCAGTTCATGGCTGGGATCACCGGGCGCTCTACCCGGACGGTCAATTCATTCGTCATCGGTCAGTTCCTCCTCTTTTGGCTCCCGGTCGGGGGCAAAGTAGTAATCATCGGGCGGCTCCATGGGCGGGCCGTAACGGTCAAGATCCAGACAGTACATCTCATTCATCCCTGTCACCTCCGTCATAATCAGGCGGCTGGCGGCAGATCAGGGAGGCCTCCTCCATGATGCTGTTCAGGGTACCGCAGATGGTCTGAAAGGTGCTTTCCAAATCTTCGCCCACCAGCCGGGAATAGCTGGCCTTGCTGTTATCCCACGCCGCCCGCATCAGGCTGGCGCAGTAGTTGGCCTGCTCAAAATCTGCCTGGGCATCATCGTTGATGCGGGAGCGGAGTGCCGCAACCTGTTTCTTCAGGTTGGCGTTGTCCTTGGCCAGTTCGGCGTTCCGGGCATCGGCAAGGCCCCAGGCTTTTTCTGCGGCCCGGCGGTCGATCTCTTCTTCGTCGATGACCGCCGTGATGGGCTGTTTTTTCAAAGCGTCTTCGGCATTTTTGGCTCTCTCTTCGGCTCTGTCGCGCTCGCCTTCGGCCTTCTGGCACTGGAGCCGGGCAGCAATGCGGCCCTCGTCTGCATCGTGGTAGCTCTGCTGGAGCTTGGCGTTCTGCTCGGTCAGGCCCTGAACATCCGCAAGGGCGGCATCCCGCTGGGCTTCGACATCTTGGATGTGGCTTTCCGCCCAAGCAGCCCGATTCTGGGCACCCAGCAGCTTGTCCCGCTCAGTCTCGGCAGCATCGGCGCGCTCTTTCTCGGCTTTGATCTGGGCAAGGGCTTCCTGATACTGCTTGTTGGTGGTGATGTCACCACTCTTAACCTGCTCCACCAGCTCTGCCGGGGCGCTGGGCTTTGCCACGGCATACAGCAGAGTGGGAGACAGCTCCTTCAGGATCTTCTGCTGGCGGGGGCTGCTTCCGTCCAGCAGTGCCGAGACCTGCAACAGCCGGTAAGCGGTATCCTTGGTGATGCCGATGGACACGCACCACGCCCGGAAGGTATCTTCTCCGCGATTGCCGTGTTTCGAGTTGTCGCACAATGCGACAACTCCGCACAGCGCATCATGGGCAGCGGCAATGGCATTGCCCATGTGGACAAGGCCACGCTCGGCCATCTGCTTGCCGTGGCGGTATTCGTTCTCCGCAAAATGCAAGTCTTCCACGGTCTGGTCGGTCAGGCCGGAATAATCAAACGCCGGGCGCATCGCATCCGGCACGGTGGTTAGGGGCTTTTCCTGTGCCGTCTGGGTTCCGGGGACTTCCGGCTCCTCTTCCACCGGGTCTACCGGTGCATTCTTGCAGGGCTTGGCCTCCCTGAGGGCCGTCAGCATCGACTGCGGAAGCTCGTAGTCGTCCATGGGGATGAACTCGTCGCTGGTCAGAAACGCTTCCGGGGTCAGCCGCTTTTCAGCGGTCTTGGCTTTGCCGAACTTCTGTGCCAGCAGATGGCTTTCCTTCCAGACCCGTGCGGATTCGTCCCAGCGCCAGAAGCGCCCACGAGTATAGGCGTAGTAAACATCGTTGCTGTTCTGGCTGATGATCATACCCTCACCTCCGTGCCCTTCAGGCGGTCCAGCATCTCGGTCTGTACATCCTTGTTCATGGGCTGGATGTTGTTGCCCTTCCATCCGTAGCAGAGGATAGGCCCGTAAAGCTGGCGGCCTCGGTACTTCCGGTTGAGCAGGCTGGCGGGCTGGATGGGACCATCGTACCGGCCCACGAACAGCACCGCCGGGGTGCGAGGCAACACGATCATCTCGCAGGGAGTTCCCAGCCGGTTCTCAATGGCCCACAGGCTGTCGGGCAGGGATGCGATCACCGGGGCCTTGCCCGGTTCGGCTAAAATACCTTTCATTTGTAAAATCCTTTCTGATGTGATATCATCAAAGGTGATGGGGCTTGTGAATTCCATCACCCTTTGGGCTCGTCCGTGTTACCAGCACGGGCGGGCTCATTTTCGTCTTCCTACTTATAGTCGATTACTTTGCCCAAGAGAGAGATACTCGCTTCAGTCAGTCTGATAACGCGCTTCAGTAGCCAAATGCGGGCATCCAGAAGCCAGATCAGCACCGAAAGACCTTCCACTTCGAGTAGGGTGAGAATGCGCTTCTTCATGCGCCCCTCCGGTTCTGCCGGTACTCCGGCTCTTCGGTGCGGGCGTGGGTGCGGTCAACGCGGCCATAGCGGCGGGCGTTCTGTTCACGATCCTGGGCGGCAAAGCCCAGCCGCAGGAACGCTACCGCTGCCAGAACCAGGCACAGGGCCGTGACGAACTGGCTGTCAGAGATGGAGCTGCCCAGCTGTGCACCGCCCTCGATGCCCATGCCGTACAGCAGACTTACAGCACCGCTGGCAGCAGCCAGCCAGTACCAGACGCGGGATTTAATCTTCATTGGGGGATTCCTCCATTCTGTCCATGAGGTCTGCGGCAGTAGTCACTATGCTGAGCAATGCTTCCGGATTTCTTTGATCTATGCAAATCCCGGCAATCAGAGCAGCGCAAAGGGCTTTCTGTTCCATCTCTGTACCGCAGGCATAAATCTTGGGGTTCCCATCCTTACCCAGCTGGATTTTTAACTGAGCGTTCGGGCTGATATTCATGCTCCTGCCTCCTGAAGGCAATTGACTGCGGGTCTGCAGTCGTCCAATGCCCATCCGATGACCGGGTGCCATTCGCCATCAGCAAAAATCTGCAGCCCGGTGTGGCTTTCATCCTTGATTTGTCCGCCCAGCTGGTAGCAGCCAGATGCCTGACTACCGCCCCAACGGAACCACTTGTTCCAAAACAGCGGTGCGATGTACGCGCATCCAGTGGGCGCTGCGGCCCGCTCGGATGCAAGGGTGTAAGGTTTCATGCGGTCTTTTCCTCCTTTGCGATTGCCGGGAAGAAATACTCCCCGATTTTTTCTTGCGGGATGTGTAGTGCTCTGCAGATGATGACGATCTCGTCACTCCTCCAAGGTTGTGTCCCCTTGAGCCGTGCGGTCATCGTGTTGGAGCTTACCCCAATCAGGGCCGCAAGTGCGCCCTGGTTGAGATCCTGGTCTTCTGCCAGACGACTGATTTTGAGATAAGGCTTTTTCACGTTGCTCACCTCCTTGCTGATGGCTCCCTTCCCGTGCTATACTGAAACAGGAAAGGAGGTGATAAAATGATTTTTGAGAGCTTTTTAGAGATGCAAGGTTTGGATATGCAAATTGAGCGAGATGGTGAAATTATTGCGACCGTTCCAGGTTTGCCAAACCGAGAAACGGCAACGAACCGTCAGTACGTTGGATTTCGCCCAAAAACCGATATTAAGATAGACGATGTTATTATCACTCCGGCCAATGAACGGCTTTATGTCACGGAAACGCAGGCATCGTTCTTCCAAAAGCAGCAGGAAGAAATAAAAGCGTTCTATATGACCGAAGTCGAGAAAAAGCGAAAAGAAACCGAACAGCGTCAGAGTAATATTTATAATATCGGTACAGCTTACGGTTCTGTAATTGGAACAGCCAATACAGCGACCATCAACTACCAGACGAATTTTCAGGAACTGCGGGAAAGGGCAGAAGCTGAAAATGCACCGGACAAAGAGCAAGTCCAGAAGTTAGTTGATCTTGTTGAAATGATTGTGAATGAGCAAATCCCTCCACAGAAGGGGTTGCTGTCCAAGTTTTCGGAAACGATGGAACGGCATTCATGGGTTACAAGTGCGATTGCCTCTGCGCTTGTATCGTGGTTGACACAACTTCCGCATTGATCTCAATGCTCAAATTTAGCAGCGCTTTCCCGTTGCTGGATTGAGCGAACGAGTAGGCTTTCACATTCTGGATAACCGTTTCATCTATTTGGCAGAGAATGCGGTCGTCCAGCTGTGAAAGGTGAATCTCCTGTGCCCAGCGTGCCTCTTTCACAGGTTCGCTGGGCTTTTTGTTGTCATTCACGTTGTTCACCTCCTTTGATGTAACTTCACAGGTTACTCAGTGGCAAAAAAATACAGCCTGCGGATTGTCGATACTTAAAAGCTCTACAATCTTTGAGGCTTCGTCCGTGCCAAAGACACGTTTCTTGAGCTTGCGTGTTAAGGTCTGCTCCGAAATTCCAAGTTCCTGAGCCAACATTTTTTGAGTGTAGCCTGCTTTGACCATGTACGACTTGAGCAAATTGACGTTTACCACACTTTCACCTCCAAACGGCCTCGATGTAACTTGTGAGGTCACAGGTATAATAACACCATATTTGTGACCTGTCAAGTTATTTTTGGTAATTGAATTAAAAATATTGTAAACTGATGGTTTATCTGCTATACTATAGACATTAAAGGAGGTGCTCACGGTGACTGTAGGTGATCGCATTCGAAAGGTACGTCAGGAGCAAGACGTAACCCAGCAGGAGCTTGCTGACTACATTGGTGTATCAAAGCAAGCTGTATATAAGTATGAGAATAACATTGTAACAAACATACCGACAGATAAAGTAGATGCCATTGCAAAACGGCTGAGAGTGTCTCCCGCCTACCTGATGGGCTGGGAGGAGCAGCCCGCTCCGGCTGCATCCAGAGAACCTACCGTTCCGCCGGGCTTTGAGCCGATGCCAGCCATGGATGTGGTGCCGCTTGTGGGGCGGATCGCCTGCGGTACGCCCATCACGGCAGAAGAGAACATTGATCAAATGGTGTGCGTGCCTTCCCGCTGGCACTCCACCTTTACGCTGACCTGCAAGGGTGACAGCATGGAACCTCGCATCCATGATGGCGATCTGGTGGCGATTCGCAGCCAGCCAGAGGTGGAGAACGGCGAGATCGCTGCTGTGCGGATCGGGGAAGAGGCCACCCTGAAGCATGTCTATCTGCACGAGAACTTCATTGAACTGCGGCCGGAGAATCCGGCTTTCAGCAGCATCATCCTCAGCCGGGAGGATATGAACACCGTTGTCATTGAAGGCAAGGCCGTGGGGCTCTGCCGGGATATCTGATGTTGGAGGAAGTTAAGATGTCACTGTTTGGCAAGAAAGAAAAAGAAGAAATTGCACGACTGAATGCTGAAATGCAGAGCCTTCGGGAAGCTATGCCGTCAGAAAGCCGCACACTGGACGACATCAATCGAGAAATCAAAGCTTCACGTGAAGAACTCGCTCGTGTCCAAGAAAACCTTGAAAGCCGCAACCGCGAGTTGAAAGATGCCTTGGAAGAACTTCAACAGGCAAAAGACCAGATTATTGAAACGAATGAAGAAATTCTGATGCAGAGTTTTGGGCTTTATACTCCTCGGTACTCTTTTATGAATGCAGACGAGTACAAGGCACATCTTTTGGAAATTCGTACCAAACAGAAAGATATGATTAAAGCGAAAACGGCTGTCAGCGGAAATATGAACTGGACAGTCAATGGAAATGCGTCCAAAGGCAAGAAGATGGTCTCTGATATGCAGAAACTTCTCCTTCGTGCATTCAATTCTGAATGCGATGACGTAATTGAACACGTCAAATACAATAATATCGAAGCCAGTGAAAAGCGTATTACTACCTCTAGGGAAGCGATTTCCAAGCTGGGAACCATTATGGAAGTCAGCATCCAGCCGAAATACTACCGCTTAAAAATCGAGGAACTTCATCTTGCTTTTGAATATGCCCAGAAAAAGCAGCAGGAGAAGGAAGAGCAGAAGGAAGCTCGAGCAAGAATGCGTGAAGAGGCAAAGCTTGCCAAGGAAATCGAAGAGGAACGCAAGAAATTGGAAAAAGAGCAGCAGCATTATCAGAATGCGCTGGATCGTATCAATGCGCAGTTGGTTTCTGCTTCTGAGGTCGACCGTGCAGCAATCGAAGAAAAGAAAGCTGAGCTGTTGGCCCAGCTGGATAAGATTGACAAAGAGTTCAAAGATGTTGATTATCGTGAGGCTAATCAGCGTGCCGGTTATGTTTATGTGATCTCGAATATTGGCGCATTTGGCGAGAACGTTTACAAAATCGGTATGACACGTCGCCTTGATCCACAGGATCGTGTGGACGAGCTGGGCGATGCCTCGGTTCCGTTTGACTTTGATGTACATGCTATGATTTTTTCGGATGATGCTCCTCGGTTGGAAGCTGCACTGCACAATGCCTTTGCGGATCGCAAGCTCAACTTTGTAAACCAGCGGCGAGAGTTCTTCCGTGTTTCCCTGGACGAAATCAAAAAGGTTGTCAAGGAAAACTATGACCGTTCTGTGGAGTTTGTGGAACTTGCTCCGGCAGAACAGTACCGCGAATCCATTAAGTTAAGAGAAGAGGCGCAGAAGGCAAAGCAGGGCACCCAAGGATAATTTGCCCCGGCCCCAGCTGGAAGACGTGCAGATCGAGGGCCGCGCCGTGGGTTGGACGTACTGGGTGGGGTGATTAGGAACCGGAGGAAGTGAATTTATATGGACGTACAAGGAAACAAGTTATCGGATGCAATGGTTTTGCCTCGCAGGCCAAAGCTCACAATCGAACAGCAGGTAGAACACCTCAAAAATAAAGGTGTCGCCTTTACCCTGTGCACAGAAGAACAGGCGGCATCCTTTTTGGCGTACAGTACTTTCTTTTTCAAGGTCAAGGCATTTGATAAGGACTATGAGATCAATCCAAAGACCGGAAAGTATCTGAACCTGGATTTTGCATACCTAATGGAATTGTCTACCCTGGATATGCACCTCCGCAGACTGATCCTACATGCCACCTTGGATCTCGAGCATTACCTTAAGGTCATGCTGATTCGGGAAATCAGCGAGAATCCAGATGAGGACGGCTACGAAATCGTAGATAGATTTTTCAGCGTATATCCAGAGGTCAAAGCCTCTATCAGCGCTAAATCAGAAAATTCTATGTGTTGTGACCTGATTCGGAAATTGGAAAAAGAGGGTTATGCAGTCTGGAACCTGATTGAGGTTCTTTCTTTTGGTGACCTTGTAATGCTGTGTGAGGTATACGATCAGAATACAGGCGGAAAGAACGAGGATCTATTCCGTTGTCTGTTTGCGGTTCGCTGTTTGCGAAATGCAGCCGCCCACAATAACTGCCTGCTGAACAGTATGCGAGCACCTTACACCAGGAAAATAAAGCCCTCCATGTTCTTGAACCATTTTGCAAGCACGATTCCGGGCATCAAGGCAACGTCTCGTGAAAAAAAGATGTCGAACCCTGTTATTCACGACTTCGTGGGGCTGCTTTTCGTTTACGACAAAATCGTAACTTCTCCCCGAACACGGGAGCACTTTGCCGATGAACTCCACCAGCTTTTTGATGAGCGGATGGTGAAACGGAAAGAGTATTTCCAAAAAAATGAGGTTCTGTTGTCCTCGTATTCGTTTGTGATAAAAGCCATCAACCAGTTGTATCCGCTGGAATAATGCAACAATAACACATTTTTGTAAAACAATAGTGCATTGCACACTGCCTTGCTTTTCTGTAGAATAATACAGACGAACAAAAACGCCACGTGAGTGGAGCTGTTTTTAGAGGGCTGGTGCATGCACCAGCCCTTATTTTTTCGTTTCAACCGTCACAAAAGAAAAAACTCCCCGGTGCTGGAACACCGAGGGAGTTAAGATAAGCGGCTCGCTCCAAAGGAGGTCATCGCACACTCAAGCAATGCGATTATACCTCTTTTGGGCGGGCTTGTCAAAGTGTACCCCAAAGGAGGTATTTTTTATGGGAATGCGAACCAACACCGCCCAGTGGCTGCCGAACCAGAACCGTTGGCAGATCAAGGTGCAGAAGGACGGGGTGCGCAAGACGTTCACCAGCGCAAAGCCGGGCCGTACCGGCCAGCGGGAAGCAAATGCAAAAGCGGATGCCTGGCTGGATGAGGGCATCTGTAGAACCACCAAGCGCTGCTCGGAGGTCTGGAACGAGTATCTGATCTCGGTGCGGGCCACCGCCGGCACAAGCTATGCCCAGCAGGTGGAGAAGTTCGGACAGAACTACATCCTGCCAGTGGTGGGCGACCGCCGGATCGGTGACCTGAATACGGGAATGCTGCAGGATGTGCTGAATCGGGCATACAAGGAAGGCAGCATGAACCCACAGGCCACTCGAAAGAGCAGGGGAAACCTTTCGAGGAAAACATTGCAGGGAATCCGGGCGGTTGAAGTCAGCTTTGTGAAATGGGCAAGGCAGCACAAATACACCGCCCTGCGGCCAGAGGACGAGGGGCTCACGGTACCCAGGGGAGCACGTCCAAAGGGCCGAAAGATCCTTCAGCCGGACGCATTGCGGGTCCTGCTTTCCACGGATACGCGCATCGTTCGTGGAAAGGTTGAACAGGATGCCAATATCCATGCATACCGCTTTGCGGTCCTGACCGGCCTGCGCCCTGGCGAACTGCTGGGGCTGCGCGTGGGCGACGTGGAGGGCAACCGGCTGCATCTTGCCAGGGCCATCAATACCTTTGATGAGGAAACACACGGCAAGAACGAAAACGCTATCCGCACGGTGGTCCTGCATCCGCTGGCGGCTGCGGAGCTCCACGCACAGCTGCAGCAGCGGGCCTTTGAAGAAGAGCAGCCTCTTCGGGGAGATGATCCAATCTTCCTGTTGGAGAATGAGCACAGCCTCTATAACTACTGGCAGTTCTACCAGCGCAGCAACGGCATTGACCCGCCGGTCAGCCTGTATGAGCTGCGGCACACCTTTGTGAGCATCATCGAGGATGCTGTGTCCCCGGCAGAACTGCGCCGCATGGTAGGGCACAGCAAAAGTATGGATACTTACGGCTGGTACAGTCACGCCGTTGACGGCAGGGCTGACACGGCAGCAATGGCCGTTTCAGATGCTCTGGCAGAGTATTCTCCGCGTGCGAAATAACCCACTTTGTAACCCGTTTTTGTTCCTAAATGGTTGTGATAGCCGATAATTGATTTTCGGTGACATTCAAAAAATACGCATGAATCCATCACAATTTCAAAGCGCATCCAGCGAATTGTGATAGTTGAGCTTGTTCGAATCCACCCGCGCCCACCAAACAAGAAAAATCCGAACCTGTTTCCGATTGGAGAAGGGTTCGGATTTTTCGTTTCCTTCGGGTACAACAACGAAGGTTCCTGTGGACGACGCAAAACTCTGATGCTTTGTCATAGACCGTAACCACACAATAAGCGTTTGGAGGAAACGACGATGAAGTACGATGCAAGAGCCTGTTCGTTCAACATGGATCTGAATGGGTGCTTTTGCAACTCACTACCGGCTTCTTTCTGGTATCATTCAGAACCAAGGTATGATGTTACCAATAATCGTTGAAAGGATATAAAAAATGGGTAGCATAAAATTATTTGAAATTCCGATTTACGCATTATCCAAAAAGAAACTAAAGGAAAAGGTTCATCAAAAAGAGGAAAAGTTAAGAGAAAAAATCAAAGACGAGAAGACTTTTCAGTACATTAGAGAAAGCTCCATTTTGCCCTTTGGGAGCTGGGAATATAATCATGTGGTCGGTATAATCAAAATATCCGTAAAAAATTCAAGCATAATCTATGAAATTTACGGGCAAACACCATGGGTGAAAAGGTACTGCTGGTATACTTCTAAAAGAAAAGCACTTCAAAATAGACAAATTATTGGAACTCATTTTTACATCGGTGATGAACGGTCAAATGAAAACATTCAAAACAAGGTTGCTGATTATCTTTTACACGGTATAGTTCGAGATTATATTCCATCGAATTATTATGTTGACATAGAAGCATTTTTGAATGTTAATAAATATATTGATTATTTGGATTTAGTAGACAAAATCTACGATTGATAGGAATTAATAATGAATACTGTATCTATTAAGCCAAATGGCTACTATACTTTTTCTGATGAATACCTAAGAAGAAAATGTAAAAGGATATACCAGGATAAAACTAAATATTATGCTACAAAGTCAAAATTGTTTCAAACGCTTTGCCGTGTATATGTTGATAATCAAAAAACTATATTTTGTTTTTCTATTGATGACTGTGGCGTACGAGATATTAAAGAGGTAGGATTCTCACTACTTATAAAAACGAATGATTGGGAATATCAATTTGAAAATGTAGAAACATATTTACAATATATAATTGACAACAAAGCACAACTTTTCTTTACTATTTTTCAACCGTTGACTATTGAAAAATGCGAATTAAGAGTGGAGTGGATTCAGTATTTTGGAATACCTGATAATAGTCGTGAAAAAGTAGAAGAAAACTTTGTGATTCCATCAAATGACAACTTGAAAACAATACGTAAAATCAACAGTATTAGAAAAGGAAGCACAGAGAAACACATCAACAAAAAAGATGCTATTCCTGTTGAAAAAGTAGAAAAGGCTTGGAAGGCTTACGAGGAACTTTTGGAACCATTATCCATATTAAAAAAGTTAAATTCAAATACACATAACTATAATTTTACAATAGAAAGTACAGATAATAGTAGTTGTGAATGCTGTTTGGTTCCCATTAATTGCTATTTTGACAAAGGATTTTACGCAACAATATATTATGTCCAGAATTATCCGGTCATAAAAAAGAAGTTTTCTGGCGGTGAAAGCTCGATACAATGTGTTATAGCGGTCAACAAGAAAAGATTGAATTTATTGATGTATTTGTATTGCTGCACAATAGCTGACAGGGATTATTATCAATATATGGATTCTGATCAAATAAAACTCAAAGAGTATTTAGAGTGCAATCATCCTGTAATGATGCTTCTCAAAAATTTGCAGAATATACGAGAAAAATGGGGATATTTGGACGTTATAGAAAAGTCAGATGTCGTAAAGGAGACTAACGAAATACTTTCTGAATTTCATCAACAAATTAAATTTCTTAAAAGAAACGCTTACGATAAATTATTAAGTCAACATCAACTTCACGGAAAATGGGTCAAGGAAATAGAACTGTTTGCACTGATTAAGGCTATTTTTCCCGATGCCCAATATCAATATACTGCAGAGTGGTTGGGAAATCAGTCGTTGGACATTTATATTCCAAAACTTCAATGTGGTATTGAATATCAAGGGGAACAACATTATAAGGCCATTGATTTCTTCGGAGGTGAATCGAAACTTTTAGAGCAGAAACAACTAGATCAACAAAAAAGAGAAAAATGTATAAAGCAAAAGGTGTTATTGCTGGACTGGCCATACTTTAAGAAGATAAATATAGAAAATGTTCGGGGGATTTTTGTTGGGAAAGTTAGCAAAGAAGATTTAGACAGAGAAAAAATCGAAAATCGGTTGGAAGCGTATCCAGTATACTGTATGAATGATTTTTTAGCACCAATACAAAATTATTAATTGACAAAACATGCTTTTCAAGTATGCATATCATCTAAATTTTTCACCTAAATTTTATGTAGTGCGGAGAAGTTTTTAACCAATTTAAAGCCAAGATTGACTTGCAACGCAAAATACGTTACAATGAGGCTGAGGTGATAACCATGGAAAAAACAATGACACTTAACCTTCGTGTCAACCCTACTGTCAAGCAGCAAGCCGAAGATGTACTGAAGCAGCTCGGAATCCCGATGGCAACAGCTATTGATATGTACCTGCGCCAGATCACCCTGACTGGCGGCATTCCGTTCTCGCTGTCCCTGCCGAAGGCTCCTGCGGCTCTGAACGCTGACACCATGACCG